>Ga0079305_1002470_pt1 | contig 15905 bp, 14 predicted proteins | sample LMS_cellobiose_e_FD_79183 | JGI IMG/M metagenome (GOLD analysis project Ga0079305, IMG submission 79183) | Rumen-fistulated moose microbial communities from Alaska, USA - LMS_cellobiose_enrichment | ecosystem: Host-associated > Mammals > Digestive system > Stomach > Rumen fluid ... | reverse complement strand
TGGCCACCGCGATACGCAGCAGGTCCTGATAGTCGTCCACAGCTTTGATGACAGCGCACAGGAACAGCAAAAACTGCGCGTTCTCATACGGCGTGGCGCCGGGAGAGAGCAGGTTTTGCCCGCTATCCGTAGAGATGGACCAGTTGTTATGCTTACCGCTGCCGTTCACGCCGGCAAAGGGCTTTTCATGCAGCAGGCACACCATGCCGTGGCGGTCAGCCACGCGGCGCATGCGCTCCATGACCAGCTGGTTCTGGTCGGCGGTGATGTTCACGGTGGAGAACACGCAGGCCAGCTCGTGCTGGGCAGGAGCCACCTCGTTATGCTCGGTCTTGGCCGGGACGCCCAGCTTCCAAAGCTCCTCGTCCAGGTCCGCCATGAAGGCGGCCACGCGGGGCTTGATGGCGCCGAAATAATGGTCGTCCAGCTCCTGACCCTTGGGCGGGCGGCAGCCGATCAGCGTGCGGCCCGTATACACCAAATCCCGGCGGCGGCGGAAGATCTCCCGGTCCACCAGAAAATACTCCTGCTCGGCGCCCACCATGGCCCGCACCGCGGCAGTCCTCTCGTCCCCGAACAGGCGCAGGATGCGCAGCGCCTGGGTGTTCAGCGCGTCCATGGAGCGCAGCAGCGGGGTCTTTTTATCGATGGCCTCGCCGCCGTAGGAGCAAAAGGCGGTGGGGATGCACAGCACGTTATCCTTGACAAAGGCGTCGGAGGTGGGGTCCCAGGCGGTGTAGCCACGGGCCTCGAAGGTGGCGCGCAGACCGCCGGAGGGAAAGCTGGAGGCGTCCGGCTCGCTGTGGATCAGCGCCTTGCCGGAGAACTCCAGAATGGCCCTGCCCTCCTGCCCGGCGGGGGTGAGAAAGCTGTCGTGCTTTTCAGCGGTGATGCCGGTCATGGGCTGGAACCAGTGGGTGAAATGGGTGGCGCCCTTTTCCACGGCCCAGTTCTTCATGGTCTCGGCGATCACGTCCGCCTCCGCGCGGTTGAGCTCCCGGCCATACTGTCGGGCGGAGCGGATCGCGTCATAAACCTCCGGGGGCAGGCGTTCCGCCATGACCCCGTCGGAGAAAACCATGGTCCCGAATTTTTCCGTCAATGCGCTCATAGGTACCCGACTCCTTTTTCATGCGAGAGCTTTTTAAATAAAAACGGCAAAGACGCTTCTCTCTTTGTCCGTGTCTTTGCCGTGCTTCGATATAATTCTACTCTTTTGGACAGGGCTTTGTCAATCGGTCCCAGGGGATGATTTCACCAAAGAATAAGCGCATCGCCCCGGTTTTTTCGTTACTTCATCGGCTGCTGCCCCTGTTCCTCCTCCGCGGGCTCGGCGTTGAGCTCCTTCTCCCGCCGCCGCGCGATGCGGGAAAAGACCGTCAGCCCCAGAAAACACAGCGCGAAGACCCCCAGCCCCAGGAGAAGACTGGCCCAGGCGGAGGCCTGCACCTTATGATAGCGGAGATAGGTGAACACGAAGAAAAATACGATCACCGCCGCCCCCGCGATCAGGGAGGCCAACAGATTGGTCTTCGCGTTGGGCTGCAAGCGCCTGTCCCAGATGCCCCGGCGCACGCAGGCGGCCAGGATATAGATCGAGAGCGCCATGAATACGAGCCACTCCCCGGCGATGGGTCTCCAATCCCCCGGATAGAGGATCAGCTGCACAAAAATGCTCAGCAAAAGGGCCCAAAAGGCCAGCCAGCACCCGTTGTGCTCGATTTTAAGGAGCTGCTGCTCCTGTCTTTCGTCCAGATTATTCTTCCGGCTTTTCATCGCTTTCCTCCCAAAAAATGTCGTTGAGCGTAACGCCCAGGGCCTTGCAGATGGCGACGCACAGCTTGATGGAGGGGTTGAACTCCCCCGCCTCGATCAGCCCGATGGTCTGCCGGGTCACGCCGGAAAGGCGCGAGAGCTCCGTCTGGGACATGCCCCGCTCGATCCGCAGGAATTTCAGCTTCAGATTGCGTATGGCTCACCACCTCTTTTCGATGTACAGTATAGTTTGCATCGGCGAAAATGTCAAGTATATTTTGCATATCATTTTTTTAATTTGCATTTATCATGTAAATCTTGCAGCCGCGGCGGGAAAAAGCCTTGACGTTAGTAGGCCGGAAGTGTAAAATACAAAGTCGGGTTTTATTGCCCGCACCAATCGTTATTCAGCATTTTAAAGGAGCCATGATTATGGGAAAATATTTTGGGACCGACGGCTTCCGCGGCAAGGCCGGAGAAGATTTGACGGCGGAGCACGCCTTCAAGATAGGCCGCTTCCTGGGCTGGTATTACAGCCGCGAGCACGAAAACACTCCTGCCCGCATCGTCATCGGCAAGGACACGCGGCGTTCCTCCTACATGTACGAGAGCGCCCTGGCCGCCGGCATCACCGCCTCCGGCGCGGACGCCTATCTGCTGCACGTCACCACCACTCCCTGCGTCAGCTTTATCACGCGCACGGAGAATTTTGACTGCGGCGCCATGATCTCCGCCAGCCACAATCCCTTCTACGACAACGGCATCAAGCTTCTCAACGGCATCGGCGAGAAGATGGACGACGCACTGCAGGACGCGCTGGAGGCGTATATCGACGGCGACCCCAACGCCATTCCCTTTGCCACCGGGGACAAGATCGGCCGCACCATCGACTTTTACTCCGGCCGCAACCGGTACATCGGCTATCTCACCAGTCTGGCGACCCGCTCCTTCGGCGACCACAAGGTGGCGCTGGACTGCGCCAACGGCAGCGCCTGGATGATAGGCAGGGCGGTGTTCAACGCCCTGGGCGCCAAGACCTATGTGATCAACGACCAGCCCGACGGCGTGAACATCAACACGAACTGCGGCTCCACCCACATCGAGGGGCTGCAAAAATACGTTGTGGAAAACCGGCTGGACGTGGGCTTCGCCTTCGACGGCGACGCCGACCGGTGCCTGGCCGTGGACGAGCGGGGCGAGGTTGTCAACGGCGACCACATCATGTACATATGCGCCAAGCACTTCAAGGAGCTGAGCCAGCTGCCCTCCAACACCGTGGTCACCACCGTGATGAGCAACTTCGGGCTGTACAAGGCCCTGGAGCGGATCGGCATCGACTATGAGAAGACCGCCGTGGGCGACCGCTTCGTCTATGAGAACATGAAGGAGAACGACCACCTCATCGGCGGCGAGCAGTCGGGCCACATCATCTTCCGCAAGTTCGCCCACACCGGCGACGGGCTCATCACCGCCATCATGCTCATGGGCGTGATGATCGAGACCCAGCTGCCCCTGTCCGTGCTGGCCAGCGAGGTGACCATGTACCCCCAGGTGCTCAAAAACGTGAAGGTGGACGACAAGGACGGCACGCTCGCCGATCCCGCCGTCCAGACCGCGGTGGAGCAGTGCACCGAGCGTCTCGGCGCCAACGGCCGAGTGCTGCTGCGCAAGAGCGGCACCGAACCCGTGCTGCGGGTCATGGCCGAGGCCGGCTCCCCGGCCGAGTGCGAGGAAAACGTGAACGCCATCATCGAGGCCATGGACGCCTCCGGCCATCTGATCGAGGTGAAAAAGTAATGAAGCTGACAATCAACGACCTGTATGATCTGGAGCACACCCGCGCGGCGGACTATCTGGGCCAGTTCACCTACCCCTGGGAGGCCCTGGGCGGCATCGGCGAGCTGGTCTGCGCACTGGGCGCTACGCTGAGCGAGGATGAATTCGAACTCCGCTCCGAGAACGTTTGGGTGGCGAAGGACGCCACGGTTTACCCCACCGCCACCATTCTCCCCCCCTGCATCATCGGCCACAAGACCGAGGTGCGGCCCGGCGCCTTTATCCGGGGCAACGCCCTGGTGGGCGACAACTGCGTGGTGGGCAACTCCACGGAGCTGAAAAACGTGATCCTTTTCGACAATGTGCAGGTGCCCCATTATAACTACGTGGGCGACTCCATCCTGGGCTACAAGGCCCACATGGGCGCGGGCTCCATCACCAGCAACGTCAAGAGCGACAAGGCCCTGGTCATCATCCATAACCAGGGTGAGGAGATCCCCACGGGGAGAAAGAAGGTGGGCGCGCTGCTGGGCGACCGGGTGGAGGTCGGCTGCAACAGTGTTTTGAACCCCGGCACCGTCATCGGGCGGGATTCCAACGTGTACCCCACCTCCTGCGTCCGGGGCGTGATCCCTGCCGACAGCATCTGCAAGACCGGCGGGAAGATCGTTATCAAGAATAAATAATACGGAGGAGAATCGACAATGCGCGTTATCGTTGCCAAGGATTATCAGGAGATGTGCGCTCTGGCCGCCGACGAGATTGAAGCCGTCGTCCGCGCCGAGCCCGAATGCACTCTGGGTCTGGCTACCGGCTCCAGCCCCGTGGGCATGTACCGCGAGCTGAGCCGCCGCTGCCGTGAAGAGGGGCTGGACTTTTCCAAGACGCACTCGGTAAATCTGGACGAATACGTGGGTCTGGAGCCCACCCACGACCAGAGCTACCGCTATTTCATGGACGACAACCTGTTCGACCACATCAACATCGATAAGGCCAACACCTATGTTGCCAAGGGCGTGGGCGATACCGAGGCCAACCTAAAGGAGTTCAATGCCGTTCTGGACAGGACTGACATAGCCATCCAGGTGCTGGGCGTGGGGCCCGACGGACATCTGGGCTTCAATGAGCCCGGCGACACGCTGTATGACGGCGCGCACCTGGAGACGCTGGACGAGAGCACCATCGACGCCAACGCCCGCTTCTTTGCCACGCGGGAGGACGTGCCCCGCTATGCCGTCACCATGGGTATGGGCAACATCATGCGCGCGCGCAAGCTCCTTCTCATCATCAGCGGCAGCAAGAAGGCCGCCGCCTCCGCCCTGCTGCTCTCCGACAAGATCGACCCCCGCTGCCCGGTGACCTTCCTGCGCATGCACAGGGACGCGGTGGTGTTCCTGGAGAAGAGTCTGGCCGAGGAGATCGGCTATCAGGGGTAAGCGCCTTTTGCCGGAAAACCGCTTTTGCTTGAAATTCCCGGAAAATGTGGTACAATCGGTTTAGAAGCAGTCTTTTTCGGGAGGAATGAACATGCGTTTGCAGGAATCCGGTGAAATGTATCTGGAGACCATTCTCGTGCTCTCCAGGGAAAAAAAGTATGTGCGCTCCATTGACGTCTGCGAACACATGGGCTATTCCAAGCCCAGCATCAGCCGGGCGGTGAGTCTGCTGCGCAACAACGGCTATGTGGACATGGACGACAAGGGGTATCTGTCCCTGACGGAAAAGGGGCTGGCCGTGGCGGAGAAAATCTATGAGCGCCATCAGGTGCTCTCCAAGGTGCTGATGTGCCTGGGCGTGGACGAGGAAACCGCTGTGGACGACGCCTGCCGCATGGAGCACGTCATCAGTGACACATCCTTCGACGCTATCAAAAAGTATATCGCCCAGCAAGAGGCGGAATAAAACACTATATTATGCCGAACGCGGAGAGCCGAATCGCTCTCCGCGTTATTTTCATTATTGCATTATTTGCTCAATATCCTCGCCACTGTCGAGCGGCGGACGCGCATGGCGCCGGTGGGACAGAATTCCTGGCAGCAGAAGCAGCGGACGCATTTACTCCGGTCGATGACGGCCTTTTTGTTTCGGAGAGTGATAGCCTTGGCCGGGCAGAGCTGCGCGCACTGACCGCAGCCCACGCAGCCCTCATACAGTTGCGGGCGGGAGCGCAAAACCACGGCCAACCCCTTTTTCAGCACGCGCTTTACAGGCTTGTCCTTGGGATCGGCGATAAACCAGCTGGAGGTGGCCCCGGAGCGCCGAAAATCAACGGCGCGGAAGGGCTCCGCCTCCGCCGGACACGGTGGCGGCGCGTCGGGCGACAGCAGTCCCCGCTCCCTGGCCGCGGTGAGATACAGCAGCTCCTCCTCCCCGATGTTCAACAGATACGCGCAGAGCCGGTCCAGCGCATAGGGGTCCGTCCCGGCCAGCAGCGCGCCCATGTGCCGGGGCGTGCCCTGGGTGGGACCGTTGCCCTCCATGGCCTCTACCGCGTCGCACAAAAACAGCCGGGGCTTGATATACTCATTCAAATCCACCATGATATGGGCGAAAGCGAGCGGGTCGGGATAGCGGAAATGGTATTCGCTCTTCACCGTGCCGGGGATCACGCCAAAGATGTTCTTCACCGCCGCGGTCATGCCCATGAGCCCGTGGGATTTGAGCTTGCTGAAGCTGATGATCGCGTCGCACCTCTCCACCCAGGAGCAGAGCTCAAAGGTCTTCAGCGTGACGGCGGCGGGAAAAGAGACCTCGTGATGGGAAAAATCCCGGTTCAGCTCCGCGCCGGCCTCCTCCGCCGCCGTCATGCCGGTGATGGAATAGACGCGGCTCAGCACCGCCGCCCCAAAGGGTTCGCCGGGGCTGTCACCCACCACCGCCTCCGCGCCGCGCTCCATGAGCATTTTTGCCAGCTCCGTCACCATGGCGGGATGGGTGGTGGCCGCCTGCTCCGGGCGGCGGCCGGCGCAGAGGTTCACCTTGATCCCCACGCGCATCCCCGGTTTGATCCAGTCCAGGCCGCCCACAGCGGCGATCGCGCTCTCCAGCGCGGCGCGGACGTGCGTCGCCTCATAGTCCTCACAGGCAATGATACTCACTTCGGCGGTTTTGTGCATACGATCCCCTCCAGGGAAATAATTTACATAATACTATTATGGTTTATAGCCAGTCATTCCCCACCGGGGTCAGAAACAGGCGGCGGAAGTCCCCGTCGTTTTTCGCATTGGCAAGGGCCCACTCGGTCTTGGCGACCACGGCCTCGGTGGTCATGGTGTTGGCCTCCAGCAGCTCATATTTCTGCTTGATGCGAAAGCCCACCTGGTACCGGGCCAGGTCGCTGCCCTCGTGGGGCACCTGGGTGGTGAAGATGACCTTGACGTTTTTAGAGAGCAGCGCGCCGATCTTCTCGGCGAACTCGTCGTTATCGTAAAAGGGCACGCCGCCCACGCCGAAGCTCTCGATGATCACCGCGTGGGCGCGCTGGGCGGCAAAGTCCAAAATGGCCGGGTCCATGCCGGGGATCAGCTTGATCACCAGCACGCGGCTGTCCAGCCTGTCATAAAACCGCACAGGACCGGGCAGCGCCTCCCGGATATAGGGGCGCACCTCCCCGTCGCGTATGTAGGCCACTTCGGGGTAGTCAATGCTGGAAAAGGCGTTGAAGCTCCGTGTGCGGGTCTTCTGGGCCCGGTTGGCACAGATCACCTTGTTATCGAACACCAGATGAATGCCGCAGGCGCTCTCATGCACGGCATAGATCACCGCGCTGCGCAGATTTTCTCTGGCGTCGGTGTCGCGGGCGTAGATGGACACCTGGGAGCCGGTGAGCACCACGGGCTTGGGGCTGTTCTGGATGAGATAATAGAGCGTGGCGGCGGCGTAGGCCATGGTGTCCGTGCCGTGGGTGATGACAAAGCCGTCGTAAGCCTCGTAATTGTCCCGGATCAGCCCGGCCACGGTCAGCCAGTTTTCCGGGCGCATGTTGGTGCTGTCCAGATTGAAGGGCTGCACCGTGTCGATCCGGCACAGATCGCGCACCTCCGGGATGCAGGATAAAAGCTCCTCGCTGGTGAGTTCGGGCGCCAGACCGTTGCGCGACGGCCGGGAGGCGATGGTGCCCCCGGTGGCGATGAGCAGCAGCCGTTTTTCCTCCATGCGGTTTTCCCCCCTTTTTTCGGGCACAATTTTCTATGGAGAGAATACCATAGTTTGCAAAGCGCGGCAAGTGTGGTAAACTGGTATGCGCGATTCCCATCGCGCAAGAAGGAGATCATTTCGTGGGCAACAAGGACAAGCTGTGGACCGCCGGCACGCTGAAAAGCCGGGGCTGGACGGAGGAGCTCTTCCGCGAGCTCCTGGGCAAGCCCCAGTACCGCACTTTCAGCGGGCGCCGGATACGGACCTGGCGCATTGAAGATATAAAGCGGGCCGAGCAGACGGAGGCCTTCCGCGCAGGGCGTGTGAACGCCGTTTCCTCTGCGCCGGACAGCGCCCTGCCGGTGGAGGAGGCGCTCGCCAACTGCCGCGCGCTGATGGAGCGCGCCTGGGAAGCGGCCTCTGGCGCGGAGGATGACCGCGTCGGGAGGCTTTCCGAGCGCTATCATCAGGCGCTTTGCCGACAGGTGGGCACCGTGGGCTGGGCCGTGCGCTTGAAGGCCGGCCAGAGCATGAGCTATATCGACCACTTTCTCCATCTGGAGGAGGGCGTGCAGAAGGAGCCGCTCAGCGGCACGCTGCGGCGGTTCGTCACCGCCGCGCCCTGGATCGGGCGCAATCTCACCGCGCCGCTGACCCGAAAGCTGGCCGAGCACTATGTCCCGGTGCTCCGCGCCCAGGCGGCGCGGGATATCGCCGCCTTTACCGCGGCCCAGCCGGAGGCCAATGTGGACGGGCTGCTCGCCCCCGGCGCCTTTCCGCCCTCGGAGCTGCTGGGGCACCCGCTTTCCTACCTCTACTCCGTATTCTATATCCCCCGCGCCATCCGTTCCAGCCTAAAGTTGCTGGTGGCGCTGAACCCCAAGGACGAATACCCTGAGGCCAGAGCCATGCAGCGCCATTTTATACTGCACATCGGCGGCACCAACACCGGCAAAACCTACGACGGCTTCCAGCGGCTGCGCAAGGCGAAAACGGGCGTATACCTGGCCCCGCTGCGGCTGCTGGCTCTGGAAGCACAGGAGACGCTGCTGGATTTGGGCGTGGCCTGCTCTCTCACCACCGGCGAGGAGGAGGACCGCCGGGAGGGCGACACCCATGTGGCCGCCACGGCGGAAAAGCTGGACATTGAGCAGCGCTACGACGTGGCCGTCATCGACGAGTGCCAGATGATCGCCGATAGGGAGAGGGGCTTTGCCTGGACGCGGGCCATATTGGGCGTGCTCGCCCCGGAGGTGCACCTGTGCGCCGCGCCGGAGGCCAGAGAGCTGCTCATCCGTATCATAGAGAGCACTGGGGACACCTGGGAGGAGGTCCGCCATCTGCGCAAGGCCCCGCTGGTGTGCATGCGCCGCTGTCTCAATTTCAACGACGTGCAGCCCGGCGACGCGCTGATCACCTTCTCCAAGATCGGGGTGCTGTCCATCGCCGAGGACCTGCGCCAGAAGGGCAAGGAGCCCGCCATCATCTACGGCGCCCTGCCCTACGCCACACGGCGCAAGCAGATGGAGGGCTTCCTCTCCGGGGAGATGGAATATGTGGTCTCCACCGACGCCATCGGCATGGGCTTGAATCTGCCCATCCGACGGATCATCTTCATGGATACCCAGAAATTCGACGGCGTGGAGCGCCGGGATTTAAAGCCCGCCGAAATCCAGCAGATCGCCGGGCGGGCCGGGCGCTACGGCATCTATGACAAGGGCTATGTGGGCGCCACGGAAAACCTGGAGTTCATCCGGGACGGCTTAGAGAGCGTGGTGCCGCCGCTGCAGGAGGCGGTGGCGGGCTTTTCCGAGCTGGTGCTGCAGGTGGACTTCGATCTGTTGGAGGTGCTGACCGAGTGGAACAAAATGCCCACCACCGCGCCCTATGTAAAGCTGGACGTGAGCCGATATATCTCCCTGATCGGCAAGATACGGGACGCGGGCTTTACCCTGACCCGCGAGCAGGAGCTCCGGTGCGCCAACATCCCCTTCGACGAGACCGAGGAGGAGCTGCTGCAGCTGTTCTATGCCTTCCTGCGGGCGGTCAAGGAGGGGCAGCCCCTGCGCCAGCCGGAGCTGCCGGAGACGCACAGCGCCTGGACGCTGCCGCTCCTGGAGCAATACTGCCGGATGCTGGATTTGTATTTCTCCTTCTCCAAGGCCTTTGGCTGTCCCATCGACCGGGAGGCGCTGTACGATAAGCGCGAGGAGGTGGCCGAGAGCATCAACCAGATACTGCTCTACAATCTGCGCAACAACATCCGCTTCTGCGCCCGCTGCGGCTCCGCCCTCCCCCTGCACCAGGCGGGAAGGCTGTGCAACAGCTGCTACCGCAAGCTCGCCCCGCCGGGACGGAGCTACCGGAAAAGACGGTGATTTGAAAAGCCAGCCGGCACGTCCCGGCTGGCCTTTCGTTTTTTTACAGATAGCTCTTGATGATGGCGAGCAGCTCCTCATAGCTCTCCACCGCGGGGAGGTCGGGGTTGTCGGCCTTGATGGCGTCCGTGCTGCGGAAGAGGACGCCCGCCTTGCTGGCCCGGATCATAGCCAGGTCGTTGAAGCTGTCCCCCACGGCGACGGTCTCATAGCCCATGGACTGGAACGCCCGGACGGAGGTGAGCTTGGTATTCTCGCAGCGCATATGCCAGCCGGTGATCTCCCCATCGGGGGCGACCTCCAGCTCGTTGCAGAAGAGGGCCGGCCAGCCCAGCTTTGCCATCAGGGGCTTGGCAAACTGGGTGAAGGTATCGCTGAGGATCACCGCCTGGGTGGCGGCGCGCAACTCATCCAAAAACTCCCTGGCCCCAGGCATGGGGTCCACGGTGGCGATGGTGGCCTGGATTTCCTTCAGGCCCAGGCCGTGCTCCTTGAGGATATCCAGCCGGTAGCGCATCAGCTTGTTATAATCCGGCTCGTCCCGTGTGGTGCGCCGCAGTTCGGGTATCCCGGAGGCCTGGGAAAAGGCGATCCAAATCTCAGGTACCAAAACCCCTTCCAAATCCAGACAGACAATGTTCATGGCGATTTCTCCCTTTTCTCAATATTGTGAGAATTATATATCAGCGCGGCGAAAAAGAAAACAGCGAATTTTGCGCAGGGTCACCAGCCATCCATGTGCACCCGTTCGGGCTCATAATACCCCTTTTTCTGCCCGGCGGGAACCATGGGATTGACCTCTCCCCCCTCGGCGGGCCAGCCCAGGGCGATGACAGAATGGGGGATGGCGCTCTCCGGCAGGTCAAAGAGCTTTCTCTGGTTTTCCACCCGGTCCATCTGGGGCCAGGTGCCCAGCCACACTGAGCCGATGCCCAGGGCGTGGGCCGCCAGGACCATGTTCTGCGCGGCAATCGCGCCGTCGATTACCCAGTAGTCCGGGGCGGGCTTGAAGGCCCGCTCCAGGTCCCCCAGCACCAGGATGCCCGCGGCGGCATGGCGCAGGGGCTCTGCGGGACGCCCGTTGGCGTCCGCCATCTTGTTCAAAAGCGCCGGGTCTCTGGTAACCAGAAAGCTCCAGTCCCGCGCGTTGACGCAGGTGGGCCCGCTCATGCCCGCGCGGAGAATGGTCTCCAGATCCCCGTCGGAAATGGGCTTATCCGTATAGCGGCGAATGCTTCTTCTTGTCAGGATGTTTTCCAGCGCGTCCATTGTGATCCCTCCTTGATTATATTATGTAAACTGTTCCTCTGTCATCAGGCGGCGGATCTCCTTTTCGTTCAGGCGGCTGCCGATGACGACGATGGCGCGGCCGCCGTCGGCGGAGCTCTCCACCTTGATCTCATGGGGCGTGGCATTGAGCTGGAAGCACCGCTCCCCCTCCCGGAAAAAGCCCTTGCAGCGCAGCACGTCGCCATACCGTTTATCGCCAAAGAGCCGCGCGGCTCTCGCCCTCAGCTGCTCCCCGTTCAGGGGCAGGTCCAGGAAGGAGACCGAGCCGAAATCGCTCATCTCTCCGGCGATGGTCTTCACATAGTCCGCCAGCCGGTAGCCGCAGCCCGCCAGCCGGGCAAAGTCCTCCCCGATCAGGTCGTCCCAGTCCTTCGCGAGCAGCCGCTCCTCCGGCCGATCGGCGCAGCGGATGAGCGCCTGGGCCCGCCGGATATGGGCGAGGGTGGCCTCGATCTCCCGCGCCGTCGCCTGTTGGACGCGGCTGAGCAGGATGCAACCGGCCCAGGCGGTCTGGGAGGCCAGGAAAAAATCCGCCTCCAGCGAGAGCTCGTCCTCCAGCCGGGCGTCCACCACGGCGATGACGCTGCCGGGCTCATACCAGCCTTCCAGCGGCGGCTCCCGGAGGGCGTCGAAAAACTCGTCCATATCAAACACGCCGGAGGGCTCGATGATCACCCGGTCATAGCCGTTCATGCCCATGGCGATCAGCTTGGAGCGGAAGCGCCGGCGGTGACAGTCGGCGTCGCAGGCGCCGGAGAGCATTTCCAGTCCGCAGCCCTTTTCCCGCAGCGCGCCCAGCAGGGGCATATCCACATTCACCGCCCCGTGGTCGTAGGCCAAAATACCCAGCCGCTCGCCGCGCGAGAGCAGATGCTCCGCATACCGCAAAAGGAACGTGGTCTTCCCCGCGCCCAAAAAACCGGTGATTAAATCCAATTTGATCATTGTCGCGCTCCTAAAAATATTGGGTGTAATTATACCAAAAATCGGAGAAAAAGAAAAGCCGCAATATTTTTGATTATTCATTCTTCATCCTTTTGTTTTCATTTTTCTTTTAGAAAGTCCTGTCGCGTTTCAATGAATAATGAAGACTGAAAACTTAAGAATGAATAATACAAAGCGAAAATCCCGCCGCTGGCGCGACAGGATTTTCGCTTTGGTGCCGGTGGCGGGGGTCGAACCCGCACGTCCTTGCGGACACGGGATTTTGAGTCCCGGGCGTCTGCCAATTCCACCACACCGGCAAGCCCTGTCATTATAGCCCACCCGCGGCGCCATTGCAAGAAAAAAATGTTTTGTAAATCCTATTCCTTTTTTAAGGAAGATATGGTAAGATAGCTTTGTCTATTTATACGCTTATGGGAGTATAAACATGAAACGAATCGAAAGGCCGGCGGCGCTGATCCTGCTGGCTGCCGTGCTTTTCACCCTCAGCGGCTGCTATTCGGGCAACATAGACCAATACTTCTCCCCGCCCCAGCCCTCGGAGGAGTACTTGCAGCTGCAGGAGCTGATCGACCAGGAGATCTCCGGAGGGAGCGAATACGCCTCCCCCACCAGGGGCAGCTACCGCCAGTCGGTGCAGCTGGAGGATTTGGACGGCAACGGCGTGGACGAGGCCATCGTCTTTTTCCGGGATGCCGACCGGAATTTAAAAATCAATATTTACGCCTCCACCAGCCGGGTCTTCCGCAAGGTGCTGACCCTGCAGGGGGAGGGGCGCTCCTTCGGCAGCGTGGAATATGCCGATTTTAACGGCGACGGGTGGAAGGATCTGGTCGTGGCCTGGCAGATCGCCGGGAGTATGAGTCTGCTGTCCGTATACAGCATGGCAAACTGGACGGGTGAGCTACTGCTGAGCACCGACAGCACGGAGTTCCTTGTGGGGGACCTCAACGGCGACAAGCAGTCGGATCTGCTGGTGCTGCGGGGTGTGACCTCCGACGCCTACATGGCGGATATGTACACCTACACCAGGGAGAGAGGCGCCCAGGCCACCTCCGCCGCCCTCTCCGCCGGCATTTTTGAGTTGCGGCGGGCCCGCACGGTCACGCTCTCCGGCGGCACCGGCGCGCTGATGGTGGAATCCGTTTTGGAAAACGGCGATCTGGTGACGGACCTGCTGGTCTGCCGGGAGGGGTCGCTGGTAAACCTTACCATGAACCGCGGCACCGGCGTTTCCGAGACGCGGCGGTCCTACACCCTGGCCTACGCCCAGGACATCGACGGCGACGGCGTTACCGAGATACCGCGGCCTCAGCAGCTATACAGCCAGGGGGGCGAGGTATTCTGGTCCCTCGCCTGGTACCGCTATGACGCCGCCGGGCGCACCACCGATGTGATGACGACCTACCACTGCTTTTCCGACAGCTGGTATCTGGTGCTGCCCCAGGGCTGGACCACCGGGCTCACCATCCGCCGGGACGACACCGTGCCCGGAGAGCGGACGATCATTCTCTCCCGGCTTACCACCGACGGCGGCGTAAACGATCTGCTGGCCGTATATACCATCACAGGCGAAAACCGCTCGGAGCGGGCGGCCCAGGACGGACGGTTCATCCTCCTGGAGGAGACGGCCACCGTATACGCCGCCGAGCTCCTCTCGCCGGGCGTGGACAGGGATGACATACAAAAAAGGTTTTTCCGGATCAATTCCGATTGGAGCAGCGGCTCCATCTGATGGGGAGGTAGAAACGTGAGGAAAGTTCTGGTACTGGAGGACGAGGCCAACATTCGCAGCTTCGTGGTAATCAATCTTCGCCGAAGCGGATACGAGCCCATTGAAGCCGACTGCGGCGAGATGGCGCTGGAGCAGCTGCGCCGCCACCCGGACATCCGCGTGGCGCTGCTGGACGTGATGCTGCCGGACATCGACGGCTTTGAGGTCTGCCGCCGCATCCGCGCCTCCAATACCCGCATCGGCATCATCATGCTCACCGCCCGCAGCCAGGAGATGGACAAGGTGACCGGGCTGATGACCGGCGCGGACGACTATGTGACAAAGCCCTTCTCCCCCGCCGAGCTCACCGCCCGGATCGACGCGCTGATGCGCCGCACCGGCGGCGAGCAGGACGCCGAAGAATCCGGCGAGATCAAGCAGGGGCCCTTCCGGCTCAACACCCGCAACCGCACGCTGGAGAAAAACGGCGAGCGGGTGCGTCTGACCCAGATCGAATACTCCATCATCAAGTACTTCATGGACAACCCCGGCAAGGCCCTCTCCCGCGAGGACATCCTCAATGAGGTCTGGGGCCGGGATTACTTCGGCGAGCTGAAGATCGTTGATGTGAACATCCGCCGTCTCCGCATCAAGATCGAGGACGACCCCACCATGCCCGCTTACATCACCACGGTGTGGGGCTACGGCTACAAGTGGGGCTTCTGATTTCACGATAAGGACACGGGTATCCATGAAGGAGTTTTTTTCCGGACTCTTCCCGGAGAAAAAAGAGAATACCGACGCTCCCGCCGGGGAGAGCTGGCCGCGGCAGCTTCTGTCGCGGCTCAAGGGCTTTCAGTTCCATTCCATCCGCACCCGCGGACTGGTGGTGAGCACCGGCCTCGTGCTGCTGACGGTGATACTGGCTGTGTCGGCCTATTCGCTGTCCCTGCGGGCTTACTATCTTTCCGCCACCCGCGCCTCATTGCAGGCCAAGGCGGAGACCGCCTCCTCCTTCTTTACCGACTATATCAACCGCACCTACGCGGAGTATTACCAGAGCGCTTACAGCTACGCCGACAGCTTTGAGGACAAGGCCTCCCTGGAGCTGCAGTTCGTCAATCCTGAAGGGCGGGTGGAGATCTCCTCGGCGGGCATCTCCGCCGGGGCCATCAGCGGCTCGGACGATATCAGCACCGCGCTCTCCACCGGGAAGATCAGCTTCTGGCAGGGGCGGCAGCCCTCCACGCGGGAAAAGCTGCTGGCCGTGTCCGCGCCCCTCACCGCCGCCGACGGCAGCGTGGTGGGGCTGATGCGCTATATCACCAGCTTGAAGCTCATAAACCGCGCCGTCTCCACCTCGGCGCTGGCGGCCGGAGGCGTGGGGCTGGCGGTGGTGCTGATCGTATTCTTCTCCAATCTTTACTTCATCCGCACCATCACCGTGCCCATCGGCGCGCTGACCGCCCTGGCCCGGCGCATTGCCGAGGGCAGCTACGGCACCCATGTGGAAAAGGAGCACGAGGACGAGATCGGCGAGCTGACCGACGCCATCAACGACATGTCGCAAAAGCTCTCCCGCGCCGAGCGGATGCAGACGGAGTTCATCTCCTCCGTGTCCCACGAGCTGCGCACCCCCCTGACCGCCATCACCGGCTGGAGTGAGACGCTCAGCTATGACGAGGCCATCCAGGACGATTCCCGCCGGGGCGTGGAGATCATCTCCCGCGAGGCCGCGCGGCTGACAAAGATGGTGGAGGAGCTGCTGGAGTTCACGCGCATCCAGGACGGGCGCTTTACGCTGCACGTGTCCACCGTGGACTTCCCCGCGCTGGTGGAGGACTGCCTTTACACCTACAACGAGCTGCTGCGCAAGGAGGATATCACCGTAAACTATCTGCCGCCGGAGG
>Ga0079305_1002469_pt1 | contig 15911 bp, 14 predicted proteins | sample LMS_cellobiose_e_FD_79183 | JGI IMG/M metagenome (GOLD analysis project Ga0079305, IMG submission 79183) | Rumen-fistulated moose microbial communities from Alaska, USA - LMS_cellobiose_enrichment | ecosystem: Host-associated > Mammals > Digestive system > Stomach > Rumen fluid ... | reverse complement strand
GCGCAGGTTCAGGCTGCCCTTTTCGGTATGCACATAGGCGAGCCGTCCGCTGGGGGCGGCGGGCGCGGGGGTGGCGGTCACCACCGGGGCGGGGGTCGCGGTCACGGCGGGAGCCGTGCTGCCGGGGTTCACCGTGGGGGTGGCTGTGGGGACGCTGGTGGGCGGCTGGGTCACCGCTGTGCCGGTGACGGTCAGCTGGCAGGTGGCGCTCTTTCCGCTGCCGTCTTCGGCGGTGGCGCTGATCACCGCGGTGCCGGCCTTCCAGGTGGTTACGATGCCGCTTTCGGCCACAGTGGCCACGGTTTCATCCGAAGAACTCCACTTGACGTTCTGGTTGGTGGCGTTGGCGGGCATCACATAGGCGGAAAGCACCAGCTCTTTGCCGGTTTCCAGCCCGGCGGAGTTCTGAGAGATGGAAACCCCCGTCACCGGCACGCCCACGGTGATGGTGCACGTGGCGGTTTTGGTGGGGTCATCCAGAGAGGTGGCGGTGATCACCGCCACGCCCTCGGCCACGCCGGTCACGGTGCCGTTATTGGCGACTACGGCCACGGCGTTGTTATTGGAAGCGTAGCTGACGTTGCGGTTGTTGGCGTCGGAGGGAGAGATGACGGGATTCAGCGCCAGGGTGCCGCCCACGCCCATGGTGGCGCTGGCGGGGCTCAGGCTGAGGCCGGTGACGGACTGCACCACGGTCACCGCGCAGGAGGCGCTGGCCCCGCTGCCGTCGGAGGCGGTGGCGGTGATGGTGGCGCTTCCGCCCTTGACGCCGGTGATCACGCCCACGTTGCTGACGGTGGCGATTGCGGTATCGCTGCTGGCAAAGGTAACGGTGCGGCGGGTGGCGTTGGCAGGCTCCACGGATACCGTCAGCTGCTCGGTGCTGCCCACCCGCAGGGTCACGGCGCTTTTATCCAGGTTTACCTTGGTCACCTTGATGGTCACGGGGGAAACGGACTGCGAGGTGGAACTGGAGTAGGAATTATCGTCGTTCAGCGTATAGACGGCGACCAGGCGCGCGGTGCTGGTGGCGCCGGCGGCGTCGGTGGCCGTTACGTCTATGGTATAGGTTCCGCTGGCGAAGGTGCCGGGGATGGCGATATAGTTGCCGCTGGTCAGGGTGCCGCTCAGGCTGGCCCCGCCGCTGACGGTGTAGCTCAGCTTATAGGGCTCGGTGCCGAACTGCGCGCCCAGGTTAAAGGAAAAGCCCGTGGGCGAGCCGTTGCTGGCCGTCACCTGAAAATTATAGCAATAGGCCCGCAGGGCGTTTTCTTCCGCCAAGGCCTGCGGCGCCAGCGCCAGCACCAAAGCCAGGCACAGCGCCAGGGCAATCACACGTTTTAATCTTTTCATTTTCGCCAACCATCCTTTTTGCGTTGTGGAGCGGAACCGTAAAGAAACAGCTTTCCTTCCACCATCCATTATATGCCACTTTTGTTGTTGGATGCAACAGTAAAATGCGAAAAAACAAAAGAAAATACAAAATCTAACCTGCATCCATATATAAAACGGGCTGAGATGGAATTTTCTTCCATATCCGGCCCAAATTTACAACGATTTGTCAGGCTCCACCCGGATCACCGTATCCGCCGGGTCGGGCAGAAGGGGGTCGTCTCCCAAGGGCACGAAGGCCAGCTCGGGATAGTTGCCGCTGATCCAGTCCCTTTGCAGGGGGGCTTCCTGCCCGTTATGCAGCCACGTGGCGCGGATGGCCTCCGGGCGCACGCCGGGCAGGGGAATATACCCGATAGGCGCGTCCAGCACATGGTAATACAGGGTATCGCCCCGGCGGGTGACGCGGCCGTGCTCCGGCTTGCCAAAGCCCGCTTTGCCGCAGCCGTAGATACTTTCGCCGTTTTTCTCCATCCACGCGCCGATTTGCCGCAGGATCTCCAGGGAGGCGGCGGGGATGCGCCCACGGCCATCCGGCCCCACGTTCAGCAGCAGGTTGCCGCCCTTGCTGACGCACTCCACCAGCTTGCGGATCAGCAGCGGCGCGGGCTTGAAGTGCCCATCCTCCGCGCAGTAGCCCCAATGGTTGTTCATGGTCACGCAGGCCTCCCAGGGCACGTCGCGGCCCCGGCAGTCGATGATGCCCTGGGGCGGGATGATCTGCTCCGGGCTGACGAAATCGCCGCTGTATTCCGTGGGCGCGCCGGTGATCAGGCTGCCGAAGCCCTCCCCGCTGGCCTCCAGACGGTTGTCGATCAGCGCTTGGGGCTGCAATGCGCGCACCATGCCCACCAGCTCCGCTGCCCGCCAGGCGGGGCCGCGCAGATCGTCATAGGAAAAGTCAAACCAAAAGATGTCGATGGGCCCGTAATTCGTGCACAGCTCCCGCACCTGTGCATGCATGTAATCCAGATAGAGGTCAAAATCCCGCCCCGCGTCGGTCACGCCGGGCCGCCCCCGGTCGGGATGATGGCGGTCATGGGCGTGGGGATAATCGGGATGGTGCCAGTCCAGCAGGGAATAATACAGCCCCACCTTCAAGCCCTCCGCCCGGAAAGCCTCGGCGTATTCCCGCACCGCATCCCGGCCAAAGGGGGTGTTGGTGGATTTGAAATCGGTGTACGCGCTGTCAAACAGGCAAAAGCCGTCGTGGTGCTTGGCGGTGAACACGGCATACTTCATTCCCGCCTGCCGGGCGGCCTTCGCCCAGGCCCGGGGATCAAAATCCGGGGCGGAAAACTCCCGGAAGAAGGGCAGATAATCCTCCTCCGGCATCCTTTCGACGCTGCGCACCCATTCTCCCCTCGCGGGCAGGGCATACAGGCCCCAGTGGATGAACAGACCGAAACGCGCCGCCTGGAACCAATCTATGCGGGACAAAATGCACCTCCCGGTTAAATGAAAAATGAAGACTGAAAACTGAAGAATGAATAACGAATAATGATATAGTGTCAATACATAGCGTTCACACCATTTCATTCTTCATTTTTAATTTTTCAGTCTTCAGTTATTTAGCCTTTGACCGCGCCTGCGGTAAGGCCCTTCACAAACTGCTTGCTCATGATCAGGTACAGGGTGATTACGGGCAGGGCGCTCATGGCCAGGATGGTCAGCACCTTGGGCCAGTCGGTGGAATACTGGCCCTGCAGGCGGGTCACGGCCAGCAGCACGGTCTTCTGGCTTTCCTTGGTGATGAAAATCAGGGGGAACCATAGGTCGTTCCAGATGGGCACCAGGTTGTAAATGGCCACGGTGGCCAGGGCAGGGCGGATCAGCGGGATCACGATCTGATGCCAGATGCGGAAGCGGCCCGCACCGTCCATATAGCCCGCCTCGTACAGCTCGCCCGGCAGGCCGTGGATGAACTCCGTCAGGATGAATACGGCGGTGGGCAGGCCCATGGCGATGTATACGGGATAGAGGCTGAACAGCGTGTTCAGCGTGCCCAGCGCCTTCATGATCTGGATCAGGCGGATGGTGGCGATCTTGATGGGTAGCATCATGCCGATGACAAAGAAATAGTAGATGACCCGGCTGGTCTTGGTGCGCCAGTGGGCCAGGGCATAGGCGCACAGGGAACCCACAAACAGGATCATGAACAGGCTGACGACCACCACCAGGAAGGAGTTGCGGAAATAGACGAAGAAATCGCTGTTGGACAGCAGGGCCCGGTAGTTTTGCAGCGTCCATTTATGGGGCAGGCCAAAGAAATTGGTGTAGATCTCCTTTTTGACCTTAAAAGTGTTGATGATCAGGAACCACATGGGGAACATGGCGATGAACGACCACAGGATCATGATGATGTGGTAGGGAATGTGCATGTTCATCAGCTTTAGGGAGCGGGTTTTCTTTTCCATGCTGTCTCACTCCTTTCCCTGGGTTTTGACCAGCACGGGGATGACCCCGCACAAAAGCATGCAGAATATTGAAGTGGAAATGGCCGACCCTACGCCGGGCTCCGGGATGCCCACGGGATGCTGCCCCGCCACGCCGTAGCGATAGAACAGCGTGCCGATCAGATCGGTGGAGTAATTGGGCGCGCCGTCCAGGGTCTCCATGGCAAATACCGCGTCAAATGCGTTGAAGTTGGCAACAAAGGTCATGATGGCCACCATGCCGATGACCGGGACGATCAGGGGGATGCGGATGCGGGTAAACTGCTGCCAGGGGGTCGCGCCCTCGATGGAGGCAGCCTCGATCAGGTCGTCGTCAATGCCCTGGAAGGCGGCCACGAACATCATGGTGGGAATGCCCACCCACTGCCACACGGATACCAGGGAAACGGCGGAGAGGGCCGTGCCGGGGTCGCCCAGCCAGCCCTGGGGCGAATGTACCAGGAAGCCCAGGCCCGCCTTTTCCAGCGGAGCCTTGGACCACTGGGGGTTCATCATCATTTTGAACAGGTAGCCCGTGACCAGCACGGCCACGGTGCAGGGAATGAAGATCAGCGTTTGATAGAACTGGCGGCCCTTCATGGTGCGGTTGGTCAATATGGCCGCGAAGGTGATGCCCAGGGCGTTTTGCAGGATCATGTGGTAGGCGAAAAAGATCCAGTTGTTGCCAAAGGCGTTCCAGAAGCGCTTGGAAACCACTTCATCGGTGAACAGGCGCACATAGTTGGCAAAGCCCACATACTGACGGACGCCCGCGGTGCCCTCGTAGAGAGACAGGCGCACGGAATCCAGCATGGGATAGGCCATGAAGACCACATAGAACAGAAGCGCCGGAAGGATGTAGCGCAGCCAGTATACGCCGCCGGGCTTGATGGTCTTGCCGCCCTGGAAGGCCGCGATTGTCTTGGGTTTTGCCGACATAGAGCATTCACTCCTTCGAAAATGGAAGAAAGGGCAGGGCGGGCCGCAGCCCACCCTGCCACCGGTTACTTCGTACTCCTGGGGATTATGAAGGGGCCGCAGCCCCTTCATTTTAATCCGCAGGCGAGCCTGAAGCGCTCGAAAAGCATGCCAGTGGCATGTTTTTAGCGAAAGGCGGGCGGCAGCCCAAGTGTACGTCGCCGAGGACTCGCAACGCTCGGAAAAGCTGCCGGTGGCAGGTTTTCCGCGAGAGCGGGCCGATAGGCCCCGAACAGGCTGCAAGCCGCCCTTTAGTTAATTATTTGGCCAGTTCAGCTTCCCACAGGGCGTTGAGGGCGTCAGCCGCGCCTTCGGGGGTCTGCTCGCCGCGGCAGATGGCGTTCAGCTGCTCCACCATGGGGGTATACAGGTTCAGCATCTTGCTCCACACGAAGCGCATGTCGGAGTTCTTGCCCTCGCCCAGCTCGATCATCTCTTTCACGGCGCTGCCCTCGGGCACAACGTCCGCGTTGATCAGGGGCATGAAGCCTTCGGGCACCACGGAAGCGGCAATCTTGGCGCCGTCAACGGAAGCGACCCAAGCCAGGAAGGCCTTGACTTCTTCAGGATGAGCGGAAGCGGCGTTGCCGGCAAAGCCGCAGTCGGGATGCAGGCTGTATCCGGCGGCATTGCCGGCGGGAGCGGGGATGGGGAAGAAGCCCACGTCGATGTCATACTCATCGCCGGCCAGGGTGCCGTAGCTCCAGGAACCGTCGATCAGCATGGCGCTCTGGCCCAGACCGAAGGTCACGTTGGCCATGTCGTTGCCCATGGAGGCGAAGGATTCGGGGAAGAAGGGCACCAGCTTGGCGAAGTCGCTGAGCACGCGGACGAAGGTCTCGTCATTCAGCTTGCGCTCGCCCTTTTCATAGGCCACGCGCTCTTCAGCCGTGATGTAGTTGGGGATCATGCCGCACAGCACGCACTCCAGAATGTCCCAGTTGTCGGCGATGCCGTTGGACAGGGGCTGGATGCCGGCGTCCTTCAGCTGCTGGCACACGGCCAGGAAATCCTCAAAGGTAGCGGGGATTTCGATGTTGTTCTCGGCGAAGATGGCCTTGTTGTAGTACACAAAGTGGCTCACGGCGGCGAAGGGAACGGCGAACACATTGCCGTCATCGGCAGTGAAGCCGGAGCGGGCAACGTCCGTGAAGTTTTCCATAACGCCGGGAATGTCATTGCACACCACGTTGAAGCCGTTTTCATACAGTTCGGCGCCGGCTTCGCAGGTGCGGCTGTAGAACAGGTCGGGGCCGATGCCGCCATCCAGCTGCGAACGCAGGGTGGCGTTGTACTGGGTGGACTGGGTGGGCTGGAACACGATCTTCACGCCGGTCAGTTCTTCATACTGGGCCAGCAGGGCGGATACCTGTTCCACGTCGTCGGTGCGCCAGGAGCCCATGGTCAGCTCGTCCGCCATCGCCAGGGTGGGCAGAGCAAACATCAGGACAGCCAGCACGATTGCAATCAGTTTCTTCATGTTCGGAATCCTCCTTTTTATTTTGATTAACGCGCGAAGCGTTATATCCATAAAAGTGAATGAATACTGAAAACTGAAGAATGGAATAGTGAATGAAAACCGCATAACCATATTATTATTCATTATTCATTTTTCAGTCTTCAGTCTTCAGTTCCTTTCAGTCGATGCCTTCCAGCTCGTCGTCCGCCGCCGGCCGCATCTTTCCCTCCGGGTCGGTGACGTACAGGGCATCGTTCGCGGCGAAGGGGAACAGGGGCAGGGTGGTGGCGGCGCCGAAGCGGCCGTCGGGGGAGAGGGCGATCACGCTGATGCTGCCCGCGTCCTCGCCCAGCTCGAGCTTGCGGGCGGAGAGGGCGCGCAGCGCCTCCTCGCAGGCGGCCTTGGGATCCATGCCGCGCTTCATCAGGGAGACGATCTCATAGCTCAGGCAGCCGCGCATGATATCTTCGCCCAGGCCGGTGGCCGCGGCGGCTCCGTAACGGCTGTCGGCATAGAAGCCCGAGCCGATGATGGGGCTGTCTCCCACCCGGCCGGGATCCTTCATGAACAGGCCCGAGGTGCTGACCCCGGCCACCAGATTCCGGGCGTCATCCAGGCCCAGCACGCATACGGTGTCGTGGCCGGTATAGGCGGTCAGCCTTTCGGGCTGCTCCTGGGCGGCCTGACGCCAGCGGCGCATGCTCTCCTCGGTGCGCATATCCCGCATGGCCAGGCCCTGGCGGATGGCAAACAGCTCCGCCCCCCGGCCTGCCAACAGGCAGTTGATCTCCCGTCCGCAGAGCAGGCGCGCGGCCAGGATGGGGTTTTTGATGTTCTCCGCGCTGGCGATGGCCCCCATGCGCAGGGTATTGCCGTCCATATAGGCGGCGTCGGTCGTCACGTGGCCGTCCCGGTCGGGCAGGCCACCGTAGCCCACCGAGCAAAAGGCGGGCTCATCCTCCACGCGGGTGACGGCGTGCACCACCGCGTCCCCGGCGGAAGCGCCGTCCTGCAGCATGCGATGGGCCTCAAAGATCCCCGCCCTGCTCATTTTCCAGGTGCCGATGATGGCGCGCATTATCCGATCACCCCGCGAACCGCCGCCACATAGTCGCTGTCCGTCACGTCAAACCGATCCTCCGGCGGGTACAGCGCGCCGCCGTAATAGATGCTGCGGTTGTTATTGACGGAAGGATCCGGCAGCGTTTTATGCCGGGCCAGGTGAATTTGCGTGCAGCCGGTGATTTGCACCACCTTGGCCGCGTTTTCCAGGGTGATGCCCGCCCCGGGCAATATCTCGATGGCCCCGTCCACATATTCGATCATTTCCCGAATGGTGTCCAGGGCGAAAAACACATCGCTCTGCTGGCCGCTGGTCAGCACCCGGGTGACGCCCAGGCCGATCAGCTGATCCAGCGCCCGCTTCCAGTCGGGCACCACGTCCAGCGCCCGGTGAAACACGCAGGGCAGGCCGCCGGCGATGGCCACCAGCTCCCGGGTGCGCGCTTCATCAACGGTGCCGTCCTCGTGCAAAAAGCCGAACACCAGCCCGTCCGCGCCGCCGCGGATCAGGGCTTTGGCGTCCTCTTTGGCCACTTCAAACTCGTTTTCGGTATAGCAGAAGCCGCCCGCCCGGGGGCGCACCATGGTCATCACCGGGATTTTCACCTGGCGCTTGACCACGGCCAGCGTGCCCACGGTGGGGGTCAGCCCGCCCTGAAACAGGTTGCTGTTCAATTCGACCCGATCCGCCCCGCCGCGCTCAGCCTGGATCACGTCGTCCGCGCTGCCGCAGCAGATTTCCATCAATATTTTCGACATAGGGGCCCTTCCTCCCTGCCAATCAGGCATTTTCGCCGGGGATATTTTCCGCGTCCCCGGGCTGCTCCGCGCTTTCCTCCGCCGCGGGGGACTGCTCCGCGCTTTCCTCCGCCGCAGGGGTCTGCTCCGCCGGCTGGGGCTCCTCCCGGATGCCGGTCACGTCCGCCTTGGTCAGCAGCATCAGCATATCCCGGGTGATCTCGCCCTCGGTTTCGCCCAGACGGTCGGCCTGGCGGGCGATGATGGTTTCAAACAGGTTGCGCACGCCGCGCGCATTGCCAAAACCCTTCACGTCCAGCCGCTCAATGTCGATCAGCTGGCGCAGGGCCGCCCGGGCTTCGTCGTCCATGGTATAGCCTGCCTTGTTCATGCGCAGGTCAAAAATGCCCATCAGCTCGTCCAGGGTATAATCCGGGAAGTCAATGAAGCGGTTGAACCGGCTTTCCAGGCCGGGATTGCTGTGCAGGAATTTTTCCATAGGCTCGATGTAGCCCGCCACGATCACGATCAGGTCGTCCCGGTGATCCTCCATGGCCTTCAGCAGGGTATCCACCGCTTCCGCGCCGTAGTCGTTTTCACCCCGGTTGGTCAGGGAATAAGCCTCGTCGATGAACAGCACGCCGCCCATGGCCTTGCGGATAGCATCCTTGGTCTTGATGGCCGTCTGACCCACATAGCCCGCCACCAGGTCGCCCCGGTCCACCTCCACCAACTGCCCCTTGCTGAGAATGCCCAGACTGTGAAAGATCTTGCTCAGAAAGCGGGCGATGGTGGTTTTGCCTGTGCCGGGGTTGCCGCTGAACACCATATGCAGGGAAAGGTCGCTGATGGGCAGATCGTGCTGCTTGCGCAGCTGCTGCATCTGGATCCAGTGCACCAGAGTGTCGATCTCCTCCTTCACGGTATCCAGGCCGATATAGCCGTTCAGCTCCGCCAGCAGATCCTCCAGGTTCTCCTTGGGCAGCTCCTCCGGCTTGGCGTCGCTGGTGGTTTTGCCGTTGCCGGTGCTGGCGGCGGTGCCGTCGTTCCCGGCCAGTATCTGGTCGCTGGGACGGGGGGGCTTCTCGTCCTTTTTCTTTTCCAGGGCGGGAATGTCCACCCGGGAGGCGGGGAAGAAGTCGTTGTATACGCTGGTCAGGTTGCGCCGGGCCATGGACTGGATGATCTCGTTCTGCAGCTTGATGATCTCGTCTTTTCTGCTGGTGCTCATGGAATGTCCCTCTCTGTCGGTTTTATTCCTCGTCGTCCAGGGCCATGGTTTCGTCCAGGGCGGCCTCTGCGGCGGTTTCGATGAATTCCTCGTCCACGTCGTTTTCCTCCACGGGCTCGGGCGCGTTCTTCCTGGCGCCGATGCGCTGCACCTCCGCCGCGGGATAATCCTTGGTTTCGCTGTTATCACCGTTTACGACGCGCACCCGCACCGTTTCCTTCAGGATGTTGATCTCCTGCACGGTGCCCACCCCGTCGGGGGTGATCACGTCGCGGCCCACCCGGGGCATGCGCTTGCGGGTGGCCTCGTAGTGATCCTGCTCGTATTTCAGACAGCACATCAGCCGTCCGCATACGCCGCTGATCTTGGTGGGGTTCAGGCTCAGGTTTTGCTCCTTGGCCATCTTGATGGATACGGGCTGGAAGTCGCCCATGAACTGGGCGCAGCACACCGGCCGGCCGCACAGGCCCAGGCCGCCCATCATCTTGGCCTCATCCCTTACGCCGATCTGCTTGAGCTCGATGCGGGTCTTGAACACGGAGGCCAGGTTTTTGACCAGGGCGCGGAAATCCACCCGCCCGTTGGCGGTGAAGTAGAACAGGATCTTGCTGCCGTCAAAGGTGTATTCCACGCTGACCAGTTTCATTTCCAGCTTGTGCTCGATGATCTTCTTCTGGCAGATGGCGAAGGCATCCTTTTCCCGCTGCCGGTTGTCCTGCTGGCGCTGGGCGTCCTCCACGGTGGCGATGCGCACCACAGGCTTGAGGGGCGGGGTGATCTCTTCATCCGGCACCTCCCTGACGCCGGTGACCACCTCGCCGTATTCCAGGCCGCGGGCGGTTTCCACGATCACCGCGTCTCCCGCCGTGGGCCACAGCTTGCCGGGGTCAAAATAATATAGCTTGCCTGCGTTGTGAAAGCGCACGCCTACGATGGTTGCCATGGTGCGATCTCCTCCGATATGGTATAAAGTAGTTTTTCCGCAATGGCCTGCCAGGATACGTTGCTGGCCCGGTAGCGGTGGGCGTCGATCACGGCGGAAAGCACTGTTTCCAGCGCCGCCGGGTCGGCGTGCAGCCAGCTTTCATGGCTGCGGGTGTCGTCGGTGCGCGCGGGCTGCGGCCCCGCCTGCATCGCGCAGAGCAGATAGTCCCGTACCCGCTGCTCCAGAATGGACAAAATCTCGTCCGCATCGTCCTTCTTATCCCGCAGCAGGGCGGCGGCTTTCGGCACATCGCGGCTTTGGCGCAGGGAGAAAAACGTGCGCTCGCACAGCGTGCGCAGCTGAAAAAAGCCGGCGTCCTCCTGCATGGAAAGGGCCAGGCCGATGCTGCCCCCGCTGAGGGCGGCCAGCTCCTTGGCCTTTTCCGCCGGGATGCCCCGGCGCAGCAGCTCCTGCTCCACCCGCTGGGGCGGCCAGGGGGGCACGCGCACGGCGCGGCAGCGGCTGCGCACGGTGGAAAGCAGCCCCGCGTCGCCGCCGGCGGTCAGAATGAAATGGGTGCCGGCCTCCGGCTCCTCCAGGGATTTCAGGATGGCGTTCTGCGCCTGCACGGTCATGCGCTGGGCGTTTTCCAGCAGCACCACCCGTTCACCCCCCTCCGCCGCGTGCAGCGACAGGGCGTGGATGATCTCCCGCAGGTGCTCCACCTTGACGGTGCGCTCCTTTTCCCCGCAGGAAGGGGTCAGCAAATCAGGATGCTGGCCGTCCAGCACCCGGCGGCAGCCTTTGCAGCGCAGGCAGGGCTTTTGCCCCTCCCCGACGCACAAAAAGGTACAGGCAAGCAGGCGGGCAAGCGTGCGCTTGCCCACGCCCGGCTGGCCTGTCAGCGCCAGGGCGTGGGGGGCACGCCCCTGGCGCACATCGTGGATCAGGGCGGCCACAGCCTCTCCCTGACCCGCAAAATCATCAAGGGTAATCAAAGAAACCTCAATCGGCTCCGCCGGAGCGGAAACGCTCAGTATTTGTGAAACTGATCCACGTCAACAACAAAAACAGTGGCCCCGCCCACGGTGACCTCAATGGGCATATGGGCATACATCCCGGCGATGCCGCCCCCCGCCATGGGGGAGGCCGCCATCTGCTTGCGGGCCTTGCACAGCTTTTCGATCAGGTGCAGACAGCCTTCCAGCCGTTCATCCTCCACGCCCACCAGCAACGTGGTGTTGCCGGCGCGCAGAAAACCACCGGTGGTGGCCAGCTTGGTCACGCCGTAGCCGTCGTTCATCAGCGCGGAAACCAGACGGGTTGCGTCCTCATCCTGAATGATGGCAATGATCAGCTTCATTGTATACCACCTCCTGTTCTGCGTTCAGAAAGGGCACATGCCCCTTTCTTTATACCTATTATACAATATTACGGGCGGTATGGCAAGAATGAAAAAGGTTGCGCGCGCGGCCGCCGGGGCTTATAATAACGGGGAAGCACTGAAAAAGAGGTGTCAGGATGAAAAAAAGGCCAAATATCGTGATCCTGCTGACGGATGATCAGCGCGCCGGAACCATTCGCGCTCTGGGCAACGACGAAATCAGCACGCCCAATATGGACGCGCTGGTGCGGCGGGGCACGGCTTTCACCCGGGCGCATATCCCCGGGGGCACGGTGGGGGCGGTGTGCATGCCCAGCCGCGCCATGCTGAATACCGGGCGCACCCTGTTTCACATCCGGGGAGAGGGGCAGGAGATTCCACCGGAGCACATCACCCTGGGAGAATGCCTGCGCGCCGCGGGCTATTACACCCACGGCATCGGCAAGTGGCACAACGGGCCGGACAGCTACGCCCGCTCCTTCGCGGGGGGCAGCGATATATTTTTCGGCGGCATGTGGGATCACTGGAATGTGCCGGTATGCGATTTCAACCCGGACGGTGTGTATGAGCGGCGCATCCACTTCACCCCCGCCTTTTCGGAAAACAGCGAAGCCATGACCGTGCGGGCCGACCGCATCAACGCCGGGGTGCACTCCACCGATCTGTTCAGCGGCGACGCCGTCGATTTTATCCGGGGCTATCAGGGCGATCAGCCCTTCTTTCTGTACCTGTCCTTCCTGGCGCCCCACGACCCCCGCACCATGCCGGAGGAATTCCGCAATATGTACCGGGCAGAGGATATTTCCCTGCCGCCCAATTTCAGCCCCATGCCGACGGTCAACTGCGGCTGGTCGGCCAGCGGGCGGGATGAAACCATCGAGGTCTACCCCCGCCCGGCGGAGCGCGTACGGCAGCACATCGCCGATTATTACGCCATGATCAGCCACATCGACTTCCGGATAGGCCAAGTGATGGACGCTCTGCGGGAGCGGAAACTGCTGGAGGATACCATCGTGGTGCTGATGGGGGATAACGGCCTGGCCATCGGCCAGCATGGGCTGATGGGCAAGCAGAATATCTATGAGCACAGCGTGGGCGTGCCGCTGGTGATGGCAGGCCCAGGCATCCCGGCGGGCCGGGTGAGCGAGGGGCTGTGCTACCTGATGGACGTGTATCCCACCCTGTGCCGGCTGTGCGGCGTGCCCATCCCCGCCTCGGTGGAGGGCAAAAGCCTAGTTCCCCTGATGGAGCGGGAGGACGCCCAGGTGTACGACGCCCTGTACCTGGCCTTCCAGGGGCGCATCCGGGGTGTGATCGAAGGGCGGTACAAGCTAATCGAGTACCGTACCGAAAATTTGAAGCTGACCCAGCTTTTCGACCTGCGGGCCGATCCCTGGGAGCGGAACAATTTCTTTGACATCGCGGGGTATGAGCAGATCACAGCCCGGCTGCGGGCGCGGCTGCTGGAGTTGCGGGATGCCTGGGACGACCGGGAAAACCGCCACGGCAAGATTTTTTGGCAGGCGTGGGAGAATTACGAAAAGGCGGCGGTGCCCAATCCCTCCGGCCCCACGGGCAAGAGCATGGCGAAGCAGATGGCCCTGTCAAAGTAACAGCATATCCACCGGAGCGGATCCGGTATACAGCGTTTCCGTGCGCGCGCCGTTCAGCGGCACGCGCATGATTTTTGCCTCCAGGGTGTCGGTGCACAGGGCGAACCCGGCATACAGCCGCAGCCGCCCCGGCAGGCCGCAGCGGCAGCGCCGCAGCACCCGGGCGTCGGCGCGCAGGTGGATCAGCGCCCCCAGCACGCCCAGCAGCAGCGTGCCGTCGGGCAGGGGCAGCAGCGCCCCCGGCAGGCCGGGCAGCCGCAGCAGCTCGGTGGCCACGCCCCGGGCGGAGACGCGGTACAGGCAGGTGCAGATGTCGCCCTCCTCCACCGCGCACAGCGCCGCCAGTCCCCCGGCGCAGAAGCAGGCCGCGTATACAATGCCGGGCAGGGGGATGGCCCGCAGGGGCGTCAGATCCCGGCTTTCGTACAGGTACAGCCGCCCCGAAGCGCCGCCCGCCGCGGCCAGCAGGCGGCGGCAGGGGCTCAGGGCCAGATCCCGGGGCTCGCACCCTGCCTGGGCGCACAGCCTTAGCTGCCCGCTGCGGGGGCACAGCAGGCTCACGTTGTCCGCCTCCCCGCTCAGGCAGTACAGGGTGTCAGGCAGGGCGCGCATGCACCGCACCCCCGGGGGCAGGGGGTAGCAGTTCAGCAGCCGCCCCGTATCGGCGGCGAACACCTGGGCCTCCCGCGTGCGGGCGCAGATCACGGTGTTGCCGCTGGCGCACAGGCACAAGGGCCCGCCGCACAGCGGCCCGTCCGCGAAGGGGCACAGCAGCCCGTCGTTTTCATCCGCGATCCACAGCCCCATGCGCATTCCCCCTTTGCTTCACGCTATGCGCCAAGGGAAAAAGGGGTGAAAAAAGCGGCGGGCATCAAAGCCCGCCGCGTTGGTTTTCATCGGCAGATTCAGCGTTTGCCCAGCTTTTTCAGTATCTGGATGGCCGTCGCCGGGTCGTTGCTGGTGAACATTTTGCAGCCGTTTTCGATGGCGAAGGCCATGGCCTCCTCGGTGTCGGGAATGCACACGCAGGGGGTGATGCCCAGGGCTTTGCAGGCATCGTAGGCCTCCTTGGGGGGCAGCTCGCCCTTGTTTGCGGGGTACATGCAGGCCCAGTCCCAGTAGCTTTCGATGGGGCGGGTCACGGCGCCGAACATGCGGTCAAAGGGAGCCACGCCCTGGCCGTGGATCTGGATCTTGCCCCGGCACGCCTCGTAGGCGTATTCCAGCGCGAAGGTGGAAAAGCTGTTGATGATGCTGCGATCCTCCAGGTGATGGCGGATAATGCCCGCCACAAGCTGATCCACCGCGTATTTGGTCTGGGCCTCGGTGCAGCTGTCGGGCCGATCCTTCAGCTCCCAGTTGATCCACAGGCCGGGGGTATCCTCCGCCAGCTGCAGGGTTTCCTCCAGGGTGGGCAGGGGCGTGCCGGCGAATTCCGGGCCAAACCAGCTGCCCGCGTCGAAGGTGCGTATCTCCGCCCAATCCTTTTCATAAGGGGAGCCTGTGCCGCTCGTGGTGCGGTCAAAGGTATGATCGTGCATCATGAAGCATACCCCGTCCCGGCTGGTGTGGATGTCCACCTCCAGCATATCCACCCCCAGGGCGATGGCGGCGCGGTAGGCAGGCAGGGTGTTTTCCGGCGCGTGGGCGCGGTCGCCCCGGTGAGCGGCCAAGATGATATTGTGCATAGGACACATCTCCTTTGCTTTTGAATTTGCCTTTATGATAGCACGATCAGCCGCCCGTTACAACCGGTGCGGGCGTTTTTTCTTCTTGAAAACGGACGCGGGACGTTTTATAATGGCGAAAAAAACAAGGGAGGCCACGTATGGAGCTGTGGGACGCTTATGACGCGAACTGCCGCCCCCTGGGGCGGGATCTGGTGCGGGGAGAGCCGATCCCCGCGGGGTGCTTTCACGCGGTGGCGGAGGTCTTTGTGCGCCATCGGGAGGGCCGCGTGCTGCTGACCCGGCGGGATCTGAACAAGCCCAGCTATCCCGGCTTCTGGGAGCTGGGCTGCGGCGGCAGCGTGCAGAAGGGGGAAGCCTGGCTGCAGGGGGCCCTGCGGGAGCTGCGGGAGGAAACGGGCATCCGCGCCGACGCGCTGACCCCGGCCTATGTGATCATCCGCCCGGAAAACGGCTGCATCTACGCGGGTTTTGTCTGCGATTATGACGGCCCGGAGGACGCTGTGACCCTGCAGGCGGGGGAGACCGTTGATTACCGCTGGGTTACCCTGCCCCAGCTGTTTGCCTTCCTGAATACGTCGGACTGCATTCCGGCCCAGCGCCGCCGCTGGCGGGTGCTGCTGCACCGGCTGGGCTGGCAGGGAAAGGAATAAACCACGCAAAAAGGCAGCGCCTTGACGACGCTGCCGATTTTATATTTCGATAAGGGTTTTTATACTGATACCTGATTAGAATGCTGCAGAAGAAACAGAAATTTGACGGGGAAGGGGTACGCTTCTCTTTTGCGTCAAAAGAGAAGCAGAAAACCTGCCTTTGTCGCCGTAAAAGCTGCTGGCAGAGCGAGAAACAAAGTCGCAGTCCACCGCTTCTGGGCAGCCAGCGAAGCTGGCCATGCTGTGCGCAAAGCGCACAGCGAAAAACCGCTGGACAGACCAGAAAATGAATTCATTCATTTTCTGGCTGGCCATCGGTTTTTCTTATGCCCGGAAGCTCTCTTTGCGTCATC
>Ga0079305_1002465_pt1 | contig 15947 bp, 16 predicted proteins | sample LMS_cellobiose_e_FD_79183 | JGI IMG/M metagenome (GOLD analysis project Ga0079305, IMG submission 79183) | Rumen-fistulated moose microbial communities from Alaska, USA - LMS_cellobiose_enrichment | ecosystem: Host-associated > Mammals > Digestive system > Stomach > Rumen fluid ... | reverse complement strand
TTTTGCAGCGTTACAAGGAGCTGCAGGACATCATCGCCATCATGGGCATGGATGAACTGAGCGACGAAGACAAGCTGATCGTCACCCGTGCCCGGAAGGTGCAGCGTTTCCTGAGCCAGCCCTTCTCCGTGGCCGAGCAGTTTACCGGCATGCAGGGCAAATATGTGCCCCTTAAGGAAACCATCCGGGGCTTCAGGGAAATCATCGAGGGCAAGCATGACGACCTGCCCGAAAGCGCGTTCCTGTTCGTGGGCACCATTGACGAAGCGGTGGCCAAGGCACAGAAGGGTGAATGACGATGGCTGCCTTTCATTTGCAGATTGTGACCCCGGACCGCAAGGCTTTTGACGGCATGGCGGAAAAGCTGATCGTGCGCACGGTGGCGGGCGACGTATGCATCCTGGCCAATCATATCGACTATGCCACCGCCCTGGGCATCGGGGAGGCCCGCGTGACCGACGCGGAGGGAAACACCCGCGCCGCCGCCTGCAACGGCGGCTTGCTCAGCGTGCAGGACAACCAGGTGCGCGTGATGGCCATTACCTTTGAATGGCAGGATGAGATCGACCTGGAACGCGCCCGTCAGGCGGAGGCCGCCGCCCAGGAAAGGCTGCGCGATATGCAACGGGAGGACCGGGACTATGCTTTGGCTGAGGCCAAGCTCAAGCGCGCCATCACCCGTATCCATGTTAAAGGCTGATGATATTCCCGTATACCCGCGCCGGCACGTACGTGCCGGCGCATTTTTCAAAATGCACCCGGGCTTTTCAGCAAACTGCAACGACAGAACGGACTTGGAAAGGCTGCGCATGCGTAAATCGCAAATCCGCACATTTGACAGAAAACGCGGACACACTTTATAATACAGCGAAGCCCAGGTGGGGGGATAAACGGGCGAAGCGGAGGCAATCCATGAAAAGCAGGCGGGCCCTGGTAAGGCGGGGCATGAAGGATGGAATCCCGGTGGCGCTGGGATACCTGGCGGTTTCTTTTTCGTTTGGCATTCTGGCGATCAAGGCGAATCTGACGGCGGGCCAGGCGGTGACGATGTCCGCGCTGAACCTGACCAGCGCCGGGCAGTTTGCCTCCCTTGCCGTCATCACCGCGTCGGGCAGCTATCTGGAATTGGCGCTGTCGCAATTGATCATCAATCTGCGCTATTCCCTGATGAGCTTCAGCCTGTCCCAGAAGATCGACCCGCAGGCCCCGTGGGCGCATCGATTTTTTACCGCCTTTGGCAATACGGATGAAATATTCGCCCTGTCCAGCGCGGTAAAAGGCCCGGTATCGCCCTGGTATATTTACGGCATGATGGCGATGGCCGTTCCGGGGTGGGTGCTGGGCACGGCAATAGGGGCGCTGGCGGGGAGCATACTGCCGCTCAGGGTCTTAAGCGCATTGGGCGTGGCGCTGTACGCCATGTTCTGCGCCATCATCGTGCCCCCGGCGAAGCACAGCCGCACGCTGGCGGCGGTCATTGTTGTTTCCATGGGGCTGAGCCTTTTGTTTTCGCTGCTGCCGGTGCTGCGGGAAATCTCATCGGGCACCCGCGTGATTCTGCTCACCCTGGGGATTTCCGCCCTGGCCGCCGCCATCAGGCCCGTCAAGGAGGAACCGCATGGAGCATAATGTCTATTGCTATATCCTCACCATGGCGGGCGTGACCTACCTCATCCGCATGCTGCCGCTGGCGCTGATCCGCAGGCGAATCAAAAGCCGCTTTCTGCAATCGTTTTTGTATTATGTGCCGTACGTCACTCTGTCGGTGATGACCTTTCCGGCTATCCTGAACGCAACGGAAAGCCCCTGGTCCGGCGCGGCGGGGTTTGCCACGGCGCTGATACTTTCTTATCGGGGGAAAGGGCTCATCTTCGTGTCGGTCATGTCCTGCGCGGCGGTGTTTTTGCTGGAGCTGGCGCTTGTGTGAAAATCATTGAAAACCGGGCATTTTCGCAGAAAAAATCCCGAAAAACCCTTGACAAAGGCGGGGAAATTTCGTATACTGACAAACGCATCAATAGACTCCGCTAGCCCCGGGTGCTATTGTTCACCGCCGGTAGGGTGCGACCATCACCCGAAAGCAACACACAAGTACACCGTTTCAAGGAGGAAAATTCACTTGAATACCTTTATGGCAAATGCGCAGAACGTAGAGCGCAAGTGGTATGTCGTTGATGCGGACGGCATGGTGCTTGGTCGTCTTGCCAGCCAGGTGGCCAATATCCTGCGCGGCAAGCACAAGCCCATCTATACCCCCCATGTGGATACCGGCGATCATGTGATCGTTATCAATGCTTCCAAAATCGTGCTGACCGGCAAGAAGCTGGACCAGAAGATTTACTATCATCATTCCGGTTACGCCGGCGGCCTGAAGGAAACCAAATACCGCAAGCTGGTTGCTGAGAAGCCCGAATTCGCGGTTCGCCACGCCATTGAGGGCATGCTGCCCAAGGGCCCCCTGGGCCGCCAGATGGCAAAGAAGCTGCGCGTTTATGCCGGCCCCGAGCATGAGCAGGCCGCGCAGAAGCCCGAAGCGTTGGAACTCATCAAGTAAGCTGAGCGGAAGGAGCAAGTATCATGGCAAATGATTTTAACGCCGTTGGCCGCCGGAAGAGCGCGGTCGCCCGTGTGCGTCTGGTGCCCGGGGAAGGCAAGATTCTGGTCAACAAGCGCGATATCGACGATTACTTTGGCCTGGAAACCCTGAAAATGACCGTTCGCCAGCCCATGAACCTGGTGAACGTGGGCGGCAGTTTCGACGTGCTGGTGAACGTTCGCGGCGGCGGCCTCACCGGTCAGGCGGGCGCCATTCGCCACGGCATCAGCCGGGCCCTGTGCAAGGCCAATCCCGAGCTGCGCGCCGAACTGAAAAAAGCCGGCTTCCTCACCCGCGATCCCCGCATGAAGGAACGCAAGAAGTACGGTCTGAAGGCTGCCCGCAGGGCACCCCAGTTCAGCAAACGCTGAGGAACCGCAAAAGTTTTCAAATCCCTGTGCCCGCGCGGCGCAGGGATTTTTGTTTAACTTGCATTTATTGAATATGAAATATGTAAAATATACTTGACATAAATTAAAGTATATGATAATATCTGAACGGGAGGTGATTGACATCGCGCGGAACATCAGGATCAGGGTGGCACGAGCCGAAAAGGACATGACCCAGAAGGCCCTTGCCGAGGCTGTCGGCGTTTCCCGTCAAACCATGAATGCCATTGAACAGGGCGACTATAACCCGACCATCAAGCTATGCAGGGCGATTTGCCGGATTCTCGGAAAAAGCCTGGACGAACTGTTTGGCGAGGAGGATGACAATGAATCGGAATCATTCAAAAAGCCTGCTGGATGAAATGCAGCGCGAAAAGCTGGCCAGGATCGAAGCAAAGGGGGAAAGCATCTGTTTCTGGGGGCTGCTGGCAGCCATCCTCATTCAGCTGATGCTGGGCCCGGATTTTCGCCAGATCATCGGCGAACTGGCTGTTTTTGCCGTATTGAGCGGGTACATGGCGGCTGCTTGCGTGAGACAGGGAATTTGGACGAGGAGCATTGCACCGACGCTGAAAAACAATGCCATTGGCAGCGCCGCTGCCGCAGCGGCCATTGGCGTGATTGCTGCGATACGGGCGTTTGCGATCCGGAAACTGCCCTTTTCCTGGGACCGCGCGCTGGAAATCCTTATCACAGTGGCCGTCGTCTATGCGCTTTGCTTTGTGGTATTGGAAATCGTCCGGCGACTGTACCAAAGCAAGCGGAACGCGCTGGATGATGTGGACGAAGAAACTGAAAGCAAATGACGCGCCGCAGCCCGATAAGCGCCCGGCGAAGCTATGATTGAAGAATCCCTGCGCCAACATTGCAGGGATTTTTCGTAGGATGAAGAATATTGAAACCTGAAGGAAGGAGGGAAAGCCCATGAACAGATTTGTGCCCCGCGGCAAAATGAGCAAAAAGAAGCGCCGGGCGCTGGACAGCGAAAAGCGCGCGCTGTGGGCCGTGCCGCCGGCAACGAAGGTGATCCCCAACAAAAAGAAACTGGAACAGCAAAGAAAGCCCCGTCCGGGCCGCGAAGACGCCGGATGGGGCGATTTTCTATATGCGGGGTGCATAATGGGCAGATTGAGGCGGCATGTCACAATATGTTGAAAAAATGCCGAATATTCTGTTGACAGATGCGATAAATGTACGGTATAATTTTCAAAATACGAAGAGAGGGGTTGGAGGAAACATGCTTCAGAAAGTCGTTCGTGAGGGCCTGACGTTTGACGACGTGCTGCTGGTGCCGCGCAAAAGCGAAATCCTGCCCAAAGACGTATCCCTGTCGGTTCAGTTGACCCCCAAGATCAGATTGAATATCCCGGTTTTGTCTGCCGCCATGGATACGGTGACGGATTCACGATTGGCCATCGCCATCGCCCGTGAGGGCGGCCTGGGTGTGATCCATAAGAACATGAGCGTAGCCGAGCAGGCGGCCCAGGTGGACAAAGTAAAGCGCAGCGAGCATGGCGTGATCACCGATCCCTTCTTCCTCTCTCCGGAGCATCTCATTGCCGATGCCAAGGCCCTGATGTCCCGTTATCGCATCAGCGGCGTGCCCATCACCGAGGGTACCAGGCTGGTGGGTATCCTCACCAATCGTGACCTGCGCTTTGAAACCGACGACAGCCGCCCCATCGGCCAGGTAATGACCAGCGAAAACCTGGTGACGGCCAAGGAAGGCACCACCCTGGACGAAGCCAAGATGATCCTGGCCAGGCACCGCATTGAAAAGCTGCCCATCGTGGATGATGATTTTAATCTGCGCGGCCTGATCACCATCAAAGATATTGAAAAAGCCACCAAGTATCCCAACAGCGCCAAGGACGAAAACGGCCGGCTGCTCTGCGCCGCCGCCGTGGGCGTCAGCCACGACGTGATGGAGCGCATCGAGGCCCTGGTGGCCGCCAAGGTAGACGTGATTTCCATTGATACGGCCCATGGCCACAGCATGGGCGTGCTGAAAACCATTGAAAAAATCCGGAACGCGTATCCGGATATCCAGCTCTTTGCCGGCAACGTGGCCACCGCCGCCGCCACCCATGACCTGATTGCCGCGGGGGTGGACTGCGTGAAGGTGGGCATCGGCCCGGGCAGCATCTGCACCACCCGCGTGGTGGCGGGCATCGGCGTGCCCCAGATCACTGCGGTGGCGGACTGCGCCGAGGAAGCGGACAAGCACAATATTCCCATCATTTCCGACGGCGGCATCAAGTATTCCGGCGATATCGCCAAGGCCATTGCCGCCGGCGCCAAGGCCGTTATGCTGGGCAGCCTGTTTGCCGGCACCGAGGAAAGCCCCGGGGAAATGGAAATCTATCAGGGCCGCTCCTTTAAGACTTATCGCGGCATGGGCTCTCTGGCTGCCATGGCCAACGGCAGCAAGGACCGCTATTTCCAGGAGGACGCCAAGAAGCTGGTGCCCGAGGGCGTGGAGGGCCGCGTGCCGTACAAAGGCGCGCTGAGCGACACCGTGTTCCAGCTGATGGGCGGGCTGCGTTCCTCCATGGGCTATTGCGGCGCGCCCACCATTGAGGATCTGCGGCAAAACGGCGAATTCATCCGCATCACCAACGCGGGCCTCACCGAAAGCCATCCGCACGATATTTACATCACCAAGGAAGCCCCCAACTATTCCCGGATGGATCGGTAACAAACAAAGCAAAATGGATCGGGCCGGCCGCCCGATCCATTTATGATGTGAATACAATACAGTATTTATACAGTTTTTCACCGTCTTCGCGCTTGACAGGGCACAGGCAAACGGTATAATAGAATTGATCCCGGGTGACCGGGAGGGATAGAGGCGCGGCAGACAAGAGTAACGCGTGGGAGCCCGGCCGGGGCGAGGAAAACGCGTGAAAGGGGATGCCGCCGAAACGGGGCCCGCGCGGCATAAGGGCTTCGTTGGTCCGGAGGCGAAGATCCTTCCGACTGTCATGGCGCGGCCATGGAGTGCTATTCCACGCTTTCAATCCAACAGTATTGAAAAGGAGAATGGCGCGTGGCCATTCTCGTTTTAATTTGGAGGAGGAAGAAAAATGAAAAAGGTAATTGCTCTGCTGCTTGCGTTTCTGCTTCTCATGGCCGCCGTGCCCGCGCTGGGGGAAGGCACCCTGCGGGTGGGCATGGAGTGCGGTTATGCGCCTTTCAACTGGCAGCAGACCAATGAAAGCGAATTCACCGCGCCCATCGCTGACGGCAGCGGATATGCTGACGGCTATGACGTGCAGATCGCTCTGCGCATCGCCCAGGCGCTGGATATGAAACTTGAAATCGTCAAGACCGAATGGGAAGGCCTGATCCCCGCCGTCATCAGCGGCAATATCGACCTGATCATCGCCGGCATGAGCCCCACTGCGGCGCGGAAAGCCACCCTTGACTTTACGGATTATTACTATCAGAGCGAACTGGTCGTCGTCGTTAAGAAGGATGGTGCGTTTGCCGACGCAAAATCGCTGGATGACCTGTCCGGCGCCGTCATTTGCGCGCAGCTCAACACCTTCCATGACACCGTCGTGGAGCAGATTCCCGGCGTGATCCATGACATGCCCCGGGAGAACTTCCCCGCCATGATCGTCGCCCTTAAGAGCGGCGCTATCGACGGCTATATCGCCGAGCGCCCCGGCGCTGAGGCGGATGTGATGGCAAATCCGGATCTGACCTATATCATGTTTGATGCGGGCAAGGGTTTTACGGCTTCTGATGACGACACGGCTATCGCCATCGGCCTTCAGTACGGCAGCCCCTACAAGGACGCCATCAATGAACTGCTTTCCGCCATTTCTGATGACGAACGCGTGCAGATCATGCTGGACGCCACCGCCCGTCAGCCCCTGGTTACCGAATAAACCGGAAACTGCATCATAAGCGATTGCCATCTGCGGTGCCGCTCCGAACAGGGACGGCACCGCAAAAGCGTCATCAAGGGGTGCTTCAATGACGAATTTACCGACCACCTTTTTCAGTTGGGTGCAATTCCTGCTGGATAAATACGGCGAAATGTTCCTGCGGGGCACATGGGTCACGCTGCTGGTGGCGATGACGGGCACGGTGCTGGGCTTTGCGCTGGGATTACTGGTGGCAATCCTGCGCACCATCCCGCTTCCGAAAAGCTCCAAATGGCGTCAATTGCCGCTGCGGGCGCTGCATATCCTTCTGAACGTCTACATCGAGGTATTCCGTGGAACGCCCATGATCGTGCAGAGCATGGTGATTTACTACGGCTCCATGATGGTGGGCATTATCGGGCGCGGCACGCCGGTGCTGCCGGCGGCCATTTTCATCGTGTCCATCAATACCGGCGCATACATGGCCGAAATCATCCGCGGCGGCATCATCAGTGTGGACGTAGGGCAGAAGGAAGCCGCTACGGCTATCGGTATGACGCACTGGCAGGCCATGGTAAAGGTTGTGCTTCCCCAGGCGGTGCGGAATATCATGCCCTCCATCGGCAATGAATTCGTGGTGAATATCAAGGATTCCAGCGTGCTGAACGTCATTTCTCTGAATGAATTGTATTTCACGGGAAAAGGCGCTGCCGGCACCTATGGGCGGTATTTTGAATCCTTTTTCATCATCGCCTGCATTTATCTGATTCTCACCTTCACGGTGACGCGGCTTTTGCGGCTGATCGAAAGAAAAATGGATGGAAAAAAGAATTATACCATCTATGGCTCCCAGAGCGACAGCCAGAGCAGCATCAAAGTCAGCGAAGAAGCGGAGGAGGCATGAGCATGGCGGAAATACTGCGCGTGAATCACCTCGTCAAGTCCTTTGGGGACCACGAGGTGCTCAAGGACATCAGCTTTTCCGTGGATCAGGGCGAGGTCATCTGCATCATCGGCTCCTCCGGTTCCGGAAAAAGCACGCTGCTCCGCTGCATCAATTTTCTGGAGCAGCCCACGGGCGGCGAAATCCTCTATCATGGAAAAAACGCCGAAACGGAATGGAAGCGCACGCTGTACCACAGTAAGGTCGGGATGGTGTTTCAGTCCTTTAACCTCTTTGCCAATCTGAATGTGCTGGAAAACTGCGTGCTGGGGCAGATGCAGGTGCTCAACATCAAGCGGCAGGACGCGGAGAAGCTGGCACTAAAATACTTGGAAAAGGTGGGAATGGCGGCCTTTCGCCATGCCCGGCCCGCCCAGCTGTCCGGCGGCCAGAAACAGCGGGCGGCCATTGCCCGGGCGCTGTGCATGGAGCCGGAAATCCTGTTGTTTGACGAGCCCACCAGCGCCCTGGACCCGGAAATGGTGGGCGAGGTGCTCTCCGTTATGCAGGATTTGGCGTCCGGCGGCATGACCATGCTGATCGTCACCCATGAAATGAGCTTTGCACGGGATGTGTGCAGCCGCGTTTTGTTCATGGACGGCGGCGTCATCCTGGAGGATACCGCCCCGGGCGAGCTGTTCACCAATCCTAAACAGCAGCGCACAAAGGAATTCCTCAAGCGCGTGCTGTCAAGACAGCTGTAAAATACAACACCGCCGGCGAAGCGTCGAGGCTCCGCCGGCGGTGTTTCTTTTGCTTACAGCCTGCCTGCAATGACCCCGGCGAAAAAGCCGTCGCTTTGGAAAATGGGCGCCAGTGTGCTTTGCGCCACCAGGTCGTTGAAGGTATCAATGGGCAGGATGGTGCTGACCACGGGAATCAGCAGGAAAAGCACATACACGATCAGCACGCCGCGGACCAGCCCGAAAATCCCGCCGGCCAGCCAATCCAACTGCCGCAGCAGCGGCAGCTTGAACACGTGCTGGATCAGGCTTATAACAATGGAGAGGATCAAATAGCTGACCGCAAAGCAGACAATAAAGCTCAGCACGTTGATGGCCACCGCCACGACGGTATTGGAAACGTAATCGTTCACCGTGTTCAGCCCCGTGCCGGAGAAAACCTGGCCCTTCAGGTTGTTTTCCAAAATGGACGCGATGGGGGCGGGCAGCGTGACGCTGGAGAGCACCTGGCCGATGATCCCGTCGTTCAGCTGGCTGACCGGCACAGACGCCAATTCATAATCGCCCACCCGCGCCACGGCGTCGGTATAGGTGGCCAGCGAAGAGGAAACCCCCTGATAATTGCTGACCGCGGCGGCCAATTTGGGCCCGAAGGTGAAAGCCAGCAGAACGGAAAGCAGGCAGCAGGCCACGGACAGGATCGTCTGCACGAAGCCGCGGTAAAACCCGTAGATGACGCTGGCTGCCACAATGACCAGAATAATGATGTCAATGGTATTCATGCATTGCCTCCTGATAAAGGAAATCCATCTGTACGCCGATACAACGGCGAAGCGGGGAAAAATCATCCGTTTGTCAGTTGTCGCCCATTTTAAGCACAGCCATGAACGCTTCGCCGGGCAATTCCACGGTGCCGAACTGGCGCATGCGTTTTTTGCCTTCCTTCTGCTTTTCAAGCAGCTTCTTTTTCCGCGTGATGTCGCCGCCGTAGCACTTGGCCAGCACGTCCTTCCGCACAGCCTTCACCGTTTCCCGGGCGATGATCTTGCCGCCGATGGCCGCTTGAATGGGGATTTCAAATTGCTGGCGCGGGATCACGTCCTTGAGCTTCTCCGCAATGCTGCGGCCCCGGGCGTAGGCCTTGTCCCGGTGCACGATCATGGTGAAGGCGTCGCAGATATCGCCGTTGAGGAGGATATCCATTTTCACCAGGTCGCTCTTCTGATAGCCCGTGATTTCGTAATCATAGCTGGCATAGCCCTTGGAGCGGCTTTTGAGCTGATCAAAGAAATCAAAAATCATTTCGTTCAGCGGCACATCATAGAGCAGGCGGATGCGCTTTCCTTCATACTGCATGTCGATGAAGGTGCCGCGCTTATCCTGGCACAGGTCCATCAGCGTGCCCACGAATTCCTGGGGCGTGTATATGGTGGCGCGGCAGTAGGGCTCCCGCATCTCGGCGATTTCGTTGATGGGGGGAAGGCTGGTGGGGTTGTCGATGCGCATCTGTGCGCCGTCAGTCTTTACTACTTCATAGATGACGCTGGGCGCGGTGGTAACCAGGTCCAGATCAAATTCCCGTTCCAAACGCTCCTGGATGATTTCCATGTGCAAAAGGCCCAGAAAGCCGCACCGGAAGCCATAGCCCAGGGCCACGCTGGTTTCCGGCTCAAAGGAGAGGGAGGCGTCGTTCATCCGCAGCTTATCCAGCGCGTCCCGGAGGTTATCGTAATCCGCGCCGTCCGCGGGATAAATGCCGCAGAACACTACGGGCTGTACGTCCTTGTAGCCCGGCAGGGGCGCATCGGCGGGCATGGCGGCATCGGTGATGGTGTCGCCCACGCGGGTATCGCGGACATCCTTGATGGACGCGGAAATATATCCCACGTCGCCGGGCAGCAGCGCATCGCAGGGGGCATAGGTGGGGGAGAAAGTGCCCACCTCCACCACGTCAAATTCAGCCCCGGTTTGCATCATGCGCATCCGCATGCCGGGATAGGCTTTGCCTTCCATGACGCGGACGAAGCAGATGGCCCCGCGATAGTTATCATAAGTCGCATCGAACACCAGGGCCTTGAGAGGCTTTGTTTCGTCTCCGTCCGGCGCGGGAATTTTGTTGACCACGGCCTCCAGCACATCCTCAATGCCGATCCCCATTTTGGCGGAAATCAGCGGCGCGTCGGAAGCGTCCAGGCCGATTTCTTCTTCGATCTCCTGCTTGGTTTCCTCCGGCTGGGCGGAGGGCAAATCGATTTTATTGATGACCGGCACAGTTTCCAGGTCATGCTCCAGGGCCATATATACGTTGGCCAGGGTCTGGGCTTCCACGCCCTGGGTGGCGTCCACCACCAGCAGCGCCCCTTCGCAGGCGGCCAGCGCCCGGCTGACCTCATAGGAAAAGTCCACGTGGCCGGGGGTGTCAATGAGGTTCAGGGTATATTCTTCCCCGTTTCTGGCAGTATAGCGCATGCGAACGGCCTTTGATTTGATGGTAATGCCCCGCTCCCGCTCCAATTCCATGGAGTCCAGAATCTGGTCTACCATCTGGCGCTGCTCAAACACGCCGGTTTTTTCCAAAATGCGGTCGGCCAGGGTGGATTTGCCATGGTCGATGTGCGCGATGATACAAAAATTGCGGATATGGCTTAAGCGGTCGTTGGCCACGTGTTTTTTCCTCCTTACCTTGTAACGTTATCATTATATAAGATTCATCAAAAAAACGCAAACAAAAAAGCGCCCGGGGGAAACCGGGCGCCGGAAGGGGCAGAGGACTTTGTCAGGCCAGCAGCTCTTTGGCCAGGGCGTGCAATTGCGCTTCGCTTGCCTCATTCAGCGTGGACTTGATGGTGACAGTGTTTTCGCAGAAGGAAAGATCCTTGCAGCCCTCCAGAAGGGCCAGCATGGTTTTGGCGGCCATGGGCGCCCAGGAGCCGTTTTCGATCAGGGCAATTTTCCGCTTTTGGAAAGACTTGGTTTTCAAATGATGGATGAAGCTTTCCATGGCGGGGAATACGCCGCCGTCATAGGTAGACGCCGCCAGCACCACCCGGTCAAAGCGGAAGGCGTCGGCCACGGCATGGGACATATGATCCCGTGCCAGATCCATAACAGCCACGGTTTCCCCGGCATTTCTGAGTAAATCTGCCAGTATCCGGGCCGCCTTTCCGGTGTTCCCATGGAGGGTGCCGTAGGCGATCAGCACGCCCTTTTCTTCGGGGGCATAGGAGCTCCAGGTGTTATATTTGTTCAGGTAATAATCGATGTTTTCCGTCAGCGCCGGACCGTGCAGAGGACAGATGACGCGGATGGGCCGAGCGGCGGCCTTTTTCAGCAGCGTTTGCACCGGGCCGCCGTACTTGCCGACGATATTGATGTAATACTCCCGTGCCTCGTCTGCCCAAGGCTCGTCGTCGTCCTCCTCAATGGCGCCGAACTTGCCGAAGGCGTCGGCGGAAAAGAGCACCTGCTCCGATTCTTCATAGGATACCATCACCTCGGGCCAATGCACCATGGGCGCCATCATAAAATGCAGGGTGTGCCTGCCCAGGGACAGCGTATCGCCCTCCTTGACCGCCGCGGCACGTCCGGCCAATTCGCCGAAGCCGAACTGCGCCAGCATGCTCACGGCCTTGGCGCTCATAACCAGCCGCATCTCGGGATATTTTTTGCATATATCCATCAGGCTGCCGCCATGATCAGGTTCCAGATGATGCACCACGATGTAATCCGGCTTTTTGCCGTCCAGCGCCTTTTCCACGTTGGCCAGCCATTCCTTGGTCTTCCGGGCGTCCACGGAATCCATCAGGGCGATTTTTTCGTCCAGGATCAAATAAGAATTATAGCTGACCCCATCGTGCATGGGATATTGACCCTCAAATAAATCGATTTCCAAATCGTTCACGCCGACATAGACAATGGAATCCGTGATGCGCATGGCGCTTCCTCCTTCGTTCGCTGTTGATTGCTCCGGCATGGTGCGACGGATGATGCATTGACATTATACCACAGCAGCGGCAAAAAATGAAGCGAAAAAAACAAGAACAAAATATATAAAAATCAAATAAATGTTCGGAAAAATGACGAAAAAACAGAAAAAATTTTCAATTCTTTATTGCCTGCGATATTTTTGCGTGCAATAATAGGGTAACGGTTGGGGAAAGCCCCCGCCGTTCCGGCGGCCCATCGCACGCGCGCGATAAGCGTGCGCGACATAAGAAAACGGAGGGATATCACAATGGAAAACAACAAGCGCCCCGAATCCATGGCCCGCATCAACACGCCCGAATTGGCCAATGCTTTTATTGAAGAACAGCTCCGCGCCATCAAGGCCCAGGTGGGCGATAAAAAAGTGCTGCTGGCCCTCAGCGGCGGCGTGGATTCCTCCGTGGTGGCCGCGCTGCTGATCCGCGCCATTGGAAAGAACCTGGTATGCGTGCACGTGAACCACGGGCTGCTCCGCAAGGGCGAACCGGAACAGGTGATCCGCGTTTTCCGGGATGAAATGGACGCCAATCTGGTTTATGTGGACGCGGTGGACCGTTTCCTGGATAAGCTGGCCGGCGTCAGCGAGCCGGAAAAGAAGCGCAAGATCATCGGCGCGGAATTCATCCGCGTATTTGAGGAAGAAGCCCGGAAACAGGAAGGCATCGAATTCCTGGCTCAGGGGACCATTTATCCCGACATTCTGGAAAGCGGCCCGGTGAAGGCCCATCATAACGTTGGCGGGCTGCCGGAGGATTTGCAGTTTGAACTGGTGGAGCCCCTCAAGTTCCTCTTCAAGGATGAGGTGCGCGTGGTGGGCAAGGCCCTGGGCCTGCCGGACGGCATGGTATACCGCCAGCCTTTCCCGGGCCCCGGCCTGGGCGTTCGCTGCCTTGGCGCCATCACCCGGGATCGGCTGGAAGCCCTGCGGGAGAGCGACGCCATCCTTCGTGAGGAATTTGCCAAGAACGGCCTGGAAGGCAAGGTATGGCAGTATTTCACCATCGTGCCCGATTTTAAGAGCGTCGGCGTCAAAAACAACCTGCGCAGCTTTGAATGGCCCGTCATCCTCCGCGCCGTCAACACCGTGGACGCCATGACCGCCACGGTGGAAGAAGTGCCCTTCGCCCTGCTCAAGCACATCACCGACCGCATCACGCACGAGGTGACCGGTGTGAACCGCGTGCTGTTCGACCTGACGCCCAAGCCCACCGGAACCATCGAGTGGGAATAAAGGCTGAAATCCTGAAACCCGCGTGAATACATACGCAAATCCGGACAATGCCGCTGTCAAGAAACCGGACAATATACCCGAGGAGGTTCAAGCCATCACGTATGCAGGTTTTATTGCATATGGAAAGAGCATCATTCGCGCGGGCACGGAAAATGCAGGGCGCCGACTGTTTTTCAAAAAAGCAGCCGGCGCTTTTCATATTGCCGAAAATACGTTGTTTTTGCTCTTTGGCTATTGACGGAGACAGGCGCTGAATATATAATAGGTAAGAAATCGGGGTTTGCGCTACGGGTCGGCGCCCCGAGGCATTCATTTCAACAGAACAGGAGGCCTCCCCATATGTCTTCGCTGTGGTACATACTCGTTCTCTGCGTGGTCGCCGTCGCCATTGCCTATGTGGCGTACAACTATCAGCGCATCCGCAAAATGCCTGAAGGTACGCAGGAAATGGCGGAAATGGCCGGCATCATCCGTTCCGGCGCCAACACCTTTATGAAAACCGAATACCGGACCATCGTGATCGTGGTGATCCTGCTGGCGGCTGTATTCAGCCTGTTCGTGGAGCAAACCAGCGGCATCACCTTCCTCTTTGGCGCGCTGATGAGCTCCTGCGCCTGCGTTGTGGGCATGCGCGCCGCTACTTATGCCAATGTTCGCACAGCCAATAAGGCCCGGGAAAGCCTGTCCATCGGCGAAACGGTGAAGGTTGCCCTGTGCGGCGGCAGCATCTCCGGCTTGTGTGTACAGGGCCTGGGCCTGCTGGGCCTGGTGGCCATTTTGATGATCTTCGGCAATGTGCGCCATGATGTGGCCGGCGGCGGGATCATCACCAGCCTTCAGGGCGTGAACCCCACCATCATGCGCATTTCCACCTATTCTCTGGGCTGTTCTCTGGTGGCTATGTTCAACCGCGTGGCCGGCGGCAACTACACCAAGGCGGCGGACATTTCCGCCGATATCCTGGCCAAGGTGCGCAACGACCTGCCGGAGGACGATTCCCGGGTGCCCAACGTGATCGCGGACTTCATCGGCGATAACGTGAACGACATCGCCGGCAACTGCTCCGACCTGCTGGAGTCCTTCGTGGCTACCATTTCCGCCTCCCTGATGATCGCCGTCATCCTGTTCCAGCAGTATGAAGGCACTGCCCTGACGAGCAAGGATGCGCTGGAAAATATCTTCAACGGCACCATCCTTTATCCCGTCCTGCTGGCCGGCGGCGGATTGATCAGCTGCCTGCTGGGCCTGTTCTATGCCGACAGGAAAAAGATGAGCAACAACCCCTCCCGGGAGCTGAACCTGGCCACTTGGATTTCCGCCGGGCTGACCATGGTGCTGGGCTTCGCCGCCACCGCCGTCTGCTTTGCCAAAGTGGACGCAGAGGCGCTGAAAGCCGTGTACGGCTGGTCGGCCGGCTGGACTTCTCCCTGGATCTGCGCCGTGCTGGGCATCTTAAGCGGCGTGGCTATCGGCTCCATTACCGAGTATTACACCTCCACCGATTTTAAGCCCACCCGCAAGCTGGCTGAAATGGCCCCGGAAGGGGAGGCCTTCGTGGTCACCAAGGGAGACGCCGTTGGCTCCCGCAGCGTGCTGCTGCCCGTGCTGGTGATCGGCATCGCGCTGTTCGTATCTGGCAAGCTGGCGGGCATTTACGGCGTTGCCGTTGCCGCCCTGGGCATGCTGGCCTTCGTGGGCGCTACCGTGTCCATTGACGCTTTCGGCCCCATCGCCGACAACGCCGGCGGCCTGGCGGAAAGCTGCCATCTGGATCCCGACGTGCGTGTGATCACCGATAAGCTGGACGCCGTGGGCAACACCACCGCCGCCGTCGGCAAGGGCTTTGCCATCGGTTCCGCCGCCTTTGCTACCGTATCCCTCATTGTTTCCTACGTGGGCAACTTCACCGATGTGGGCAAGGAAATGACGCTGAACATCGCCTCCTTCGTGGTGGTGGCCGGCGCCATCATCGGCGGCGCGCTGGTGGAATACTTTTCCGCTATGCTCACCGACAATACCATTGAATCCGCCAAGCTGATGGCCGACGAGGGCGACAAGCAGCTGACCCCCGAAGTGCTCTCCGGCGAAAAGACCCCGGATTATAACCGCATGATCGCCCTGGCCGCCAGGCAGGCCCTGAAAAAGATGCTGGTGCCCTCCGTGCTGGCCATGGTGATCCCCGTCATTGGCGGCTTCCTCTTCGGCGTGGACTTTGTGGGCGGCCTGCTCATCGGCGCCACCATCGT
>Ga0079305_1002464_pt1 | contig 15956 bp, 19 predicted proteins | sample LMS_cellobiose_e_FD_79183 | JGI IMG/M metagenome (GOLD analysis project Ga0079305, IMG submission 79183) | Rumen-fistulated moose microbial communities from Alaska, USA - LMS_cellobiose_enrichment | ecosystem: Host-associated > Mammals > Digestive system > Stomach > Rumen fluid ... | reverse complement strand
GGCGACCTCGTGTCGCACGAACTCTTCGGCGGGCGTTATCTCCTGCAGAACTGGCATGTGGGCGGATTCGCGTGGTACGACGTGTCCGGCGACCAGCCGGCCGTGGCGCAGTCGACGCTCAAATCCGCGGGCGCGGGCAAGCTCACCAGCGGCGTCGCCTCGTACCGCGGCCGGGCGTTCGTGTTCACGACGGGACGGCGTTTCGTGCTGGCGGAACCGAATCAGCCGCCGCCGGTCGCCAAGTGGACGACTTACGCGTTCCCGGCCCCCGGGGTGGGCATGCCGCGTTTCGACGGCGACATCCTGGCGGTGTCCAGCCGGTCGCGGGGGACGGTCGCGCTGTTCGAGATGCGGTCGCCGACCGACATCAAGCCGCTGCCGGAGCGGACCTATCAGCTTCCCGGCTGCCCGGAGACGGTCGATTTCTGGCGTCACCGGCTGGTGATCCCCGCGGGGTATCAGGGGCTCTTGCTGGAGAAGTGAGGCTTTTCCGGAAAAAAGGCAAAAAAAATGGTACACCCGCAGCAAACTGTCGGATATCAAACTTTCCCCGCTGAAAACCATCTTCCGCCGACGGAATAATTTTTCAGTACCTCGAACAGCCACACTCCCCCGGCACCCATAAATGCAGTTGAATGGTACTTGATGGAACTTTTTATGGCGTAGATATCTGCAAATATGGTCTCAATGTTTTTGACTTTAATAATTGTTGTAACCCATGATCATTCACCGGAGAGGGGAACAGTGTCCCCGGGGATAATAATATAGAATCTCCCAACCATGATAACGCGTCATTTAAATCAATTCTTAAAACACCCTCTAACAATGTTGAGTAGTCAAGTGACGTACTTCTACCGCTGTTTGACAATTTACGAATGACCATTCCGTGCTGTGCATGCGGACGCAAAAATGTTGATGGTAAACAATATCTTAGATCATACAATTCAGTGTTTCGGTCTTTCCATATTCCGTAGCACTCGCCGAGATTTCCGGGGTATCTAACCATGAGAATATATGCATAAGAATTATCCTCTAGTTTACTGTTTAATTTATTTTTTTCTTCCTCTAGTTTTTCAATCTCTTTATCCAAATTACACTCACGTCTCTTTAATTCGGCAATTTTTCGTTTATATTTCTGTGGGGTATAATCAGTTTCCACAATAGCACTTTTTTCGTTTTTAACATCGCGTAATTCTGAATATCTACAACAACAATCGTTTCCCAATTTCTCAAGAGATTCCATAATTCCGATTTTTTCACTTTTTTCGCTACGTCGTCTCAAAATCATATATGGAACATTCTTTACAGACAGTGCCTCGTAGCAGGCAAACCAAAGAGCGATCCAAATATTATCCACGACATCAAGCCATTCTGTCTTTAGTCCATAATGCTGAAGCAAGGGACGCACAAATTGAGGCTTGACACCAGAATATTGTTCAAATGTTTTGGAAAAATCATTTTCAGACTGCGTTATAATGTTGCACAAATCTTCCTGTTTTAATGTGACAGATTGGGGCGTTTTTATTTCGCGATATAACGATGGCTTCAATTTATTCTCATACAAGTCAGACTGTCCTCGAAAAACAAGACCACTATTTTTTCTACCCAACTGATATTTCAAATAACCAGCTGCTTGAATTAATCCAGCGGGAGAATATACATGAAGCAGTATGTCGCTAATTTTTTTTGTTCCATTTATTTGATTTACCTTCGTAAAGCCGTGTGACAACATAATAAACACCTCGTCGTTTCTGATAAACAAATGAACGTTTTATATACCGATTAATATAGCATAAGTTAGATTAAATACAAGTCATACTATTGAAGACATGATAAATACTTATAAACACCTTTTATTGAGGAGTGAGAGATGGAAGGCGATTGTTTGACGGTCTCAATCAGTCGGAGAAAGACTCTTTTGATGGATGGGTGCGAGTCGTCCAAGGAAATTCTGTGGGGCGGAGAGAATCTGAAGCGAGCGATTGAGGGCGACGGCGATTTTATAGAGTCCATCGTCAAGGAAATGAAAGTTCTGGCGGACGAAATTGACCGTTTTTTGGAAAAATCACCGAATATCACTATGATTCGATTGATTGCCGGAGACGATTATTTGTACTGTTTTTCCGCCATACTCCAACAGTATTACAGAGACCGTAATTTTTCCAAGTTGAAGTGGGTCTGAAGCATCCTCAAGATACCTTTGATGGTACTCGATGGTACTTCGGAAAGGCTTTTCGGGCGGGAAATTGGTACATAGGCAGAGAACGAGAGATTTTCCAGGGGCAGTCCAAAATATTTCCCTCACATTGGGTGGCATTCAAATCTTGCCCATTAGCAGAGGTCCTTTGCCAACGGTGAAGAGGATGTGGTCTTTGAGTTGCTGAATCAAATCCCGACCGTTTGTTGTAAAGCAAGAATCAGAATTTTGTTTCCAGAAAATGGTGTTGCGCTGTGCCAAATCAAAATGGATACGGGCTTTGGCATCGGCATCTTCTCTGCAAGTCAAAATTACCGGCATACCTTTCCCTAACGCATATCCGGCCTCAAAGTACACACCGCCCCGAACACCTTTAGAGGGATGCCCATCCGCGAAAATCTCTTCGGGGACACTTGTAATGTCGGCAATGACAAAACGGGATTCATTGATCAGATTCAAGACTTTATTCATGATGTAATCGTTGTGTGGCTCGTCTTTTACAACATGTGGCACGTATCCGGCGAACTTGATTGCCTGTTTGAGAGCTTCTGCAAATGGATCAAGTGTTGGAGAAAACCACATCGCGATAAAGGCATGTTCGGAGTTCCCCTGGCTGCCTTTATTCAATTCCAATGCCTTTTTGATACCTGAAAGCGTCAGGGTTATTGCCGTTATCAAAGGAACATTCTCTTCCCATTTCAAAAAACCTTCCTCTTGCAGAATATTCAGTAAGTCCTTTTTTTCTTGTTCGCCGTTTTTTCCAGAAGCAACAATAAAAAATGGACGAAATTCAGCATGTGGATAGAGTATCTCTCGGGGAGAAAAGTTTGCTTCATTTGCCAAATTCAGCAAGACTCTGTCCAGTATTTCCGGGTAGGATTTAGGAAAATCGGCGGTAAACAAGGTATCCCCAACATATATATCCTCTGTTCTGTCGTTGCATATGAGATGATAATTGTCTCGCCCTTGCTTTCTGCGCTCCCATGCCAATGCAGGTGCGTACAATAGAAAATCATGGTTATGTGAAATTTGCCGTGCGACAAAGGAATCTACATAATATATCCCGCAATCAGGACATTCACATCTTTGCTCATCTCTACTGCTCGCTCCCATTGATATCTTGATGTCATCGTGTCCGCAAATACAGCAGCGCTCGCTCATAATTATCCCCGAATTCGTTCATAGCATAATTGATATATGGTAACATATCATGCTTTTCTTATTATGCAAGCCTGAATCATTGGGATCGCGATAAATACCGTCAGAACATTTTTGCAGGAGGAATGAGCGATGCAAGATGGCTTATTGACTGTTTCGATCTGTCGGCACAAGACCGTTTTAACGGATGGCAGTGAATTATCTCGTGAAATCATATGGGGCGGCGAAAATCTGAAGCGGGCGATAGACGGCGACGGCGATTTTATTGAGACCCTTGTCAAAGAAATGAAAGTATTGGCTGATGAAATTGACTGCTTTCTGGAAAGTTCTCCCAATATCTCCATGATCCGATTGCTGGCCGGAGACGAATATCTGCATTGCCTTGATTTGATTCTTCGACAATATTATACGGACCACAAATTTGCCAGATTGAAATGGGTTTGAAATACCCTTGAAATACCTTCGATGGTACTTGATGGTACTTCGGGAGGGCTTTTCGGGCGGAAAACAGGTACCTTCTTTGAGAACGTGGAATTTTCAAAATATGGGGCAATGGAAGGATTTGAGTTATACCATTCTACTGCCGCCAGTCTTTCCAGAGCGTTTCCCGGATCTCCATGTCCCGGAAATTGACCAGGCGCAGGGAAAGATAATCCCCGGCAGATAATGTACACCATTTTCGGATGAGCGCCAGTGGATTTCCCCAATTTTCGGAATAAAATTCAAATGTCACGCTTTCTCCGTGACAGCGCCAGCGCATGACCGGCGCATTGCGATAGACAAAAGGGAGCAGCGTTTCGCGATCGATATAATGCGGAAATTCGGCAATGATGTTTTCCGGAACACCCAATTTCGCGGCGTTTCCGCCCCGTCTGAGCCACATCTCGTGTTCGTCGATCTGGAACCAGATCCCGGTTTCATAATTTCCCCAGAAACCCTCTTTCATGGTATTACCCTCATGAACAGGCCGGATGGGCAGAGGTCGTTTACAATCTATCAGGCTTATCCTGCCTATCTTTCTCCGCCCGCGCCCGTGCGCCCTCTTTCATGCTGTGACCCCAGCCGCCGCCGTGATAGCGCAGACACTGTGCCTCATAGCTCAACTTCTCCCACAGCAGATACGGCAACCCGCAGCACACCCAAAGAAGCGCCTCCAACAGCAACATAATCAGTGCCAGAAGCCAATATCCGATGTTTGTGATCCATTCTTTCATTCTCATCAGCCTGTTAAAATCTGGTCAAAGGCGTCGACGCTCCTGCGTGTACGCCTGTTTCAGTCTCCGCAGAACCAGTTGGTTTGCCTTTTCGCGAATCCGCGGATATTCTCTGAAAAAGCGTTGAGAATCCTCCGGACAATCCCGATTGACAATTTCGTTCAGGAAAAGACCGACTGCTCCGGAACGGGATTCTCCCGCCGTGCAGTGGATCAGGATCGGGCGCGGATCGGGCTGTCGGGCAAAGGCGATCACCTTTGCTGCATCCTGTACTGAAAAAGCATTGGCATTCTCGTTTTCATAATCGTCGAAGAAGAGGATCAGAAGATTCCGACAATCCCAGTAGATTTGGGTAAAGGGAGGCGTTTCCGGGAGACAAATACTGTTGATGGAAACAATTCGATAGTGCCTGATCCAGTAGGTTTCTTCAGCACTTCCCCGCCTTGCCTCAAAGAAACTTCGCGCCAAAATCCGGATCCGCATTGCTTCCCTTCCTGCTTTCGCCTTTGTTTTTTCACGGATACCCTTATAATAAAGGGAAAAGGCTTTATGTCATCGGTTCTGTTGGAGAATGTTCAAAACAGGTGATTACGCAAAAATCGCAATAGCCGACCGGATGTTGCCGACAATAACTTAACGGCTCGGAGGCTTACTGACGAAGCCATCCGATATACTTACAGGACGGATTGAAAAAAAGGCGCACCGAAAACTCCGGCAATTCCGGCTCCGAAAAAAATCGAGAAAATGAAAATTGCCAGGCAAATCCATCCGGTTCTGCATGTCAGCGAACGGGATATAATGTACCCCGCGAGCCATAATATTGGTAGAATAAGTATAAGTCCCGGGAAAATGATGCAGAATATGACCAAGGGTATCATTGTTCCTCTTATAAATGGCGGAGGGGGAAAACCATTTCGACAGCCAAGTATTATATCACACCCCGTCAAGAGAAATGTCAGTATCAGGAACAAATAGGGAAGTTTTTCTTCCCAAGGACTTTCTTCCGGATAATGATAAATTGCGAAGCCTCCGCCGATAGAAATGTGTTCCATAGAACGTCTAACAGCATCTCTAAATGAATTGGTATTACTGTTTTCAAGTTCTTTGTCATAGATTTTTCGCGCATCCTCCAGCGCACGTTTGTAGTCATCTTCGTCTGATACTGCGATTGCAAGTTTGACGTGGTCGCTGAGTTGAGGAGGTTCCGTCGCGGCAGATGGCAAAAAATGCCGGATTAATTCGATTCGAGCTGAATCAGAAAATCTATTCCAAAGATATTCTGCATAACTGATCTTATGATAACCGTGAAAAATAGCGCCTAACAGCATCACGCTCAGAGGGAGAAAAGCCAGCAGCCATAAACATATGTTATTCCTTTTACGGATTGGGGGCGCGACTGATTGTTCGGCAGGAATGCCCTCCGATTCCGGTGGTGCAGGCGGTTCGGTGATGATTTGCGTGTTATCGCGCTCCAGCGGCGGGGGAACGGAAGCGGCGTTCGGAGCTTCCTCTTGCGGGATATTCTGCGAAGGTTGTAGCGGAGCCGTATTGAGAAATTCCCGGCAAAAGCGGCACTTGATCGCCTCCGCTAGAATCTCCTCCCCGCAGAACGGACACTTTTTCGTAATTCTATCGTTCATAGACTCAACTTCTGTTCATGTTGTTCGAGATTATTTTTTGCCGCGATAAATGCTGTTTTACGAAAATAGTGCACTGACGACATTTGCAAAGAACAGTAACATTATCACCCAAAACGCCACCGTCAGATAACCAATAACCAAAGCCGCCGTTGCCAGCCCCTGTCCGGTATGCCCCATCGTTCGGCGGCTGTGGTTAAGCCCGATGTGCCCGCAGATGATCGCCGGAAGTGTCAGAATCGGCAGAAAGAGACTCAGTAGCGCCATGACAAAAGCCGCTATCGCGGTGCCGTTAGAATCGTTGAAGACCCCTGTCGTGTTCAAACGGAAATTGCATATCGGACAGATTGACATTCCCTGTGGAATCTGCGCCCCGCAATTCGGACAGAACATGACATACCGAAGCGGAACGGCGGTTGGTTCCGGTCTCGCTGGCGGAGATGGCGGAATTTCCTTGTGGTAAGGCGATTTTCCGCAGAAGCGGCACGTTTTTTCATTTCCCGAAATGGCTTTTCCGCAATTTCGGCAAAGGATATAGCCGTCAGGCAGAAAGCGGGAATCGTCTTCTTCCGGTTTTGTCTTATTCAGAAATTCACCACACCAGCGGCATTTGATCGCTTCCGCTTTGATCTCCTCTCCGCAGAAGGGACACTTTTTCATATTTTGATTATTCATGGTTTAAGTTTTTCCCGATTATATTCTGAAAAATTCATTGCAACAATCCCTTTTTCATAATTTCCAGTGCGACAATTGCTTCTTTGAAGCCCTGTTCAGCAGCTCTCCGCCACCACCAGAGTGTTTCAGCGGAATTTTTTGCAATTCCATAACTATTCAAATAGCAATTCCCTAGCGTATACTGTGCTTTCCCAAGTCCTTGCCCTGCGGCTTTGCGATACCACTTGACTGCCTCGGCATAGTCCTTTTCGACACCTTCCCCATACCCGAAACAGTGCCCCACTTGAAACTGTGCATTGACGTCTCCCTGCATAGCTGCCTTATGCCACCAATTGACTGCTTCGGAAAGGTCTTTAGCCACGCCCAAACCGGTATAACAGCAAAAGCCGAGGCTGTATTGCGCATGAACATCTCCCTTTTCGGCGGCTTGACGTAACCATTTAGCCGCGTCTGCGAGATCTTTTGCCTGATAGTATCGCTTAAGTCTGTACTGAGCCTCTTTCAATTCTGCGGCTTTGAACCACCATTTTGCTGCTTCGGCAGGGTCTTCAGCCACGCCCAAACCGGTATAATAGCAAAAGCCGAGGCTGCATTGCGCCGGGGCATATCCCTGTTCTGCGGCTTTGCGACACCATTTGACTGCCTCTGCAGCGTCCTTTGCCACGCCCAGTCCGCCGAAATAACACTGCCCAAGCGCAAATTGAGCCTCGACATGCCCATGCTCTGCGGCTCTATGGTACCATTTTGCCGCTTTGCTGAGGTCCCTTGCCACACCGTCGCCGTTAAGATAGCAGTTCCCGAGTTTAAACTGCGCCTGCACATTACCTTGTTCAGAAGCTTTGCGCCACCAATTGACTGCTTCAGCGTGGTCTTCGATCACGCCCAATCCGATGTAATAACAAAATCCGAGCCTGAATTGAGCCTTGGCATGTCCATGCTCTGCGGCTCTATGGTACGATCTGACCGATTCAGTAAAATCTGTACGTTCACAAGTCTCTCCATGATTATAAAGCTTCTGTGCTTCAACATTTTTTTGTAATCTATGCAAAAAGGGACTGACAACAGCAATAGCGACAGCGGCAATGCAAAAGACCAATGCTGCACATCCGACTTTCTTCAGAAGAGGACTCGAATGGGATGACTCCGCGTTTGATGCCGAAACAGACGTCTCAGTCGATGAGGACGTTGATTTATCCTCTTGGGCGGGTGAAACAACTGTTGCCGGAATGGATTGCTCGATAATATTCTTCTCATCATAATGCCCCAGCGAAGGAACGGGAGTGGAAAAAGGCTTCTGAGTTTCCGGTGGGGGGGAATTCTGCGGAGTTTGCGGCGGGGCCGTATTGAGGAATTTCCGACAGAACCGGCATTTGATTGCATCCGCTTTGATCTCCTCTCCGCAGAACGGACATTTTTTTGTAGCACGAGCATTCATTTTCAGTTTCTTTCTCGGCAAAACTTTTTCCTTATGATAAAGTTGAAACGCATGCGGTCATTTTTCTCCAATAAATTTCTCATTGAGGTTCAATGTTCCCAAATAATATTCAAAATGGGGTGATATTTATTAATGTAAAAAGATTTCCCAAAATCTCTTACAATGGGATCTTCTTCAAAGATACACTTGATTTCAATAGCATCCAATATTTCCCATAGATCATCTTGAGTTAAATCGCGTGATTGTTTCTGTTCGCCATTTAAGAGAAGTTGTTTTATTTTCCAAGCTACTTGATTGACAGTTCTATTGACAGAAAACATTTTATAGAGACGTAAGAAAATATTCCCCGTTTTTCCGATGTATAAAACATCATTTTCTAGGGACTCCACTTCCATATTCAAATGAAGATACGGATATGGAATTGTTCCGCAATGTTTTATTTTCTCACTGTATTTTTTCCATCGAATCAAGATAAGACCTCCACAAGAGTTCTTATCACATTTTAATTTGTCGATTTGAGATTTAAAACATTGTTTGATTGAGCACACAACATTACGGTTGGAAATATTGATATCTTGCCAGTTGTCAGTGTCGATAAACGGGCTTTGAGTATTCAAACACCGATAGCATCTGTTTGAATTATCGGAGAAAAGAGTTACTGTTCCCATGATTTAGTGCCCCTAAATTCTGCGAATATCGCACAACGTAATATTTCGTCCATTTCCATTTGACTGATAATGCGCCCAATAAAAAGGACACATTCCACAACTTTACCACGCAAGAGGCACTCGCAAGCCCACACGACGACAAAGCATGGAATATGTCCAAGCATATCCATACCCTCGGCGGTCGTGTTTGAAAAATTGCGAGTTTTCCTGCGTGACCGACAGATTCTTCAGTTTTTCAGCGCTTTTTCAGATTTCCGGTGACAGCCTCCCTTCACTTAAGCCTGAAGAGAATATATCACCGCTAACCCAAAAAGCAAATGAAGTGCGGAAGAATCGGGATGGCTTTGCCGTATGCGGCTTGCGAGGCCTTTTTTCGATTTCCTCCTTTCGGTTTCGCAGAGCCTTTTCTGTCCTATATCCGAAGCCGAATCGCGATTTCTGCCGCGGGGAGAGAAAAATTCTACGGATTTTTTGCGGAATACACCTGTTTGCGCCGTTGCAGGGCTTTTTCCAAACGCTCCAGTTCCGCCGGAGTCGGCGTGTCGGCACCGATTTCCTCCAGCAGGGATTCGATTTCCATTTCCGCTGTCGAAGGCACGGAGGATGCATCAAGAAGCCTCTTGAACCGGCGGCGGGATCGTTGATCCTCTTCCTTTTCCCGCTTGAGACTCTCCTCCACGGCTTTTGGGGAGGTCCATTCTCCCACCTGAGCGATCTGTTGCCGAAGCCGGACATCCTCAGCTGCTTCAAATTTCCGGAAAGGAGCCAGACGGCGCTCCCGTTCCGTCTTCTCCGCTTCGGTGAGTTGATATTTTTTCAGCAAAGCGGCAACTTCCGGCGCATAGACGACCGGCGCGGGAGGCTTCACCAACGGAGCTTTTTCCGGGAGTGCAGAGGATTTCGACGAGGAAACGGCGGGAGGCAGGGGTGTGACGACAAATCGCAAAATAGCAAGTGCGGCAAGGGCAGCGAGAAGCGCTCCGATTCCGATGGCAGCCCATTTCCACGCGCCGCGTTTTTTGCCGGATGAGGCCGGACGGTCCAGCCGTTCCAGGAACGCGGAGGCGTCCGGAAAACCGGGCGGCGTACAGGCTTTTTCCGCAATCTTCAACAGATGCAATGCCGCAGGATCGCGCAAGGTTTTCGGGACACCGGGAAAGTTGCTCGGCGACTCGCCCGTCAACATGCAGTAGAGCACCAGCCCCAATGCATAGCAGTCATCCGCCGGAGTCATGGACCGATGGCTTTTCAGAAGCTCCGCAGGCATGTAGTCGGGCGTCCCGATCAGACTTGCGGAAGCGTCGTCCGCCACCAGCCCGATGTCCGCCAAAACCGCCCGACCGCGGATGAACAAAATGTTGGCGGGCTTGATGTCGCGGTGAAGCAGACGGGCCCGGTGGAGTTCATTCAATCCGGCGAGAAGTTCCCGGAGCATCCTTTCGGCTTCATCCGGCGCAAAGGGCTCTCCCGTCAGCCGGGCAGAGAGGGTATCCGGAGAGTATTCAGGCGACTCCTTCCGCGGGTCGGCCAGATCCATGGTGTAAAAAATCCGCCCGTCCGGGAGTTCGCCCACATGCAGGACCGTCAGCAAGTTCGGATGACGGCAGGCGCGAAACCGGATCAGCGCGTCAAGTTCCCGTTCGGCGGCTTTTCCCGGCGGCAGGAGCTTCAGCGCAAGTTCCGCGCCGAGAGAATCGGAAACGCGGTAGACCTCCCCGTAGGCCCCTTGTCCGCAGAGGCCAATGACCGTATATCCGGCGATGACGCCGCCCGCATGAAATTCAGTCAAAATCCAGCTCCATTTCCGGATCGTTCCGCTTCATCTCCGCAGCAATCTCTTTCAGGATGGCCAGTGTGCGGGATTTGTTTTTGTCCAATTGGTTGCGGGAAATGCCGAAAAGCCGCATCGTGTCGGCGGCGGAGTGATTTTTCAGCACATAATACTCGAAGATCCGGTAGGTTGTCGGTTCGATCCTCATTTTCAGCTTCTGCAAGGCTTCCTGAAGGTAAACCTTGCGGAGTTCCGCCTGACAGGTCAAATCGAACAGCCGGTCCGGAGTTTCAACCTCGGCGGGGACGGACGTCAACGCCTCTTCGGGAAGGGCGGTCTTCCGTTTCCGCAAGAGGTCGATGATTTTCCCGTGGATGATCCTCCCGAACCATGTGCGGAAATGCGCTTTTTCCGGCCGAAAATGAAACTCGCGCGCTTTGTCGAAAAAGAGGATCATCACCTCCTGCACCAGATCGTCGCACTCCGCACTGTTCAAGCCCTTCAGCGTACCGAGCGAGACGATCATTTCCCGGTAGAGAGTGTAAAACTCGGACTGGGAAATCTCATCGCCGTCGCGCAACTTTTCCAGCAGTGTTTTCGGTGTATCGGGGATCGGCACACCCATGAGGTGTAAACTCCTTTCGGAATTAACATACTCCTCAAGGCATTATATTGCAAGCGCGTTTCCCCCGCAAGATGGTGGAATATCTTTGATTTTTTTGGATCAGACGGGGCCGTTCCCAATCCCCGTCGCGGTATTGTCAAGCCTCAGGAAGCTCGTGCGGGAAGTTAAGCCGTATGGAAGGTTTTCTTGAATTTTCTGTGCAGGAGAAGGCGTTTCCTGGGGTTCCGGATGGAAGGGCCCTCCGGTTCTCGGGTCGAAATTCAGTTCTTTTTCGAAATCGTAGTTTTCCGGGCCCCACGCCTCCCAATCCTGTTCCGATATGGCAAGATCAAGTTCATCAAACATTTTTTCTTCCTGAAGGGTGTAAGTTGCTATGGAACCGGAAGGATGATTGCGAAAGCCTCTGGAATAGTCATAGGTCCTCTGCCGATAGGGAGCGTTTTTGGTGGATACCTTGGCCAGATAACTTGCCCAGTGGATCGCATCGTCCAGATTGTCGAGCTTTTCGGAAACCTTCTTACCCCAGCGGAACCCGTCTTTTGCGGGCGGATTGATATGAGCTTTCTGCGACTCTTCTCCGGTTCGATGGGACAACAGACGGTTCAAATCATTGCAGATCCCGTAACTGGATTGGATATATTTCCCGGAAACAATGAGGAAAATGTGGTAATGCGGTCGGCCAAGCTTGGAAGAATCTCCTTCTTCCCGACACCAGAGATATTCCGCCCGGATCTTCCGATACAACTTTGCACTTCGCCAACTGTGTAATGCGCTTCTGATGATGCCGGTCCCATTTTCGCTAAATTTCTCCGGTAGAAACACCGTCAAGTGGCAGACAAATAATCTTTTACCGCAACATTCCCACATAAAATGGAAGATATTGATGATTGCGGATAATATTTCTTCCCGACTCCCTCCGGTAAATTTTTGAATAGGATACCCCATGTATTGTTCATCCGTCCAAATTTTTGCTCTTGCCATAGCATGAATCCCCCTTTGAATGATTCTTTTGTCTATTATATAAAATAAATATTTTTCAACACTACTGTGCTTTTTTTCTGATTTATTTTTCTTTTCAAACCCTAAAAACCTCCGGCATTGACGAGGGTGTTTCCGCGGGAGAAAACATTTCACAACAGTACATATAGAAAGGATTTTTCATCATGTCCGCCCCCATTCGAAAAACAACAGTTGACCTGATTGCAAAATTACTGCATCCATTGGCAGAGACCGGTGTCTTAAGTATTCCGGAAGAGAAGGAAATCGTGGCCCAATTGCGAAATTTGGCCCAAACGGACGGACTGCTCCCCGTCATCATGCCCAAATTGATCGGGCAACCGGAAGCGGCAGCCATGTTGGGAATCAGCCTTGCCAATTTCAAAAAGATGGAGCGGAACGGGGTATTGCCGTTTCCCCGCAAAAAGATTGGCACGTCAGTACGATACCGGAATACGGATATTGTCCGGTATATTCTGGCAGAGCAGGATTCAGAGGGCAAGCCGTAAAGAAGCATCATTCTCTCCATGCATACTTCGACCGAAAGAAGAGGCAAAGCCTCTGAACACCCCAGAGAAGTGCCGGAGACTTTGCCTCATGGTAAAATTACCCGATTGCCAGACTCTGATGCCGGGAGGACTTCGGCAAATGTCTATGGCGACCCTCTCCCAAACTGCATTCTTCCGTGTCCCAAAGACAATCGGCAAGCCAGGCGTGTGCCCGTTGAGGGTTATCCGGAGAAAATACCAGAGATCCCTCGTATTCGTCTTGCACCGGGCGATTCAACGTAATGTCAAAGGGATGTCCGCAGGCATGGCGTTCCAGTTTGTTTTTGAGATCGTCGAACAAACGCACTCCGGTACACACAGTATTGCCGGGAACGAGAAAAATGATCCGGAAAACCCCGGTGGGGCGCTTCATTTCATCCTCCGTGAGTTGGAACATATAAGATTTCAGATCGATTCCACAGTTCACGATCTCACGACAGGCACGAAGCGAGCACCGGAGAATCGCTTTGGCTTTCTTCAGACGGAGTGCGGGAAATCGCACCGACATACAGGCAATTTCCATATCATCATTGAAATGATACAGCATATTGTTGAAAGAATTTGAAAACTGCACGAAGGCAAAACCCCGAATGGGATTCTCCGCCAAGCTAAAGGACTGATTGCTTCTCATCATAAATCTCCTTTGTTAATTTTTTAGTTCAGAATCCGTATGCGGAGAGCGGCTTGTCAAGAAAACCTTATCCGCAATTACCCCAAGATGTCATTGATCAAGTTTTCATCGTCCCAGTCTCCCTTATTTCCGGCGGCACACAATTGTCCCCTATATTCATATAAAGAAATTTCCTGAACGGTCAACCCCCCGTTTTTGAAAAAAGTGAAAAATTTTATGAAAAAAGTGCGGAAGGGAGGCTTTTTTACGCCCCTTTCAGGATATTTTCCAACGCTTGTCGTTCCGGTGTGTCAGGAAGACCGGCAAGGTAGGCCAAGGCGTGATGAATTTTATCCTGCGCCGAAACGGAGGCGTTCCCGGTGACGGCTTCAATGGCCTTCAACTGGGCTTCCTCACCGATGTGGGTATAATATTTGTCGGCAATATCCGAATCGGTACCGAGAATGGAAAGAAGCACAGCTTTGGGAACCCCCGCTTCGGCACAATGACTGGCAAATGTATGGCGGAGTGAATGAAAGCCGTATTGCGTCATGCGGCGTTTGCGTCCGGGAACGGCAACCGACGGTTCCACGCCGATCCAGCGAATCACCCGCAGAACATCCAGATTGACCAGATTGTTTCCGATATTTTTACCGTTCTTATCACAATGATTATAGCGCGTGGCCGTCAACGGGCTGACGAAATCGTCGCAACGCCATTCCGCCGCTTCCCGTAAAACCGTCAGCAGTTGTTCCGCGATGGGGGATCGTCACTTCTTTGCCGGTTTTGAACTGTTTGACCCAAATCCGGCGTCTTTCCAAATCAATGCTCGACCATTTCAGAAGAACACAATCTTTGAGCCGCTGTCCCGTGAACATGCCCAAATGGTAGATTACCCTGATTTCCGCTTTGTTGATGACCTGAAAGTGCGGATCCTCCAAAACCTGCAGAATCTGTTGCTCCTGCTCTCTGGAAAATGCAAGCCGCCGCACGCCAAGGTTCTGTTCCTCCCTTTCTCGACGGAAAAGGGAGGCGCGGAAAGGATTATCTCCCGTGTAGAAATCGGTCAGCACGGAAAATATCTTGCGGATTCGTTTCAATTTGCGGTTATGGGTGTGAACGGCAATCCCGGTCGTCTTGAGGTACTCTGAAAATTCTTCCGCAATTTGAGGCGTGATGGCGCGCACCTCCTGAAGCGGGTTGTTCAGAAAATCAAGAAACTCCTGCAGACTCGCCTGATATTGGAGTTTTTCGTTGATGGTGGCGGGAATCGCCCGTTCCGGATGCCGGGAATAATAATCCCAGATGTCGGAAACGCACAGATTGCGCTCCGCTTCCTTGAAGCCCTTGGCAAACTCCACATGTGCGGCGACAATTTCCGGCGTTGAAGCCTTGACGATCGGAATCAATTCCTGAACTTTTTTGAGAGCTTCGGCGCGATTGCTGGTCTTGAGCGAGACGGTTTTCCTCCGTCCCTCGATTTGATAACGGTAAAAATAGATCTTGCCGGGCCCTTTGGAAAAGATGGATCCGACTGCCAGACGAAGCGATTTTGAGTTTGCCATAGAAAAATCTCCTGCGAAAGTTCTATGGAATAAAATAAATCGCCGTCAACAGCCCGTCAGTTTCCGGTATCGCGGGGAGCCAAAAGAAGAGAAAGAGGGGGCGTGCGAAGATTTTCGAGTGGTACTTCGCGGTACCTGACGCCCTTTCCGCACCGGCGTTTCAAAACACGCCGTCACGGGCTGCGGTTCCGTTTTTCCGCCCCGAAAAAAGATAAAAAAAACAGCCAAGTGTTCAAACTTGGCTGCGATTTCAAATGGTACACCCGCAGGGATTCGAACCCAGGACCCGATGATTAAGAGTCATCTGCTCTACCAACTGAGCTACGGGTGCACGTCAATACCTTTAAGATACACGCAAATCGGAAAAATGCAAGCCGGTCTGCAATTTTTTCCGCTTTTTTTCGGATTTTCCCGGCGGTTCAGTTGATCAGAATGCAGCGAAGCTTGAAGAGATGCCCCGCGCTGCCCTCGTGACGGGCGTCCGACAGCACGAATTTGAGGAGGTGCCGCCGCGTTTCGCGCTCCCGGAGGAGCGGGACCGTGACCGTGTGATTGCCTCGCCACACCGCATGCGCCGGGTCGGACAGGACGAAAAAGCCGTCCAGCGTGGTCGCCTTCTTCCCGTCCAGCCACACGTCCGCCATGCCGAAGTCCCCGGCGTACTTGGCGAAGCCGAGTTCGAGATGCTTCGCGTCGACTTCGATCTCCAGCTCCGCGCCCGGCTCGTCCGCCGCCATGGAATCCGGCTCCCCGGAGGCGGAAAAAAGACGCCATCCGGTGTTCCGGACGATTTTCCATGCCTCGGGCGTGAGGCTCGTTCCGCGGTCGTAATCGAGACTGCCCGGTGTGAGCGGCGC
>Ga0079305_1002463_pt1 | contig 15963 bp, 9 predicted proteins | sample LMS_cellobiose_e_FD_79183 | JGI IMG/M metagenome (GOLD analysis project Ga0079305, IMG submission 79183) | Rumen-fistulated moose microbial communities from Alaska, USA - LMS_cellobiose_enrichment | ecosystem: Host-associated > Mammals > Digestive system > Stomach > Rumen fluid ... | reverse complement strand
TTTGTGCGGGAGGCGCGAAAGGCCCAGGCCAGAGACAAGGAAACGCGAAAGCCGGAGCCGAAGAAAGATATTGAAAAGCCCTCCATCATGGATAAACTCAAAAGACCGCTTCAAAAAAATGCGCCGAATAATTCGGCGAAATTATTTGAACAGGAATTATGAAGAAACGCAAACGCCCGGAGCGCGTGTACTTCTATGTCACGCAGGAGGAAAAAGAGCTGATCCGCGAGAAGATGGCCCAGCTCGGCACCGACAATATGGGAGCCTATCTGCGGAAGATCGCCATTGACGGGTATGTGGTCAATTTGGACCTGCCGGAGCTGCGGGAGCTGACTATGCTCCTGCGCCGGTCCAGCGCCAACCTCAACCAGCTCACCAAGCGGGTCCACGAAACAGCCCGCATCTATGACACCGATCTGGAGAGCCTGCGGGGAGAGTTTGATAAGCTGCTGGACGCTGCGGAGGTCATTCTGTCAAGACTGGCAGCGATCCAGTGATCTGTGGGGCGGCGGCTGCGTGCTGTCGCCCCGCTTTTCTCATATCCTTGTGAAAAACATCATGCTTGGTATAATGATAATAGAAGAAGCGAAAGGAGGTCCCGCCCCATGAAAACCCTGCTGAAAATCCTCACCGCGCCGGTGACGCTGCTGATCTCTCTGATCGTCTGGCTCTGCATCGCCCTGATTGACCGCACCGTGTTCCTCTTTCAGATCGCAAGCGCCGTCCTGGGCCTGCTGGCTGTGATCGTCTTGCTGACGACCTCCGTAACAAACGGGCTGATCCTCCTGGGGATCGCGGCGCTGGTCAGTCCCATCGGAATCCCCATGCTGGCCGTGAAGCTGCTGGGAAGATTGCAGTGCATCAATAACAGTCTCACACAACACATAAAAGATTAACGCAAGGAAAAGCCGGGGCACAATGCTCCGGCTTTCAAGTCTGCTATGTATCTTTTTCCGTTCCGCTTTCCACAGTCTCGGCAATGCCCTCCACCACATTCGTCACAATAGCATTGAGCTGTGCGGCGTTTTGGGATGTAATCACTGGCTGGCCGGTCCGTTTCTCCACGGCTTTCCTCGCTTCACCCGCCGCCTCGCCGCCGGATCTTGCGACCTCCATATTATCGGAAAAGCTCATTGGCTTTCGCTGTTTGGATATCTCCGTGGTCGTGGCCTCCGAGAGCATTGTCAACACGAGCTCCAGATCACTCATGTTGTCCCGTAGGTTTTCTTTTTTAAGGCCCTTAAGATTCTTGTATTGCCGCGTCGTCATGCCTGTCCATGCTTTCGTGATTTCATCGGTCAGGATGGCATATTCTACGCCCTTCTCCACGCCCCGCAGCTTCCATTCGTCGGTCAGGGCGTTGCGGACCCGGATCGACAGGAGCCGCTGATGGACCCATTCCTCACTGTAGCCCTTTTTCAGATAGGTTTCCAGCGCACGGTCAATGGCCTGCTCCGGATCAATCGTCTCCTCGATCCGCTCCGCGCCGACCCGTGCCAGCCAGAGCTTGAATGGCTCCGCTTTCGGTGAAGGAATGGACTGAATCAGTCGCAGAAGCTGCTCGGTGTTGGCAACATCGGTGAAGCGGCGCTTTCCATCCTCTGCTTTCAGTTTCAACTGACTACAATTTGTAGGCAGTTCACTACCCTCTTTTTTCAGCCTTGTTTTCAATACGCTCCAATACTTCGCAGCCCGACGAGTATCCGGCTGATCTGTCAGAACCCGTACCACATCGACGACAGAGAACAGCCATTCCTCATGTTCCTCGTCCCACGCAGTACGGATGGGCTGATCATCATATAGTTGCAGCTTATCGTTTTCCATTCCGTTCTCTACCTTTGCCATATGTTTATATATGTATTTTATCACATCACGCAAAAGGAGGCAAGAAAAATGGCGACCACACGCCTGATGCCGCTGCACATCGGAAAAGGCCGGAGCGTCGGCACGGCCATCAGCGACATTATCGACTATGTGGAAAACCCCGACAAAATCGACAAGGGCCAGCTTGTCACCAGCTACGGATGCAACGCTCGGATCGCGGACAAGGAGTTTCTCTTTGCCAAGAAGCTGTATATTCAGAAAACCGGCAGAGTGCGCGGCGCGGACGATGTGATCGCCTACCATCTGCGCCAGTCCTTTGTCCCCGGAGAGATTACCCCGGAAGAAGCAAACCGCCTGGGCCGGGAACTGGCCATGCGCTTCACCAAGGGCAAAAACGCTTTTATCGTCTGCACCCATACCGACAAGGCCCACGTACATAATCACATCATCGTCAGCGCCGTCAATCTGGACTGTGACCGGAAGTTCCGCAATTTTTGGGGCAGCACGAAAGCCCTGCGGCGGCTGAACGATACCCTGTGCATCGAGAATGGATACTCCATTGTGGAGAATCCCCAGCGCCACGGAAAAAGCTACAACAAGTGGCTGGGCGACGACGCGCCTATACCCCACCGGGAGCGCCTGCGCTATGTGATCGACGCGGCGCTGAAGCAGGAGCCGGAGAGCTTTGACGCCCTGCTGGATTTGCTGCGGCAGGCCGGGTATGAAATCAAGGGCAATCCGACCAATCCCTCCCTCCGGGGCGGCGAGCAAAAACGCTTTGTCCGCATGGACACCCTCGGACCCGGATATACCCCGGCAGATCTGATGGCCGTGATCGCCGGGGAGCGCCAGCACACCCCGAAGCAGCGCAAGGCCAAGGCGCAGAAGAAGCCCCAGCGGACCAACCAGCTCCTGATCGACATTCAGGAAAAGCTGGCCCAGGGCAAGGGGGCCGGTTACGCGAATTGGGCCAAGAAGTTCAATCTGAAACAGATGGCGCAGACCGTGGCCTATCTCCAGGATCACGACCTCATGGACTACGCCGCGCTGACCGAACAGGTCGACGCCGCATCTGCGAAATACCATGAAATCTCCGACAGGATCAAGGCAGCGGAAACCCGCATGGCGGAGATCGCCGTGCTGCGGACGCAGATCATCAACTATGTCAAGACCCGCGACACCTATGTTGCCTACCGCAAGGCCGGGTACTCCAAGAAGTTCAAGGCAGAGCATGAGGCGGACATCCTTCTGCATCAGGCGGCAAAGAAGCATTTTGATTCCCTGGGTCTGAAAAAGCTCCCTACGGTCAAAGCCCTGAACGCCGAGTACGCCGCGCTTTTGGCAGAGAAAAAAGCGGCCTACGGCGATTACCGGCAGGCCAAAGAGGAAATGCGGGAGCTGCTTACGGCCAGGGCCAACATTGACCGTATTCTCGGAAAGGAGGATCGGGAGCGCCATGCGCAGAGGGACCGGCAAGCGGAGCAGCGGTGAGCTGCCCGTATCAGCGATTTCGCAGAAATCGCGCAGCTGTGCCGCAAGGCACAAACCGGGGGATTGGGGAACGCCCCAACAAGCAACAAACCGTCCGGTCCCGCGACAGCGGAGATCGGACGGTTTGAAGCCTGTGAACGCTCACAGGCATTGCTTGCCACTAGTCTCCGTTCTTTCGTTCTTCGCCTCCCGTTCTCCGTCTTCCGTATGTTGTCACGCCGCCGCAGCGGTGGGACAATACTGGAAAGCGCCGGAAATTTACTATCAGATTTCCGGCGCGTCCTGTAGGGAGATCCGCAATTACATCAGCACATCTGCCTCATCATGCGGACAGGAAAAGGCGTGTTGACATTTATAAAAAATTTTATTAAGAATATGGATATAATTTTTTTGACGATGCGATAAAAAGCCGACCTTCTGCGTTAATAGGGTGAAAGGAACGAAACGTATGGTGCACTTAACGTCAACAAGTGAAGAGAGGCTGACGGATCGACAACTGGATGACTGCATTGCTAAGATAGCGGAGGGGGATAGGGAGGCGTTGGCGGTACTGTATGAGGCGACGAGAGTCGCTGTCTATGCCTACGCCATGTCCATCCTGAAAAACAGCCATGACGCGGAGGATGTGCTGCAGGACTGCTATCTCAGTGTTGCTTCCGCTGCCGACAGCTATGTTTCTCGGGGGAAACCAATGGCTTGGCTTCTGACAATCGCTAAAAACAGATGTGTGCAGCTGTTGCGTGAACATCAAAGACAAGGCGATCCGCTGCGGGACGACTGGGAGGACGTTTTGCCGCAGACCGCAAGCGTGTCAAATGAAGATCGGCTGCTGCTGTCTTACTGCATGAGCGAATTGTCGGAGCAGGAGCGTAAGGTCGTCGTTCTGCACGCAACGGCGGGATTCAAGCACAGGGAGATCGCCGCCATGCTGGGGATTCCTCTTTCCACCGTCCTTTCCAAGTACCATCGCGCAATGAAAAAGCTGAAACGGATCATTGCAGAAGGAGGTGACTGATCACGTCCAACAGAGATGTCAATAAGAAGCTGTATCAGGCGTTTGCAAATTCTATGCCTGATATAGAGGATACGATACTCAGAAATTCTGCAAGGCAGAAGGAAAGAAGGATCATACCGATGTATATCGAAAAGAAAAAAAGCAAATGGAAAAGGTACCTGACAGCGATTGCTGCCGTATTTGTATTACTGGTGGGAACTGTCTCAGGCTTAGGCTATTACCACACAAATATCCAGGTGGCGTCAACGGTCCAGCTGGATGTCAATCCCAGCATTGAGATAAAGGTCAACCAGAAAGAGCGGGTGCTGCAGGTCGTGCCCCTGAACAATGACGGAATGGCTATCGTCGGGGACATGGACTTTAGCGGAAGCAGCCTTGATGTGACCGTTAACGCCCTCATAGGTTCCATGCTTCGCACAGGATACCTCAGCGAATTAGCCAACTCGATCCTGGTCTCCGTCGATAATAACGATCCTCAAAAGAGCACAGAGCTGCAGGAAAGGCTGGCAGAGGAGATCAGTGCACTGATCAGCGGATTTGCCTTTGACGGCGCAGTATTGTGTCAGACTGTAAACAGAGACGAAGCCTTGCGGCAGTTGGCCGAGGAATATGGCGTGACCCAAGGGAAAGCACAGCTGATAGAGGAGATTATTGCCCAAAACGCCATGTATACCTTCGCTGATCTGGCATCGCTGTCAATCAATGAGCTGAATCTGATCAGAGAGACTGGCGGAGAAGGCGCAGGAACCATTCACGTGACAGGAAGCGCAAGCGAGAAGGCATATATCGGTGAGCCTGCTGCAAAAGCAATCGCGCTGGAGCATGCGGGCGTGGCGGATGCGAGTATTACCGGCTATGAATGGGAACTGGATTACGAGTATGGCAGGATGGTTTACGAGCTTGAGTTCAGCAGCGGTACAAATTCTTATGACTATGATATTGACGCAGTAACCGGTGAGATCCTGGCGCATGAAATGGAGAGCCATGAGCCAACCGGCAAGGTTCAGGATCAGCCTGAATCGCCAACACAGCCCCACCCAACAACACCGCCGGATGACGGTCAGACGGATATCGGCAGCGCGGCGGCAAGGCAGATCGCCCTTGACCATGCCGGCGTGTCGGAAAGTTCGATCAGCAATTACTCATGCAAACGGGATTGGGAAGATGGGCAGTTGATCTATGAAATCGAATTCGACTGTGGAGAGTATTCCTACGATTACGACATCGACGCTGGGACCGGCACGGTCCTGAAATGGGAAAAGGAGCTCGACTGATTTACGCCTCCGGCTTCGTTGGTTTTCGGAGTCTTATTTACAGAAAGACAGCCCGTGAAGTTTTTTCGCGGGCTGTCTCTTTTTATGATATGTCTTGCTTTTTGGCTTATACTAAAAGCAAGAACAGGAGGCGCATTTTTATGCATAGCATTACAATGGACAAGATTCAAAACTATCTTATCTATCTTCGGGAGGAGGAAAAGAGCAAGGCAACAATCGAAAAGTATGGGCGGGCGCTCCGAATGCTGTTTCTATGGCAGACGGAACGAGAGCCTGCAGCGGGCGAAATCAACAAAGAAGTGCTGTTGACCTGGAAGCAGGAACTTGGCGAGAAATATGCCGCCAGCACGGTCAACGCCATACTGGCGGCGGTCAACGGGTATTTGGACTATTATAATCTTTTAACGTATAAGGTCAAACCCTTAAAGGTCCAGAGGCGGATTTTTCGTGACAAGGAGAAGGAACTGACAAAAGCCGAGTATCTGCGTCTCGTCGAAACGGCGAAGCGGGAGGGCAACGAGCGGCTGATGCTCATTATGGAGACGCTGGCCGCTACGGGTATCCGCATCTCCGAGCTGCGCTTTATCAGCTGCGAGGCGGTACAGTCGGGCGAGGCAATGGTAAACTGCAAGGGCAAGCGCCGCCCTGTGCTCCTGACAAAGAAGCTCAGAAAGCTTCTGAAGGACTACTGCAAGAGCCGGCACATTGTCTCCGGCCCGGTGTTCGTGACCGCTGGCGGAAACCCCGTAAACCGTTCCAACGTCTGGCACGAGATGAAGCGGATTTGTCAAAAGGCGGGCGTGGACAGCCGCAAGGTCTTCCCCCACAACTTCCGCCACTTCTTTGCCGTTGTATATTATAAGGCCTGCCGGGACATCGCAAAGTTGGCGGACCTGCTGGGCCATGCCAGCATTTCAACCACGCGCATCTACCTTATGGAGTCCTGTATGGCCCATCAGCGGCAAATCGAACGGTTGGGGCTGGTGGTGTAGAAAAGACAAAAAACGGAAGAAACCTTCCGTTGTGTCCATAAAACATATTTACAAAAACATACATATGTATATTAACCGGGAAATCGGGTTTTGTCAATACATAAACGCTTGAAACCAGGCGTAAAAAGGGAAAAGAGCGCACAAAAGAGCAGCCGGAGAAAATTGGCTATTTCTCCGGTCCTTTTTCTGCGCCCATTTTGCGGACTAGGAGCATCACACCTAAAAAGAAAGAAGCTTTTTTTACCGATTCAGCCCCCCTTTATACAACGGAAGGTTTCTTCCGTTGTATAAGGGGCGGCAGATAAAAACGCGTCGTATATCAGCAGCCAAGACAGAGAAGCTTTTATGCTGGCAATACAGCCTTACGGTGTAAGCTGGGACGGCAAATCAACACGCGGCTGCCCGACTGCCATAAGACACGCGCATTCGTATGAGGGGAGGAAAAGGGTTGCGTTGATTGATATTCCAGAAGAACCGGAAGTACCGGAGCAAAGAAAACGACCATCTGGTTCCGGTATCAAAAGGGGAACGGAACTTGGCGTGGTGTCCAAGGCAAAGGAGCTTTCCAGCTACATCCTGACGGTGACAGCCAAATCGCCCAAACGTTTTCGATTCACCCTGACCAGCCGCTTACAGAACTATTCGCTGGATGTGATTGAAAAACTGTATCTGGCAAACGAAGTTTTCGTAGGAAAAAACGAAGCTTTAAGAGAAAAACGGCTGGCGTTACAGCACGAAGCGCTGACCAGATTGAAAATGCTTACATACATTGCCCAACTAGCCATGGAGCAGGAGGGCATTCTATACAAGCAGTACCAGCAGATCGCCCGCCTAGCCTACGATTGTCAAAATATGCTGGGCGCGTGGATCAACAGCGACCGCCGACGCTTTGGAAGCAAATAAGTCGGCAGCCAACCTTTTGGTGACATGGGCGGAAGACCGTCTGCGTCATATACCGCAGGGCAAATGCCCTGACAGGGATCGGGTCGATTATGGGCGGTGCCGCTCATTGGTGGCTGCGCTCCTCCAACAATACTAACAATGCAGGAAACGTGAATACGTCGGGCGTGTTCAACAACAATAATAGCAACAACAACAATCTCGGCGTGCGCCCCGCTTCGCTCTGGCGTCGTTTATGAACGGCGTTAACATTGCCGGAAAGCCGCAGGTATGGACCTGCGCTCAGTGAGTTGCCTGGCAAAAGGCAGCCAATGCAACAGAGCAAAGGGACCGGATTCCTTCCTGCCCCGCCATATGCGCAGGGCAGGAGAACACATATCGCAGGGAAACCGCAACGCGGATCACGTACACGGGAATAATCCCTGACGCCCGCTTTTCGGCTTTCGAGGTCCGGTGCCCGTGCCGGTGCGCCGCGGAGCCTATCATGGACGCCGGCCTCCTCTGCGATGATTTTGAAGGAAAAACGATGGGAAGACAATATGAGCAGATCTATCAATTCGAAAATCTATATCAGGCATGGCGGCTAGCCAAGCGCGGCAAAAGCCGCGATGCGGAAGTACAGCGGTTCTCGCTGGATCTCGGAAACCGCCTCTGGAACCTGCATGACCGACTGGAGAAAAGAGAATACGTTCCCGGCGGCTATTATCATTTTACGATTACAGAACCGAAAAAGCGGGAGGTCTACGCCCTGCGCTTTGAGGACCGCGTTGTGCAGCACAGCATATGTGACAATGTGCTCCGGCCTTGGCTGGAGCCACGGCTGATTTATGATTGCGCCGCCTGCCGGATTGGGAAGGGCACCCATTTCGCCATGGATCGGCTATCTGGCTTCATGCGAGAGTTTTACCGAAAGCACGGCACGGACGGCTACGTCCTTAAATGCGACATCCGAAAGTATTTTGACAACATTAACCATCAAATTCTAAAAGACAGGTTCCGAAAATTCCCGGACAAAGAGGTTTTACAACTGCTCTTTTCCTTCGTGGATGCCTACAACGGCGAGACAGGCAAGGGCATCCCGCTGGGCAATCAGTCCAGCCAGTGGTTCGCCCTGTATTATCTGGATCCTGTGGACAGGCTGATCAAGGAAAAGCTCCGCGTTCGCTGGTACACCCGCTATATGGACGATTTTCTCCTGATCCACCCCAGCAAGGACTATCTGAAGCGCTGTCTGGAGGAAATCCGAGGGCTGGCAGTGGACCTAAAGTTGGAACTGAACGAAAAAACGCAAATATTCCCTCTTAAGCAGGGGGTAGACTATTTGGGCTTTCATTTCTATCTCACAGGAACCGGCAAGGTGGTGCGTCTGCTGCGAACTTCCGGGAAACGCCGCTTTAAGCGGAAAATGAAGGCGCTCCGAAAACGCTATGAGGAAGGAGGGATTACATTGGAGGAAATCAGCAGAAGCCTTGCCAGCTATCGGGGGCACCTGTCGCACGGAAATACCTGGCATATGCGCACCAAAACGTTTTCGCACCTCGTTCTCCGAACTCCAAAAAGGTGTCCGCCTGTACCACCGTAATGGTAAGGCATTTGTCAGAGATCATCCGTAAAAAACACAGATAACAGAAGAAAGGATATGGACATGACAAAGAAAAAGACCCACAAAGCTTTGAGCCTTTTCCTTGCCCTGCTCATGTGCTTGAGCCTGATTCCCTCTATGGGAATCACTGCCCTGGCTGCGGACGCTCTGGAGCCTGTCGCAGCGGGTACAGAGGCGATCAAGGACTACCTTGACGGACAGGAAGAGGGCGAGGGCTCGGATTACTACGAGTATGTCTACTACGGCGGACTGAAATGGCGCGTATTGGACGGTGAGGCCGATTCCGGCAACGGGACGGGCATGCTGCTGCTGTCCGAGAACGTGTTGAACCACGACACCACCAATCTGGGCCAGCCGTACAACGGCTTCCGCACCAATTCCCATCCCACGGCGGCAAACTACATGGATACCAGCAAGGGCTACGCCGCCTCCGATGTGCGCAAGTACCTCACAGGCGAAGGAACGTATTCGACTTTCCAAACCGCTCGCACAAAGGGCAATGATGAGGTGGCGTACAACTACATCGCGAACGTCATGTACTACCAGAGCGTGATCGAGGACGACCCGAACGACTCCATCGATGAGTTTGACGCAGGGCCGCAGGCTGGCGTCACCTATTATGTGATCGACACGGAAAATTACGTACAGGAAACGGAAACGCTGAATTCCGGGACCTTCCAGCACGGCGCTTACTACACGCTCTCCGGCGGGAAGTACACCCGGGCATATACTTATGACCCCTCGGCGACCTATTACTACGACGCCTCCACCTACAAGGTGTGGAGCGGGACCGCCTTTGAGGCCGGTCAAACGTACTACCGCTTCTACCAGGCGACCGCGAACCTGAACGCCGCTCAGAACAATAAGATACTGGGCACCCTGTATTACGTTGGATACAAGATCAATAAGGCGAGGATCATCAGCGGCTTCTCCGCCTCTGATGTGAACTTTGTAACGGATTTCGGCATCTCCGACATCGAGAAGGCGGCGGTGCTTCCGGCGACCAAGGCGGCTACGCCATCCGCCCAAACGGGCGACTACAAGTACTATGGCGGGCCTCTGTACAATGATGCATACTTCCTGCTTTCCGCGACGGAGGCCAACGATCCCGATTACGGAATGCACCTGCAGGCAAACCGCGTCGGCAATCGTCTGAGCGGCGGTGCCGCTCATTGGTGGCTGCGCTCCTCCAGCTATGCTGTCAATGCAGGAAACGTGTATACGTCGGGCGTGTTCAGCTACTCTAGTAGCTACAACTACGGTCTCGGCGTGCGCCCCGCTTTTTATTTGAATCCGACATCTGTACTCTTCGCATCTGAATCTGCCGCCGCAGGCGGCAAATCGGGCGCCGTAGGCGCCCCGGCGAATTTTTCAAATTTCGCCTCGGCGAATACGCAGACGTGGAAACTCACAATGCTGGACAGCAGCCTCTCCGTCACCGCCGGCACTCCCACGGTGAACGGAAATGTGGTGACGCTGCCCTATTCCGGCGCCAGCACCTATGGCGATAACGTCTATCTCTCCGCCATCGTGACCGACGGCGCCGGCGAGCAGATCTACGGCTATGCCAAGCTGGCCAGAATCGACAGCGCCGCCGCACGGAGCGGCAGCGTGGAGATGGAGCTTCCCACGGCGTCGGTGGGCGGCACGGACACCCAGCTTACGCTGAACAACTGCGTCATCAAGGTGTTCTTGGAGCGCTGCGGCGACGAGACAGAGACGGACTACGCCTCCACCCCCACGGCTATCAACACCCCCTCCTGCACTGGCGGCCATACGTACTCCGTTTGGGAGTATCCGGATGACTTCGACTGTGCTGTCGGCGGCACCCGCACGCGCTACTGCCTGCTCTGCGGCGAGGAGGAGTCCGATACCGTCGCGGCCAGCAGCCATACGCTGCACCAGCATTACGCGGTTGCCAAGAGCTGCAAAAACGGCAACGGCGGCATCGAGGCGTATTGGGAGTGCGAGGTCTGCGGCAGGCTTTTCAGGGATGCCGCGGCTACTCAGGAGGTCGCCAGCCTGAACGACCTGCTGATTAACGAGGCGCACAACACCGCCAGTGTTTACCATGTGGCCTCCGACGCGCATTTCCACTATTACAATACGGAATGCCTGGAAGCTGACTGCGGTTTGATCACGGTTAACAGAAGCGGTAAGCAATACTGGGAGGCCCATACCGGCGTCAACTGCGCCACCGGCGGCACCTGCTCCCTGTGCGACGCGACCGTAGCGGCAGGCGAGCATACCTTCAGAACCAACGATGCCTCTACCTTTGTGAGATATCTTGAAAACCCGAACGGTGAGCCGATCTGCACTGACGACGACCTAGAAGCTATCTACAAGTGCGCGATCTGCGGCGAGGAGGGCGCGGTCAAGGTCGGCGCCCAAGGCCATCTCTACAGCGGGCAGGTCATGGTCAGGACCGTGAACTATGACCAGACCGGTGTGCTGTATCAGTACTGCGTGCGCTGCGGCGAGCCGAAGACCTCGGAAATCGCGCTGTACCGCACGCCGGCCACCATCGTCATTACCGGCGAGCAGAGCTTCGTCAATCTGAGCGGCGCGGCGGTGACGGCTGCCGCCGATAACAGCGGCACCTTCAAGTACGAGCACTATGAGGCGGACGACAATGGCGACGCGACCGAAGCTTCCGGCCTCGTGCCGCCCACGAACTATACCGCCACGGTCAAGTGGTACAGCCGGGATAGCAGCGGCAGCCGGACCGCTTTGGGCTCCGCGCCCAGCGGCATCGGAACCTATTCCCTGGGCGTCTCTGCAAGCATTGCCAATACCACCGAGCTGGACACCAACGGTAACGCGGTAAAAAGCTATCTGGCGGTGGACGAGGTCTTCTATGACTTTGAGATCGTGGCCCCCAACGGCGACAACTACATCACAGGCTTCGTTGTACCAAATCAAGTCGGCCAGTCAGAGATCAATCACTCCAGTGGGACGATCACCATCACCATGCCCTGGAACACCAGCGACGCTGACCTGAAGGCCATCACGCCCAGCAGCGTGACCGTATCTGAAAACGCCACGCTGGTCACGCCGACGAATTGGAATACCGCGCAGGACTTCACCGTCTCCGGCGGCGTACAGTACAAAGTGCGGTCCCAGAGCGGAGACGAGAAGACCTATTGGGTCTCCGTGGTGAGAGATTCCGGCGCGCGCACGGTTTCCTTTGACACCGCCGGCGGCAGCACCCACGCTTTCCAGACCGTGACCATCGGCCAGGCGTACGGCACGCTGCCTGAGCCCACAAAGACGGGCTTCGTCTTTGAGGGCTGGTATCTGGAAAACGGCAATCAGTCCGGGACCGACTTCGAGACCCTGATCGAGAGCACCACCACCGTGACGGTGGAGACCGATCACACCCTTTACGCCAAGTGGAGAGAGCTTAAGCTGCTGATCCCGCAGACGGAAACACAGGAGTATTCCTACGACGGGACGGCTAAGAGCTATCTGCCTATGGCGCTCATTTACGATACGGATCCGGCGGAGTATCTGCAGGCCACCGCGTCTGATGACAAGAGCTTTGTGGTGACGTACAAGGGCGAGAACGACACATCGTTTTCCAGTACCGCACCCTCTGCCGTCGGAACGTATGAAGTCAAATTCACCCGCCCGGCGGACGATACCTATTCCGCGATGACCGCCGGAACCGGCACTCTGATCATCACGCCCAGCGACATGACTGTGACCTTTGCCGGCGGCGATCACGGCTCTGTCAGCAGCACCTCCGCAACCATTCTGTACGGGGAGAAGATCGATACCGTTCCCACCGTCACCGAGGCTACCGGCTGGAAATTCATCGGCTGGGAGTGCAGTCTGAACGCCGGTGTACTCTACAGTGACAACGCGGTGAAGGATTACGTCGTCACCGAGGACGTGACCTTTACAGCGCAGTACGCGGCGAAAAACAACGGCGTCATTATCTACAATTACGACGGAGGCACTGACTCAAGCGGCGCTTCCTACAGCAAATACGAGGGAGCTGCAGGCACGGCCTTTACCGCTCCGAGCCTGACCGTGACCAAGCCCGGCTACACCTTCGACGAGTGGGACAGCACCCCCTCTGTTTATCCCGGCGAGGGCGAGGTGACCACCGTTACGGCAAAGTGGACGGAGAAGTCGGTCACCGTCAAGTTTGCGGTGGATGACGACGAGCACGGCTTCTTCGAGTCGAACGCTGTGACCACCAAGTCGGTCAAGACCGGCGAAGCGGTCGGCGCGGCCCCGACTGTGACTGCGGATAACGGATGGACCTTTACCGGCTACTGGACCTGCAGCGCGGGCGGCGCGCTCAAAACGGCGGATATCGCAGCCTATGTGCTCTCCGGCGATTATACCAACGACACCCTCACCTTTACCGCTCAGTTCACGCAAAACGGCAAAACTGCCGTTATATACGACTACAACGGCGGCAAGGACAGCGACGGTAATTCCCATAAGAAGTGGGAAGGCGTTGCCGGCACCGCGTTCCAGGAAGAGCTGCCGACGATCACGCGTGACGGCTATACCCTGACTGCGCCGCAGACGCCGGAGATCTATCCCGACGAGGGCGCTGAAGTCATCGTGGCAAGCTGGACCGCCAAGAACTACACCATTAAATACAATAAGAACAATGACGACGCCACCGGCACGACGCGGAATCAGTCCGCGACCTATGACGCAAACGTCACCCTGACGAGCAACGGCTATACCCTGGCCGGCAGCGAGTTCAAGGGCTGGGCGACCAGCGCGGACGGCGAGCCCGTCTATGCCGACGGCGCAACAGTGAAGAACCTGACCACCGGCACGGAGATCACTCTCTACGCCGTGTGGGAGACCAAGGATATTACCGTGACCTTCAACGCGGGCGGCGGCGTCTGGGCAACGGATAATTCCACCGTTCAGACTGTGACCGGCAAGGCCGGTGGGACGTTGACCAAGCCTGCTGACCCGACACGCACCGGCTATACCTTTAGCGGCTGGGAAGGCAGTGTGCCCGACACGATCCCGACAGTAGATACGACCTATACCGCCAAGTGGACGGCCAACACCTACAAGGTGAGCTTCAACGCCAACGGCGGTACGGGCAGCATCGCGGATCAGAGCTTCACTTATGACCAGGAGCAGGCTCTTTCCGCCAACAACGGCAGCATCACCCGTGAGGGTTGGCACTTCCTGGGCTGGGCCACCAGCGAACAGGGCGGCGTCACCTACGGCGACGGCGCGGCGGTGAAGAACCTGACGAGCGTGGCAAACGGAACTGTAACTCTTTATGCCGTGTGGAGCGAGGATTCCTATTCCATCACCTACGATTACGCAGGCGGCAGCGTGGAAAGCTCCAATCCGTCCATTGCCAAGACCGGCGAGACGGTGACGCTTGCAAACAAGCCCACCAGGGACGGTTATGAGTTTGCAGGCTGGACAAGCAATGAGGCGCAGATCAACAACGAAGGCAAATTCACCATGCCGGCGAAGAACGTGACCATTACGGCAACTTGGAGAGCCGTCACGTACACCATTGAGTACAAGACGAGCGAGGCAAATGCGACGGGTAGAATGAGCGCCCAGACGGTGACCTTCGGTACGGAAGACGATGCCCTGACCGCCAACGGCTTTGCGGTCGTCGGTAAGACCTTCCGCGGCTGGGCCACAGAGGAGGGCGGCGAGATCAAGTACGCCAACAAGGCGGCTATCGATCCCGACCTGACCACCACGAAGGGTGCAACCGTGACCCTGTACGCGGTCTTCTCTGCGGACAGCTTCGCCATTATCTACGATTATGACGGCGGCACCATCGAGGGAACGAACGAAAACCTCTTCCTGGCCAAAACGGACGATAAGGTTACGCTGAAGACCGAGCCCACCAGAGAAGGCTATACCTTCGCGGGCTGGACCAGTGAGGATGTGAGCATCACCAGCAATGGCTTTACCATGCCGGGCAAGAACGTGACCGTGAAGGCCACGTGGACGGCAGATGAGCACACCGTCACCTACGTCATGCCTCATACGGACAAGGCAGGCGAGAACATCACTGAGACGGCCACGACCGACGCGAACCTGGCGGAGATCCCTGCCTCCGGCGTGGACTTCAACGCGGACGACGGCTACATCTTCAACGACCAGTGGATTTGCAGCGAGGGCGGTACCTTCACTCTGGCTGATATGGCCAAGTACGTGATGCCCGCCAAGGACGTGACCTTCACGGCAGTGGTGGTTTCCAACACCCAGCTGGCCACAGACCGCACCCTGACCTTTGACGCCGGCGAGGGCAAGGACGCTCCGGCGCCCATCACGGCAGAAAAGGACAGCGTGGTCTCCCTGAGCAGCTACACCGCAACCGCACCCGAGGGCAAGCTGTTCGACGGCTGGGCCGACGAGAGCGGAGAGAAGATCACCAGCGTCACCATGGACACGGACAAGACCGTGTACGCACAGTACAAGGACGACACCTCCGTGGACGGCCAGTTCACCGTGACCTTCGAGGCCGGTGAGAACGGCGCGTTTATCATCGACGAGAGCGCAGATCCCGTGGACTCCTACGAGATCAAGGTAGACAAGGAACAGACCATCGCAGACATGGAGGATGCGGAGGTCATAGAGCCCACGGCCAACGAGAACTACGTGTTCCTCGGCTGGGCGGAGATCGACAGCAACGCCATCATTCCCACAGCGGCGGTTTCCAAGATTGCGGTGAAGAACGACGTGACTTACATCGCCATCTATCAGAAGACCGGCCCCATTGATGATGTGGTTTACACCCTGAGCTTCGACGCGGGCGAGGGCAGCTATGCGCCTTCCTCCATTACCATGCCGAAGGATACCACTGTCAGCCTGGACGGCCTGACAGCGACGGCGCCGGAAGGCAAG
>Ga0079305_1002462_pt1 | contig 15963 bp, 11 predicted proteins | sample LMS_cellobiose_e_FD_79183 | JGI IMG/M metagenome (GOLD analysis project Ga0079305, IMG submission 79183) | Rumen-fistulated moose microbial communities from Alaska, USA - LMS_cellobiose_enrichment | ecosystem: Host-associated > Mammals > Digestive system > Stomach > Rumen fluid ... | reverse complement strand
GTGATCTACGTTGCGACCAGGACAGAACAGCCCAGGCCTGTGAAGGTCATTATGATCGAGGATTATGAAGTGCCCCTGGGTATCGGTGGTATCTCAATCAGTATCGGTGATAGCATCGAGTAAATTCATCGGCCGGCTGCCCGGCACGCCTGCGCGTGCTGGGCGCCGGTGTTCACGACTTCAAAGGAGGGAATACCCATGAAAAAGGCATTGGTCTGGCTGCTTGCGCTGCTGATGATATTCAGTTCCTTGCCCGTTTCAGCGGAAACGGCAGGGGAAAAGCAGCTCAAGTATGATTACGATGAGCTGACTGTGGGCAGCATCACGCCCTTCGACGGCAGCTTTTTCACTCAGATGTGGGGCAACGTGGTCAGCGATACGGACATCCGCTCGCTGATTCATGGCTATAACCTGGTGGAATGGCGCTTTGATGAGGGCGTATTCGGCGCAGATCCTTCCGTAGTCAGCGGCAGTGCTGTCACCGAGAACGCGGCAGGGGATCGCACCTATCTGATTACCCTGGCTGATGATCTGTACTATTCCGACGGCAGCGCCATTACGGCGTGGGATTACGCTTTTTCCATGCTGCTTTCCTTCGCCCCGGAAATCGCACAGATCGGCGGCGACATCAGGAAAGCGGAATATCTGCTTGGCTATTGGGATTATGTGCAGGGGAACACGCCGTATCTGGCCGGCGTTCGCGTTTTGGCGGATCGGATGCTGTCCCTGACGGTAAGCCATGAATACCTGCCCTTCTTCTATGAGATTGGCTGGCTGGATTGCATCCCGTATCCCATCGGCCAGATTGCGCCGGGCTGCCAGGTAAAGGATGACGGCAAAGGCGTATACATTGACAATCGGGAAGCATTTACAGCAGAGCTGCTGCAAAAAACCATTCTTGATCCCGAGACGGGTTACCGCTCCCATCCCGCGGTGTCCAGCGGCCCTTACAAGCTGGTGTCTTTTGCGGATAATCGGGTGGAACTGGAAATCAACCCCTATTACAAGGGAAACTCTCATGGCGTGAAGCCGTCCATACCGCGCTTGGTGTTCAAAACGGTGGATGGCGGCAGCGCGATCGACGCGCTGGCTGCGGGGGATGTGATGCTGCTGAACAAACTGGTGTCCGCCGATTCCATTCAGCAGGGCATCCAGCTGATGGCTGAAAACGATGCCTTTGCGAGCAGCAGCTATCCGCGCAGCGGTTTGGGCTTTATCGGCTTCTGCTGTGAGCGGCCGATCGTGAGCAGCGCCGCTGTTCGCCAGGCCATTGCCATGTGCTTGGATAAGGAGGCGCTGGTCAAGGACGCCGTAGGCTCTTTCGGCCTGCGCGTGGATGGATATTATGGCATTGGACAGTGGATGTATCAGATGCTCAATGGCACGCTCGAGTATCCAGAAGGCGACGAACAGGCGTGGAAAGAACTGTCCCTGGAGGATGTGCCTGTGTACGATCTGGATAACGAGGCCGCTGTGAAGCTGCTGGAATCGGAGGGATGGAGCCTGAACCGTCAGGGCCAGCCCTTCCGGCAGGGCACAGACGACGTGCGCTGCAAGTCAGTGGACGGAACGGTGATTCCCTTGGAGCTGACGCTGCTCTGCGCGCAGGAAAGCAGTGTGCCGCAGTATCTGCCGGAGACTTTTGTTCAGCCCCTGGCCGAAGCGGGCATCGCTTTGAGCATCGAAGCTGCGCCTGTCAACGACGTGATGCAGGCTTATTATCGCCAGAGCGAACGCGATTGCGATATGATCCTGTTGGCCACTAATTTTGACATGGTGTTCGATCCTTCCCTTTACTTCCAGCCCGACGGCGAAGGCGTAAACGTGTACAATACTACGGCGATCAATGACGAAAAGCTGTACGAGCTGGCAGTCGATATGCGCAAAACCGAGCCAGGCGACCTGCTGGCATATTGCAGCAAGTGGATCGCGCTTCAGCAGCGCTTCGCCGAAGTGCTGCCTGCGATTCCCGTCTATTCCAACATGTACTTCGATTTCTATCCCCGGGTGCTGCACAACTATAATATTCTGGAAAGCATTACCTGCGGCCAGGCCATCCTGGAAGCGTACCTGGGCGATGCGGAAGATTTGACCGAGGGAACAGAAGAATAATCGACAGTCGCATATCACAAGAAAAGCCTGCTTCCCAATAATGGGCAGCAGGCTTTTTGGAGAATAAAAGCAAAAATAGCAGCGTTTCCCGGCGAAGGAAGGCGCATAAAAGGCGTTTCCATGGAAAAAATGATGATGCTGACAGAAAGTAAGGAGGCGCTGCATTTGAAAGCGACAGGCATTGTACGCAGAATCGATGAGCTGGGCCGTGTGGTGATCCCCAAGGAAATCCGCCGCACCCTGCGCATCCGCGAGGGTGACCCGTCCCTGATGGCATTGACACGAATGGAGCGATTCTGCATCGCTTTGATGGATACAGCTGACAGATTTGGTACCAAATAAGCCAAAAAACGGATTTGAAGCACGAAAGGAGAATAAACATGGATCTCTATACGGCATTTTATGATATGGACGAAAACTGCGTGTTTGTCTGGATGACCGACGGCAGAATCATCGCCATCGACTGCACGAAAGTGGAAAACACTTTTGCTGATAATCTGTATGAGCGCTCCGAATTGGATTATCTGATCTATAACGATCCGATAGGTTATGCGGACTTGATCCTCAATGGAGATGCAGGACAGTATTTGAAGGCGGTAACCACATATAGGACGGAGGAAGCCCTGAACTAAACCACAGCCCTGCTGACAAATTTGCGCATAACTATTGACAGTACCCTGCATAGTAAAAAGTGGTTCTTCACGAAAAGTTAGATTATAAAAAGGTTGCAAAAAGAGCACGGAAGTATTTCCTAAGTGTAATCACCACAAAACACAAGGGAGATACTGCCGTGCTCAATTTGGATAATAGCGAAGTTGCGATCGAATATCAACAATCTAAAGCATTTTCTCTTTCAACATTTGCAAGAAAACCAATGTCTTACCTGAGAAAGAAATAGCTGGATTAGCTGATAAATAACTTCTCGTGTTTTTGATAAAACACTTTCGCCGAAGGATCAGCGCTTATCTTTTCTTGCTGGAACTGAGCCAACAATTCCAATTATCCGAGCGGCTTCAGATTCGTTGTATTTTTCTTCTCCTATATAAATTTTCTTTACTTCTAAATCCAAATCATCGTCAGCAACATTTTTAGCAATGAGAATCAGCGTATTTCCCTCAGAATCAGCCCACCCAGATTTTAGAATGACTGTAGTTCTATTTTTGGCAAGTGTTCCATTTTTCTTGTGCGGAACGTATTCTGTAATCTTAGTGATACTTGTTTCTGTCAAGCAACATGATAATTCAGTTGAGAACCTTTGCACATACTGGATTATTTCATCTGGCTTAAGTGGAATGCTATAAGATCGCTTTTCACCCATCCTTTCATAATCTTCACTAAGCGTGGTAATTCTCATTCCAGTATGAGGTTCGAATGTATATAACTCGCCGTTGGCCTTGATTAATTCTGCCGCATCGTATAGCTTTTTATCATTTTTACCTTTTGCCGCGCTTGTATAATAAGCCTTGCAAATTCTATTTGCAATTTGTGCTCCTTTAAATGCTATATGCAAACTGTGCTTAGCGCTATCTACATCGTATTCATGGTTAACAAACTTATGTAAGTTGCTCTTGGGTATTAATTCTCCATTGATTGCAGGGCTGAGCAAATTGCTGTCGATATCCCTTTTTACACCAGCTTCTTCTGATTTATCATTACCTTCATTATTCTGTGGGGAGAAAAGAGGTTCCCCTTTTAAATTATAAATCTCTGCTTTCGGGAAAATGGTTTTAGCTTTACCAGCGCTACTATCTGGGATATATACCTGCTTTACATCATGTGCATCTGAGAAAGCTGTTTCAAAACCTTTGAAGGCACTTTTGAGCGTGATGCTTTGCAAAGAGGTACAGCCTTTAAACGCTTTTGATTCTACTGTTCTAACTTTAGACGGAATAATTATATTTGTAAGTGACTCGCAGTTTTCAAACGCGTAATCTCTTATTTTGGTAACTGTCTTTGGAATAACTACTTCTTCCAGAGAACGGCAATTCCTAAATTGGCCATACCCAATTTCCTTTACACCCTCTGGAATTGTTATTCTTTTTATGGACGCGCAGCCACCATAGCACAGATTATTACTTGGGTTTTCTGTGATTTCAACAGTTTCCAATTTTGAGCAATCTTGGAAGACGCAATAATCACCCGCTGTTTCAGGAAAAACAAACGATTTGGGGAATGATATCATCCTCAGTTCTGGACAATCATTAAAGCAAAATTCTTCTATTTCATTTATACTGTCTGGCAGGATGACTGATTCCAGATTCGTATGAGAAAATGCAAACATCCCGATAACTTCTAATCCGTCAGGGAAGTTTATTTCTTTTAGCTTTAAATTGTCAAAAGCGCTTTTTCCTATCTTTTTTACTGAGTCCGGCAAAATGACCTTTTTTACATTAGGCCAATGATGCTTTGTTGCTTTATAATAGTAAGGTGATTTAAACGCCTCCAGGCCTATTTCAACTGTCCCGGCAGGAACTATTATGGTCTCTGCTTCATCTGGGATATCAAATTTTGTCCCAGTATCCTCATAGGCAAGGACAAGATGCCCGTGATTATCTCTTACCATTGTTTCGCTTCTATGCAAGATTCCGTTTGTCAGCCAAAATTCCATCTGTGTTTCCTCCCTTTTTTTGAAAGTCTCAATCAAAAGTTCTTTTAATACACATCTTTTGAAGTTGCTCTACAGTTAATTTGGGTTTTTGGGCAAAAGCCTCTTCAAACAATTTCGTTTTCTTTTTGCTGGTTTTAAATACCTGAACGATCATGGAATCCGCGTGCTCTGCCTGATTAAATTTCAGGTTTTCTCCATAGATAGCACGTAATCGCTTATGTGCCGAAGAAGAAATGTTCAGCCGAATCAAATCCAAATCGCGCCACATCTGAAGGAATTCTTCCTTGGTAAAAACATGAAACTGCTCAAAAACCGGTTTTTCGTGATCGATATCAAAGCAATATAAAACATAATCGATCCCGGGAAGCAAGCTCCATTCTCCATTTGTGCTGCGGCTTCCCAAATTGGTGCATCCCATTTTCACAGCAACCCGTACGGAATGACCCTCTTTTGCCGTGGTAAAGATCAGAAGGCGATAATCCGCCGTTACCGTAAAATCCGGCAGGGAATTCTGTACCCATTGGAATATCATATCGAAGGCAGTGCGCACATTGGCGGAAGTATTGATACGTGCCTGCCGTCCTCCGGCTTTTTCAAGTTCATCGTACATGGATGTATTCACATGAACATCAATGAACTGGCGCTGCACTTGCCGCAGTTGAGAGTAATGCTCTACGCTCTGCAGCCGCTGCGCAAAGCCAGCGATGATCTCCTGGGCCACAGGTGGCTCTTCTTCCGAGAAAACAGCGCCTGAAGATACCTTCGGCATTGCTCGCGGTTTTAGCAGCGATGGATCAAACGCCGGATAATCACTGGCAAGTCCTAAGAAGATACACACCTCGCCCGCTACAAAATGCAGCTGTTCTACCACATCAAACGCTTCTTTTTCCGTCAGACCGCCTTGATGAACGGCAATATTGCCCTTGCGTCGGATAAAATGGATGGCATTCAGCAGCGTGCGATCGTCCAAATACATTACAAAGTCCGGAGAACAAAGCATATCATATACCGTCAGCTGATTGGCTTCGGTCTGGATAGCGGCCGTATACATAAGCCGGACGATGTATTCTATGGCTTTTCGCGCGGAAGCGCCGCAGATGTCGGGTTTTGATGCCGCGTATTCCTCCGCGTCAGAACAGTACGCATAGAACGGATGGATCATGCCATATGGCTTGAGAAAATCAAAATTCAAAAACTGCTCCCTTCCTTTCTGCTGTCAAAAGTATGATGTGGTTATTCTTCCTTCCGGGCAATCTGCTCAAGACACCGATAAGCCGTTATCATGTCTGTTCGCTGTTCCTGATATGCTCTGTCCAATTCCTGATCAAGGTTCACCTCCCAGTCATCGATCAAATTCAGCAGACAGTTAATTTTATAATCATCCAGCAATATTGTGTAATGCAGCAGGTCAATTTCGGGACAACTGTATATCCAGTCCTCATAATCCGGAAGCGCGTTTACAAAGGCCGATAATTGAACCACTGCGTCCGCAAACACCAGAATCAATTCGTCCGGCGTTTTACCGAAGATTGGGTCATAATCCTCCCGTGCCAGCTTTTTCAAAACGGGAATATACGCGGAAGGTTTGAACTCTTCCTTATCGTCTTCCTCGTCTGAGACATACTTCATGCCTGAAAGAATGAAGGTGCTGTTTTCTTCCACAACTCGGATCAGAACATCCTTCACGGCCATGATCGTTTTCAGCAATTCACCGTAAGGTTCCAATATTTGAGGCCAACTGTCCTCCTCTTCTTCCTTATCCGTTTCGAACCATTCATCCTCCTTCGGATCATATTGCAAACAGGGACGAAGCAGCCCCGGATCCATGCATCTGATGGCTTCTGCAATATCTGAGCACACATCTGATATGTATGCTTCTTCCTTTTTCAGCTGGACGGAATATGCATCTTCAAACATGGATATATTATTGGATTCCAGCAATTTCTTTATATTCATGTGCCGGGGATCAGCTTGTGCAGCACGCAGCTTTTCAAGTATTTTTGATTTGATCAAAAATGTATTTTGCAGCTTTTCCAGATATTTGCGAAATTTCGCGTCAAACTCAGCCGTAGACGTTACGGAGCGCAAGCTAATGAAAGTTTGAACATCCAAGGGCTTCGTTTCATACTCATCGAGCATCGCATCCCGGTGCTCGTTCTTCGGACGTTCCTCAGAGAAGCGAGGCAGCGCTGACTTCAGCTTATAAATGATCCCATGAATTGTCTGCTGGGATTCTTTCCAATACTTTTCCTGAATCGTCCGCTCACTATCTGAACCGATTACGATGCGCTGTGCAGTGATCAAAGGTGAAGCTGAGCCGGACATGGAAAAATACGCTGTGCCGCAGAACGGGCAAAAGGAGAGGCTTTCATCGCTTGAAAAACCCCTGCCGCACTTTGCGCATTGATAAAGCATATGCCATCCCTCCATCATAATGATCTTAGAAAATATCCAGCGCTTTCTTTGCCGCGTCGATGGGATCAAGATAGAATACCGGCGAAATGGCCATCAACAGTTCGCCCGGCACTTGCATGAACGCCGGCATGCAAGAGGTGGGCAGCAAAATGCGCCGGGCGCCGGCGTTTTTAGCCACACGAACAATGTTTTCAAGATCTCTGACTTCTCCCATGGAGCCAGAGAGCTTGATTTCGCCGATGATTACCATGGATTCGCCCACAGGCCGATCCAGCAGTGCGCTGCACAGACCGATAAATTCCGCCAATGAAATCTCCGTGCTAGGCGCTTTGCTCTGCACGTCCTCATAATAGAGAAGCAAATCCACATTGCCGATCCGCGCACCGGGCATTACCTGGCGCATATTATTCTGGAAATAGAACCAGGCCGCGTTCATGCTTTCGCGCAGTGGACGGTTCAGGCCGATGCCCTGCATTTCGATCTTTCCGCTGCCTTTGACCGCTTTGTTTTCAAGCCGGTATACCGCGTATTCGCCGTCTGCCTGATTGGCGCCGATGGCATATACATGCCCCGCAGGCAGCTTGATCGCCGGGATCAGCGTTTCGCTGCTCTGTTCGGGCACGCTGATCACATGCTCCATTCCGTCTTCCACATAGCCCAGATCCACATCGGCAAACTCTATGCCCGCCATGATCTTTAACTGTTCCTTCACTCGGCGTCTGCCCTCGATGGCATATTGCAGCAGCCATTCCATTTCATCCTGGGTGATCTGCTGATCGGGGAACAGCAGCTTGATCAGGCCGGACATGGTTTTGCGCACCGCGATCTCATCACGCTTGTTGAACTTTTTGTTTAACTGGAAGTACGCATCCATGGTATGCGAAAAATCATATTTGCGCATACCGCGGGTAAACTCTGCCAGGCAGTCTGTGATCAAACCATAACGCTCCGTCAATAGCTCTGAGCGCATCTTGGGAATTTCCCATCCAGGCAGATAATAGTGCATGCGGTCAAAGAATGCGCTGTCGTTGTTGAATTCCGGCGGGAAGGGACTGAACAGATGCGTTACCTTCAACAGGTTCTGCACGCTGTCGTTGATATTGCCCACAAACACCATGGAGGCATCAGCGTTGATCATGTCCCTGCCCCGGGCAAAGGAGCCGGACGCCATGTAATCTTTCATGATCTGCACCGCATCCTGATCACGGAAGCGCATGCCTGCCACCTCGTCAAACGCCACGCAGTCCCAATGGCCTACCAGGCCCACGCGATGTCGGGACAACGAATAGAAAAGGTTGGCCGTGGTGGTCTGCCCACCGCTCATCAGGATGGAATAGGGCGAAACCTCCTTATACAGATGGCTTTTTCCCGTGCCGCGAGGACCCAGTTCGCAAAGATTATAGTTGTGCTCCACCAGCGGCACCATGCGCTCCAGCAGGTGCAGTTTTTCCTTTTCCTGCAAGTGTTCCGGCTCCATGCCTTCAGAGCGAAGCAGCATGTCCATCCACTCCAGGGTGGTAAAGTTCTTCCGCTGGGCGATAATATCGTTCAAATCCAGATTGGGCAGCTGAATGGGCCGCAGATTGTTGATGCGGAACGGAGAATCCTCCGGCCCGCGCTTTTTGTTTTTCCGTTTCTTGTCGTCGTATTCGTTCTCCGGATACGTATAGGAGATCCGGGCAATGCACCAAATGCCGCCCATCAGTATTTTGGAATATTTCACCGCGTATTCGCTCTGGATCACAAAGGGCTCGATTTCCAGGTTGGCAAAGCTGGCTACATAAAAATCACTGTATTCATCCAGGTGTGCGGATACCTTATCGATGATGGTGTATTCCCCTCGTTCCCGGATCAGCGATTTGATCTTTTCGCTTTCCTCCGGGCGCACATAGTTTTCGGCCAGAACGCGCCTGATCTTCTCCATACCTTCGGCAATGGCTGCTTCGTCATCGGTGGAACAATACATGCCCAGCAAGTATTCCAGTACAAAGGTAGGCACGTTTGCACCGCGCTTGAGCGCTGCCGTCAAATCCTTTCGCACAATCTTTCCCGGAAAACAATCCACAATTTTGCGATCCAGATCATCCATTTTCTATGTCCTCCAATTCATGTTAAAAGGCGAAGTCCAGCCCGAAAACAACATCGATCGTAAAGGGGATCCGCTCCAGCTCCCGTTCTTCCTCCCGATCCGTCAGTACCAACCAATAATCGGCGGTGCGGTCATACCCGCTGCCCAGCAGGCGGAAAGTGACCCGCGTGACGCGGTCATTGTTTTCGGGGGCGGTGCTGGCTGCGTCAATTCTATGCTCGTCGCTGATCATCAGGCCGCTGCTATCCTCAAACCGCGCCGTAATACGCCGGGGAAGCACCTTGCCAACACACGGCTCCTTCTGGAAAAAAGCGAGCGTAAAGATGTTGTTGCTGATTCTCCGCTGATCGCCCAGTAGGATTACATCAGTCTTTTTGATGGCTGTGAAGCCCTTTTGTCCGGTCTTTTTATTCTGATATTGGATCAGCGGCACCATCAGCTCCTGCAGCGAAAGGCCGCCATGCATGTAGGAATTGCCTCCGCCCTGCAAGCGAAAGCGCATACACCCGCGGGGAAATACGCCGGTCAAATCCTCCCGACCCACCGCTGTCAGCGGAAGGTAAACGGCGCGCGGATCATGCCGCGGCGCTTTCACGATAGCATGCCGCCGCTTATATTCCAGCACTTCACCTTCCACTACGTCCCGATCGGTTTTTTCGTATTCATCCAATGGCGATTGAGTGTACAAAAAACCGTGATCAGCAGTAATCAATATGGTGGAGGCGCTCAGCTCGTTTACCAGGGTCCGTGTGATCTGGATCAAATCGTTCATGGCCGTTTCGCAGGCAGTTGGCACTTTGCCGCCGCTTTCTCCGCTGGCGTCGATCACATCATGATAGATATATATGATCTTCGCGCTCCTGGCCAATTCCTGCCGCTGGGCTCGGTTCATCTGTCGGAAAGCATCAAATCCCACGGCCGCGCTGTCACGCTTCTGCGCTTTCAGCACCGCTTCCCGATCTGGCGCTTCGGTGCTTAGCCCATCGCAGCGGATTCGCAGGTCATCCTCCATCCGCAGTCTGCGATGCGGCAACAGCGCGGCCATGCCCACCGGCGTAACCGTGGGAATCGCCGCCACCATGGGGGAGCACACCGCGTTGCCGTTCAGCTTTGCGTTCAACCGTTCTGTCAGCTCACGGGCAGTCTCATAGCGCATACCGTCGGAGATGATCACAAATACCCGGTTTTCAGCCCTGGCAACAAACCTTTCGTAAAACTGCGTTTGCGGGATTTGGTAGGGCAGCGCTTTTTCCAGCGGTTCTTCTTTAATCAGATCTGTCCAGCCCGCATTCAGATCAGCCAAGAACCAGTTTTTATACAGTCGCTCCACTGCGGCCTGTGCCGCTTTCAGATCGTCCTCCAGCACCATCAATCCGCTGCCCAACGCCGCTTCATAGGCATTGCAGAAAGACCGATAGCCCTGATCCATTCTGTACAGATCTTTTGCATAGCTGCGCCAGGCGGCTTCTGCGTCCGTAAATCGCAGCCCCTGTCGGTGGGCCTGATAAAACAGCTGGATATCGTTCAAGGCCCGCACCACAGTGTAATATGCGGAAAAGGCGCCATACCAGGGCTTGTCTGCCCGTGCCTGCAAAAGCCTTTCAGCTGCATCCGCATTATATGTGTCCGCGGCAAAGCTCTTTAGCGCGGAGGCCAGCAGCAGTTGATCCACCGCGGGATATACGCCCAGGCCCGTTAGTACCGTGCGATTGAGCGCCGCCAGCCGCGCCGGGATGTTGCCGGTCTGCTCCGCCTGCCGGCAGATCTCCATCAGCCCTGCGCTGTCCTCCCGCAGCCAGGCGGAAAACAGGCTATAAGCATTTTGGCTGTGCTTGGCGCTGCCGTTCAGTCCAGGCAGCGCCTCATCCCCGGCATATACCATCGCCGCGGAGTTCAGGATATGGCAGATCAGCAGCGCCGTGCTGTGCTTTCCTTCATAACCGTATTCACGTTTCATCACCTGCCAGAAGGCATCCTCTCCGCAGAATTTGGACAGGGTGTCCAGCGGGCTGTTTTCCGCGTCGGCAGCCAATACTGCCCGTGTTACGGCCTGCATATTGTGTGCCTTCAGCCCGCATAGCACGCAGAAAATGCCGGTTTGCAGCGCTGCTTCGTCGCTGTATGTTTCGCGCAGCGCTTTCAGCTTCATCCGCCGTTCCTTGCTGGCAAAAAAGCTGCTGACCGTGTGGGCGTATTCCCGCATGGCCTGGGTGTTTTCTATATTCAGTTCGTCAAACAGCAGGCTCCAGTAATCGGCCCGGAATTCCTCGCTGTACAAAAACACGTCCAGCAGCCAGTTTTCCTGGGGCGTATCAAACCGCAGCGGGCAGTACAGCAGCAGGTTTTCGCGCGCGTAGTCCACCTCGATCTGCCGCCGAAGCTCAAACATATGATCGGGCTGCATCACCAGCAGCCGTGTGTTTTCCAACTTAATATCGTTCAACGTTTCGGCAAATTCCCCATCCTCATCCCGCCACACAATGATTCTGCGGGCATAATAATCGGAAAGTGGAGCTCGAAAACGGGCATTCAGAGCAGTTTGCATGTTTCCCTCTCAGTCTGTCATCATTCTGAAATAACTTCATCAGATAGGTCAAAAACCAAAATCTGCCATAAACAGCATGCTTATGTCAAACGGAATGAGCACCAATAGCTCATCCTGCACATCCCGTTTATCACGAAAGGCTAAATAACACCGCTTCTCCTGAGATATACGGGAAGACAGTGAAAAATGTATGCTTGCGCTTTCGCCTCCGTTTATCCGAATATCAGCCGCATTGCTGACAACTTCGAAATTTGCATCGAGAAAGAATGCCTGAAATGTGGCTGTTTGTTCAGAGTTGCCTATCGCGTCAACGGTCAGCGTTAATGCAAGTGCATCGATTATCCGGGCACCGCTTGCCAATCGCAGCAACGGTGCGTCCACCCGTGCGGCAGCGATGTGATAGCGTCGGTCTTCGATGAAAGGCTGTTGTGATATCTGCGTGCTCGGCTGCCGCATGATAAAGTCCTGCATCTGTGCCACCTGACGCATGAGTTCCTCCATACGAGGATCCTGTGCGGGTACTGGCACTGCTGGCTCGGACAGCGGAGCTGGCTTCGAAAACCAAATAATCTCTGGCTGTTGTGGAATTTCCGGATTTATCTTGATGTCATGTTGTGCGGGCTCAGGGGAGATAGGTACCGCCTCCATTCGATTCAATGGCTTTTCGGTTTCTGCTTCTTTCTTATCAATGTCTAATGCTTTCTCCATGGCATTGACACTTAGTTCTGTTTGAACGGCAAAACGATCCGCATCCCTTACATTTCGAAACACAATCAGCTTTTCGCCAGCAGGCGTAACCCACTCTACCCAGCCGTTGGACGATCTGCCGCACACAAAATTGCTGGCAGCGGAGGGGCTTTTGAAGTAAAGGTCTTCTTTGGTTCTTCCACTTTCATCCACAGAGAACTGCCGCATTGAAAACTGACGGTCAGTGATCGTTCTTCTCGCTGCATCGCTGATTTTGCTGCCTTTGAGCACGGTCACCCCCCTGCCGTCAAATATACCATGCGCAAAGTACCCAACCTTATCTGACCGCATGAGTACCTGAATTTGTATTCGCTCCATATGCGCCTCCACGTTCCGTGATTAGTGACTTGGTACCTGTTTACTTGATCTTGGTCAGTATATCCGCCAGCTTTTGATAGTTCACCTTCACACCGTCGTCCAGATCCAGTGGGATACGCATATCGGCCAGGTGGTGCACCTGTTCCTCAAATTTGTTGACCTCAATCTGCTGCTTTTCCAGCTTCAGCGCCCGTTTGGCAGCGGCAGCGCGCAGGCGGCCTTCTGCGATTTCGGCGGTCTTGCGGGCGTCCTCCAGCTGCACGCGCAGACGATCCTGCAATTCAAATACATAATCGGTGCGCAGGCGGGCCACGGTATCAGGCTCATAGCGGTGCAGGTACATCAGCGCTTTCAGCCCGTTCTGCTTGCCGCTGTCAAACTGCCAGTAAATGGGCCGCTTCTGGTAGGTTTTCAGGTGGTCGTTATAGAAATCCTTCAGGAAATAATTACGGATCACTTCCCGGGGGGAGTCGCCTGTTCCCTGCAGGGCGTCGGCAATGAATTTCAGGTTCTCCTCCAGCGTTTCGGCCCCATATACCTTGCGCACAAATTCCACCGTGCGGGAGACAATATCATCGGTAAAGTATTCATCGTCGGTGATGGGCACGATACCGTCCCGGTCGGGCAGAAACAGCCCCAGCGCCGGATCGTACCAATCATTCTCAGGCGCGGCGTCCTCAATTTTCGCGCTGATGGCCGCATAGTCCCATGCCCCGCCCGCAAACAGCAGGCCATCCAGATAGGGCGAATACCGCCCCATCATGCAGCCCACCATGTAGCTGAGCAAGGAGACGATCTCCTCCTTCATGGAGATCACATAGGCCATTTTGCGCTCCTCCTCGTTGGGCTGATCGATGATGCGATACACCGTCACATCCTTGTCTGCCACGTCGGGAGTCAGCTCATCCTGCAAGCCGTAAATATCGATGAAGATGCGGTTCAGCTCCTCCTCGTTGGCCTTGAGCTGGGCGAAGCGATCCAGCGTCACCTGCTGGTAAGCGCGGTATTTGTCGGAAATCAGACGGGACATGGTTAGCCTCCAAAGAATGATAATATTAGCGGTGAGTGCACGATCTTAATGGGTTCTTATCCATTCTTGCAGTTCTTCTGGATCGATTTTGATGGCTACTTTTATCGCTCCTATTTTATTGATTTGTATAAATACGCCACTGGATCTAAGCAATTCCATCATTTTCTCCATATCGTGGCTATATAGCCCTATATCATACTCGCCATATTCTGTTCGCCCATCACATGAATACTTCTCATATAAATCAACCATGATACTATGTAGTTTTGTCTCTAATTCTTTCTGTAACATACATATTCTCCTCTCTTTGTCTTAAATGCTTTTATTCAAATCAACGGATGTCTCTGAAAATCCCAGGAAGTTTCAAAGGAGTCCCAATCTTTATGGGAAAGGGAAATACAATCAATTGTAATAACATTTATGCTATCATTGCGCATAACTTTATCCATAACCGGTAGTGAAGAAATCTGTCCTCCTTCAAAATTAATTGTTGGAGATAGTACAGACAGTATATACATAACAGCATTACTATTCATAAAAGCTAAAATATTTAGTAAATCCGCATGATTATTTGCGTATAAACAAGCACCAGCAACATCAAAAATAGACCCTTCTTCTCGATACCTGAGTGCTATTTTGCCAGAAGAAATTTTCGACCAGGTTATGCATTCTCTAAAATAGTATTCAGTATTTGGGACCGTTGATCTAATGTGTCCTTCTTCTTCGCCATAGTGCTTTATTTCATAACCGTCATTTTCCCAATTAACAACACAATCGTTATTCCCAAACCAACGTCTAAAGAGTCCACCCTTGTTATATGGTACCCATTTTTTCTTTGATTTTAATACTTCTTGAGCATTGTTTGCATGTAAATACACTGTACCTTTACTTACTTCAAACCAAAATCTAACAAACAAATTATTATTTGCGGTGGTCATTCCAAGACGGGTTATTGCTTTTTCCGAAAGAGCTTGTTCTTTTTCAAATATTATATAAATTCTATCAGGAAAATTATACGCCACCGGCGCGCCCGGAATCTTGGAGAAATTGTCCTGCTGGGCGGTGTAGCGATTTCTTTGCTCAAAGAATTCTTTTCCTTTTTCATCACGGCGGGAATAGCAATAGTCTACAAGACGGATAGCGGTCATGGCAGAATGTGTTTGTATATTCCTCGCTACCCATGCCGCAATAAGATTATGACCTACTTTTCCTTCAAACAGCTCAGACCCGAAATCAACAAGATTTACAATGCTTTGCTTTTTCAATACGATATTTCTATATTTTTCAAAGCTGGATAAGAACATCCAGGACGTAATAGTAATAAAAGATACAAAGCCATTATCTTTAGCAAAATCATTCATGGCTTTCAAATACATCACTGTAGAAAGATCGGCTTTTCCCTCTGGGTAATTGTCAACCACATATTTGTTTAGTTGATTGCTGAATCGCGAATTGCCTAAATACGGAGGGTTGGTAATGACAATATCATGTTTTTGCACCATTGCTTTTGCCTGCGGTATCAAGGCATGGATCGTCATGGCGCAGCTTTTCTGCATGGCGGCGATTTCAAACGAGATATTCGTTTTTGCCTGTCGAAGCAGGTCATCGCAGGCGTCGGAAAGCTGACGCAGTTCTTCCACCGTCAGCGGCACCGTGAGGATGCTGCCGTATTCCTTGGCGTCGATGAAAGTATGGTACAAGTCCAGCGCCTGCTGCTTCAAGGGCCCGAAGCAGGCAAGATCGTCCGCGAAGATATTCTGGCTGGGCTCGATGGGGCAGACGTGGGGCTGAATGCCCCGGCGTAGGAAACGCCGGTCATATTGGCAGGCCTTCATCATCAGGGCAAAATAGGCCAGCTGCGCTGCCCGGTCGTCGATATCCAGGCCATATAGATTATTTTCAATGATGCTCTGCACCGCGTCCCGGTCGGTATAGCCCACGGCGCGGTAAATGGTCATCAGCACGTCAAAGGCATACACCAGGATATGGCCCGACCCCATGCAGGGATCCAGCACGGTGATCTGCTCGGGCTGGAGGCTGGCCCGCTCCCGGCGTATCTCCGCCAGCTTGGCTTCCACCTCCGGTTCCTGCTTGGCTTC
>Ga0079305_1002461_pt1 | contig 15969 bp, 10 predicted proteins | sample LMS_cellobiose_e_FD_79183 | JGI IMG/M metagenome (GOLD analysis project Ga0079305, IMG submission 79183) | Rumen-fistulated moose microbial communities from Alaska, USA - LMS_cellobiose_enrichment | ecosystem: Host-associated > Mammals > Digestive system > Stomach > Rumen fluid ... | reverse complement strand
GCTGGTTATCACCGGGGTGATATTGCAGTTTCTGCTCGCTCTTCTCCTTATCAAAACAACCATAGGGCAAAAGTTCTTTAATGGGGCCAATGTTTTTGTAGCCAGGGTCATCGAGTTTTCCAATACCGGAGCGGAATTTTTATTTAACAAGGCCCTGATCCAGGAAACCCTGGCGTTTTCTATTCTGCCAACCATTATATTTGTTTCGACACTTGCCGCCCTTCTTTTTCATCTCGGAATCCTTCAACGTATTGTCCGGGTGATGGCATGGGTTATGGTTCGCCTGATGAACGCTTCCGGAGTGGAATCGCTGGCGGCCGCGGCTAATGTTTTTGTTGGTCATACGGAGGCCCCGCTTCTAGTGAAACCCTATCTGGCCAGCACAACACAAAGTGAGCTGATGACAATCCTGACGGCAGGAATGGCGACTATCGCCGGAGGCGTTATGGCAGCTTACGTCAAAATGGGGGCCAGTGCGGGCCATCTGCTGACCGCGTCCCTTATGTCCGCCCCGGCAGCCATTGTTCTGGCCAAAATGATGGTTCCGGAAACTGAAGTTTCTCCAACCGGAAGAAGCGTCTCCATTGATCCGCCGTGTACCACGGTCAACTGTATGGACGCGGTCTGTCAGGGGGCTTCGGACGGTCTGCATCTCGCTCTGAATGTCGGGGTCATGCTTTTGGCGGCGGTCAGTCTTATCGCGCTGTTCAACTGGTGTCTCTCTCCCTTACCGGAACTGGGAAATGAACCGATCACACTGCAGCGAATCTGCGGCTGGTGCTTTGCCCCGATCGCCTGCCTTCTGGGGGTACCGCGGGAAGATATTTTAAACGTCGCCGGATTGCTTGGGGAAAAGACTATTCTGAATGAATTTATTGCTTATCTCGACCTGATGGCTCTCAAAGAACAGGGGGCGATCACCGAACGTGGATTCATTCTGACTCAATACGCCTTATGCGGTTTCGCCAATTTCGGTTCCCTGGCTATCGCCATTGGTGGAATCTCGCAATTAGTCCCGGAACGTCGGACTGACCTGGCTCATCTTGCCTTCAAAGCTCTTATCGCCGGAACCTTCGCCGCCCTGATGACCGCCTGTGTCGCCGGCGTGCTCATTTAACCTTGCCGCAACGCGGAAACAATTTTGTATCCCGGAAACCGCGATCCGGTCAAGTCTGAACCGATCGGCTCCTGATACCAGTGGATCCCGGCGTGATACACCATGGGTGAACCGTCCAGGCACTCAAACGCGGCGGCTTTTTTCGGCATTTGCCTGAATTGATGAAATAAAAAATCCGTAAAGCGGCAAAAAAATCTGGACTGACTCTTGAACGCCGGAAAACCGTCGTTTAAAATACAGGTTATTATAAAAAATGTTTTGTTGACATCCTGTTTTTGTCTGGAGAAAAAAATGTTGAGAAGGTTGTGCGCGTTTACCGTTATTTTATTCCTTTGGAACTCTCTGATCGCTGCGGAAGATGTTGCCTTTGTTTCCGATTACGACAAGAGTGAACAACGTTATCTTCTCATTCTTCCCGAATCCTTTGACGCAACGGTCCCAACGGATCTGATGATTTTTCTTCATGGTCACGGAAGTGACCGAAACCAGATTAACTCGGATCTCTGGAACGAAATCCGAATGGTACGGGAAAAAATGGAGGAGTACAAAACCATTCTCATCAGTCCGGATTACCGCGCGACGACATCCTGGATGGGCCCGGCGGCAGAAGCGGACACGCTTCAGATACTTGCCGATATCAAAAAGCGGTTCGCCATTCGACGTGTCATCTTTATCGGCGGTTCCATGGGAGGCAGTTCCTCATTGACCTTCGCGGCACTTCATCCCGATCTGGTTGACGGCGTTATCGCGTTTAACCCGCTGGCAAACCATCTTACCTATGATAATTTTCAGGATGCCATTACAGAATCATTTGGCGGAACCAAACAGGAAAAAACGATGGAGTACAAGAATCGAAGCGCGGAATATTTTCCGGAACGTTTTACCATGCCTGTCGCCATTACGATCGGGGGAGCCGATGTAACGGTTCCGCCTGATTCAGCGAAACGACTTGCGGAAACAATCGCGAGACTTCAGCCGAATTCGCTCCTGATTGACCGCCCGGAAACCGGACATACAACAAGCGCTGAAGATGCGGCAACCGCGATTGATTTTGTTTTCAACCATTTAAACTGAAAATCTTTCCGGAGAATTTCTCCGATTTTAATCTCAAAATATTCAGAATAATCGGATAAAAATAATGAATTACAGACAAATTGGAAAAACCGGCATGAATGCGTCGGTTGTGGCGTTTGGAACCTTTCCCCTCGGCGGCTGGATGTGGGGGGGATGTAATGAAAATGATGCTTTGAAAGCTGTTTTCGCGGCACTCGACGGCGGAATCAATCTTTTTGACTGTGCCCCGCTTTACGGTTGGGGAGCCGCGGAAGAACTTCTCGGCAAAGCAATGAAAAATAAACGGGAACAGTTTCTCGTGGCAACCAAATGCGGACTCCGCTGGAACGGCGAAGGCTGGACGCCTGACGTCGGTGAATTCCATTTTCATTATGATCAAAAAGGGCTTGCCGGCCCGGACGCTCCCGATGTCTGCCGCCGCTGGCTTGCTCCGGAATCGGTTCGCTGGGAAGTCGAGCAATCACTCCGCCGTCTGGGAACCGATTATATCGACATTTACTTTACTCATGCGCCGGACGCAACGACGCCGGTTGACGATACCATTGACGAACTGATCCGGCTCAAACGGGAAGGAAAAATTCGCGCGATTGGTTGTTCCAATGTGACTCCGGAACTGATGAAAAGCTATCTGGCTTCCGGCGAACTTGACGTTCTTCAGGAAAAATTCAATCTTCTTGATCGAAATGTCGAGAAAAACGGTTTAATTGATCTGGCCCGTTCCGGAAACGTTTCCTTCTTTTCCTATACCCCCCTGGAAAACGGGCTTTTGACCGGAAATATGGATCCGAATCGCGTTTATCCGGAGGGCGATTTCCGAAAAACGTCGCCGCGTTTCACCCCTGAAAATGTCCGTCGCGTCAACGAGATGCTTAAAGAATTTCAGTCTATCGCCGAACGTCATCACATTACCCTTGCGCAGCTGGCGGCCGTCTGGAATATTTCCCGATACGACAAAGGACACGTTCTTTGCGGCATGCGGCGTCTTGAATCGGTCCGCGAAAACATTCTTGCGGGCGACATTCTGCTTTCACAGGAAGAGACCGATTTTATGATCAGCGTCGCCGATGAATCACAGATTGTTACGGATGGGCTTGAGTTTGAATGATCTTACCATCCGCCGCAGACGGCTTGCCGGTTTCGTCTTCAATTCATCCTTCCTGTTGAAGGACAGTAAAAATGAACGGTCACTGCTGCCGTTTCTCGGATCGCCTGACGGAGTGTCTGACTTTCCCAACAGCGACGACGCTCCAATCGGCGGCCAATGATGAAAGAAAAGAATCCGCGGTTTTCGGCATTTGTAAATTCTCTGTCGCGGGATTATTTTTTTATGTCCCGGCCCGACCATTGAATTTCCGGGGGTTACTCCCCCTGAAAATAGGACGGAACCTGAAAAACCTGGCAAAACCGCATAAAAAAAGGACTTTTAGAAAACTCTAAAAGTCCAGAAACTACCCGACAAGGATTCGAACCTTGACTAAGGGAACCAAAATCCCTGGTGCTACCATTACACCATCGGGTAACGTTTTGGTTACAGATGTTCAATCAAATAACCAAATATAACGGATTTATTCTACCAGAATATTCAGCCTGTTCAAGACCGGGGAAACCGAATTTTGTTATTTTATCTCAACAATAACCCAACGCTTCAAATTGATCGAGACCTTAAGAATTGTTTTCCGATAACGTCGCAATCCTGATTGTCCCGAACGTCCCTAAAGCCAGACAATATCCTCAGCCCCGGGATCCCCCTTCAGGTCTGAAAACAAAAAAACATGGATTCCAAACGAAACCCATGTTTTCAAAAGGCGTCGACCGGAGTCGAACCGGTAAATGACGGTTTTGCAAACCGTTGCCTTAGCCTTTTGGCTACGACGCCAGATAAAACGGATTACCGGTTAAGTAATCCGATGATAGTACAGTATACCGCGGCTCCTGATCCCATCAAGGGGGGGGATGATTTTTCAATTAACAATAAGCGACAGGCGGATTTTGTCTTATCCCGTCCGACTTACCGGTCATAGAAAGAAAGCTGCATTCGCGTTGCCTGATTTCGCCGACGAAGAACCGCCGCGATCAGACTCATCATATGATAGCCAAACCGGGTATCTTTTTCACATATGGCCAGAAGTTTTTTACCATCGATTTCCAACAGTTCCGTTTTGGTCCGACAAATTCCAATGGAATTTGTTTCATGAGGCTCAACCACCGCGGACCAGAGCAGAATATCCCCCACATTACAACTGTCCAACGTCTTTCGCCGGCCACTTTTCAGAAGATATTGAACATCAACCTGTCCTGAAATCACCAGGCAAAGCACCCGCGAATCCTTGTGTTCACGGTAAATAATCTCGTCGGCGGAAAATGTTTTCAGTTCGGAGAAGGAAGCAATCTCATTCAGTGTTTCCTGGGACATTTCAACCTTTAAATAGGTTTTCAGCAGTTCCAAAATTCTTGACACTTTATATCTCCTTTATCTCTTGTTTGTTTTTCTGGCTGGGAAAACTGCATTTTTCTGATTTTGAAAGTTTGTATTCAATACTGTCACAAAGCGCGATCCAACTTGCTTCAATCACATTGGCGCTCACGCCGACGGTTCCCCAGATTTCATCTTTGTCTTTACTCTCAATAATGACACGGGTAACCGCGGCCGTTGCCGCTTCGGAATTCAAAACACGAACCTTGTAATCGATCAGTGACATTTCCGTAAGCTGGGGGAAAATGGGATAAAGGGCCTTTCGCAATGCCGCGTCGAGCGCATTAACCGGGCCGTCCCCTTCCGCCACCTCATGCCGAATAACATCGCCAATCCGCAGTTTAACCGTTGCCTGAGTCTCAAACACCCCTTTCTTATTGGCCGCAACGGTTGTCTGATAGCCGAGCCGCTCAAAAAACGGCTGATACAAACCGGCCGTTTGACGGACGAGAAGATCAAACGATCCTTCCGCCGCCTCATATTGGTATCCCTGACTTTCCTTGCGAACGACCGCGTCCAGAATATCCCTGACCAGGACATTATCACCGGATATATGATATTTTTTAGTTCGGGCCAGAATATTGGAACGCCCGGAAAGTTCACTGATTAAAATACGCCGTTCATTACCGAGAAGAGCCGGGTCAACATGTTCATAGGCATTTGTATGACGGTTGATGCCGCTGACATGCATTCCCCCCTTATGAGCAAACGCACTCTTGCCGACATAAGGCTGACGACTGGACGGGATCTGATTCACCATCTCATAAACATAACGGGATAAATCGGTCAACCGCTCAATGGAATCCGACGCAAGAACACTGTAGGCATTCTTTTTTTTCAGAGCCAGATTAGCGGCGATAACAATTAAATCCGCATTACCGCACCGTTCCCCATATCCGTTAATCGTTCCCTGAACAATCGACGCCCCGGCATCGATCGCCGCCAGGGAATTGGCGATCGCCAAACCGCAATCATTATGCGCATGAATTCCAACGGGAACATCAACGGTTTTCAAAACTGCCCCGACTCCTGCCGCTATTTCCTCCGGCATACAACCGCCGTTTGTATCGCAAAGCTGAATTGTTTTCGCGCCGGCCCGGACAGCGCAACGCAACGTCTCAAGCGAATACTCCGGATCCGCTTTCCAACCGTCAAAAAAATGCTCGGCATCGTAAAACACCGTCCGGTTCTGAGCGGAAAGCCAGGCAACGGTCTCCTCAATCATCCGAAGATTTTCCACAAGGGACGTCTGAATCACCTCGGTAACCTGATAGGCGGACGACTTTCCAACAATCGTCACAACAGGAGCGTTGGAGTTCACCAGCGACTTCAGCCCGCCGTCACTTTCCGCCGTCCTCCCTTTTCGACGGGTCATTCCAAAAGCACATATCAAAGAACCGGTAAAATGTTCTTCCTGAACCTTTTGAAAAAACTGTTCGTCTTTATCGTTGGAAGCCGGATACCCCCCCTCGATGTAATCAAATCCCATCTTATCCAGACGCCGAACCAGCTGTATTTTGTCCATAAGGGAAAACGCTATCCCCTCGGTCTGGGCTCCATCTCGGAGTGTTGTATCGTAAAATTCAATACGTCTCATCATTCTAATCGACAATTAACTGAAAACAACGGGCATTAGTCCGATTTCCGATCTCTCCTACCCATTTGCCGACAATTTGTGTTCAAATCATTTCCTTCGCAAATTCGCCAGTAAGAGCGTCATAACCTTTTGTGCCCGCAGTGTCGTCAATGATAATACTGACACTTCGTTCACTCGTGCTGATAATACTGACGTTAATTCCATTATCTGCGACCGTTTTGAACATTCGATACGCCAGCCCGGTGTTGCTCCGGAGCCCTGTCCCGTAAACGGAAAGTTTGTCGACCCGGGAATTCGTCAGTGTTTTGCAATTATAGACTTCATTGATCTCTTTCATAATCGCATAAACTTCCTCGAAATCTTTACGATCAACAGTGAAGCTGATACTCGCCAGCTTGTCGCGTCCAACACTCTGAACAATCAAATCAACAATGGTTTTCGATTGAGCCAACCGGTCAAAAATAGCCGTGGCCAGACCGGGACAATCCGGCAAGTCGACCAGCGTCAATCGGGCCTGAGCCTGATTCAAACTGACTTTCTCAATCAAAACATCCTCCATACCGGTCAGATGGGAAATCAACTCACTGGGAGTCAAATGGTGTCCAAATTCGTCAATTTTCGCCGCTTCCGGCACATCGGTACTGACCGGAGCATGAGACGTAATATACGGGAAAACCCGTTCTTCCGGCAATTTGTCCAGCTGGAACGATTTATGAACCGCGCGAAGCGCCGCCACGCCGTTTTCCCGACTGACCAGCGCGGAAATTTTAATTTCGCTGGTCGTAATCATATGAATATTGATTCCCATCTCCGACAGGGCATGGAACATCCGTCTCGCCACGCCGGACTGATGCTGCATTCCAACCCCGACAACGGAAACCTTGGACACATTCTGATCGCATTCAACCCCTTCGGCGCCAATCTCGCGAACAACTGCCTGAACAAGCTCCTGAGCGGTCAGGAAATCATCGCCCGGAACAGTAAATGAAATATCGGTTCGTCCCGCCGAACTGACATTCTGGACAATCATATCTGTTGGAATTTTCGCTTCCGCGATTGAGGCAAAAAGTTTCATGGCAACGCCGGGCACATCCGGAACGCCAATAATTGTAAACCGGGCTTCATCCCTGGCCAACGCGACACCGCAAACCGGAGCGTCAAAGGATTCCGGCTCCGGACCGATAATCGTACCCGGATTATCACTGAAACTGCTCCGAACCTGAATCTGAACACCAAATTTTTTGGCAAACTCAATGGAACGGCTGTGCATGACACCCGCCCCCATACTCGCCAGCTCCAGCATTTCATCATAACAAATCCGATCAACACAACGGGCTTCCGGAACAATTCGCGGGTCGGTTGTGTAAACCCCGTCAACGTCCGTGTAAATATCACAACGGTCCGCGTTCAGCGCCGCTGCCAGACTGGCCGCTGTTGTATCGCTTCCCCCCCGTCCCAATGTTGTTATATTAAAATCGTCGTCAATTCCCTGAAATCCCGCCGCAATCACGATTTTTCCCTCGTCAAGGGCCTTTCGCATCCGGTCCGTGGAAATCGAACGAATACGCGCTTTATTAAAGGAATTGTCGGTATGGATCCCAATTTGTGCCGCCGTAAAGCTGACCGCCTTATGCCCCAAAGACTCCAACGCTATCGCCATTAAAGCAACGGTGACCTGTTCGCCTGTTGAAAGAAGCATGTCCATTTCACGGGTGTTCGGGCGGTTACTGATCTCATGTGCCAGAGCAATCAGGTGATCGGTATTTTTGCCCATCGCACTGACAACCATCACAACCTGATTTCCGTTATTAACTTCCCGAATCGCTTTTCTCGCAGCTGATAAAATCTTCCTGGTATCAGCAACACTGGTTCCCCCGAACTTTTGAACAATCAATGCCATATCAGCAATACTCCTTAATTGTAATTAGTCATCAGCAGGCAGCAAGGCGCGATCAGCAATTATATTTCGCATTCACCCAACCGTGAACTGCTCATTGCCAGCTGCTCAAGTCAAGTCAGTATAAATTATCATCTGAAATAATTCTTTGTACAGGATACCCGAGTAAATTTTCCTAAAAGTGCTCCGCAATCGGACACGGGGAGTTCCCTGTGGCGAATATACTTCGTATCCCCTTACCGTTATTTTTAAAAAGGATAATAAAAAACAGAGAGTGACAGAAACACGATTTCCGTTATTTTTTGTCCCATTCTGGAATCCTTCTCAATGAACTGGCATTTTAAATCATTCGACAATTATTGACAGGTGATACTTGACAGATAACGGACAGTCTGGAAAATAAAAATAATCCGGGTATCGTCTTTGCCCCTTTATTTACGCTGATATTATTCCTCATCCCCGGTTCCCATATGAACGGTCGACTGTTTGAAGAATAAACAGGACAGGAGCAACGTCAACCCCGGTTTTGACATTCCCTGAAAATTTAGAGCAAAATTTCATCGGACCGTTCATTTTATTGGAAAAGCGTGAATCAATAAATAACCGGCTCCAGACATGTTGCGGAAAAGGATAAACTGTCAATGATGAAAACGACTGTTTCCGATTTTAATGACGGTTTTTTCAAAAAATCCTCATTAAAATATAAACGCAGGAGGACGTATTCCTCTGTTATCCGCCTGCTTGTGATATTTTTCATTATTCTTTTTACAGGCTTTTCTCTTCGACCTGTTTTGTCTTCTGATGACATTTCCCAATCCTCTTCAGCCAATCAAGCGGTTTCTGATCGTTTTTCAACGGCAATTCCGGATCCTGTTAAAAATGCGACAGAAAACGACGTTTCGGAAATATCGAATCATTCAGGCGGCATGTCCGCAACCACTGATGAATTAAATACTGTTGTCGATGAATTAAGCGAATTGGAGGAATTCTCTGTTTCTTCCGCGGATTCCGAAAATGACACCCTCGGCAACATTCCTCAAAAATGGATTCCGGATCAGAAAATTCTGGCAGGAATGCCGCCGACAGAAATCGACCTCAGCGACCTGATCAAACAATTTGACAAAAGGGAAGCGTTCGGAAGGTTCGGTACTTTTGATCGAAGTCTTCTGGAAATATCCGTCGTTTCGGAAGTCAACGAAAACATTGTCATCCCGACCCTGAAAGGAAACAAACTGATTCTTGTCTGGCCAAAAACGGGAGAAGGACGATCTGAAGTAACGCTGAAACTGAGCTATCCGGATAAAAAACCGGTTTATCTCGCTTTTAATGTGGAAGTATGGCAACCCCATTATATCTGGATGGCAATGGTTGTTATCGGAGGGCTTGGTTTATTCCTGTTCGGAATGAAACAGATGTCCGAAGGGTTGCAGTCGGTTGCGGGGGCAAGCTTACGCAAACTGATCGCGCTGTTTACGGAAAACCGTTTTATGGCGGTCGGTATCGGTTTTCTGGCGACCATGCTGGTTCAGTCAAGTTCCGTAACAACGGTTATGGTTGTCGGTTTTATCGACAGTCAGATTATGACGTTGGCTCAGGGAATCGGTATTATTATGGGGGCCAACATTGGAACAACGTCAACCGGCTGGTTACTTGCGCTCAACATTGCCAACTACGGTCTTCCGATCATTGGAATCAGCGTTATTTTATCCATGTTTATCAGAAATGAACGAATTCGCTGTCTCGCTGTCATGTTTTTGGGACTCGGTTTTATCTTTCTCGGACTGAAAATCATGGAAAGCGGTTTTGCTCTTCTCCGGGATATTCCTGCGTTTTCCGAATGGATAAAGACCTTTGAGGCAAACTGTTTTATCGGAGCTGCCAAATGTGCAATGGTCGGCTGTATTCTAACCATGCTGGTTCAGTCCTCGGCCGCCACGCTCGGTATTACCATTTCGCTGGCCTCCATTGGAGCCATTGAATTCAGTACCGCCGCCGCGATGGTACTCGGTGAAAACATCGGAACAACCATTACGGCACTGCTTGCGTCGATCGGTGTTTCAACCAATGCCCGCCGGGCCGCCTACTTCCATTCTCTGTTCAATGTTCTGGGCGTCACCTGGGCACTCAGCCTTTTTACCCCGGTTTTACTCCCTCTCGTCACCTCAGTGGCTCATGTCTCCGGAACACAGAATGTTGCCGCCGGTATCGCTTTAACACACACTTTGTTCAATGTTACCAATACGATTGTTTTCCTTCCCTTTGTCCGGTTCTTTGCCAATCTGCTGACCAAATATGTTAAAGAAGGGCCTAAAAGGGTTATCAAAAAAACGGTCACCAATCTGGGAACACGGCAAATGGAAAACCCGATTATCGGGCTGGAATGTACGCGAATTGAGATTCTCCGAATGGTGGAGGAATGTCTCAGTCTTGGTAAAACGCTGGCGTACCTTGAGGAGGATAAATATAATGATTCCGGTCAGATAAAACTTGCCTTTGATGTTGAAGCGCTCCTTGACAACATGCAGGATGAAATTATTGAATTCATTTCGGAAATATTGACGCGAAACCTGACGGCAACCAATGCCGAAAACGCGAGAAAGCAGCTCCGTATCGCGGACGAGCTGGAATCGGTCAGTGATTACATGATTTCCATTTTGAAATCGAATTTGAAGTTACATGAAGAAGGATTCGTCTTTGCGGATGAAGAAAAAGAGGGGTTTAAACGGTTGAACGACATGGTTCTGGAACAACTGAACATGTTCTATCAGAGCATGGTGAAACATCAGAATCCGGAGGATCTGCTGCGTGAAATTTACCGTCAGCGAAGCCAGTTCACTTCCTGTGCCAAACAGCTGCGGGATCGTTTTCTGGTTAAAATGTCGGAAGAGCGCTATGACCCGCAGGTTATTGTCGCCGTCAATTCGCAGACCAGTTTTTACCGCCGAATCCGCGAGCATATTCAGAATATTGTTGAAGCAATGGCGCATAATAAATAAACTTTACCCGGGAACCGGTAACATCACTTGTGAACCGGTTCCTGTTCCGTTAAAATATGAAATGTTGAAAAAACAAATTGCCGGACGGTTTTCCCAATCAAAAAAATTAACCGGTATTTTATTAAAATCCCGTTTAAAACTCCGGCGGATTCAGCCGGTTGATATTGTGTCAGACAAATCAAACACCAGGGAAACAAGCCTGTAACACATCAACAAAACGAGTCTGTTGAGCAGTGCTTGAAGCAACAATAAGAAGCTGAAATCAAACATCAAAATTCATCGCTGACAGGAATTGTTGCGTGATTCAGAAAGCCGTCTGATATTTTATTTGTTGTTGGAAACTTTATGTCTTTTTTTCCATTCGTTTACCCCAGAGAATATTTTTCCGAAGAGCTTCTGGTACAATCGTTTTTTACCCGGAAACGGTTACGGCTCCCGTTATGTACAAAGATCACGCTCGACCAGGAGGATGAGTTCCGCGGCCGCATGATTCTTTCCGTCGACGGTGACGATACGGGAGCTGTTTATGTCCCTTATTTACACAAACGTTACGGCCTTACTTTCTTTTCAACGGAAACACTGAAAACCGGCTCCCGGCCTTATCATCTGCTTCGTGAGCTGGTTCGCGGTCAGCTTTCCCGTATATTAAGGAAAAAATTCGACTGGGAATTTTGCGGACTCCGGATCACGCGATCCCTGGCACAGGAGATTAAACAGAGTATCAGAAAAGTGGCCAATCTGATCACTATGGATCAGAACACTGAAGGTTTTGATGAAATCACCATCGCAATTTTTGAAACCCTCGTTGATACCAGTTACCGGCTGCATGAGTTGTTCCTCGATCAGGCGTTGGAAATTCGTCAAAGCCGTCAAAACGAACTTCCCGCTTTACTCGGTTTCCGAACCGGTCGATATGAGTTGTGTAACGCCCTCTCTGAAAAATTGCCTCTTCAGGACACTTTCCAGATCTATAACCCGGTTTTCAGCTGGAAGGAAATTGAGCCCGAACAGGGATGTTACTGCTGGGATATTGTCGATCAGGCCCTGCAGGACGCCAAAGATAACGGCTGGACGCTCATTCTGGGACCTCTGATTCGTTGGAGTCCCCGTTTTCTGCCACATTGGATTCTGGAACAGCTGGACGATCTCTACGAGATCCGGAAAAGACTGTTCCGATATTTTGATCTGTTTCTGGAACGATATTCCTTTATCACTCATTGGGTGGTCGCGAGTGGAATCAGCTCCAATCTGGGAGATATTCTTGTTTCCAAGCGAATTGAATGGGCGGACGCAATCGCGAGAAAAATCCGGAAGTTCAATCCAGACGCTGAAATTTATGTCGGTATGGATCAGCCGTTAGGCGATCTATTGCGGTTTGAATCGACCATCGCCCCCTTGGAAATCGCTGACGAGATCTCCGGCAATCCCTATATTGACGGTTATTTTCTGGAGTTGAACATCGGTCTTGGTCCCCAGGCGACGGCTCCCCGCGATATTATTGAAATGAATCGTGCCCTCGATCTCTGGAGCCTGTTCGGGAAAAAACTCTTCCTTTCGTATTCCGTCCCAAGCAAAGCAGACACCAATATTGATTTCATTGATGACGAATCCGTTGTTTTTGACAACCGCACTCAACAGGAATATCTGCAAAAACTTCTGTTGTCTTTTCTGACACGACGTTCCGTTGCCGGGATTTCCTGGAGCCAGCTCGAAGACACGATACCGGCCATTCATCCTGACCAGACGCAGACGTCGGGACAAATTCTACGTGGAACAAGCGAAAATTCCATTTTCTTCAATGAAATTCTGAACTCCATACGTCCGCCGGAGATTGCCCAGCCTCCCGAGCAGACGCAGTCGTCGAAACCCGAATCGCTGTTTCCGCATTCCGGACTGATTTCCATTGACGGCACCATGAAACCGGCTTATCATAAACTGATGGCCCTTCAACACATTTATCTGGATAAAAATCCTGACCAGACTCACTGGTAAAATCTTTGATTACTGGTAAAACAGACAAATAATAAAACGGTCATTTCTGATTGGAAACCGGAAAACCTCAACAGTCACTTCAGAAAAACTCAAAGGAAAGTGATACAACGATGAACGCTAACATTCGCCGGGAAACAATGGTATCCATTGGATCCAGTTCATTAAATACCCCTCAAAAACATGAAAAACGTCAAAAAGGCAAAAAGGACCTTTCATTTCTTTTCGGTAATCTGGTCTTTAATGAGCGAATTCAGCGCCAGCGGCTTCCGATTACTGTTTTCCGTTCTTTACAGCGAACCATTAAACAGGGAACCCCGCTTGATCCGACCATTGCGGAAACCATTGCCTCAACAATGCGCGACTGGGCGATTGAGCATGGAGTTACCCATTTCACCCATTGGTTTCAACCGATGACCGGAAGCACCGCGGAAAAACACGATTGTTTTATTACGCCGCTGGAAGGGGGCGAATCGCTTTCAAAGTTCAGTGGTCTGGAGCTGATTCGCGGTGAATCGGACGCAAGCAGTTTTCCTTCCGGCGGTCTTCGCGCGACGTTTGAGGCTCGCGGATACACGGCCTGGGATCCAACCAGTCCTGCGTTTATTTTGCGGCATCCCAACGGAGGAACGCTTGTTATTCCGACGATTTTCGTCAGTTGGACCGGGGACGCTCTGGACAAGCGGACGCCGCTGCGCCGTTCCAATCGGGCCATTGGCCAGCAGGCGATTCGGATTTTGCGTCTGTTCGGCAACACGACGGCGACCCGGGTTGACTCAACGTTAGGGGCGGAGCAGGAGTATTTTCTGGTGGATCGCCGTCTGGCGGCGCTTCGGCCCGACCTGATGGTCACCGGTCGCACACTGTTCGGCGCCCGTCCTCCCAAGGGTCAGGAACTGGACGACAACTATTTCGGTTCGATTCCGGAACGGGTTCTCGCTTTTATGACCGAACTGGAACAGGAACTCCTGATGATTGGCGTCCCGGTCAAAACGCGGCACAACGAAGCGGCGCCGGGACAATTTGAGTTTGCCCCCATGTTTGAGAAGGCAATCATTGCGACCGATCATCAGATGCTGGTCATGCAGTTTCTGAAAACGGTTGCTGCCCGGCACGGTTTTACCTGCCTGCTTCATGAAAAGCCGTTTGCCGGCGTGAACGGAAGCGGCAAGCACAACAACTGGTCATTGACAACCGACGAAGGCGACAATCTGTTCGACCCCGGCGCGACGCCCGGTTCCAACGCGCAGTTTCTCATTTTTTGTGCCGCGGTGATTCGGGCGGTACACAAATACGGGGATCTGCTCCGTTTCAGTGTCAGCAGCGCCGGGAACGATTTGCGACTTGGCGGGAACGAAGCGCCGCCGGCCATTATCAGTATCTTTTTTGGCGGGGTTCTGGACGACATTTTCAAGGAGATCGCAAGCGGCAAGTTCACCTCCGGGGTGCCTCTTGACCCGTTGGACTTTGGTTTGCCGGAGCTTCCGCCGCTCGCCCGGGACAGCGGCGACCGTAACCGGACAAGTCCGTTTGCTTTCACCGGGAACAAGTTTGAATTCCGTGCCCTTGGTTCCAGCGAGAATCCGGCAACGTCCACAACGTTTTTGAACACTATTGTCGCCGAAAGCCTTTCTTATATCGCGGATCGGCTTGAAAAAGCGGTCGCGGACGGGGAAAATTTCAAAACCGCGGTTCAGAATCTGATTGTTGAAATTGTCAAGAAGCACAAGAAAATTCTTTTTGACGGCGACTGTTATTCCGAAGATTGGAAAAAGGAGGCGGTCCGGCGCAAGTTGCCCAATCTGGCGACGACGGCCGACTGTCTGCCCGTTCTGATTTCTCCGGCGTCGATAGACCTTTTTACCCGGATGCGGGTTTACACGGAAACGGAGCTCCGCAGCCGTTTTGAAATCAGCACCGAAAACTACACCACGATTGTCGGGATTGAAACGCTTTCCGCCCTCGAAATTTCCGGGACGATGATTCTTCAGGCCGCGTTGAAATACAAAAAGGACCTGCAACAGGCGGCGACGACGCTGATTCAGAAATCGTTGCTGGAGGAACTGGACGACTGTATTGACGACCTGGTGATTCAACACCGAAACGTCCGGGAAGTTTACATGCACCGGCCGCAGAACAATCGGACGATTGAAGCGGCGGAATACAGTTGTCACACGATCCGTCCGGCGCTGGAGAAGTTACGGGACGCCGTTGACCATCTGGAAGAAATTGTCGACGACGCTTACTGGCCGCTCCCCACCTATACGGAGCTTCTGTTCTCCCGGTGATTCCCCTTCTTCCGCCCCACCGGCGGGAACGCCGGCCACTACCCATTCTTCCTCATTAAAAACGGTTTAACGCGACGTTCTCCCGTTGTTACAACGGGGGAACCGCTATGGCTTGCAGGGAATTTTTATTCTGATATACTAAAACACGGTCAAAAGGTTTTCCCTCTTTAGCTATGGCTTGCAGGGAATTTTTATTCTGATATACTGCGAATCATCCGGGGATAACTTTCCGTATCGAGCTATGGCTTGCAGGGAATTTTTATTCTGATATACTTATCAGGTAGACGAAAGACGAATAGAAGAGCTATGGCTTGCAGGGAATTTTTATTCTGATATACTCGTCGGAAGACCTGACCGACCGTCTAAATCGCTATGGCTTGCAGGGAATTTTTATTCTGATATACTGATTCGTCCTGATTTTGTAATCCTGGATGAGCTATGGCTTGCAGGGAATTTTTATTCTGATATACTGGAACAGATGAGGTACCAGCCCATTATCTGCTATGGCTTGCAGGGAATTTTTATTCTGATATACTGC
>Ga0079305_1002460_pt1 | contig 15994 bp, 23 predicted proteins | sample LMS_cellobiose_e_FD_79183 | JGI IMG/M metagenome (GOLD analysis project Ga0079305, IMG submission 79183) | Rumen-fistulated moose microbial communities from Alaska, USA - LMS_cellobiose_enrichment | ecosystem: Host-associated > Mammals > Digestive system > Stomach > Rumen fluid ... | reverse complement strand
TCATTTTACGGTCAGAAATTGATAGCGGAAGCGGTCAAGGACCGAACCTCGCAATTCGGCATTGTCGCAGAACAGCCGGCGCAAGCGCAGGCTGCTCAGCTCTGTGCCTCATTGGGCCTTCTACCGCCTTCATCCGCCACAGGCGGCGGCGGGATACGGCCCTCGGACCGGCAAACCCGGTCCTGCGGATTGTTGATGAAGGGGCTGTGGCCCCTTCATGCTTCCCCGGGGTATTTTGTCGACAGTCTAGGGCCGCCGCGCACAGGCGCGGCGGCCATTTCTTTCTTTTGGGGGAAACAGCATGACTTCCGGATTGCAATCAGGGGAATATTATTATATGATGAAGGTGCATGGGGCAATTGCCCCGGAAAAACCATCATCGGGAGGATTTGGCCATGACCGCATTTGACAAAGCCCCGTCCCTCTTCCGCGCGTACAGCCGGGAATTTATGATCGGCGCGGCCATCACCGCCCGGATGACGGAGGATGACGGCTATCGGGCGCTGATCCGGCGCCACTTCAATTCCATGACCGCGGAAAACGATATGAAGCCCGAACGGGTGCTGGACCGTGCAGCCACCCTGGCCCTGAACGACCCCGTGCGCACGGCGCAGGATTATGCCCGGGTGGACCGCATGCTGTCCTTTGCCCGGGACCATCGCATCCGGGTGCGGTTTCATGTGCTCTGCTGGCACAACCAAACCCCCCGCTGGTTTTTCGCCCGGGGCTGGAGCGATGCCCCCGACGCGCCCCTGGCGGACCGGGAAACAATCCTCGCCCGTCAGGAGCGGTACATCCGGGATGTGATGACGCACGTGAATGACCGCTTTCCCGGCGTGGTGTACGCCTGGGACGTGGTGAACGAGGCCATCGAGCCGGACCAGGGCGAAGACGGGGCGTACCGGGTCCGCAGCCTGTGGTATCAGGCCCTGGGGCGGGATTTCATCCCCGCCGCCTTCCGCGCCGCCCGGAAATACCAGACGCCGGGGCAGGAACTGTATTATAACGATTATAATTCCTTCCAGCCCGAAAAGCGGGACGCCATCCTGGCCCTGCTGCGGGAACTGAAGAAGGAAAACCTGGTGGACGGCATGGGCATGCAGGGGCATTTGAACATGAATTGGCCCGATATTCCGCTGTGCGAGGAGGCCGCGCGGAGGTATGCCGAACTGGGGCTTTCCCTGCAGGTGACGGAATTGGATATCCACTGCCCCGGAAACGACGCGGAGCATCAAAGCGCCCTGGCGGAAAAATACGCCCGGTATTTCGATATGCTGCTGCGCCTGAAAAAGGAGGGTGTCCGGGTGGGCAGCGCCACCTTCTGGGGCGTTACGGACCGGGACAGCTGGCTCACGGGCTTCCGCCGGGAGGGAAGCTGGCCCCTTCTGTTCACCGGCGATAAGGAAACCAAGCCTGCCTTTGACGCGGTGATCGCCCTGCCCCAAATGCGGCGGGCGATCCGGGTGAACCAGGCGGGCTGCGCCGTAGGATTGCCCCAGCGCGCGGCGGTGCTGGCGGAGGGCGAGGCCGTGCTGCGGGACGGCGCGGGAAAGGAAATCCGCCGCTTCCAGCTGTATCCCCGGCCCGACGCCGCCTCCGGCGACTGCGTGGCGCTTCTCGATTTGGGGAACCTGGCAAGCGGCGAATATACCCTGGAGGCCGGCGGCGCCCGCAGGAAGGTCACCGTTTCGCCCCGGCCCTGGCAGGAAGCGTGCCGCGCCCTCATCAAGGGGCTGTATTACCAGCGATGCGGTTGCGCCCTGGAGGAAAAGCACGCCGGGGCCTGGGCCCATCCCCCCTGCCACACCGCCGCGGCGGTGGACTGGGAAAACCGAAGCCTGCGCCGGTCCGTGCCCGGCGGCTGGCATGACGCGGGGGACTACGGCAAATACGTGGGCCCCGGCGCGGTGGCGGCGGCGCACCTGATTTACGCGTGGCTTTTGTTTCCCGACGGCTGCTGCGGCGATCTGAACATTCCCGAAACGGGCAGCGGCGTGGCCGATATCCTCAGCGAAGCCCGGTATGAACTGGAATGGCTCCTCAGGATGCAGCGGCAGGACGGGGCCTTCCACCACAAGCTGACCAAGGCCCGCTTCGCTTCCTTTATCATGCCCCAGGACGATCTGGAGCAGGAATACCTGATGCCCGTCTCCCAATGCGCCACCGGCGCGGCGGCGGCCTGCCTGGCGCTGGCCAGCCGGGTATGGCGGCCCATCCTGCCCGTTTTTGCCGACAGGATGCTTTCGGCCGCCCGGCGGGGCTGGGCGTGGCTGGAGCAGCACCCGGACTACGTGCCCTACGTGAACCCCCAGGGCGTGCGCACCGGCTGGTACGGCGATAAAAGCGACGCGGACGAAAGGTTCTGGGCGGCGTGCGAATTGTTTGCCGCCACGGGGGAGGACGCCTATCGCCGGGCGGCGGAAAGGCTGTACGCGGGCGGGCTGCGCCTGACGAAGTTCGGCTGGGCGGACGTGAGCGGCCTGGGCGCGATGTGCTGCCTGTTCGTGCTGGGGGAGAGGGCGGGAAATATCCTGTATGCCCAATTGAAGCGGGATTTCCTTTCTCAGGCGGAGGAGGCGCTTGCCTGCGCCGCCGCGTCGGGCTATGGCACGGCCCTGCCGCCGGACGGATACGTGTGGGGCAGCATCCTGCCCATTATGAGCAACGCCATGGCCATGATCCTCTCCTGGCTGCTCACCGGGAGGGGGGACATGCTCTCCGGCGCGCTTTTGCAATGGGATTACGCCCTGGGCCTCAACGCCCTGGACCTGTCCTTTATCACCGGCATCGGGGAGGAAAGCGTCCTGCGCCCCCATCACCGGCCCTCCGGCGCCGACGGCGTGGACGCGCCGGTGCCCGGGCTCATTTCCGGCGGGCCCAACAGCCGCTTTCCCTATCCCGCCACCCGGGAAATCCTGGGCCCCGATACGCCGCCGGCCAAGTGCTTCCTGGATGAAACGCCCTCCGCCGACACCAACGAAATCGCCATTTACTGGAATTCGCCCGCCGTTTTCGTGGCGGCCTGCATGAACAGCCTGACCCGATGACCGGCCCCGGCCGATCTTTGCCGCCCGCCCGGGACGGCTGCCGAAAGCCCTTGACAGTATGGCGGTTTTAATGGTAAATTTTTAAGGAAAGAAATACCGTTATCAAACCCTCTGAGGATACTTCTTGGCTTCGAAGGGGGACAGCCGGGAACAAAAGCATCTCCTTCGGGGCCGCAATGCCCGGAAGGAGGCTTTTTGCATGAAACGCGCATGGTTCCGCATCCTGCTCCTGTGCCTGTTTGTGACGGTGCTGGCGGTATTGATTCCTGGGCCGCAGGCCAAGGCGGACACGGTCATCACCACCGCCACCCTCTTCATTAACGCGCCCCAGGCGGATTTCTGCCCGGATTACGCCCCCTTTTTCCCTGAAAGCTCGAACTTCCATTCCGCCGGTTATCACAACACGTATTACAACAACAACGTGTGCTGGAAGGACGAAAGCAAAAAGCTGGAGGTGAACGCAGACGTCTTTGAGATCGGGCACCGTTACACGGTGCTGATCTACCTGACCCCCGATGACGGCTATGAGTTTTCCGAACACGTCGCCGCCACGGTGAACGGCAATGTGGCGGCGGCCACCGTAAACGGCGACGGCCTGTTGGCGGTGTCGTACACCTTCCCGGTGCTTACTGTGCCCATTCCCTCCGTCTCTATCACCATTGAGGCCCCGGAAGCGGGCTGCGGGCCGGATTACGGCCCCGTGTTCCCCGCCGGCGCGCATTACTATTCCGATGACTATAACAGCACCTATTACAGCAATGACGTGCGCTGGAACGACGAAATCAGCGGCGCGCTGGCAGTGGGTGTGGATACCTTCCAGGCCGGGCATCAATACACAGTGTATTTCTACCTGACCCCCGAAAAGGGCTACAGATTTACGGAAGACACCACCGCAGCGGTCAACGGAAAATCGGCGGCTGCCTCCTTGGTAGGCGATGGCAATGGCAGGCTGCTGGTGTCCTACACCTTCCCGGCGCTGATAAGCTATATCACCAGCGCCAGCGTCACCATCACCGCCCCGGCGGTTGGCGCCAGCCCGGATTACAATCCCGTGCTGCCCTCCGGCGCGCACTATTACAGCAACTATGACACGAACGACATCTATTACAGCAACGACGTACGCTGGGACGATGCCGACAGCGGCCCGATGGAGGTGTTCATGAAAACCTTCCAGGCCGGGCATCAATACACGGTGACTATTTGCCTGACCGCGAAAAACGGTTATTGTTTTGCGGATAACGCTACTGCTAAGGTCAACGGAAAATCGGTGACGGCCAGCGTGCTGGGCACCGGCCAACAACTGACGGTAAGTTACACCTTCCCCACCCTCGTCGCCAAGCCTACCATCACCACCCAGCCCTCCTCCGTCACCGTGGCTGCCGGGAAAAAGGCCACCTTTACCGTGGTGGCCGCCGGCGCTGACAACTACCAGTGGCAGTATAAGGACGCGGGCGGCTCCTGGACCAACTCCGGCTATTCCAGTGCCAAGACGGCCACGCTGTCCTTTACAACCAAGGCGGAGATGAATGGACGGCAGTACCGCTGCAAGGTCACCAACAGCGCCGGCACCACCACCAGCAGTGCCGTCACCCTTTCCGTGAAGCCCGGCATCACCACCCAGCCCACGAGTACCACCGTGGCCGCCGGGGAGAAGGCCACCTTCAAGGTCGTGGCCACCGGCGCCACCAGCTATCAGTGGCAGTACAAGGATGCGGGCGGCTCCTGGACCAATTCGGGTTACTCCAGCGCCAAGACGGCCACGCTGTCCTTCCCCACCAAAGCGGACATGAACGGCAGGCAGTACCGATGCAAGGTGACCAACAGCGCCGGTACCACCACCAGCAGCACCGTCACCCTGACGGTGAACAGCAAGCCCGTCATCGCCACCCAGCCCACGAGTACCACCGTGGCCGCCGGTGAAAAGGCCGTCTTCAAGGTGGCGGCCGCCGGCGCCAGCAGTTATCAGTGGCAGTACAAGGACGAGGGCGGCTCCTGGACCAATTCCGGATATTCCAGCGCCAAGACGGCCACATTGTCCTTCACCGCCAAGGCGGAGATGAACGGTAGGAAATACCGCTGCAAGGTCACCAACAGCGCAGGCACCACCACCAGCAGCACCGTCACCCTTTCCGTGAAGCCCAGCATCACCACCCAGCCCAAATCCGCCACTGTCACCGCCGGGAACAAGGCCACCTTCACCGTGTCGGCCTCCGGCACGGGGCTCACTTACCAATGGCAGTATAAGGACGCCGGCGGCTCCTGGACCAATTCGGGTTACTCCAGCGCCAAGACGGCTACGCTGTCCTTCCCCACCACGGCCAGCATGAACGGCAGGCAGTACCGCTGCAAGGTGACCAACAGCGGCGGCACCACCACCAGCAGCGCCGTCACCCTGACGGTGAACAGCAAGCCCGCCATCACTTCCCAGCCTTCCAATACCACCGTCACCGCCGGGAACAAGGCCACCTTCAAGGTCGTGGCCACCGGCGCCGGCAGCTACCAGTGGCAGTACAAGGACGCGGGCGGTTCCTGGACCGATTCCGGCTATTCCAGCGCCAAGACGGCTACGCTTTCCTTCCCTGCCAAGGCCAATATGAACGGACGGCAGTACCGCTGCAAGGTGACCAACAGCGCCGGCACCACCACCAGCAATGCCGCCACCCTGACCGTAAAATAAACGCCCCGCTACTTTTTCGCCCCGGCCGCGCATCGCAGACCGGGGCGTTTTTTGATGATTTGTTCCAATGAATCAACGCAGAGCACAAAATTGCCTGCCTCCCTTTACTGCGGGAGGCAGGACGAAATCAATCCGGGCGCTTCGGCGCCGCCGGAAAGGCGTTGAACCAGGCGCGTTCCTCAAAGTTCTTTTTCGTGGGCGGGGCGGCTTCCTCTTCCGCGATCCCCACGGGGAGGAAGCATACCAGATCGTAATCCTCCGGCACGCCCAGGATGCGGGCCATCCGGTCGCCCAGGCGGTCCGCATCGGTGATGTGGCCTTCATACCAGCAGCTTTGATAGCCCAGCGCCACAATGGCCAGCAGCATGTTTTCAATGGCGGCGGAATAATCCTGCACCGCGAAGCACCGGTCGCGGTACGCGTTGATCCGCTGCGTCAGAACGCAGATCACCGCCGGCGCGGTTTCGCCCACGGGGGGATGGATCACCGAACGCAGCTTTTTCAGAACCGCCGGGTCATCCACCGCAATCAGGCTGGTGGTCTGTTTATTGCAGCCTGAGGGCGCGGCCAGCCCGGCCCGCAGGATGGCCGTCAGGTCCTCCCGGGGTACGGGGGACTGGCTGTATGTGCCGCGGTAGCTGTGCCGGGCGAAAATCGCTTCCATTGCATTCATGCGCATACCTCCGTTTGCTGTTCGTTCTGGGCCTTTTTCGTGCATCTATTTCTTTTTTCACCATGAAGCGGAAAAATCCTGTCGGCCGGCGGCTGCGGGGTCATCCATATTCATTTTTTCCGCTCCGCACCACAAGATATTGCGGTGGCGGCCGCCTGCTTCACTGAGGGTTGTTTTTTGCCTGCGCATTTGCCTGGGGCTGCGCCTCTGCGTGCCGCAGCGGAAAACGCGACACACCCGGAAGGGTTGTCAACCATGCGCCGCGGGAAGGGCGAAAATGCGGAGTTTGATGGGGCTGGGACCTGAAAAAAACGCAAAAAAATTTTTCCGAAAGGCCGAAAAACGCTTGCCATTTTCTGTTTCATGCTATATAATATGCCTGTTGTCTGTTTATGGGATGAGGCGATAAGTTGCCGTTCCGGCCAGAACGGGTAATTATCGCGGACCAGCCGGGGCTGGACCCCGACGAACGGACTCGGGCCGCGGAAAAGCCGCGGAAGGCAAAGCGGGCTTTCCCCGCCGGCGCGCCCCCTGCGAAGCGCGAAGGGCGGACAACGGAAAGACTCCCCCCGTTTTCAGCCGTGAGTACGAAATCAAGGAGGAAGAACCATGGCCAACCAGAAAATCCGCATCAAGCTCAAGGCGTACGAGCACAAACTGATCGACGAGTCCGCCGAGCGCATTGTGGACACCGCCACCAGGACGGGCGCCCGGGTATCCGGCCCCATCCCGCTGCCCACCGAAAAGGAGATCGTCACGATCCTCCGCGCCCCCCACAAGTACAAGGACAGCCGTGAGCAGTTCGAACGCCGCACCCACAAGCGCCTCATTGACGTTCACAACCCCAACCCCCGCACGGTGGACGCCATGATGAAGCTGGATCTGCCGGCCGGCGTCGAAATCGAAATCAAGCTGTAAGGCAGGAGGAGCATTATGAAAAAGGCAATCGTAGGCAAAAAGCTGGGCATGACCCAGATTTTCCTGCCCGACGGCCGTCTGGTTCCCGTGACGGTCATTCAGGCGGGCCCCTGCACCGTGGTGCAGAAGAAGACCATCGAAAAGGACGGCTATGAGGCGGTTCAGTTCGGCTTTGACAAGGTGCCCGAAAACCGGGTCCAGAAGCTGGTGAACAAGCCCGCCGCCGGCCATTACAAGAAGGCGGGCGTGGCCCCCATGCGGCAGCTTCGCGAATTCCGGCTGGAGGATTGCTCCCAGTACGAAATCGGCCAGGAAATCAAGGCCGATATCTTCGAGGCGGGCGAAGCCGTTGACATCACCGGCATCACCAAGGGCCGCGGCTACACCGGCGCCATCTACCGCTGGAACCAGCACACCGGCCCCATGGCCCACGGCTCCAAGTATCACCGCGGCGTCGGCTCCATGAGCGCCAACTCCGACCCCTCCCGCGTGTTCAAGAACAAGCATATGGCGGGCCATTACGGTGTGGAGCGCGTCACCATCCAGAACCTGGATATCGTTCAGGTGGACGCCGAACGCAGCCTGCTGCTGGTTCGGGGCGCTGTGCCCGGCCCCAAGGAAGGCCTGCTGCTCATCCGCAATACCTGCAAGGCCTGATGTAAGGAGGAAACAAGATTATGCCTAACATTGACGTCGTCGACATGCAGGGCAAAAAAGTGGGCAGCATGGAGCTGAACGAGGAAATCTTCGCCGCGCCCGTGAACGTCCCCGCCATGCATTTGGTCGTCCGCAGCATCCTGGCCAATAAGCGCCAGGGCACCCAGAGCGCCCTCACCCGCGGCATGGTCCGCGGCGGCGGGCGGAAGATCTACCGCCAGAAGGGCACCGGCAACGCCCGGCACCATGGCAACCGCGCGCCCCAGTTCCGCCACGGCGGCGTGGTCTTTGCGCCCCAGCCCCGGGATTATGTGGTGAAGGTGCCCAAGAAGGTGCGCGGCATCGCCATGAAGAGCGCCCTGACCAGCAAGTACAACGATGGCAGCATCATCGTGGTGGACGAAATCAAGCTGGCGGAAGCCAAGACCAGGCTGATGGCCAAGGTGCTGTCCGACCTGAAGGTGGAAACCAAGGCCCTGCTGGTGCTCCCGGGCCGGGATGAAACCGTCATCCGCGCCGGCAAGAACATCCCCACCCTGAAAGACGCTTACGTCAACACCATCAACGTGTATGACCTGCTCAACGCCGATAAGATCATCGTGCTCAAGGCGGCCATGGAGAATATCCAGGAGGTGTTCGCATGAAAGATCCCCATGATATCATCCTGCGCCCCGTCCTGACTGAAAAAGGCTACGACGGCATCGCCGACAAGCGGTACGTGTTCGAAGTGGCCATCGACGCCAACAAGGTGGAGATCAAGAAGGCGCTGGAGAAAGTATTTCCTTCCATTAAAATTGCGCGGGTGAACACCCTGCGCACCCTGGGCAAGATCAAGCGCCAGGGCGTCCACTCCGGCCGCACCCCCGAGGTGAAAAAGGCCTACGTCATCCTGACGGAAGATTCCAAGCCCATCGAATTCTTCGAGGGCATGGTGTAAGGGAGGAGAAGCAAGATGGCCGTTCGAGTTTATAAGCCCACTTCGTCCGCCCGCCGCTTCATGTCGGTGCTGACGTTCGAAGAAATCACCAAGAAGACCCCGGAAAAGAGCCTGACCGAGTACAAGAAGAAGAACGCCGGCCGCAATAAGCAGGGCAAGATCACCGTGCGCCACCAGGGCGGCGGCAACAAGGTCAAGTACCGCATCATTGATTTTAAGCGCGATAAGCGCGGCGTGCCCGCCAAGGTGGCCGCCATCGAATACGATCCCAACCGCAGCGCCTTCATCGCCCTGCTCCACTATGTGGACGGCGAAAAACGCTACATCCTGGCGCCCCTGGACCTGAAGGTGGGCGATACCGTGATGGCCGGCGAAACCGCCGATATCAAGCCCGGCAACGCCCTGCCCATGGCCAATATCCCCGTGGGCACGCTGATCCACAACATCGAAATCAAGCCCGGCAAGGGCGGCCAGCTGGTCCGGTCCGCCGGCGCTTACGCCCAGCTCATGGGCAAGGAAGGCAATTACGCCCAGGTGCGCATGCCCTCCGGCGAATTCCGCAAGATTCCCATGAACGCCATGGCCACTATCGGCACCGTGGGCAACACCGACCACAGCAACGTGCGCATCGGCAAGGCCGGCCGCAAGCGGCACATGGGCGTTCGGCCCACCGTCCGCGGCGTGGTGATGAATCCCTGCGATCATCCCCATGGCGGCGGCGAGGGCAAGAGCCCCGTTGGCATGCCCGCTCCTGTGACTCCGTGGGGCAAGCCCGCTCTGGGCCTGAAGACCCGCAAGCACAAGAAGTATTCCAACAGCCTGATCGTGAAGCGTGCCAGCAAGAAGTAAGGCGCGGAGAGGAAGGAGGAAACCTAAATGAGCCGTTCCGTTAAGAAAGGCCCGTTTGTGCAGGAAGCCCTGTATAAGCGGATCGTGAATATGAACAACACCGGCGCCAAGCAGGTGCTCAAGACCTGGTCCCGCGCCTCAACCATCTTCCCCGAATTCGTCGGCCACACCATCGCGGTCCATGACGGCCGCAAGCATGTGCCGGTATACATCACCGAGGACATGGTTGGCCACAAACTGGGCGAATTCGCCCCCACCCGGACTTTCCGCGGCCATGCCGGCGAAAAGGCCTCCGGCCGTAAATAAGGGAAGGAGAGAAAGAAACGATGGCTACTCGTACCCGTGAAAAGGGCGCAGCCCGGGAACAGACCCGCGACAAGCGTCCCCAGGCGCACGCCAAGCACATCCGCCTGTCCTCCCGCAAGGCCAAGATCGTCCTGGATTTGATCCGGGGCAAGGATGTGGACCAGGCGCTGGCGATCCTGGAATTTACCCCTAAGGCTGCTTCTCCCGTCATTTCCAAGGTGCTTTCCAGCGCCATTGCGAATGCGGTGAATAACCAGGATTTGGACCGCAGCACCCTGTATGTTGCCGAGTGCTACGCCAATCCCGGCCCGACCCTCAAACGCTACGTAGCCCGCAGCCGCGGCAGCGCGTCCCCCATGCTCAAGCGCACCTGCCATATCAGCGTGGTGCTGGACCAGAAGAAGTAAAGGGAGGATCAAGATGGGTCAGAAAGTTAATCCGCACGGCGCGCGCGTGGGCGTCATCTTTGACTGGAGCACCCGCTGGTACGCCGGCAAGAAAGATTTTGCCAACAACCTGAACGAAGATTTCCGTTTGCGCAAGATGCTGAAGGAAAAGTTTTATGCCTGCGGCATCAGCCGGATCGATATTGAACGCAGCGCCTCCCGCATGACGGTCACCCTGTTCACCGGCAAGCCCGGCATGATCATCGGCCGCAGCGGCAAGGGCATTGAAGAGCTCCGGGCCGACGTGGAAAAGTTCCTGGGCCATGCCGCCAATATCCGCGTGATGGACGTGAAGAACCCCGATGCCGACGCCCAGCTCATCGCCGAGAACATCGCCCAGCAGCTTGAAAAGCGCATCGCTTTCCGCCGGGCCATGAAGCAGAGCATCCAGCGGGCCAACAAGGCCGGCGCCAAGGGCGTGAAGGTGGCCATTTCCGGCCGCCTGGGCGGCGCGGACATCGCCCGCACCGAGCACTACCACGAAGGCTCCATCCCCCTGCAGACCCTGCGGGCCAACATTGACTACGGCTTCTGCGAAGCCAAGACCACCTATGGCCGCCTGGGCGTGAAGGTTTGGGTGTACAAGGGCCAGGTGCTGCCCAAGGCCAAGAAGAGCGCACCCGCGATCGAAGGAGGCAAGTAATCATATGCTGATGCCGAAAAGAGTAAAGCACCGCAAGCAGTTCCGCGGTCGCATGAAGGGCGCCGCCCATCGCGGCAATTTCATCGCCTACGGCGATATCGGCCTGATGGCCATGGAGCCCTGCTGGGTCACCTCTCAGCAGATCGAGGCCGCCCGTATCGCCCTGACCCGCTACACCAAGCGCGGCGGTCAGGTATGGATCAAGATTTTCCCCGATAAGCCCGTAACCGAAAAGCCCGCTGAGACCCGCATGGGTTCCGGCAAGGGCACGCCGGAATACTGGGTGGCGGTCGTAAAGCCCGGCCGCATCCTCTTTGAAGTCGGCGGCATCGACGAGACCGTGGCCCGGGAAGCCCTGCGCCTCGCCGCCGGCAAGCTCCCCCTGAAGACCAAGATTGTGAAGCGGGAAGACGCTCCCAATCCCAAAGATATTGAAGCGGGTGGTGAAAGCAAATGAAGGCCAAGGAATTCGCAGCCATGCAGCCTGAGGAATTGACCGCGAAGATCGCCGAGCTCAAGGAAGAGCTCTTCAACCTTCGTTTCCGGCTTGCCACCGGTCAGCTTGAGAACACCATGCAGATCACTGCCGTCAAGCGGGATATCGCCCGGGCGATGACCGTGCAGACCCAGCAGAGCAAGGCGTGACCGATAAGCCGTGAAAGGAGTCAATACCATGTCTGAAGTAAGAGGCATCCGCAAGACCCGCATTGGCGTGGTCATCAGCGATAAGATGGATAAGACCATCGTGGTCTCCCTGTCCACCCGCGTGCGCCATCCCCTGTATGGCAAGTTCATCACCCGCACCAGCAAAATCAAGGTGCATGATGAGGAAAACGCCTGCGGCATCGGCGACACCGTGAAGGTGATGGAATGCCGCCCCCTGTCCAAGGATAAGCACTGGCGGCTGGTGGAAATCATCGAAAAGGCCAAGTAAGTATCCGACCTCTCATGGAGGCAAAAGCGTACCTGCCATGAATGAGGAACCTATAAAGGAGGAAACCCCTATGATTCAGCCGCAAACGCGACTCAAGGTAGCCGACAATTCCGGCGCCAAGGAAATCATGTGCATCCGCGTGCTGGGTGGGTCCTTCCGGCGCACCGGTTCGATCGGCGACGTCATCGTCGCTTCGGTCAAGACCGCTACGCCCGGCGGCCAGGTGAAGAAGGGCGATGTGGTCAAGGCCGTCATCGTCCGCGTGCACCAGCCCCAGCGCCGGCCCGACGGCAGCTACATCCGCTTCGATGACAACGCCGCCGTCATCATCGGCAACGACAAAATGCCCCGCGGCACCCGCATCTTTGGGCCGGTGGCCCGCGAGCTGCGCGAGAAGGATTACATGAAGATCGTGTCCCTCGCCCCCGAAGTGCTGTAAGGAGGACAATGAAATGTTTGTGAAAACCAAGGATCAGGTCGTTGTCATCTCCGGCAAGGACAAGGGCGCCAAGGGCAAGGTGGTCACCGCCGCCCCCAAGAAAGGCAAGATCGTGGTGGAAGGCGTCGCCATCGTATCCAAGCATCAGAAATCCCGCGCCCAGGGCCAGCCTGGCGGCATCATCAAGAAGGAAGCCTTCATTGACGCGTCCAACGTGATGGTCATCTGCCCCAAGTGCGGCAAGGCCACCCGCATCGGCCACAAGATTGCCGAAACGACCGGCAAGGATGGCAAGGTAAGCAAGAAAAACGTCCGCGTCTGCAAAAAGTGCGGCGCCGAAATCGACTGATAAGGAGGACACAGGAAAATGGCTACCCGTATCAAGGAAAAATACCTGGCCGAAGCTGTGCCTGCCTTGCAGCAGAAGTTCGGCTATAAGAACGTGATGCAGATTCCGCGCCTGGAAAAGGTCATCATCAACATGGGCCTGGGCGACTGCAAAGACAACGCCAAGGCCCTGGAAAGCGCCGTGGCGGAGCTGACCCAGATTTCCGGCCAGAAGCCCCTGGTGACCAAAGCCAAGAAGAGCGTGGCCAACTTCAAACTCCGTCAGGGCATGAACGTGGGCGCGAAAGTGACCCTCCGCGGCGCCCGGATGGAAGAATTCATGGATAAGCTGGTGAACATCGCCCTGCCCCGCGTGCGCGACTTCCGCGGCGTGAGCACCAAGGCCTTCGACGGCCGCGGCAACTACGCCCTGGGCATCAAGGAGCAGTTGATCTTCCCCGAAATCGATTACGATAAGGTGGAGAAGATCCGCGGCATGGAGATGATCTTCGTCACCACCGCCAAGACCGATGAGGAAGCCAAGGAGCTGCTCCGTCTGCTGGGCATGCCCTTTGCGCAGTAAGTGAGGGAGGAGAAGAAAAATGGCAAAAACCAGCATGAAGATCCGTCAGGCGCGGCCTGCCAAGTTCTCTACCCGCGCTTACACCCGCTGCCGCCTGTGCGGCCGGCCCCATTCCGTGCTTCGGCGGTACGGCATCTGCCGCATCTGTTTCCGCGAATTGGCCTATAAGGGCCAGATTCCCGGCGTGCGCAAAGCAAGCTGGTAAGTTAAAGGAGGTAAAATCATGGTTGTCAATGATCCCATTGCCGATATGCTTACCCGCATTCGCAACGCGCAGATCGCCCGCCACGACAGCGTGGTGATCCCTGCCAGCAACATCAAGAAGGCCATCGCCAAGATCCTTCTGGATGAGGGTTACGTGAAGTCGGTGGAAAATATCGCCGACGGCCTGCAGGGCTCCATCAAGATCACCATCAAGTATCTGGATAAGAAGCAGCCCGTCATCGCAGGCTTCAAACGCATCTCCAAGCCCGGTCTGCGGGTGTACGCCACCTGCGAAGAGCTGCCCAAAGTGCTGGGCGGCCTGGGCATCGCCATCGTTTCCACCTCCAAGGGCCTCATGACCGATAAGGAAGCCCGGAAGGAGAACGTGGGCGGTGAAGTGCTCTGCTACGTCTGGTAATCGAAATCGTCAGGAGGTAAAAGGACTATGTCTCGTATCGGAAGGCTCCCGATTGCCGTTCCCGCGGGCGTGACGGTTACCATTGATGACAGCAATCTGGTGACTGTAAAAGGCCCCAAGGGCACGCTTTCCCAGCAAGTGAACCGCGATATCACCGTCAAGCAGGAGGGCGCCGAAATCCTGGTGACCCGTCCCAGCGACGACAAGCAGCACCGCGCCATGCACGGCCTGTACCGCGCCCTGATCCACAACATGGTGGTGGGCGTGACGGAAGGCTTTGCCGTGGCGCTGGAAATGGTGGGCACCGGCTATCGTGCCGCCGCCGAGGAAAACGGCAAAAAGCTGAACATCGCCATCGGCTTTTCCCATCCCGTGATCCTGGACGCCCCCGAAAACATCACCTTTGAAACGCCCGTGCAGACCAAGATCGTGGTCAAGGGCATTGATAAGCAGCAGGTCGGCAACCTTGCCGCCGATATCCGCGCCATCCGGAAGCCTGAACCCTACCTGGGCAAGGGCATCAAGTACGAGGGCGAGCATATCCGCCGCAAGGAAGGCAAGGCCGGTAAGAAATAAGAAAGGGAGTGAACGCAAATGTTCAATAAGCGCGACCGTAATGAAGTGCGCGTGATCCGTCACGCCCGCGTCCGCAAAAAGATCAGCGGCACCCCCGAAATGCCGCGCCTGTGCGTGTACCGCAGCAACAAGAGCATCTACGCCCAGGTCATCGACGATACCAAGGGCGTCACCCTGGTATCCGCCTCCACCCTGGACCCCGCCATCAAGGGCCAGCTGGACGAGCAGACCAAGACCGGCGCTTCCCAGCTTGTGGGCAAGCTGATTGCCGAGCGTGCCATCGCCGCCGGCATCAAGGATGTGGTCTTTGACCGCGGCGGATACCTGTACACCGGGCGCGTCGCCGCCCTGGCCGCGGCCGCCCGTGAAGCCGGGCTGAACTTCTAAGGGGAGGGAAAGAGAACATGCCTATGAATGAAAACGATCGTCAGAACGACCGTCCGTCCGATCGGCAGGATCGTCCCTTCGAACGCCGGGAGCGCCGGGAGCGCCGGGAGCGCGCCGAAGAGCCCGTCAGCGAATGGAAAGAACGCCTGGTCGCCCTGAACCGCGTGACGAAGGTTGTCAAGGGCGGTAAGAATTTCCGCTTCGCGGCCCTGGTGGTCGTGGGCAACGAAAAGGGCCAGGTAGGCGCCGCCATCGGCAAGGCCAAGGAAGTGCCTGAAGCCATCCGCAAGGCCAAGGATGCCGCCATGAAGCATCTGGTGACCGTGCCCATGGAAGGCACCACCATTCCCCACGCCATCGACGGCCTCTACGGCACCGCCAAAGTGGTGCTGCTGCCCGCCGAAGAAGGCGCCGGCGTGATCGCCGGCGGCGGCGCCCGCGCTGTGCTGGAACTGGCCGGCGTGAAGGATATCCGCACCAAAACCTTCGGCACCAACAACCGCATCAACACCGTGAAAGCCACGCTGGAGGGCCTCAAGGGCCTGCGCAATGCCGAAACCGTCGCCAAGATGCGCGGCAAGGCCGTGGAAGAAATCCTGGGCTAAGGAGGAGAGGGAAAAATGAAACTGAAAATCACTTTGACCAAATCCCCCATTTCCAGCCTGCAGGTGCACAAAGACACCGTGAAAGCCCTGGGCCTGCGCAAGGTGGGGCAGACGGTGATCAAGAATGACAATCCCTGCGTCCGCGGCCAGATCTTCCGGGTGAAGCACATGGTCAAGGTCGAAGAAGTGAACGAATAAGATAAGGGAGGAAAACCCCATGAAACTGCATGAGTTGCAACCGGCTCCCGGTTCGACGACTGCCCCGAAGCGCCTCGGCCGAGGCGTAGGATCCCAGCTGGGCAAAACCTCCGGTAAAGGCCACAAGGGCGCCAAGGCGCGCTCCGGCGGCGGCAAGCGCCCCGGCTTCG
>Ga0079305_1002459_pt1 | contig 16006 bp, 10 predicted proteins | sample LMS_cellobiose_e_FD_79183 | JGI IMG/M metagenome (GOLD analysis project Ga0079305, IMG submission 79183) | Rumen-fistulated moose microbial communities from Alaska, USA - LMS_cellobiose_enrichment | ecosystem: Host-associated > Mammals > Digestive system > Stomach > Rumen fluid ... | reverse complement strand
GTCTTTTTACCTCAACTCCTAGGACTCTCCGCCGTAATTTAGTTGCTGTTTTTGCCGTCTTTTTCATCGTTTTCATCCTATCCCAAGTTCAGCTCTCACCCACAAAATTTCCCGAAGCCCCATAAAAAAACCATGCAAACACATATTTTACAACAAAATGACCTTATTATACAAAATATACTCCGTTACGGTTCTTGTGTCAAGGGGGCTTGCGGGATATAATATGGTATGCTCTTGAATTTCACCCGGATCCCGAAAAAAAGGAGTTTCACCATGCCGAAAACGACATCGCTTCGCCCGTCCATGCCCGCCGCCTGCGGTAAAAGCACCCCGCGCTTCACGCTCATAGAACTGCTGGTCGTGATCGCCATCATCGCCATCCTTGCCGCCATGCTGATGCCGGCGCTGAGTCAGGCGCGGGACCGGGCGAAGAGATCCACGTGCCAGAACAATCTCAAGCAGATAGGGCTGGGGGTTCATCTCTATCTGGCGGGCAGCAATGAATTTTTCCCGCTGCTGCGTCTCACCTCCACCGCGGATTCGTCGTATGCCCTGTCGAAATTCGTGGAAAAGATGAATCCCACGCTCAAGACCCTGCCTTCGATCTGTCCGGCCGACACCGAATTGCGCAAGGCCACAGGCTACAAAGGGGGATGGGGTTCCACGTTCTATTACAGCTACGGCATCAACAAGCACGTGGTACACGACCACAGCTGCCGTTCGCAGAATCTGGCCAGTTTCAGCAAACACTCCGAACTGCTGCTGCTCGCCGACGGCGGCAGCCCTACCATCGCCTGCAACGCGCAGCAGTTCCGCACCCGGCACAACAGCGACTTCAACGCGCTGATGATGGACGGCCACGTGGTGAGTTTCAAGGGCAAGATCCAGGGCGACTTCAATCTCAACAATCTCCCCAGTCCCTACAAATACTATTTTCAGGCCAACGCCAAACTGCCGGTCTGGGGCGGTTACAGTACGGACGGCGTGAAGCAGTAGAGGAGGGAGGACATCATGCGTTTCATCTGGTTGACATGTCTGTTTCTCTTCGCCTCGGCGTTCGCGGGTGAAGTGACGCTGGTGCGCGACGGCAGACCCTGCGCGGAGATCGTTCTGCGGAGCGATGCCGTGTCCTCCGCTCAACTGGCGGCTTTCGAACTCAACCATCACATCCGCCTCATCACGGGGACCGAACTCCCCGTGGTGCGGCAGGCTTCCGGCAAGGCCGAAACCGTCATCGAACTGGGGACGGAGCAGCGCCCCTTCAAGGAGGAATACGCCTGCGTCTCGGTCAAGCCGGGCAAGATCCGTCTGTGGGGCTACGACGCCCCCCGCCGCGACCCCGTGGATTACGCCGACGCCAAAACCTTCCCCAAGGGGTCGCTGGGGACGCTCTTTGCCGCCTATGATTTTCTGGAAAAATTCTGCGGCGTTCGCTGGTACGCCCCCGGACCGGTCGGCACGGTCTGCACCCCGCGCAGGAGCCTTGCCGTGCCGGAGGGAGAAAACCGCGTCGTCTCGGCCACCAGCGGCTTCCGACGCCTCTCCCCCATGCGCAACCGCTGGACCATAAACAAATTCTACGGTTGCACCTCCCGTGATGCGGCCCTGTTTTTCAAGCGCTGGCGGACCTACGAGTACAGTCCCGGCGACCAGCACAACATCTACCCCATCTTCTACGAATACTACGGCCCCGCCCAGCGCGACCCCGCCCTGCGGGCGATCTTCAAGGAGCGCAGGCTCAATTACTTCGCGCAGGGCTACGACGGCGTCATGGCGCCCGTGGATAAATACGTCCGCCGGGAGTACCCCAACGACGTGAATCTGCCCCCCGGCATCTGCTTCTCAGATCCGGGGCCCGTGAAGTATTTCGCCAACATGGCGCTGCGCAAGTACAACAACGAAAAGATCGTGGGCCTGCCCCGGCCTTATACGCCCCGTCTTCAGGGCAGGGACTTCTACGACGCCGTCAACCACATGGACGCCACCAGCGTCTGCCGCTGCGCCAAGTGTCAGGCCGCCCTCGCCGCGGGCAAAAGTCTCCAGTGGCAGTTCATCGCCGACGTGGCGCGGGAGGCGGCCAAGCTCAATCCCGCGATCAACATCCGCGGCAGCGCCTATCAGGACCGGGCGCCCTTCCCCAAGGACGTCGACTTCCCCCCCAACGTGGGCGCCTCAATGGCCTTGGGCATCCATGCGTGGTGGAACCCCGATTTCTACAAAATCCAGCACGACGAATACTACAGAAACTACATCAAGTACTTCGGCGGCAGAAAGACCATCGTCTGGCTCTATCTCTTCGGCCCCTCGTGGGACTCCCTCACACGCTACAAGCATAAGTATTTCCCCGGCATGTACCCCCGTCTGGCAGGCCGGATCGCGAAGGAAATGGCCCGCGACGGCATCACGGGGGTCATGCTCGAGGTGGAGCTGGAGCAGAACACCCTCGAAGCTTATCTGGCCTGCATGCTTTTTTATGACTCCGATCTGGACGTGGAGAAGGCCATTTCCGAGTATTTCGACAAGTACTACATGGAGGCGGCTCCGGAGATGCGGGCCTTTTACGCCGAGATCGAAAACGCCTTCTGCAACTGGAAGAACTACCCCAAAGACATGTTCGGCCCCAAGGGCGCGGCGGAGAAACAGCGCCTCAACTCCCTCGGCAGCGGCATGCTCACCGCCGACCGCAACTGGTCCATCGGCACCCCGGAGCGCATGGCGAAGCTGAAAAAACTCTTCGAACAGGCCGAGAAAAAGGCTTCTCCCCTCGTGAAGAAGCGCCTCGCCCTGCTGCGCAAGGCTTTCTGGGATCAGACCCTCGCGGGCATGAAGGATCATCTCCTGCGTGAACGCAACCTCAAGGCCCCCGTCAAGACCGTGACCATTCCCCTCATCGCCGACGCCGCGGGCGATCCCGGCCGGGTGAACTGGGAGAAGGCCGCCTCCGTCGGCAGCTGCCACCTCATCACCACCGGCGAGGAGGTTCCCGGCGCGTTCCTGTTGCGCATGGCCGCCGACAAGAAGCATCTTTACATGGAGCTTATCGACCGCCGACCCATCACCGCCCGGGGCAAGTGGAACAACTATCTGGAGATATTCCTCTCACGCGACGGCCGGATGCCCGTGGCCCAGCTGGGGTTCGGCATCGGCTGGCAGAGCATGCTGGCGTGGAAGACCGACCTCATCAACGACGCCGTCAACGTGTCGAGCGTCCCCCCCGTCGAGGTCTACGGCGCAAATTTCAAGCTCATCGACGAGCAGAAACTCTGGCACTGGCGCGCGGCCTTCTCTCTCGAAAAGCTATTCGGTCCGGGTCCGGTGGGCGAGTTCCGCATGAACCTGCGGCGCAAGACCCCGGAAAACCGGCTGTGCTGGAACCGCTTCTTCGCCTCATCTCAGGACTGTCTCGAACCGGGCATCATGGGGAACGTCCTCATCCGCGACATGGACCGTCCCGAAGAACTGCCCTTTGCCCAAACCCGTTTCCGCAGCGAGATCGGCACATGGCGGATGCTGGAGGGCTTCCACCGCTTTTCCGGCAAACCCGGTGAAGCCCATGTCCGCTTCACGGGCAAGAAGGACGCCCTGATCTTCAACGCCCCCGTCGCCAACAGAAAGGGACAGTCCGTCACCGTCAGCTATGCCGCGTCCAAAGACCTGGCCCTGCGCATTCTGCTGATCCCCCGGGACGGCGTGAAGCGCTTCCCCGCCGCCGTGAAACGCGCGGTCAAAACCGGGAACGGCCGCTTCTCCGCCGTCTTCCCGCCCCTGAAGCACGGCGACGTCTTCACCGTCACGATCGCCAGCGACGCGCCGGAAGAAGTCGATATCTCCCGAGTCCAAGTTGCATTTTCGGCACCGGAAAAATGATGTTTCATAAAAAATACGACATCGCCGTCTGCGGCGGAGGCGTGGCAGGAGTGGCCGCCGCCGTCGCCGCCGCCCGCCGGGGCTGCCGCACGGTCCTCATCGAGAAGACCCTCCTGCCCGGCGGCCTTGCCACCAACGGACTCGTCCTCGTCTATCTGCCCCTCTGCGACGGACGGGGGAACCAGCTTCTCTACGGCCTCCCCGAGGAACTCATGCTTTTGAGCAACAAATACGGTCCCTGCCGCCTCGATGAAAACTGGCGCGAAAAAAACGGCCGCATGCAGGTGAACTTCTCCCCCGCTTCCTGCGTTCTGGCCCTCGACGAAGTGCTGGAAGAAGCCGGCGTCACCGTCTGGCTCGACACCGTCATCACCGGCGTCCGCCTGAAGGACCGCCGCCTGAAAGCCGTGGAGGTCTTCAACAAAAGCGGCTTCGGCACGATCGAAGCCGCGTGCTTCATCGACGCCACCGGCGACGCCGACGTGGCCCGCCTCTGCGGCAACGCCTGCCGGGACTCCGCCAACGCCATGGTCCTCTGGGCTCTGGAGCACCGCGGCACGCCGGGAAAAAACGACATTCCGCAGGATGAATACGCCGATGGCGTCATCCCCGTCGCGGGCAGCATCAGCGCCGCCATGCGCGCCGATCCCCTGAAAAAGATCTTTTCCGACGAACCCCTCTCCGGTGAGCTCGTCACCCGCTTCGCCCTCGAAGGCCGCCGCCGCTACCGCCGCGACCTCGCCCGGCTCGGCGCGGAAAAAATTTCCCGCTTCCCCGTGGCTCTGCCCGGTCAGGTCCCCCTGCGGCGCACACGCGCGATCTCGGGCCGCGCGACGATCACCGACGCGGACGAAGGAAAGGAACTTCCGCAGGCCGTGACGAAACTGGGCGACTGGCGCACACGGGGCCGCGTCTGGGAGATCCCCTACCCCGCGCTCCTGCCCGACAACGTCGAGGGGCTCCTCGCCGCCGGACGGTGCATTTCGGCCGTGGATTCGGCCTGGGAGGCCGTCCGCGTCATCCCCGTCGCCGCCAAAACAGGCGAAGTCGCGGGCATCGCCGCCGCTTTATCGGTCCGTCAGGGCATCACCCCCGGTGCGTTGCCCTTCCCCCGGCTCGCCGAAGAACTGCAAACGATAACGCCCCCGGCGGCCCTGCCCCGGGCATGCAAGGAGATCTGAAATCATGAAAAAACACGCCGTCATTTTTGCCGTCATTTCGATTTTTTCCGTCATTTCCGTCTCGGCCGCGCCGCGGGAATTCACTTTTTCGACGGTTCCCGGCCCGGACGGCACCTGCGGCGACTGGGCCAAAGGCCGCTATACCGCGGCCCCCCGGGGCATCCGCCTCGATAAAAACAAATACTGCTTCAACGCCAGCGTCATCCCCCTGCAGGGCGCGAAAAAAGTGCAGATCTCATTCAAATATCAGGGCACAGCCACCGAGTGCGGCCTCTTCATCTATTCCGGCACCGGCCTCCGCGGCCGCGATCTGCACTATCTGCCCAACGCCGAAACCCTGCGCGAATTCACCGGCGACTTCCCCATCCCCGACACCGTCGACAAGCGCCGCCCCACCGGAGTCCGCATCGTCTTCCGCACCACCGGAAAAGCCCTCATCTCCGACGTCAAACTCACCTTCCCCGAAAAATAATCATTTCTTTCTGATAAGGGGAAATGCGGTTCCGGGGGAGGGGGAAAACTTCTTTTCCACGTGAAAAGAAGTTTTCCCCCTCCCCCGGGCCCCTTTCCCTTTTCAAGAAAAGCGGCGTATTTTGGGGGAGAGTGTTGCACCGCGTCCGCACTTACTTTTCGCGGCGGAAAAGCGTGTACCCCGCGCCGTCGGAGATGCCGGAGGGCAGGATCAGTTCCTGCGCGACAAGGCGGAATCCGGGATGGCGGGCGAGAAAAGCGGCGGCGGTTTCGCCGTTTTCCTCGGGCTCGATGCTGCACGTGCTGTAAACGAGCTGGCCGCCGGGCGCGGTCAGGCGGGCGGCGTGTTCCAGAAGACCGCGCTGGACGGCGAGGATCTCCGTCAATCCCTTCTCCGAAAAACGCCACAATGCGTCGGGACGGCGGCGGAACACCCCCGTGTTGGAACAGGGCACATCGGCCATGACCAGATCGAATTTCCCCTTCAGTTCCTCCGGTCTCCCGGAGAGGACCCGCCAGGCCAAATGACGGCGGTCGAAATTCTCTTTCGTCAGTTTCTGACGGGCTTCCGAGCAGTCGAATGCCGTCAAAACGGCGTCATCCGTCAAATTTTCCGTCATCATGAGAGCCTTCCCGCCGGGGGCGGCGCAGAGGTCGAGGACCGTCTTGACGCAAGAGTAATCCGGAGAAGAGGGCGCGCGGGCCGCCGCGGGGTCCTGAATGTAGATGCGCCCCTCCGCCAGCGCCCGGGAACCGAGGACTTCCCCCGGCTCCGCCGTGCCGAAAGTGAAGGGGCCCACACGGCACAGCATTTCATAGGAAAAGTCCGGTTCCCCGGCGTCTTTTTCCAGCCGGAAAGTGAAGGGCGGCTCACTCAGAAACAGCGCCGTCAGTTTCCGCAGTTCCTCCTGCGAAAAGCGTTTTCTCCACCGGGCGAAGACCGCGGGCGGCAAAATGATGTCGGGCTCCTCCGAAAACGGGACGTTTTCCCGGAGATACCGCCGGAGCACCGCGTTGAAAAACTTGTCGGCGTGAAGTCCTTTCGCCAGTTCCACGGCGATGGAGACCGCGGACTCCGGCGCGACGGCATTCTGAAACCGGGTCTGCGTCATGGCCGCCAGCAGCAGCGGCCGGATCTTTTCCCCGGGCGCTTTTGGCGCCAGCCGGGCCAGTTCCCGCTCCAGCGCTCCCCGGCGGCGGCAGAAGGTCAGAAGAAGATGTCCCACCGTCCTGCGGTACGTCTGCGGCGCGTGAAGATCGAGAAAGTCGTCGAGAGTACACCGCCCGCTCTCCATGAGCCGGATCCCCTCCGCGGCCGCAGAGAGGATCTTCTCACCGGCGGAATTCTGCGAATGCGCCGTTCCCGACAAGGGAAGGGATTTTCCCTTCCCCCCGGCCCCCTTGTCCCTTTTCAGGAAAAGCGGCGTATTTCGGGATGCGCCCATTGCCTTGCCTTTGCGGGATTTCATTTTCGCGCCGAGGACGGGATGAGGAGGAACATCCGGACGTCGTCACTTTTTGACGGACCTCCGTCATGTTTGTTCAAACCTCCGTCATCTTTGCGGTTTGAGCCCGCGCTCCACAGGGCGATGCCCTCTTTTTGACGGATAACGGGCGGCTTGAACTGTTTTTTTGCGCTGTCCCAGACGTATTCCGGAACGGGGATCAGGCCCTTGCGGTACAGCATGGGCTTGCCCGTGAAGGGATCGGCGGGAGGCGTTTTCAATACGTCGGGATATTTGCCTGTGCGCCGCTTTTCCAGCACCGCGCCGATCAGCGCCGCCGCGGCCCGATAGCGCGCGGAAAGTTCATCGAAACGGCACTGATATCCCTCTCCATGGGGAACGATCAGCATGGAGAAGAACCCTTTGCGGTCCGGCCTCGCCTTCACGTCGCCGATCTTTCTGCCCTTGAAGTATTTGAGCAGCGCATTCCTGTCGGCGGCGGCGAACAGCCACGCCTGCGGAAAGATGAAGCGCAGATTTTCGAGGCCGCTGATGTATCCCGAGCGGCTGCCCCACAAGGCCCCCGGCATCGTTCCGCCGCGGGCAATGAAGTGACAGACATCGTTCATAGAGACGGCTTCCGCGTAAAGCGCCTCGAAACTGATGCGCTCCAGATCCCGGTCGCAGTCGAGGAGATCCTTTTGCCACGCTTTCAAAACTTCATCCGGCACGGGCACGTTGCCCGCCAGCCGGAGCATGGCGTCGGCGCGTCCGGTTTCCGTCGAGTACATGACAAGGGGGAAAATGAGCCACGCGGGGTTGCTTCCGAGGTATTTCGAGGCATTCTTCATGCGTGCCAGAGCGGCGTACGCCGCGGGCAGATCGTTGTCCTCCGCGGCGAAACGGATGCGCCACTGCTCCGTGCGGCAGAGATCCCGGCACGAGCTCATTTCCATCAGATCCAAAGTCAGCAATTCTCCGGGAACGAACTTTTTCGCGCCGTCGGCGGGCAGGGGGGAATCGAACATCTTCGCCCGTTCGGACAGAGCTTTCGTGCTTTCGTAAACCTGCCGGTACCGGCGCAGAAACTCCGGCGGGAAAGTCCCGGTGAAAGCGCCGGACTCGGCATGAAGGTAAAAATCGATGTCTTTCCATGCCGCGTAAATCCTGCCCGACAGGTCTTTCACTTTTTTCCAGAAGAGGTCGTCGGTCCTGCGGTCGCGCAGGTACAGTTCCCGCAGGCCCGCCGCCGAGAGGGGACGGCCGAAGTGCTGTTCCAGTTCCTTCTCCGTCAGCGCCGCGCGCCGGCTTGCGGCCAAAGCGCCCCCGAGGAAGAAAAAGTACGAAAAAAGGAGCAGAACGAGAAGGATCTTCGTCGGAACGTTGAAAACTTTCGCGAAGGGGATCTCCGCCTCACGGGCGTAGAGACGGGCGGTCAGCAGGTAACTTGCCGCGAGAAAGAGGATCCCCGCGACAGCGGGAAGGAGGGGATCCATGGGGCCGGTGATCTTCGCCAGAGTCCGGTCGAGGCCGTGCACCGTGCCGACCAAAAGTTCGTAACGGGCGGCCAGGCACCCGTCAAGCACCAGAAAGCAGACGATAAAGAGGATCGCACAGACGGCACGCGCCGCGACGAGGAGCCAATGGCGGCGGCAGGCCGAAAGCGCCAAACGCACCTGGAGGATCAGCGCGTACACGAAGAGAAGCGCCCAGATGCCGAAAAGAACGCGCAGACAGTAAAAGAGATACAATCCGGTCAGTCCCGGCAGGATCCACACGGAAGCGATGAGCAGCGTGAGCCCGGTCAGCGCGCCCTGCGCCGGGGTGTCGGCGAAAAACAGTTTTTTCAGAAACGTCTTCAACATAACTTCTCCTTTCTGCCAGGTTTTGTGCCCCGCTCTATATAATAACTTGTCTGCCGCTGGGGTCTGTCGCGACCCCATGATATTCGAAAACAGCAACTGTTCGCGTTCCACGCAGCGGGGGGGGAGACAACCGCTTCGCGGTTTTCCCTCCCCGGCGGGTGGCACCCGCTGGCGGATGACTGCGCCTAGCCCTTCGGGGAGGCGCAGGACAGCCACGGTCAACATTCTCCGCTGAAGTTGCGGCGCCTGCGTTCAGCCGGGCTCTGCCCGGCTTCTCTCGCGGCTTACTGCTCGACCTCCGTTCATCTGCGCTCAATTTCTTGAGCGCATCCGGCAGACGAGACGTCTGCCGGTTCATTCACATACGGTCTGCGAGAAAAGCGGGCGACCCGCTCGCCTCCCGTGAGAAAGAGGGTGCCGCCGTAATTTTCAAATCAGCTCCGTATTCTCCTCAAAACACCCCGCTTTTTTTGAAAAGGGGCGAGGGTCCGGGAGAGGGGAAAAACTTTTTTTCACGTGGAAAAAAAGTTTTTCCCCTTTCCCGGGATCTCTTCCTCCCCCTTCCCGCAAAAAGTCACTCGTCGCCGAGGTATTTGCCGGGGAGGAGGTAATTGACGATATAGTCTTTTACGGCGTCTTCGAGGGGGGTGGGGGCCTTTGTCCAGCCGAGGGCGCGGAGTTTGCCCATTTCAGCGCAGGTATAATACTGGTAGCGGTCGCGGAGGTGGTCGGGCATATCGATATACTCGATATCCACGGGCTTGCCGAGGGCGGCGAAGGCGGCGGAGGCGAGTTTGTTCCAGCTTTCGGCCTTGCCGCTGCCGATATTGAAGAGGCCGGAGGCAGAACTGTCGAAGAGGAAGCGGATCATGGCGACGGCGTCCTTGACGTAGAGGAAATCGCGCAGTTGTTCGCCGTCGGCGTATTCCTTTTTATAGGACTTGAAAAGTTTCATTTTTCCGCAGGAAGTGATCTGCTCGAAGCAGCGGAGCACGACGCTGCGCATTTCGCCTTTGTGGCGTTCGTTGGGACCGTAGACGTTGGAGAACTTGCATCCCACGAGCTGGTCGAGCCAGCCGCGGCGTTTGGCGTAGAGGTCGAACATCTGTTTGCTGTAGCCGTACATATTCATGGGGCGGAGTTTTTCGATGGCGGATTCGTCGTCGACGTAGCCGCAGGAGCCGTCGCCGTAGGTGGCGCAGCTTGAGGCGTAGACCATGCGGATGTAGTTGCGGACGCAGAAGTCGGCGAGTTTGGCGGTATATCTGAAGTTGTTGCCGACGAGGTAGCTTGCGTCGCGTTCGGTGGTGGAACTGCAGGCGCCCAGGTGGAAGACGCCTTCGATCTTCTGGCCCGAGAAGTAGTTGCGGTCGAGTTTTTCGAGGAAATCGTCTTTTTCCATGTAGTCGTCGTAGCGCAGGGGGGCGAGGTTCTTCCACTTGTCGGAGTTGCCCAGGTGATCGACGACGAGGATGTCGTCGATGCCGCTGCGGTTGAGTTCCCAGACGACAGCGCTGCCGATGAGGCCGGATCCGCCGGTTACGATATACATTGTGATATGCTCTCCTTTTGATGTTTGGCAAAAATCATGCCCCGCGCGGAAGGCGGGGGGTCAGAACATACTCCGCTTATCCGGATCGCTGTCGAAGGCGCCGACGGCCTTGGCCGCCATGTCGTTGCCTTTCTGCTGCAGGGGCGACTCCAGACCGACGAGACGGGCCTGGACGGAGAAGCCGGTATCCCATTCGTGATCCTGATCGCCGGAATCCCGCGAGAGGGAAAAGACGCCCATCAGTTCCCAGCAGTGGAAGGTGCGGGCGACCATGAACGAGACCGAACTGAAACTGCCGTCGGCAACGTCGTAGGTGCAGCGGATCGCGCCTCTGGTGCGGCGGTCGGGGGTGATGGGGAAGGCGATCCCGGCGGAAATGAGTTCGTTGTAGTCATCGAAATACTTGTCGAAGAAGCCGCCGGCGTCCATCTGATAGAGGGTGGAACCCATGGAGTAGGCGCTGCGGGCGCCGTAAGGACGGTTGTAGGTGTAGGTGAGGTTGATCTTGACGTCGTCGATGGGTTCGTAGGTCAGACTGGCGTTCCAGCGGTTGAGCCACCGGGGATTGAGGCCGGGCTTTCCGCCGGAACGGCCGCGCCGGTCGACCTCCGGGCGGTCGCCGTTGTTGCCGCCCATGTCGATGATGAATGAAGTGCTCAGGGTCAGCCGGTCGATGGGAGAAGCGGTCAGCGTGGTGCAGAAGTTGCCGATGCGGTTGAAGCTTTCGACGCTGCCGAAACCGTCGGCGTTTTCGAAATGGAGATCCCAGTAGTTTTCCATCGAAAAATAATTGCGCACGCTCCTGTCGCTCTCGCGGGTCTGCAGGCGGTTCTCCAAACCGAAGCGGAAGAAGTGCTGGCGTTCGATGCGGTCGGTATCGTCGAAGTAGAAGAGGTAATCTCTGTCGGTGGACGGGGTGCCGATCCAGGTGTAGTTGATATAGGGCCGCATGATGTGCCGCAGGCCGTCCAGCCGGAGGAAGGGAACGCGGACATCGTCCCAGGTGTTGTGGATCTTGGTCGACGCCTCGAAGCCCAGTTCGCCGAGACTGCGGACGCGAACGCCGCCGTCGCGGTCATAGCTGCGGTACCTGAGGTTCGTGATGTTTTCGGGGTCGGCGGCGATGAACATGGTCAGAAGATCATTGGTGGAAACGGCGTTCTCTGAGGAGTTGCTGTAGGCGGTCATCTTGAATCCGGCGCGGGGCACGACGGTCAGCCAGTCGAACCGGATGGGAAAGTACAGAAAATGGGTCGTGTCGAAACGGTAGGCCTGATAGTTCCTGAGAACATTGGTGTTCCTGCGGTGCGAGCCGTCGTAATCGAAGTCGAAGTCGATCCACTGCATACGGTTGTACGAGGCGTCGAAGTCACCCTGATAGTAGAAGTTGGTGCCGAAGATCTGCTGCCGCGGGATGTCGATGCGGACCTCGGGCATTTTTTCGGATGTGGTGTAAAAGGTGTTGACACGGGGCCGGAACAGGATCGATGCGCTGAAGTGGTCGAACTGCTGTTCGAGGGCGGCGTAGGTGGCGGGCTGGGGATTGGCGCTGAACCGGCGCGAGAAGAAGTCGCGCACGAAATAGAGATCGCTGGCGTACTCGAACACGCCGCGGAAATCCAGCCGCGGGGTGATGTGCGTCACGTTGCTGATCCTGAAGTCGAAGCGGCCGTGAGGCACTTTGAGCCGGTACTTGTCGTAGTCGTCGGTCTCATAGGGCCGGAGGTCGTAGATGCTGTAGGCGAAGAAGTCGGTGCGGCTCTGCTCGGAAACGACATCGCCGGTGATGCCGTAGCCGAAGCCGCGCTTCTGGTAGTAATCGCCGTGGAGCCTGAAGCCGGCCTGGGGATACTCGGTCAGGTTGAAATACTTGGACATGGCCAGATAGTAGCCCCAGCTGCTGGTCTTGCCGAACTGGATGCTGAAGAGTCCGGGAGAGACGTCCTTGGGTTTGTAGAAGACGGGCAGCCACAGGACCGGGATGCCGTACACCTTGGCGACGCCGTTGAAGATCAGCACGGAGTGATCGCCGACGTCGGTGACGATGGAGCGTGTCCCGTAGAACTCCGTTTCGCGGGGCATGAGCCGCACCTTTTTGGCGCCGATGGAGTAGTGGGCGTTGTCGTGTTCCAGGTAATTGCAGCTGCTGATCTCGGCGTCATGGCCTTCGACGGCGCCGTCGGGGCGGCGTTCGCCGGATTTGGCCCGGCAGACGAACGTGGCGTATCTGACGCTCATGTCGTCGAACCTGAAATAGCCTGAGGCCAGATTGCCGGTGAGCCTTGTCGCGCTCACGTTGTCGTTGCACGACGTGATCTTGACGGAGAGCTGCTGGCTGCCCCAGATGTCGCCTTTGACGCCCTGGATCTCGACGAGGGTGTTCGGGAGGCGTTCGAGGGCGGCCAGCTGTTCGACGGTCACGGTCCGGACCGCGCTTTTCCACGCGAGGAACCGCACGTTGCCCGAGGCCTCGATGTCCTGATTCTCGACGTTGACCACCGCCTGATCGGCGAAGATCTCGTAGTCGCCGACGGGGATGTGGATCCCCCCCCTGACCACGATGTTGCGGCCGACGACGCTCCAGCTGTCGGCCTTGATGTACTTGAAGAGGGTGCTGCCCAGCGAGGCGTCGCGCAGATTCAGCCCCGAAGCGGGGAAGGCGGCGCAGAAAAGAGCGGCGAGAAGAAGTCCGGCAAGACGCGGCATGACAATCCTCATTTTTTCCACTCCTCGAAACGGGACTGGATGAACTCTATGATTTTGCGCTGCTGCTCCTGCCCGTTGCCGGTGATCTCCATGGGGGGCGCGAATTCGAACCGGACATCCTTCTCGGGATGGACCGGCCCCAGATCGCGGAGAAAACGGCCCAGTTCGATGAAGTCGGTCTTGAGCGCGAAGGGCACGACGGGCACGCCCGCGGATTTGGCCAGCTTGACGCCGATGGTGTTGAACTTTTCGGGATCGAACCGGTCGCTCCGGGTGTGCTGGGGAAAAACGATGATCGACCGGCCGCTGTCGAGGACCTTTTTCCCCTCGGTCAGCACGGTGCGCAGATCTTCGCGGGGATTGGTCCGGGTCACCGAGATGGTGTGCAGACACCGCATGATGTCGCTGAAATAGGGCACCCGGTTGAGCGACTCCTTGACGATGAACGAGAAATCCACATATTCCCGGGCGATGGCGTGGAACACGGCGGTCTCGAGCAGGCTCATGTGATTGCCCACAAGGACGGCGGGCCGGCCGTTGAGGGCCCGCAGGTTGTCAAGTCCCCGCAGCCTCACTTTGCAGCCGCAGCGCTCCAGCAGACGGATGTTGCGGTTCGAGAAGTGGATCTGCATGTTCTTGTCGAGCGTTCCCCGCTTGGCGCAGCGGCCGGAGAGGATGAATATCCAGAAGTTGATGCCGTAAAAGTACCAGCGGCTGCGGAGCATCAGCCGGAAAAGAAGCGAGACCGGAGTTCCCTCCGGGGTGTCGTAACTGTCGACGGTCTTGAAAAGATATTCCGATTCCATGCGCTTCTTCCTGAAAAAACAGCGGGATATATTTGTAATATATCACCCTTTCCGCCCTTTGGCAAATTTTTCGGAAGCGTTTATCGGAGAAAGGAAGCAAAAAATGAAGTTTTTCACAGCCCCGGGGACGGCCGCTCCGCTTTCGGAGCATATCTGAGAAGCACGAACGCGGGCAGGCCGGGGATGCGCCATTTTTCCAGAAGCGCGGCAATGCGGCCGTCGGCAAATGATTCGGCCCGGAAGTCGATCACCTGAAGCTCCTTCAGTTTTCCGGCGACCTCCTTCTGCGCCAGAACCTTTTTCATGGCGCGGCAGTTTTTGCACCACGAGGCCTGAAAATCGACGAGGACGTCCTTTTTTTGCGCGGCGGCGGCGGCCAGCGCGGCGTCGAAACGGCGCATCTCGGCATCGGCGTTCCACGCCTGCGGCCGCAGTTCCCAGGCGGTGAATCCGTACCATACGGCGGCGCAGAAGATGACGCCCGCAAAGAGATATTTGACGCCGACCATGAATTTTCCGGGCTTGGGCAGCACGGCCAGTCCCGCTCCCGCGAAGGGCCACGGCAGCGCCATGCCCGTTCCCAGCAGAAAGGGCAGAAACAGCGCCGGGATCCCGATCTGCGCGTAGCGTTCGGCGGCCAGCAGCAGCAGACCGACCGCCACGGGGGCGACGCAGGCTCCGGCCAGCAGCGCCGAAACGGCTCCCATGACGAAGGCCGTTATGAAGTTCCCGCCGTTCTGCGGACCGAAACGGAACTTTGCCGAAAAACGCGAAAGATCCAGATCGAAGACCCCGGCCATGGCCAGCGCCAGCAGCAGAAAGACCGCCGCGATGACGATGTTGAACAGCATGGAGCTCTGAAGTTCGCCGAACCGGACCCCGGCGAACATGACGGCAAGACCCAGAACGCCGTAGGCCGCCGCCATGCCGGAACCGTAGACCAGCCCCCGCAGAAACCCCTGCCGTCCGGAGCGCCCCCGGCCCGCGCCGATGATGGCCAGCGTGATGGGGATCATGGGCAGAACGCAGGGGGTGAGATTGAGACCCAGTCCCGCCAGCAGGGCCAGACCGGCCAGTGCGAAAAATCCCGACGGGATTCCGCCGCCGAAACCGTCTTTCCCGGCCGGCGTCTTTCCGTCGAGCCATGCCGAAAATGACGGAGCCGGATGATATCCCGTCAATTTCCGGTCGAAAACATATCCATCAAGCGAGATCGGCAGCAGAGCGATTTTGTCCTCAACTCTCTCGACGGGAACGGTTCCCGGAAGTTGAAGATCGACGGTCTCCGGCATGAAGCACATGGCGGCGTTTTCTCCGTCACTTTTTCGGCAGCCCTGAAAATTGACGGAAACTTTGACGAACGGCCCGTCATTTTGAAAGATCCATGTTCTGCGCCCGGAGGTGTAGACCTCCACCTTGCCGAACATATCGTCGGCAACGACTTCTGCCTTGGGCGAAACGACGGGCGCAAAGGACCGGCCGCTGCCGTCACGGACGTCGAAGACGAGCGTACTGCGGTAGAAATAATGACCCGGCGCGATGTCGCAGACGACCAGCAGTCTGCTGCCCTCGATCTTCGCTCCCCACGTGAAAGGTCCCGCGGAGAGCACGGCGGCGAAACAGAGTGCAAAAAACGCGAGAATTCTTTTCATCGTCTCCTCCATCCCTCAAGATAAACCGACCGGAGGGAAAATCAAGGTCACACCTTCCGGAAAATACGAAAAGCGCCGGAAACTCCGTCATGCGGCGGAGTTTCCGACACCCGTATGTGACGAACGATCCGAAAAGGTCACTCGGCGGCCTGAACTTCGGCCTGATGCTTGGCGATGATCTCGGAGGCGACGTTGCCCGGAACCTGTTCGTAACGGGCAAGTTCCATCTCGAAGGAGCCGCGTCCCTGAGTGATGCTGCGCAGTTCGGTGGCGTACTTGTGCATTTCGGCCAGAGGAACTTCGGCCTGAACGACCTGAAGACCCTCGTCCATCTCCATGCCCAGCACCCTTCCGCGCTTGTGGTTGAGGTCGCCCGTGATGTCGCCGAGATAGGAGTCGGGAATGTGGATCGAGACCTTCATGATCGGTTCAAGCAAAATGGGCTTGGCGTTGGCGATGGC
>Ga0079305_1002458_pt1 | contig 16008 bp, 11 predicted proteins | sample LMS_cellobiose_e_FD_79183 | JGI IMG/M metagenome (GOLD analysis project Ga0079305, IMG submission 79183) | Rumen-fistulated moose microbial communities from Alaska, USA - LMS_cellobiose_enrichment | ecosystem: Host-associated > Mammals > Digestive system > Stomach > Rumen fluid ... | reverse complement strand
GTAAGTATCAGCATAGCAATTATTCTTTTCATAATGCAACTCTCCTCAATGATTGATATGTATAGTATAAAACATTTCTTTCTTTATTTCAATACAAGGAGCCGAACTTTGCAGTTCGGCTCCCTTGCGCGTATGAATATTATCAGTGGTTTGTGAATACGAAGTTGAGACGTCCGTGAGGCATCTGGTCGCCGTATGTGTAAAGCTGCTCCATAGTCGTGATACTTGTAGTGGAGTCGACCCACTTGAAGGCGAAGTCGATATTATTGTAATCGGAGATGCCGAGGTCGGACAGCGGGACCTTGATCATTATCATCGTTCCGTTCACGCTGTATGCGACGTTCCTGTCGGTGATCGTCGCCGTGCCGTTGGATGCGAGAGTTGCGACCGAGGTCGTGTTCGAGCCGAATGCCGCGTAGTTGACCGCGTAGTCATAACCGTACCAGCCGGTGGAATTCGACTGATCCTTGTCGATCAGGATCTTCATCCACGGAGTCGACTGACTGAACGGAGTGATATTCGAGGCGCACTCTGCGAAGAAGTAAATGTACTCGGTGTCGTATACGATCTTACATGACTTGAGGTCGTTTCTGCCCGTTGTGTTGACGTATGGCGTGTTGCTGAAGCCCGTCGTGTTTCTCGCAGTCTGGTCGCTTGTCGCGTCGCGGTAGGACGTCGTGACGTCGTTCCACTGGTCGAAGGAGCCGAGGACGTCGATGCGCTTCTTCTGATCGCGAACGAGTGTCGGAGCTGCGCCTTTGTACTGTCTGATATTGTCGATGGTCTGCATGTAGTAGCTGTCGAAGTAGTAACCCTTCGTCATCTCTATGTCACGCGAGTAGTTGACGGTCGCCGTGTCGACGAACAGCGCCATTCCGACCGCGGCTCTGTTGGCGTCGGGCTGTCTGCCCGCCGCCCATTCGTTCCAGCCTGTGACAAGAGCGATCGGGAGACTGTCGTTGTAATCGTTGTGGAGCTTATCCCACTGGCGCTGGTAGTTGTAACCGTATTTGTAGGCCTGGCCGTTGTTTGCACTGTCTATGTTGTCCGTTCCGTTCCAGTTTCTGCCGTGGTTCATCCACCTGTTGAATCTGAACTGTCCGTCCGGATGGTTGTTGTAGTTGTAGATACCGGGGTCGCTGAACGAAGTCGTCCCGAGGTGCTGAGCAACGGAAATGTTGATCGCCTCGTAAGCGGTACCGGCGGGATTCTTGTTTGCGTACGGGAGGTCGGTGAAGTCCATCCAGCTCCAGCCGCCGTCCTTCTTATAGAACGTGTAGTTGTAGGGGTTCTTTACCGAATATGCGCTGCCGTCCGGAGAGTCTTCGTTCGGCCACTGGCTCAGACGGTACGTGAAGAAGTTGCCTGCGATATTCTGAAGCGCCGTAATATCATCGCGCTTTCCGATGATGACCGGATGTCCCTGATAGTAGAACCACGTGTCGGGATAGTAATTCTGGCTGTAGATCTGATTCCAGAGGTATGTAGGAGTTTTCACGCCGCCGGTGTAACTGACGTTGGCGTCTCCCGGGTTATTGCAGTAGAAGACGACCTTCGGCGGATCGTAACCCATCTCGTTGAACTCGTGGATGATCCGCATCACCTTTTTGGCGTTGTCGATATACGTTACGCCGTTCGTCACGTCGAAGAAGATGAAGTCGACGTCCGCGTTAGTCAGTTCCTCGATGTGACGGCGAATGACCCATTCCTCGCTCGAGAAGTAGTAGCCGTACATCGGCTCGGAGAAGAACTGGTGCACGCCGAGCGGGCCCCAGATCGGGTCGTTGCCGGTGTTGTTGGTCAGCGCCGCCGCGCCGTGCTGATTGACGCGCGCCTGGATATCGTAAAGATCCGTGCCGTGCGCGCCGAGCCAGAGGAAGTAGAACATACCGACGTTCTTGTCCGTGAAGTCGTAACCCTGGATGCCGCCGTTTGTGGCCGCGGTCTTATCGGTGCGGAGCGTACGGCCCACGTCGTCCGTTCCGACGGTGACGCCGTTCGTGTAGTTGAGCTTGTTAGGATACGTCACGCCGTTCGCGTTGATCGTCGAACCGTCGCCCGCGACCGTGTAGACCGTACTGCCCGCGCTGTTGTTGAGCGTGTCGACCGTCTCGGCGACTGCGGTCTTGAGGTGGAAGACTATGCTGTTGACGACCGCGCCATCGCCCGTCTTCATGCAGAAGGACATGTAGAGCGGTCCGACGTAATTGCTGTTGATCGAAGCCGTGGCAGTCCTCTGCGTTATCCAGCTCGAAGCGGAGTGGTTGGCAGCCGACACGGGGATCGACACGAGAAGTCCCGCGGTGTTCTCCGTATTGCCTGAACCGTAGACCGTCTTCGTGCTGAACAGACCGAACTTGGAATTCAGCGCGTTCGCATTATTACCGAAGGACGCGTCCGTGCCGTACGTGACAGTGACGCTGTCGTACTTCGAGAGATCGACGCAGTCCGCGATCTTTATGACGTTATCGTAGTTTGCGAAAACGATCAGAGAATCCTGTGCGCCGGTGGCGTAACCCGCCGCAGGCCATGACGCCGCGAAGGGGTCGGAGCCGGTCGAGCCTACGTTCTGCCACGTGCCGGATGTGTTGATCTGGCCGAGGGTCTGTCCCTTGATGTCGAGCGTATACGTGTCGGAGAAGCTCAGACCGTTCGCGATAGCTTCTCTGTAATTGGAGACACTTGACGCCTCGGAGGATTTTTCGACGAGAGTTATCGAGTCGAGCTTCATGACGTCGCCGCTCGACGCGCTGTCGAAGAACTCTATGCGAAGACCCGTGATGGTGCCGGTCCAGCCGGAGTCGGAGCTGAGGTCGATGGTCACGCTGTGGAAGTTGCCGTCACCGTTGACGTTGATGGTATGCGCCGCGGCATTCTCGAAGCCCGTGTTGCTCGTGATGCCGTAGATCGACGCCGTACCGTTCTTGCTTGCCATGTACGTTATGACCGCGTAACGGTACTGACCCGCGTGCATCGCCTCGCCGTTTGCCGGGTACGTGAAGTTTACGTACGGTTCGGCGGTCGCTGCGGTCAGGACCGCTTTATTGTTCGTGGTGTCATATGATATTGTAGCTGTTGCCGACGAGGCGGGGTTACCGAGATCGTACGCTCCGGCAACGGCTTTTTTGAGGCAAATCAGGTCCTTTGCCGTTATGCGTCCGTCGTGATTGACGTCGGCGGCGGACTCGTTGATGTTATCAAAAGTCCAGCATGTGAGCAGCTTTTTGAGGATGCCGACGTCCTTTGCGCTTATCACACGGTCGCGGTCGATGTCGCCGTTGAGATCAACTTCGATCTGATCGGTCGTCAGATACGTATCGTAGTTTTCGTTTGTGAAGATGACCTGAACCTGAGAATCGCTGATCGTACCGTTCGCTTTGGCGGTCCTGTATGCACTGATCGTCGAAGCTTCCGAGGTGTTCTTCGCAAGGACGACCGAGTCAAGGTAATACGTGTCGCCTGCGCTCGCAGTCGTGAACGGGTCGACACGGAGCGAATGGATCGTTCCCGTCCAGCCCGCTTCCGTGCTCAGATCGACGACGTAGGAGTGATATGTGCCGTCCTTTGTGAAGTTGAAAAGCTTTGAGCATCCGCCGGTGGGGCCCGAAACGGAACCCGCGGCCCAGAAAATCTCCGTTGTCGTAGCGGAAGCCGACGCGCTTGTCGGAACCTTCGCGGTGACTACGACGTATTTGTACTCGTTGGCGCTGAGGGAAGTGATCCCAGCCGATGCGTAATTCAGAAGAGCAAAGGGGTCGGAGGCGTTCCCGGTTACCTGCAGGCGCGCCGCGTTCTCGGCAGAGTCGTAAGAGATCGCAAGGTTGTTTACCGATCCCCCGTTCGCAAGATATGATACCGTGTTGTTTGAGTTGAATATGACCGCTCCGTCACTCAGCTCATAGCTCGTCTTTGCGTTCGTTATCACGATCGCAGTCGCAGCCATGATGAGGGCGAGCAGAACGCACAGTATCGCGCGATTCTTTTTCATTTTCTGACTCCTTTATGTGAGGTTTATTATTTGTAACTTGATTATAAGTGAAAAAATACAATAAATCAATAGAAATTTAACAAAAAATTTCAAAGCGTTCCTCTGAACGGGTTTTCTCCGTGGACGCGTTCGACGACCGAGCAGAGTTTTTCGTACGCGGGTTTGAACTCGGAGTAGGGCGAGGCGTCGTCATTCCAGAGTATCTCCGCAAGTGCCGCAAGGCGCGGTTTTACGGTCGCAAATTCAAGCTGACACGCGAGGCGGGAGCTCTCGTAGTTCTTGAGATAATCTCCCCACGCGCAGAGCATCCCTCCCTCGACGGGAGCGCTCTTCGAGACGCGAACGCCTTTGCCGTAGGCGCGGGATTTTTCCCACCAGTGATCCCACTCATATTTATTGAATGAGAGTATTTCTTCTTGCGACCATTTCTGCCAGGGCGAGACGCAGTAGAGCGGGCGCCAAGAGGCGTTGAGGATATGAAAGCCCGCGTCCGCGAGCTCGTCCGCGGTCTGGTAGAGATTCTCCCACGATATAACGAGCACGTCCTTTGAGACGAGGTCGTTTGCCTCTTTGCCGAATCCTTCCCAGACGATGGGAGTCCGTCCCATGGCGAGGATGGAGTCGCACACCTTTCCGACGTAGTGACCGTAGAGAGAGACGAAATCGGGAATGCCGCACTTCTTCATGTATTCCGCGGTGACGCTCGAGTCCGACCACCTTCCGAGAAGCGCTTCGTCGCCGCCCGCGTGGATATATTTCGAGTTCGGGAACAGCTCGGCGGCTTCCTTGTAAATGGAGGCGAGTGCGGAGAAGACTTCGTCCGACGCGTCCATTATTCCGCAAGTGCCGAAAATCTCGGGGTATTTGAGTGCGAACTGGCCCGAATGACCGGGCATATCGATCTCGGGAACTATCATAACTCCTCTGGCGGCGGCGTATTCGTCGAGCGCGCGAAGTTCGGCATTTGTATAATGTCGTCCCTCGCTCGGGAGCTTCGGGAATGCGCTGCTCGGCAGAGTGTAGCTCTCGTCGTCCGTGAAATGGATGATGAATCTGTTGATGCCGAAAAGGGCGCAGACGTCGACGTAGCGGTAAAGGTAATCTATCGGATGCCATCTTCTCGCGGCGTCGAGCAAAAAACCTCTGAAAGAGCTGTCGGGACGGTCGCTGACGGAGCACTTCGGCACCATTATATAATTGTCGCATGTGCGCTCCGACGTCTGAACGATGACGGAGGCGGCGCGATAAAAACCTTCCGCGCCCGACGCTTCGATCAGACATGCGTCGCCCACTTCGATCCTGTACTCGCCCTCTGCAAGCGCGCGGTTTTTCCTTATGAAAAATCCGGCGTCGCCTCTTGCGCCGTCGTGTGCTTCATATGCGCGGATGCCCGAATCCCCCGCCTCCGCAAGAGGCGTGAAGGCTGACTCGTCCGGCATTTTTTCATCGAGCGCCTTCAGCGCGAGCCCCCACACTCTGTCGCAGAGCTCTGAAAATGCGGCGGCAGTCGGACGCATCGTCTCGTCCGTCAGCGTGTAGCACGGCTTGACGTAAAGATATCCGCCGCGCGGCGTGACGTTCTTCGGTCTCGGTACAGCGTTAATTTCCATATTTATTCTCCACCATATCGTTGTTTGATTTGATTTTATCATAAAAAAACGCGCGATGCAATATCGCGCGTTGATTTTATTATTTGGGATTTACGTGCACCATGCAGTGCTTGATCTTCGGAGAATACGCCTCGATTGCGTCGTGGACCTTTTCGGCGACCTCGTGGGACTCGAAGAGCGACAACGTCCCGTCCGCTCCGATCTCAACGTCGACGTATATCTTGTCTCCGAAAAGGCGCGTCTTCAGAAGGTCTACCGACATCACCCCGTCGACGGAGGTGATTATCTCTTCTATCTCGCGTTCCGTTTTCTCATCGCACGCGCGATCCGTCATCCTGCCGACGGCGTCCGAAAAGATGTCGAACGAGACCTTGACGACGAGTGCGGCGATGGCGACCGCGGCGATCGTGTCGAGCACGGGCGCGCCGAGGATGGCGCCGAGGATACCCGCGAAGCTGGCGACTGACGAGAGCGCGTCGCTCCTGTGGTGCCAGGCGTCCGCTTTGAGCGCGGGGGAGTTGATCTTCTTCGCCGCGTGAGCGGTGTAGTGATACATTATTTCCTTTACGACGATGGAGACGACTGCGGCGACGAGCGCCGCGATGCCGGGGACCGCAGTCTCTTCTTTCAGCATTATTTTGCGCACTCCCGCGACGCCGATCCCGATGCCCGTTATGCAAAGGACGATCGCAAGCACTATCGCGCTGACGCACTCGAATCTCTCGTGTCCGTACTGGTGTGTCTTGTCGGCTTCCTTTCTTGATAGGCGAATGCCTATTAAGACTATGAATGTGCTGAGCACGTCCGACGCCGAGTGGAGCGCGTCGGAGATCATCGCGCCGGACGACGCGAAGATACCTGCGGCGAGTTTCAGCAGCGACAGCGCGGTATTCGCAATGATCGTGACTATCGAGACACGGTAGGCCGTCTTTGCCGTTTCGGCGGAGTTCATTATATCATCTCCCCTGCGGTAATCGCTTGATTATACTCCGAATTAACGAAGATTATAACTCAAATGAACCTTTTTGTCAATCCCCATCGCGTATCGCGTAAGTCAAATGCGATTTTTTGCATTTTGACTTGATTTTAGATGAATTATATTGTAAAATATATGATAACGGTATTGTCACCCGCACCGTGCGGGATATCGAAAGGAGATATTATGAACAGAGCTAAACGGAACAAGCTGCTGCTTGCGGTGCTGGCTATTGCCTTGTTCATACCGACCGTAGTCGCGATAATCAATTATAACCGCGCCAAGACCGGTCCCGTCGATACGAAGAGCATCGTCTCGATGACGATGAGCGACCTCGACGGAAATCAGACCGTATTTGATAAGGAAAACCCGGATACCGAGAAGATAGTCGATATTTTCCTCAAAATGAAGGATACGGCGACGCCCGTTGCGACCCTTCCCGACGCTCTCGGTGCGAAGCCGTTCTACCTCGTCGAGATGTCGAACGGAGAGATAAACTATTCCTATCAGTATTACTTTGACATCTCCGGCAAGGAGTCCTACTTCATGGACGGCGAGGGCAACGCTTACATGGTCAACGCCGAAGCCGCGACAGCGTTCCTTGCTACCCAGTACGCCGCGAGCGTTTACGCAGGATCGAACGTACCGACCCTCTCGATCTCCTCGGGCATCGACGACGTCCGTCCTTCAGAAGCAAAGTGGGCGTTCAAGGATTCCACGGGCGAGCTCGTAGACGTCGACTGCACGTCCAAGATCGCCGCGGAGAAAGCGGTCTACCCCGTTGAGGGAGGAATCGACACGTCATTCGACGTTCCGCCCGATTATCTCCACGTCGAGATCACGAGCGCGTCGAGCGGCGAGGCTCTCTTCAACGGAGACTACGAAAACAACGCGAACTTCAGATTCGACGGCTCGTCCCAGGCGAACGTCGTGATCAACGCGAAGTGGTACCACGACGACAACAGAGATTACGAGGGCGAGATGTCGTATTCGTTCGGCATCGAGGTCTCGGAGGGTGCGTCGTTCTATCTCGGCGCCGATGCGATCGACGTCGGCGAGGCGGTCGCTGTTACGGGCGTCAACGTCAAGGAACCCTCTCGAGTTTCCTTCAGCAGTTCGCCCGACATCGGCTACAAACCCGTATTCTACACGGACGGCGATTACGTCCGTTCGATAATCCCCGTGTCCCTCAACTGCCAGGGCGGCACGACGTATAAACTGACGTTCAAGTACGGCGCGGTCACTCAGGAGATCGACCTTACCGTCAACTTCAGAGACTACGAGCGCGGCACTGTGAACACTTATGATGTGACCGACGCTGTCTCCGCTCTTTACAGCGACGAGACGAAGCAGGCGGCAAGCGCGGCGCTGACGCCGATCTTCGAGACAGGCTCGGAGGAAATGTACTTCGACGGCGGCGCGTTTGACGAGGTGTTCAACGGCAACTTCACGAGATTCTTCGGCAGAACGTACACGATCAAGCCCGGAGACGTCGCATATAAGCAGACGGGTATCGAATACAACGCCGCAGAGGGCACGAACGTCATCGCTGCGGCAAGAGGCAAGGTCGTCTACGCGGGCACGCTCGACGTCACCGGCAACGTAGTCGTGATCGAACACGGCTACGGCTTGAAGACCCTCTACGCACATCTCGGATCGATCTCGGTATCGGTCGGCGACGTGGTGGAGAAGGGCGCGGCCGTCGGTACGTGCGGCTCGACCGGATTCACGAACACCACCGGCGTCTACGTCGGAACGTACGTCGGCACGGTCCCGATTTCGCCTTACACGATGTGGGCGGACGGCAACTGGCGCACATTCCCGAATCCGTAAATTAATATTTTGAAGATCCGGCGGTTCCACGCCGGATCTTTTTATTGACAAAGGCAGTATTCTTTTGTTATAATCATAAATGATGAATTTTTTGAAGGGATATAAAACAACCATGAAGAAATCATTAGCATTGATATTGCTCCTCATGATTGTCATCAGCGTATTTCCGCAGAGTTTTGCGTCTTTTGCCGCAGAGCCTGAGGAGGAGAACACCGTGCTCCTCGTGTTTGACGACGCGGCCTCGTCCTCGCACGTGCTCATAGGAGACGGCAGCGTCACGGTCGAGCCGGGAGACCTCAACGGCGACGGCTCGGTGAACGTGCCGGACTATTCTCTTCTCAAGAAGTGCATAGCCTGCGTCCCCGTGAACGTGATACTTGAAGCGGCGGACGTAAACGGCGACGGCAAGATCAGCGTAAAAGACGCGCTGACGCTAAAGCATATGATCTCGGGCGCGATCCCAAGAGGAGGCGCGCGTTCCGTATCCTCGGGCTTTGCATCATCCGCGGAATACGATCAAGCGGAGTGCGCCGCGGCGGTAACTGCGTCGCAGTCCGTCACCGCGGTGAGATTCGTCCCCGACGAGATCGCAAGCGGTTTCGACGCTGAGGATTACAGATACGTCGGTATCGTCATGAAGACGGCGTCGGACATTGAGAATGCCTCGGTCTACGGCTCGTTCGACGGAGAGAGCGACAGAAGCTGCTTCAACGTCGCCTCGGACGGCGCTTACCACCTCAAGCTGTTCGATATGAACGAGAACGCTTCGTGGAGCGGCGCAAAGAGAGCGCTCGTGCTCGACCTTGCGGGGGCCGTTGACGACGGCACGGCGCTTTACTTCGACAGCTTCATTATGACAAACAGTCTCGAAGCGCTCGAAGCGACAGCGGCACAGAGAGAACACATAAGAAATACTCCGGAGCTGAACGTGGCGGACGGAAATCCGGGAGAGGTCGGCGCGGACGATGCGTACGATATCCTTTTCTCGGATACGAACAATCTTGCGCTTCTCACAAATCCATACCACGCGACGGTCGAGTTCAGCCAGTCCGCGAACTGCGTCGCGATGACTGTCAGCTCGGAAAAAACAGACCCTCACGTCTACCTCGACCTCGATGGGCTCAACCTTTCCGCGGAAGCGTATAAATACGTCGTTTACACCTACAAGGTGCCGACGACGATAAGAAAAGAGAATCCCGACGGTGAACTGTTCATGTGCGCGGGGGACATCGCGGTTCCGACGGGCGGTTACTCGAAGATGTTCTCGCTCACGAAGGACGGAGCTTTCCACTCGCAGATAATCGATATGAATTCCGACACATATTGGTCGGGCAAGATCCACGGCATAAGGCTCGACTTCTTCTGCGACGCGTTCGCCGGCGACGTTTCGTTCGTAAAATCGGTGATCCTCTGCAGATCTCTTGCGGCGGCTCAGATGGCGGCGGCGAGGATGTCCGGCGCGTCCGGCTCCTTCGAGACCGGGCTCGACGCGAAGAACGTCGCGGACATTTTTAAGGATATCTGCACGAAGGACAGCACGGGCAACGGCTATTTGCGTATCGACGGAGGCGAGGCGACGGTCTGCTTCACCGGCGGCACTCACGCGCGCTTCACGAAGGCGCATCTTGAGAGCCGTCTTGCGAGCCTCATGGCGTCAAGCGTCTCAACGACCTGCACGGTGGAGATCGCCGAGGGCTTCGGCGAGATGAAAGAGGACTACGACACGACGGACGGTACGAATCGCTACGCCGTAGTGAAAGTCAAGAAGGACGGCGCCTTCTGCATAATGTTCATCAAGATCGACTTCACGATGAAGAAGGTCATATTCGACCACGACCTCGGACCGGACTGCGACGACGCGGGTGCGATCTCGATCGTCGCAAAGGCTCACCGCGCAGGTGAGATAAACTGCCTTGCGATAACCTCCTGTATCTACAACGATTACAGCGCTTATGCGGCGGCGGCGATAGTCGACTATCTGGGTCTGCTCGATGAGATCAGGATCGGCTCGAACAGAAGAAGAATGGAGGCGGGCGGCGGCGTAAGATGCTGTCAGACTCCCGCGAAGAACTACTGGAACACCCACGGACCGTGGCCCGTTCTCGAGGACGACGTAACGCTCCTTCGCGACCTTCTCTCGTCGAACGGCAAAAAGGACATAACGTTCATCACAACCGGTCCGATCTCGACGCTCTATATGCTCTTCAACTCCGAAGCGGACGGATACAGCGCCCTTACCGGACGGGATCTGTTCATCAATAACGTCGCGCTCTACGTCTGCGGAGGCGGCAACTTTGAAAACTACTACGACATAGACCACAACCTTGAGGAGGACAACATCGCGGCAGTCTCGGTCATCAACAACCTCACCGATGTCCCGATGGTCTTCGCCGGAGGCAACCTCGCAGGAAATATCTACACCGGCGGCGTCCTCGCGAGCTGCGACGACGCGTGGGTCGTAAAGGGCTGCTACTACTATCAGAACTACGCCACCGGCAACTACGCGAGAAACAGCTGGGACATGGCGACGGTATCCTTCGCCGTTCACGGCGGAGCGGGACTTTGGGAAGTCGCGACCGGATATAACATTTCGGTATACACCAACGGCACTGTCATAGTCTCCTCGGGAGGCGACAGAAGCTTCCTCGTGAAGATCGCCGACGACGGCGTCATCGCGGGAGTGTTCAGCCGCGGAATGATCCCGAACTGATAATAAACCAAATAAAAATCCCCGGCGGCCCGCCGGGGATTTCTTTATGGTTTGAACGATTATTCTTCTTCTTTCTTGCAGTCGATGATCTTGTAGATGATTGCTGCGATAACTGCGCCGACCAGCGGACCGACGATGAATACCCAAACGCACTTGAAAGCGTCGCCGCCTACGAAGAGAGCGGGTCCGAAGCTTCTCGCGGGGTTGACCGACGTGCCGGTGAGGGCGATGCCGAAGAGGTGTACGAGCGTGAGCGCGCCGCCGATAACGAGACCTGCGACGGAGCTGTTCTCGATCTTGGACGTTACGCCGAGGATAGCGAGAACGAATACGCACGTGAGGACCGCCTCAATGATCAGGGACTTGATAACGTCGCCTTCAAACAGTCCGTTTGCGCCGAGACCGGAGTCCTTGCCGAGAATGTACAGAAGGAGAGCGGAACCTGCGATCGCACCTGCGAACTGAGCGATGACGTAGCCGATGAAGTCACCGAACTTCATTTTGCCGGAAACGAGCATTGCAAGGGATACTGCGGGGTTGATGTGACATCCCGAAACGTTGCCTATCGAATAAGCCATTGCAACGATAACAAGACCGAATGCGAGAGCCGTTGCAACGTAGCCTATAACGGGCGCGCCGTCAGCGGAGAAGCATCCGCATGCAGCCGCAACACCGCAGGCGATCGTTACGAGCGTGAACGTGCCGATAAACTCGGCAAAATACTTTTTCATGGTATCCTCCTGAAAAAATAAAATATATGCAGAGCCGAAGCTTTACATTCAGTTTATGAGCTCTTCGAGAGAGTTACCTTCGCCGCGACGTCCGTCAGAAATTCGCGCCACGCATCCTCGTGCTCGACGAAGTAGAGCGGGCACAGCTTGCCCGTGACGTCGTAGTGACGGATAACGTCGGTGCGCGGGTCGAGGTCGTACTCGCGGCACAGATCGGCGACGAGCTGTACGAGAGACGCGTACGTCTCGTCGGTAAACTTGCCGTCCTCCTCGGGGTGACAGCACTCTATGCTGACGGTATCCTTATTCCTCTCGTTCGAGCAGTACGCCCATTCGGTAAGAGGGATCAGCTGGAGCACCTCGCCCTCGAGACCGACGACGAAGTGACTGCTCGCCCAGGTGTAATGAGTGACGGCGAGATTGTTGAAATATGCTCTTGTCTGCGCCGCCGTCGCCGTAGGATCTGCGACGTAGTGTACTACGACCGCATTGATCTCTTCGAGCTTGATGTCGGGGCGAGAGTATTCATTTTTGACTATCGGCTGATAATCGACGTAATCGGGCGCGTTCCATCCCGGATCGGTGTCCTCCTCTTCCGCGGCAGCCGAGGCGACGGACGAGGCAGCGCGCTGATACATTTTCTTGCCGACCGTGAACCCCAGGAAGAAGAACGCGGCGCAGATCGCGGCGATAACGAGCGCGAAGAAGGCGTATTTGATTATATTCGGGAACTTCGAGGTTTTTTCCGGCTTGCCGGGCTTTCTCTCGGGAGAAGTGCGGCGCGGCGTCGTGCCTCTGCCCCGGATCGGGATCTGATCCTCTTCGGGGATAGACTCCTCGACGTTCGTTCTGAGATCATTATTCACGGGAAACACCTGTCTCATTATAACATTCTTATTTGTATTTTATCACTATTGATGTCATTTTTCAAGTCTTTTGCGTATTTTACGGGGAAAATCGGCGGAATTTGCGGATAAGTCCGTCTCCACGGATGCATAATAAACAAAAACGCAGTGCCCGCGCGGACTTTGCGGTGTTTATTTCAACAATTTTATAAAAAACTATTGCAATAAAGAAAAAAGTGTGTTATACTAACTGACAGTTAAGACAGTATCGCAGGAGAGAGGGCACGAAGTCCTCTCTCTTATTTATGAAACGCGGGGACGGGATCAGCTATGGAACAGAAGAAAAAAAAGAATACCGCCGCGGTCGTGAGAGAGCTTGTCGAGCCGACGGTCACGGAGCTCGGATATATGCTCTGGGACGTCGAGTACGTCAAGGAGGGCGCGGAGATGATCCTTCGCATCACGATCGACAGCGAGAACGGGATCGGCATCGACGACTGCGAGCGCGTCCACCGCGCCATCGACCCTCTTCTCGACGAGGCGGACCCGATCGAGAACGCGTACAGACTCGAAGTGTCGTCGCCCGGCATCGAGCGCACGCTCACGAGGAACGAGCACTTCGATTTCTGCATAGGCGTTGAGGTCGAAGCGAAGCTCTACGCCGCGTACAACGGATCGAAGACGGTCCGCGGCATCCTGAACGACAACTTTGAAGATTCCGTCGTGATCGTAAACGGAAACGACGCTTACGAGATCGAGAAAAAAGCAATATCGAAGATCAGCACGGTCTTCAACTGGGATCAAATACAATAACGAAAGGTCAAAATACAATGAACGCAGCATTTTTTGACGCTCTTGACGAGCTTGAAAAAGTAAAGGGTATACCGAAGGATTACATGCTCGAGAAAGTTACCGCCGCTCTGACGAGCGCGTTCAAGAAGGAACACGGCTCGGACAATGTCAGGATCGTACTCGATCCCGTGAAAAAGGACGTTAAGGTCTACCGTCAGAGACACGTCGTCGAAGAGGTAGTCGACCCGAGGTGCGAGATCAGCCTTGCGGACGCGAAGGCGCTCTCCCGCCGCAACGTACTCGGCGGAGTCGTCGAGAACGAGGTCAAAACGAAGGACTTCGGAAGACTCAGCGCGCAGGCGGCAAAGCAGGTCATCATCCAGGGCATCCGCGAGGCGGAGACGTCCAACATGATAAGAGAATACGAGAAGAAGCGCGAGGAGGTCATCACGGCGACTGTCACGAAGACCGCCGACGACACGGGCGCGATCGTCATCGACACGGGCACGAGCGAGGCCGTACTCATCAAGAACGAGCAGATACCCGGCGAGAGATACGAGGTCGGAGACCGCATCAAGGTTTTTGTCACCGAGGTCAAGAGAGCCGGTCAGGAGGGACCGATCGTCACTCTGTCGAGAACTCACCCGAATCTCGTGAAGCGCCTCTTCGAGCTCGAAGTGCCCGAGATACAAGACGGCACGGTCGTCATCAAGGGCATCGCGCGCGAGGCGGGAAGCCGCTCCAAGATGGCGGTCTGGTCGAACGATGAGGAAGTCGACGCCGTCGGCGCCTGCATCGGCAACCACGGCATGAGGATCGGCAACGTCATCGACGAGCTCGACGGCGAGAAGATCGACGTAATCGAGTATTCCGAGGATCTCGGCGAGTACATCGCGGCGGCGCTTTCCCCCGCGGAAGTGCTCACAGTCCACTTCGAGGGCGAGAAGATCGCAAGCGTCGCGGTACCGCTCGAGCAGCTCTCTCTGGCGATAGGCAAAGAGGGTCAGAACGCAAGACTCGCGGCGAAGCTCACCGGCTGCAAGATCGACATCAAGGGGATCTGACGCGGAAAGCATTACCCGTCCCGAAAGGCAGGTGCAAGGTTAGATGAAAACGAAAAAAATACCCGAAAGACGGTGCGTCGGGTGCGGCGTGTCGTTCCCGAAGAGCACGCTCATCAGGGTCGTCAGAACGCCGGAGGGCGAAGTGACCCTCGACGCGACGGGAAGGCTGAACGGCCGCGGCGCCTACGTCTGCAAAAATTCGGAGTGCTTCCGTGCCGCAAGACGCAAGAAGCGCTTTGCATCGAACCTTGACGTCGAGATACCCGAGGCGGTGCTCGACAAACTCGAAGAACAGATAAAAAAGTACGAAGAGGAGGGGTCTGCCTCCGTATGACGAGAGACGAACTCATAAACAAAGCTCTGTCGTATCTCGGTTTTGCCCGCAAGTGCGGAAGGGTGCTGATCGGCACGGACTCCGTTTTGAGAGGGGTCAGGGGCGGCGACGCGAAGAAGATCGCCGTCGTGCTCGCCTCCGATGCGTCGGAGCGCACGGGCAAGCAGATAAAAGACAAATGCGCCTACTACGGCGTTCACATATCCCCCGCCTCGCCGACGGGTGACCAGATCGCCCTGGCCGTCGGAAAGAGGATGACGGTGTCGGCGGCGGCGATAACGGATGAAGGGTTGGCTTCGGCGCTCATTAAAGCGTCGGACGGTATTGAAAACGGCAACACACAGCTTGAAGAAAGGATTTTTCCGCAGGATAGGGAAAAAAGGTAATTTGCAAGTATGGCACAGGACACCATGTTCCGCGTTAACCAACTTTCAAAGGATTTCGGAATGAAGACGACAAAGGAGCTCATCGCGGTGCTCGAAGCCGCGGGGGTCCCCGGCAAGAAAGCGTCTTCCACTCTGACGCCCGAGGAGTTTAACGCCTTTTTCAACGAAATAACGCTCTCAAAGCAGATAACCGACATCGACGACTATCTTGCGAAGAAAAGCCGGATATTCGAAGGCAGAAAGAGCGATATCTCCGCGAAGAAGAGGAAAGAGAAAGCGGAGGCAGAGGCAAAGGCAAAGGCCGAGGCGAAGGCTAAGGCGGAGGCGGAGGCAAAAGCCAAAGCTGAGGCGAAGGCAAAAGCCGAAGCCGAAAAAGCCGCTAAAGCGGCGGCAAAGGCAAAAGCCGAGGCGGAAGCTAAGGCGAAGGCCAAGGAAGAAGCCGAAATGGCGGCTCTGAGGCGCGCGGCGGCGAAAGCGAGAGCGGACTACGACGCTAAGCAGGCGGCGAAGAGCGGAAAGACTCCCGCGAAGAAGGAAGAGACGCCCGCGGCAGTCGACCGCACGCAGCTCAAGGAAGCCGGCAGAGCGAGACGTGAGAAGCTCGCGAAGGCCGCCGAGGAGAGCTACAAGGTGCCGACGGTAGAGGGCACCGGCTACAAGAACGCGCCGACGGCAGGAACGGTACGCCGCGACAAGCAGGCGCAGAACGCAGGCCGTCAGAGGACGGGCACGACGCGCG
>Ga0079305_1002457_pt1 | contig 16008 bp, 15 predicted proteins | sample LMS_cellobiose_e_FD_79183 | JGI IMG/M metagenome (GOLD analysis project Ga0079305, IMG submission 79183) | Rumen-fistulated moose microbial communities from Alaska, USA - LMS_cellobiose_enrichment | ecosystem: Host-associated > Mammals > Digestive system > Stomach > Rumen fluid ... | reverse complement strand
TGGAGCAGTAGGTTTCCCCCTTGCTGGACGCGTTCTCGTTCTGGACGCTGATGCGGCTGGCGCTGCAGCGGCAGTCGATGGTGTTGTACTTGCAGTTTGTCACATCGCAGCCGACGCCGGGGTTGCAGTCGCTGTGTTTCTTGTCGCTCATACGGACTCCTCCTGTTTGTTATGGTGCGTCTTTAGTATGGGCGATTTCTCAATTGTTATGCCAAAGGATGCGAAGTATGGCTTTGTATGCAATCGGCGATCTGCACCTTGCGCAGTCTGTGGACAAGCCCATGGACGTGTTCGGGGAACGGTGGATCGGACACACGGAGAAGCTCCGGCGCGGCTTTGAAACGCTCACGGAGGAGGATCTCTGCGTCCTCTGCGGCGACCTGAGCTGGGCGATGGATCTGGACGGGGCGCTGGAGGATTTTCGCTTTGTCGAGGCGCTGCCCGGGAAAAAGCTCATCCTCAAGGGCAATCACGACTACTGGTGGAGCACGGCCGCCAAGGCCGCGCGCTTTTTTGACACGCACGATCTGCACAGCATGGAGATCCTGCACAACAACTGTTTTTTCTACGGGGATTACGCCCTCTGCGGCACGCGCGGCTGGTTTTTTGAAGAGGAGACGGGGAGCGCGCAGGACAAGAAGATCATGCGCCGGGAGGTCATGCGCCTGGAGGCCTCGCTGAAAGCGGCCGGAGCCAGGCCGAAGCTCGTCTTTCTCCACTACCCGCCCATCTATCAGCACTACGAGTGCCCGGAGATCCTGCAGCTGCTCAGGGAACATGAGGTGCGGCTGTGCTGCTACGGGCATATCCACGGCAGGGGCTGCCTGTCCGCTTTCCAGGGCTGGCGCGGCGGGACGGAGTACCGGATGGTCTCCGCGGACTATCTGAACTTTTCGCCGCTGCGCCTGCTGTGACAGGCCGATATTCATGAATTTGTCATTGATTTTGCGGGAAATTTCTGTTATCATTGCAAAGTGCGTGCGAGCCACTATTTGAGGAGGAAAGCAAGAATGATCGTCAAGAACGTAGAGAAGAAAGAGAACAATACCGCCCTGTTTCAGGTCGAGTCGGACAAGGCCGAGTTTGAGGCCGCCGTCAACGGCGCGTACCTGAAAAACAGGAAGGATATCTATATTCCGGGCTTCCGCAAGGGCAAGGCCCCCCGCGCCGTCGTCGAGGGCATGTACGGCCCCGAGGTGTTCTATCAGGACGCCATGGACGAGCTGGCCCCCAGGGCCTATGAGTTCGGCGTGAACGAGGCGGCGCTGCAGGTTGTCGGCGCCCCCGCCATTGCGGACGTGAAGGTCACCGACGAGCGTACGGTCGTCTACACCTTCTCCGTCTCCCTCTATCCCGAGGTGACGCTGGGCCAGTACAAGGGCCTTGAGGCCGAAAAGGACGTGAAGACTGTCTCCGAGGAGGAGCTCGACAGGGAGGTCGAGAACGTCCGCACGCGCAACGCCCGCCTGGTCAGCGTGGATGACCGCGCGGCGCAGATGGGCGACACCGTCGACATCGACTTCGACGGCTTTCTCGACGGCGAGCGCTTCGACGGCGGCAAAGCGGAGAACTACTCTCTCGAGCTGGGCTCCAACTCCTTTGTCCCCGGCTTTGAGGAGCAGGTGGCCGGCATGAAGATCGGCGAGGAGAAGGACATCGACATCACCTTCCCCGAGGACTATACGGAGAACCTCGCCGGCAAGGCGGTCGTTTTCAAGATCAAACTCAACGGCATCTCCTACAAGGACCTGCCCGAGTTGGACGACGAGTTTGCCAAGGATGTCTCCGAGTTCGACACTCTCGAGGAGTACAGGGCGGACCTGCGCGCGAGCATGCAGAAGCGTTATGAGGAGCAGGCGGAGAGCGCCTTCCGCTCGCTGCTGATCAAAAAGGCCTGCGACAACATGACCGTGGAGATCCCCGAGGTCATGCTCACCGACAAGGCGGAGGAGATCATCCGCAACTACGCCTCCAACTTCGGCATGACCGACCGGAACATGCCGCTCGACCAGCTGCGTCAGATGATGGGCCTCAACGACGAGGTCATGAAGGAGTCCATCATGCCCAGCGCCGAGCTGCAGGTGAAAAACGATCTTCTGATCGACGCCGTCGTCAAGGCGGAGAAGCTTGAGGTCAGCGACGAGGAGACCGAGGAATACCTCAAGCGGATCTCCGAGAGCGTCAAGGCCACGCCGGAGGAGATCAAGCAGTACTTCGGCATGGAGTTTGCCGCAAACGAGCTCAAGAAAGAGAAAGCCGTGCAGCTGATCTTCGACTCCGCCGTCGTGGCGGAGCCGGACGCCGCAGCGGAAAAAAGCGCGGAGGAGAGCGCTGAATAAATCCCGCGGGATCAGGATATGCTCTCTTGGATGCTGATATTTGATAAGGAGAGTTTCATACAATGAGTTTAGTACCCTATGTTGTTGAACAGACCAGCCGCGGCGAGCGATCCTACGATATTTTCTCCCGGCTGCTCAACGACCGCATCGTGATGCTGTCGGAGGAAGTGAACGACACCACCGCGAGCCTGGTCGTGGCCCAGCTGCTGTACCTGGAGGCGCAGGACCCCGACAAGGACATACAGTTCTACATCAACAGCCCCGGCGGCAGCGTGACATCCGGCCTTGCGATCTACGATACCATGCAGTACATCAAGCCCGACGTCTCCACCATCTGCGTCGGCATGGCCGCTTCCATGGGCGCCTTTTTGCTTTCCTCCGGCGCGAAGGGCAAGCGGATCGCCCTGCCCAACGCGGAGATCATGATCCACCAGCCCTCCGGCGGGAGCAGAGGCCAGGCCACGGATATTCAGATTCAGGCCGAACAGATCCTCAAGATCAAAAGAAAGCTCAACGCGATCCTTGCGGAAAACACCGGCAAGTCGATCGAGGAGATTGAACGCGACTGCGAGCGGGATCATTTTATGACCGCGGAGGAGGCGCAGGCCTACGGGCTGATCGACAGGGTGATCTACAAGCGCTGAAGCAGCAGGGATGGGGGAACGCAAGTTCCCCCATAGCTTTCAGCGCGGACAGGAGGTAAGTATGGCAAAGAGCGATGACAGAAGAAGCATCCGCTGCTCGTTCTGCGGCAAGCCGCAGTCTCTCGTGAACCGGCTCATCGCCGGAAACGGCAGCTATATCTGTGACGAATGCGTCCGCATGTGCATGAGCATCGTGGACGAACTGCCGGCACAGAGCACCGTGTCCGGCTACGACGGGCTGCCGCTGGTCTTTGAAAAGCTGCCCAAGCCCATGCAGATCAAGGCGAACTTGGATCAGTATGTGATCGGGCAGGAGCGGGCCAAGGTCGTGCTCTCTGTCGCGGTGTACAATCATTACAAGCGCATCCTCCACTCGTCGAAGGACGAGGTGGAGCTGCAGAAGAGCAACATCCTGCTGATCGGCCCCACCGGCAGCGGCAAGACCCTCTTTGCCCAGACCATGGCGAAGATGCTGGACGTCCCCTTTGCCATCGCGGACGCCACCACGCTGACCGAGGCCGGCTATGTGGGCGAGGACGTGGAGAACGTGATCCTCAAGCTCCTGCAGGCTGCGGACTTCGACGTGGAGCGCGCCCAGCGCGGCATCATCTACATCGACGAGATCGACAAGATCGCCCGCAAGAGCGAGAACACCTCGATCACGCGCGACGTCTCCGGCGAGGGCGTGCAGCAGGCGCTGCTGAAGCTGCTGGAGGGCACGATCGCGAACGTCCCGCCTCAGGGCGGGCGCAAGCACCCGCATCAGGAGTTTATCCACGTGGACACCACCAATATCCTCTTCATCTGCGGCGGCGCCTTTGACGGTCTGGACAAGATCATCGAGCGGCGCACCACCAAGAAGACGATGGGCTTCGGCGCCGATATCGTCAGCGGCAGCGAGCGCGATGTGGGAGAGATCCTGGCGCAGGTGCAGCAGCACGATCTGCTGAAATTCGGCATCATCCCCGAGCTTGTCGGACGGCTGCCGGTCGTGGCACCGCTGCACTCGCTCAAGCGCGAGGATCTGGTGCGCATCCTGACAGAGCCAAAGAACGCCATGACCAAGCAGTATCAGGCGCTGCTGTCCTACGACGGCGTGGAGCTGGAATACGAGCCGGAGTCTCTGGAGGCGATCGCGGACAAGGCGATCGCGATGAAGATCGGCGCGCGCGGTCTGCGCAGCGTGATGGAGGGCGTCATGACCGACATCATGTATTCCATTCCCTCCGAGACGACCGTGAAAAAGGTGATCGTCACGGCGGACAGCGTAAAAAACGGCACGAGCCCGGTCGTCCGGCGCGTCGGAGACTGAGGCGTGGCCCGTACTCCGGAAAGGAGATCGCATGAATCACAGCGTTGAAAACACCATCCCCATGCCGCTGCTGGCGCTGCGGGGACTGAACGTATTTCCCGGGATGCTCCTCACCTTCGATGTGGAGCGCCCGGCGTCGATCGCGGCGCTGGGCATGGCCGCGGGCATCGACCAGCTTATTTTTCTGTCGGCGCAGAAGGATCTGAGCTCCGAGATGCCGGAGGCGGAGGGGATCTATCCCGTCGGTACGGTCTGCCGGATCCGGCAGCAGCTTCGCCAGCCGCGCGGCAGCGTGTGCCGCGTGATGGTGGAGGGCCTCTACCGCGCGCAGGCCGTGCACATCGACGCGGACCCCAAGGGCTACACGGCCGAGCTGATTCCGCTGCCGGACAGGGGAGAGCGGGTGAGCGAGGCGCGGATGAAGGCGCTGGTGCGCAGCTGCCTGAACCTCTTTGAGGAATATCTGCGCGCGAATCCCGACTTGCCGGCGGAGCAGATCCTGAACGTCCTCGCCAACCCCGATCCCGCGCATATTACATACTACATTGCGCAGAACGTGCAGTTCAGCATCGAAGACAAGCAGCAGATCCTGGAGACCGTCTATCCCTCCAGACGACTTGCACTGGTGAGCAAGCTCCTCAATCGTGAGCTGAATATCCTCGAGATCGAAAAGAAGCTGAGCGAGGAGACGCAGGAGCAGATGAGCCGAAGCCAGCGGGAATACTATCTGCGCGAAGAGCTGAAGATCATCCAGAACGAGCTGGGCGACGAGGGCCAGATCGACGATGTGGATGAATACCGCCAGAGGATCAACGCGCTGCCCGTCTCCGACGAGATCCGGGATAAGCTCCTCAAGGAGCTGGGGCGTCTGGCAAAGCAGCCCTTCGGCTCCTCCGAGGCAGCCGTGCTGCGCGGCTATCTCGACGTCTGTCTGGAGATCCCCTGGGGGAAGACGACGAAGGAGACCGTGGATCTCGCGCGGGCGCGGAAGATCCTGGACGACGAGCACTACGGCCTGGAGAAGGTCAAGGAGCGCATCCTTGAGTATCTTGCGGTCAAGCAGCTCTCGCCGGAGATCAAGGGCGGGCTCCTCTGCCTCGTGGGGCCTCCGGGCACCGGCAAGACCAGCGTCGCGCTGAGCGTCGCGAAGGCGATCAACCGCAAGCTCGTGCGCGTATCTCTGGGAGGCGTCCACGACGAGGCGGAGATCCGCGGCCACCGCAAGACCTATATCGGCTCCATGCCGGGCCGCATCATCAGCGGTATTACGCAGGCGGGAAGCTGCAATCCGCTCATGGTGCTCGACGAGATCGACAAGCTCTCCTCCGACTACCGGGGAGACCCCGCCTCCGCGCTGCTGGAGGCGCTCGATCCCGAGCAGAACAGCAGCTTCCGCGACAACTTCCTGGAGCTGCCCTTCGATCTGTCGCAGGTCTTTTTCATCACCACCGCAAACACCGAAAACACCATCCCGCGCGCCCTGCTGGACCGCATGGAAGTGATCGAGCTGTCCAGCTACACCGACGAGGAGAAGCTGGAGATCGCAAAGCGCCACCTGCTGCCCAAGCAGCGCAGAAAGCACGGCCTCAAGGCCGCGCAACTGCGCATGGACGACGGGGCCATCCGCGCGCTGATCTCCGGATATACCCGCGAGTCCGGCGTTCGCACGCTGGAGCGGGAGATCGCCGCGATCTGCCGGAAGGCGGCGGGCGGCATCGCGGAAGGCCGGTACAAGAGCCTGAGCGTGAAGGCGGAGAAGCTGGAGGAGCTGCTTGGCCCGGTGAAGTTCAAGCCCGACGCGCTGCGTGTGCGCGACGAGGTGGGGCTTGTGCGCGGCCTCGCCTATACCTCCGTGGGCGGCGAGGTCCTGGACGTGGAGGTCGCCGTTGTGGACGGCAGCGGAAAGCTGGAGCTGACGGGCAACCTCGGCGATGTGATGAAGGAGTCGGCGCGGGCCGCCCTGACCTACATCCGCAGCCGCTCGGAGCGGCTTGGGATCGACAAGGAGTTTTACAAGAACAAGGATATCCATATCCACTTCCCGGAGGGCGCCGTGCCGAAGGACGGACCGTCCGCCGGCATCACCGTCTGTGTCGCGCTGATCTCGGCGCTGACCGAAAAGAGCGTGCGGCGCGACGTGGCCATGACGGGCGAAATCACGCTGCGCGGCCGCGTGCTGCCCATCGGCGGCCTGCGGGAGAAGACCATGGCCGCCTTCCGCGCGGGCGTGAAGACGGTGATCATCCCGGCGGAGAACGCCCCGGATCTGGCCGAGATCGACCAGACCGTGCGAAGCCGCCTGCAGTTTGTGCCGACGGAGCATGTGGATCATATTCTCGATCTGGTGCTGACCGGGGAGAAGACGCTGCCGGAGCGTGCGGCAGCCGCCGCGCCCCTGCAGGAGGAGCGGCCCGGGATCCGACAGTAGGTGAATGATGGCCTCTCTCAATCTCAATCTTGCGCAGTTTGGGAAATCCGCGGCGTCCGCCTCCCAGTTTGTCCGCAGCCCCTTGCCGTCGGTCGTCTTCGCGGGCAAGTCGAACGTCGGGAAGTCCTCGGTCATCAACCGCGTGCTCAACCGCAAAAACTTTGCGCGCGTCGGCTCGCAGCCGGGGAAGACCGTGCACGTAAACTACTTTCTCATCGATGAAAAGCTCTACTTTGTGGACCTGCCCGGCTACGGCTACGCGAAGGTTTCGCAGAGCGAGCGTGAGCGCTGGGGAAAGCTGATGGAGAGCTTCTTCTCCGACCCGTCGAGGATCGATCTGGGTGTGATGATCGTGGACGCGAGGCACAGGCCCACCGCGGACGACATCACCATGGCGCAGTGGTTTCGCAATTCCGGCCGCCGCTTTGTGTTGCTCGCCAACAAGCTGGACAAGCTGAAGAAAAGCGAGATTGCAGGCAATCTGGCCTGCATCCGGGAGACGCTGGCGCTGCCGGACGATACGCTTCTGATCCCGTTTTCCGCCGAAAAGGGCGAAGGGCGCGAGGCGCTCCTGGCGGAGATTTTGAAGCTGGTGTGACATTTTTGAAAGCGAGACGGGATTATTCCCGTCTCGCACTTGTTTTTTGGGTCTGAATTTGGTAAAATATCTTTAATTGGGGGTGTTCCGTATCAGCGCAGTACAGTCCATCTGGGACGGCTTTGATTTTTCCTATATCCTCAGCATTCTCCTGAGCGTGATCCCGGCGCTGCTGTGCATCACCCTCCACGAGCTGAGCCACGGCTTCGTCGCCTATAAGCTGGGCGACAGCACCGCCAAGGACCGCGGCCGCCTGACGCTCAATCCCATCAAGCATCTGGATCCGATGGGGCTCTTGATGATGGTCGTTTTTCACGTGGGCTGGGCAAAGCCTGTGCCCGTGAATATGACGCGCTTCAAAAATCCCAAGCGGGGGATGGCGCTGACGGCGCTGGCGGGACCTGTGAGCAACGTGCTCATCACGGTCGTGTTTCTCTTCCTGTTCGGCCTTGCCTATCTCCCGCTGAGCCGCAGCGGCGCGGGCCGCTATCTCCTGCAGATGATCGAGCTCACGGCCAGCATCAGTCTGGGCCTTGCGATCTTTAACCTCATCCCCGTCCCGCCGCTGGACGGCTCGAAGGTGCTGCTCTCCTGTCTGAGCGACGAGGGCTACTGGAAGCTCATGCGCTATGAACGCTACGGCTCTCTCCTCATGCTCGCCCTGGTGGCGACCGGCGTGCTGGGACGCCCGCTCTCGCTGCTGATCAACACCGTCTATCAGTGGCTCATGCCCGTGGCGCAGGGCGGACTCGCCCTGGCCTACAAGCTGTTTTATCATCTCTGACGCCTATGGAAAATCCGAGCTTTTTTCTGGAGGCTGTGGTTCGGGAAAAAAACGAGCTGCAGGATTTTGAGGGGCCGCTCAGTCTCATTCTGATGCTCCTGTCGAAGAACAAGATCGAGATCCGGGATGTGAGCATCTCGCAGATCCTCGACCAGTATCTCGCGTATCTGGACGAGATGCAGAGCATGGATCTGGAGATCGCGAGCGAGTTCGTGCAGATGGCGTCCCATCTGCTGTACATCAAGACAAAGACGCTTCTGACCGCCGAGGAGGAGGTCTCCGAGCTCGAGGTGCTGCTGCAGTCGCTCGAGCAGCTCAAGTGCAGGGGCGCCTACGAGGCGATCCAGCAGGTGACGCCGAAGCTGAAGCGGGCCTCGGAGCTGGGGCTTCTCTACTACTCCAAGCTTCCCGAACCGCCGCCGGAGACGGTCGGCAGGTATACATACAGGCATGCTCCGGTCGAGCTGCTGCACGCCCTGTTTGAGGTCTACGCCCGGGGCGGCAGAACGCCGGAGCAGGGGATGGACATGGAGACGGTCGTCCCGCAGCGCATCCTCTACAGCGTGCGCAGCAAGAGCCGTCAGATCCTGGAACGCCTGCGCCGGGGCGCCGCGTCCCTGGACGAGCTCTACCGCGGCTGCGCCTCGCGCTCCGAGGTGGTCGCGACCTTCGTGTCCGTGCTGGAGCTGTGCAATCTCGGCAGCATCCGCATCGAGCGGCACGGCGAGCTCTATGTTGCGGAATTTGCCGGGGGCGACGTGGAAGAGATCCTGGAGAATCTGGAAGAATAAAAGGGAACGGCGCTTCTTTTGCGCCGTGGTGACGAGCTTGAGTGATATTTATTCGGTCCTTGAGGCTATACTTTTTGCAGCGGGTGACAGCGTCCCGGCGGCGAGGCTCTCGCTGGTGCTGGGCATGGAGGAAAGCGAGATCTTCCGCATCGCGGCGGAGCTCGCGGAACGCTACAGCAGGGAGGGGCGCGGCATGCGCATCCTGCGCCTGGACGACAAGCTGCAGATGTGCTCGGCGCCGGAGTACGCGCCGTATATCAGCAAGACCCTCGAGCACCGCAGGCCGCCCATGCTCTCGCCCCCGGCCCTGGAGACGCTGGCGATCGTGGCCTATTTCCAGCCGGTGACGAGGGCGTATATCGACAAGGTGCGCGGCGTGGACAGCTCCTATACGGTGGGCGTGCTCGCGGAGCGCGGCCTCATCGAGACCTGCGGCAGACTGGATGTGCCCGGCCGGCCGAGCATTTTCCGCACGACGGACGTGTTTCTCCGCACCATGGGGATTCGCTCGCTTGACGAGCTGCCGCCCCTGCCGGACATGAACGGCGGCGAGGGCCTCGCGCAGCTGCAGGATGCGATCGACCAGCTGGAACAGGCGGACAAGACAGGGCAGCTTGCCATGACGGAGGTTATGGAGGAAGCGGTCAAGGAGTGATGTGATTTGGTTGCGCTCATCATCATAGGCGTTCTTGCTCTGATCATCACGGCGATCCTGCTGATCCCGGTGGGCGTGGATCTGGGCTATGAGGGCGGGGAGTTCCACCTCGCCGCGAAAATCAACGGATTCCTGCTGCAGCTTTTCCCCAAGCCGGCGCGGGATGAGAGCAAGAAGCCGAAAGAGAAAAAAGAGAAAAAAGAAAAAAAGCAGAAAAAGAAAAAGGAGCCGAAGCCCGAGAAGGAGGGCAAGGAGAAGCCAAAGCGCAAGCTGAACTTCTCCAGGGACGAGATCCTCGGCCTTGTAAAAGCCGCTCTGAAGGGTGTCGGAAGGTTTGGACGCAAGCTGAAGGTCAACCGCTTTCACCTCAACTATGTGGCGGCGGGGGACGACCCCTACAATACGGCGATGAGCTTCGCCTACGTCAACGCCGCGCTCTCAAGCCTCGCGCCCATCTGCGCACGGCGCTTTACCGTGAAGGACTGCGAGGTCCGGACAGACATCGACTTTCTCGCGGAGGCGATGACGCTCGATCTCGGCCTCGCTTTGACGATCCGGATCGGACAGATCCTTGGCGTCGGCTTTAGCGTCGGGTTCGGCGCGCTGAAAATTCTGATCCGAAACAAGCTGCGGCTGAGAAAAGAGCGGAAACGGCTGAAAAAAGAAGGCGGCGACGCCGACGAGACACCTGAGAAAGAGAAAAAGAACATACAGGCAGAGGAAAGGATGGAAGCAAATGGATAACAACCCGATCGGCGAACTCATGCAGACCACCATGGACAATGTCAAAAACATCCTCAAGGTTGACACTGTCGTCGGAGAGCCCATCTATACGCCGGATGGCATCACCCTCGTACCCATTTCCCGCATCAGCGTCGGTTTCGGCGGCGGCGGAGTGGAATTCAACGGCAAAAAGCTCGGCGAACCGCGCCCCTACGGCGGAGGCAACGCCACCGGTGTGAAGATCGATCCCATCGGCTTCCTGGTGATCAAGGACGGTACAATCCGCATGATCAATGTGACACCGCCCGCAAGCAACACGGTCGACCGCATCATCGATCTCGTCCCGCAGGTCATGGACCGGGTCGACAGCTTCATTGCCAAGCAGAAGGAAGACAAGTAAAATCACCGGACTCATAAAATAGGATCGGCTGTCAATAATAAGCACTGCCCGAAGGGTGGTGCTTATTATCAGAAAGTGGATATCGGCCGTCCTTGCCGCGGCGCTGCTGCTCTCGTGCCGCCCGGGCGCGTCCGCCGCCGGAGCGCCGCGCGTGGGCGCCCTCTGCGCCGTGGTCATGAACCGCGGCGGCGAGATCGTCTATGCGAAGAACGCGGAGAAGCGCGCGCTCATTGCCAGCACGACCAAGCTCATGACCGCCATCGTCTCTCTGGAGCAGGCGGGACCGTCCGAGGCGGTGGAGGTCCGTCCGGAGCACTGTGCGGTCGAGGGATCGTCGATGTATCTGAAGCCGGGAGAGAGATACACGGTCCGGCAGCTGGTGACGGGGCTTCTGCTCGTGTCCGGAAACGACGCGGCGCTCGCGCTTGCCGACCATGTGGCCGGCAGCCCTGAGGCCTTTGCCGTGCGCATGAACCGGAAGGCGCGCGAGCTGGGGCTCGGGAACAGCCATTTTGTCAATCCGCACGGCCTGGACGCCGGGGATCACTACTCCAGCGCGGCAGACCTGGCAAGGCTGATGGCCTATTGCATGGAGAATCCGGACTTTGCCGCGATCACGCGCATGAAGAGCTTTCGGCTCGGCGAGAACATCTATTATAATCACAACCGGCTTTTGAGCGACTGCCCCGGCTGCATCGGCGGAAAGACGGGCTTTACCGAGGCCGCGGGACGCTGCCTGGTCAGCTGCTGCGAGCGGGAGGGGACGCGCCTGATCTGCGTGACGCTCTCCGATCCCGACGACTGGAAGGACCATCGGACGCTCTACGACTGGGCTTTCGCGCACTACGGCGAAAGAGATGTGAGCGGGGAAGTTCGCTTTGACGTGGAGGTCCTGTCCGGGGAGCGCGCCTCCGTGTCCGTTGAAGCGCAGCCGCTGCCGCTGTTTCTGCCGAAAAACGCGCAGCTGCGCGTGGAGGCGGAGCTTCCGCGCTTCGTATTCGCACCGGTGGAGGCCGGAATGCCCGCCGGGAAACTGACCGTAATTTCCGGCGGAGAAGTTCTGGGAGAGGCGGATCTGGTCTATGGGGAGAGCGTGGCGCAGAGGGAGCGCCACAGCTGGCTGTGGAACCGGATCCAAAGCAGAAAATGAGTGAGAAGATTCAAAAAATCATATCCGCCGCCGGCCTGATGTCCAGACGGGCGGCGGAAGCGTGCATTGCGGCGGGCCGCGTCACGGTCAACGGCAGGACCGCAGTGCTGGGAGAGAGGGCCGAGGCCGACGGGGACGAGATCTGCGTGGACGGCACGCCGCTTGTCTCCGGGGGCAGAAAGTACTACATAATGCTCAACAAGCCGCGCGGCTATGTCACAACGATGCATGACGAGCGCGGACGCAGAAACGTGAGCGAGCTGGTGGAGGAGCTGGACGCGCGCGTGTATCCGGTGGGCAGGCTGGACATGAACTCGGAGGGCCTGCTCATCATGACCAATGACGGCGATTTTGCAAACCGCCTCACGCATCCCTCGCATGAGGTGGACAAATGCTATCGCACCTGGGTGCAGGGGGAAGACATTGCCGCCGCAGCGCAGCGTATGCGCAGTCCGATGCGCATCGACGGCTACGCCGTCGGCCCGGCCAAGGTCGAGATCGAAGAACTGAAGGGCGGCAGCGGCATCCTCCTCATTACGATCCACGAGGGGAGGAACCGCCAGATCCGCAAAATGTGCGAGCAGGCGGGGGCGCGCGTGACGCGGCTTTGCCGGATCCGCGAGGGGTCGCTCTCTCTGGGAAATCTCCCGGTGGGAAAGTGGAGACGGCTCACGGACGCGGAGCTGCGCGGGATGAAATAGCCTATGGACGGACATGACTGCATGCAGCAGGCCGATCTGGTGGTGATCGGCGGAGGCCCCGCGGGCATGATGTGTGCGGGCGTCGCCGCCGGGAGAGGGCTGGATGTGATCCTGCTGGAGCCGAACCGGCAGCTCGGACGAAAGCTGCGCATCACAGGGAAGGGCCGCTGCAACCTGACGAACAACTGTGATATCCGGACGATCCTGTCGAACATCCCCGGCGACGGACGCTTCCTGTACAGCGCGCTGAACCGTCTGCCGCCCTCGGAGCTGATGGCCTTTTTTGAGGCGGAGGGCCTGCGGCTCAAAACGGAACGGGGCATGCGCGTGTTCCCGGAATCTGACAACGCAAACGACGTGGCGGACACCATGGAAGCTCTCTGCCTGCGGCGCGGTGTCCGGGTTATCCACAGCTTCGCGCGGGAGATCAGAGCCATTGATGGGGCTGTGGCGTCTGTGATGACGGACGACGGTGAGATCGCCTGCCGGGCCGCGGCGATCTGCACCGGCGGTCTGTCCTATCCGCGCACGGGCTCCACGGGCATGGGCTATACGATGGCGAAAAAGCTGGGGCACACGGTCACCCCGACCCGTCCGTCTCTGGTGCCGCTTGAGAGCGGAGACGCCTGGTGTGCCCGGATGCAGGGCTTTTCGCTGAGAAATGTGCGGCTGTCCGCCTATGAGGACGAGCGGCTGATTTTCCGGGAGCAGGGAGAGATGCTCTTCACACATTTCGGCGTTTCGGGCCCGCTGGTGCTCTCGGCGAGCGCCAAGATGCGCCGCATGGGGAGCGCCGTCTACCGGCTCGAGATCGACCTCAAGCCTGCGCTGGACGAGAAGAAGCTCGACGCGCGGCTGCTGAGGGACTTTGCGAAATACAGCAACCGCGAGTTCAAAAACGCGCTGGACGATCTTGCCGGGCGCCTGATGATCCCGGTGCTGGTGGAGCTGTCCGAAATCCCGGGGGACACGAAGGTGAACGCCATCACACGCGAGCAGCGGCTGCGCCTGCTGAGACTGTTGAAGGCCTTTCCCGTCTCCGTTTCGGGAACGCGCCCCATCGACGAGGCGATCGTCACGGCGGGCGGCGTGAGCACCAGGGAAATCAACCCGCGCACCATGGAGTCGAAGCTCGTGAGGGGACTGTATTTTGCGGGCGAGGTTCTCGATCTGGACGCGTATACGGGCGGCTTCAATCTGCAGATCGCCTGGTCTACCGGCTTCGCGGCCGGAAATTCTGTGCCTTTGAGTGAGGATTCGATATGAACGGACACTATGCAATCGCCATCGACGGTCCCTCCGGCGCGGGGAAAAGCAGCCTTGCGCAGCGCTGCGCGCAGGCTTTCGGCTTCATCTACGTAGACACGGGAGCCATCTACCGCACGGTCGGCCTGGCGGCCCTCCGGCGCGGCATCAACCGCAGGGACGAGGCGGCCGTCGCCGCGATGCTGCCGGAGCTGGACATTCAGATGCGCTACAACGAGGCGGGGGAGCAGTGCATGCTCCTCAACGGAGAGGACGTCTCCCGGGAAATCCGGCTGCCGGAGATCTCGATCTGCGCCTCCGACGTGTCCGCGCTGCCCGCGGTGCGCGCCTATCTGCTGGACATGCAGCGGCAGTTTGCGCAGCGCTACAGCGTCATCATGGACGGGCGCGACATCGGCACGGTCGTCCTGCCGGACGCCGATCTGAAGATCTTCCTCACGGCCAGCGCCCGGGCCCGCGCCGAGCGCCGGGTAAAGCAGCTGGCAGAAAAGGGCGTGGAGGCGGATTATGCCGAGGTCCTGCGGGATATCGAGTACCGGGACGCGCAGGACAGCGGACGCGCGGCGGCCCCGCTGCGCGCGGCGGAGGACGCGGTGCACATGGACACGACGGAGATCGATTTTGACGAGAGCTTTGCGCTCATGTCGAAGATCATCGAGGACAGGCTGCAGATCGCGGCGGGGAAGGGCTGAGATGAGGGAGCTTCGTGTAGCCCGGAGCGCAGGCTTCTGCTTCGGCGTGCAGCGCTCTGTGGAAATGGCCGAGGAGCTGCTTGAGAAGGTGGGAGGCTGCGCAAGCCTCGGACCGCTGATCCACAACGACGACGTCGTGTCCCAGCTGGAGGGCAGGGGAATGCGCGTCATTTCCTCCGCGCAGGAAGTTGAGCCGGGGACGCATGTGATGATCCGCGCCCATGGGGTCTCGCCCCAGGTCTACGCGGCGCTGGAGAGGGCCGGAGCCGTCGTGACGGACGCCACATGTCCCAAGGTAAAGGCGATACATACGATCGTACGGCGGGCCGGCGAGGAGGGCCGCTTTGTGATCATCATCGGGATGCGCAGGCATCCTGAAGTGGAGGCGATCTGCGGCTGGTGCGATCGGTGTGCGGTCTTTGAAAACGCGTCGGAGCTTGGAGACTGGCTGGAAAACAATGATTACATATGGGAAATACCCATAACAGTCGTTGTCCAGACGACGCAGACCCGTGGTAATTTTACCGAATGTTGTGAAATAATAAAAAAAAGATGTACAAACGCAAAAATATCTGATACAATATGCTTTGCTACGCTTACCCGGCAGGAAGAGGCAGCCGGGCTCGCAGCCGATTGTGATGCTATGGTGGTGATCGGCGGCAGGCATAGTGCCAACAGCCTGCACCTGGCCCAGATCTGTGCTGCGCACTGTAAAAATGTGCAGTTCATTGAAAAAACGGGAGAGTTGGATCTGGACAAGCTCAGGGCGGCCAATGTCGTCGGCTTGACAGCCGGCGCGTCCACGCCTGCGTGGATCATTAAGGAGGTAAGGAACAAAATGAGCGACGAAATCAAAATTGAAGCGCCCGCGGTTGATACGGAGAAGGAGCTGTCCTTCGACGAGATGCTGGAAGAGACGCTAAAAACCATATATAACGGAGACAGGGTAAGCGGCACCGTTGTGGCCATCACCGGCACCGAGATCAGCGTTGATCTGGGCGCCAAGTATTCCGGCTTTATCCCCACCACCGAGTTTACCGACGACGGGGTGAAGGTGGAAGACGTTGTCAAGCTCGGCGATGAGATCGAAGCGGTCGTTGTGCGGGTGAACGACGTCGAGGGTACCGCGATGCTCTCCAAAAAGCGTCTGGACGCGGCAAAGGTCTGGAGCGATGTGGAGGCCGCCGTCGAGAACGAGACCGTGCTCGAGGGTGTGGTCACAGAGGAAAACAAGGGCGGCGTGGTCGTCAATGTCAAGGGCGTGCGCGTCTTTGTGCCCGCCTCTCAGACGGACCTGCCCAGAGACGCGGAGATGTCCCAGCTGCTGAAAAAGACCGTGCGTCTGCGCATTACCGAGGTCAACAAGGCGCGCAAGCGCGTCGTCGGCTCCATTCGCCGCGTCGCGCAGGCCGAGCGCCGCGAGCGCATCGAGGCGATCTGGAATGAGATCGAGGTCGGCAAGAGGTACAGGGGCGTTGTCAAATCTCTGACCAGCTACGGCGCTTTCGTTGACATCGGCGGGATC
>Ga0079305_1002455_pt1 | contig 16024 bp, 14 predicted proteins | sample LMS_cellobiose_e_FD_79183 | JGI IMG/M metagenome (GOLD analysis project Ga0079305, IMG submission 79183) | Rumen-fistulated moose microbial communities from Alaska, USA - LMS_cellobiose_enrichment | ecosystem: Host-associated > Mammals > Digestive system > Stomach > Rumen fluid ... | reverse complement strand
TCGCCCGGATCGGAGACGGCGGGCATCCCCGCGTCGGTCACAAGGGCGCAGCTCTCTCCCGCCAAAACGCGCGAAACGATCTCCTGCGCGCGGGCGGCGCGGCCCCGCTGCGCCTGATAATAGCTCACGAGCGGCTTGGAAATACCGAGATGCGTAAGCAGCTTTCGCGTGACGCGCGTATCCTCCGCCGCGATAAAAGCGACGCCGGCAAGCACCTCGGCCGCGCGCGGCGAAAGATCGCCCAGATTACCGATCGGAGTTCCGACGAGATACAGCTCAGACATGGCAATTGTTCCTTTCCGACAGAAGGAAAAGCGCATGGAGAGGCAACCCTCCCCATGCGCTTTCGATTCATGAACTCAGCCCTGGACAGGAGCTCCGACCGGGCAGGCATCGGCGCAGGAGCCGCACTCGATGCAGGAATCGGCATCGATGACGTACTTGTCACCGCCGGGCTTGATCGCGCCGACAGGGCAGCCATCGGCACAGGTGCCGCAGCTCAGGCAGGAATCGGTAATAACATATGCCATTTGTAAAGTACCTCCTTTAGTAGATTACCTTGATTTTATCATAAATTTTCAAAAAAGCAATTGCTTTTAAGAAAAATTTCCAATAATTCAACAAAATATGTTTATTTTGTCTCAGCGGCGCTTTCGTCGCGGGCAGCCTGCGCGGCATGGGCCTGCGCGCCCGGTTTTCTGTGGCGCACCCCGCCGCGGCGGCGGCGTCTGCGGGGAGGATCGGAGGCGGGTTCTTCTCTTGCGCCGTCCTCTGCCTCCGCGGCTTTCTGCGGGCGCACCGTTTTTTGACGGTGCGGCTTCGGCGGACGGCTCTCCTGCGGGGCGGCAAGAGCGTCGTCTTCCTCCTCCTGCCGCGGCGCTTCTTCAGCCTGCTCCTTTACGGCGGCTGCATGATACGCGGAGCGCATCCTTCCCTCGAGCTGATCCTTGTGATAAGCGCGCACCTCGCCGGCGTCTCCTTCGAGCCGCACCTTCAGCCAGCCGGTCAGCAGGCTGACATCCGTCACGGTGCCGCGGCCATCCGGCGTCATGACAGATGAATTGACGCGCGGCGTCGTGCGGATCAGGTCCTCGTAGGCCTCCTGCTCGTACTTAAGGCAGCACATCAGCCTGCCGCAGGCGCCGGAAATCTTCGTGGGATTGAGCGAAAGGCCCTGCGCCTTCGCCATGCGGATCGAAACGGGCTGAAAATCGCCGAGGAAGCTCGAGCAGCAAAACTCCCTGCCGCAGCAGCCGATGCCGCCGAGCATCTTGGCCTCGTCGCGCACGCCGATCTGGCGCAGCTCGATCCGCGTGTGGAACACGCCCGCCAAATCCTTGACCAGCTCGCGGAAATCCACGCGTCCGTCGGCCGTAAAGTAAAACAGCACCTTGCTGCCGTCAAAGGCGTATTCGACCTCGACAAGCTTCATCTCAAGCCCGTGATCGAGGATTTTCTGCTGGCAGATGCCGAATGCGCGCTCCTCGCGGCGGCAGTTTTCCTCCGCGCGGGCGATATCCGCGGGCGTCGCGACGCGCACCAGCTTTTTGAGCGGCTTGACGAGCTCCTCCGCGGTCACCTCGCGCGACGCAATGGAGACGCGGCCGCACTCGATGCCGCGCGCGGTTTCCACGATCACCTGCTGCTCAGGTTCCACCGCGACGCCGCACGGATCAAAATAATAGATCTTTCCTCCGTCCTTGAACCGGACGCCGATTACCGTAGCCATAGCTTTCCTCATTTTCTCCCCGCAGGGTGGATTTCTCGATCTGATCGCGCCCCGCCGCAGCCCTTGTCAAACGGCCGCGGTCAGCTCGTCCGTGAGCACGGCGCAAAGCAGCGGACGCCCGACGTTCTGCATCGTGCGCAGCTGCGCTTTTTCTATTATAGCAACAATCCGCGCGCACTGCAACGCGGAAAGGCCGCCGTCTCCCGCCGTGAGCCGCCGCCCGACGGCGGCGCGCAGCAGCGAGAGCTGCTCGAGGAGCGCGTCGCGGTCGCTCTCCCGCTCGGCGAGCAGCCGCAAAATCGTGTAGCGGTCCCGCGCAAAGACCGCCTCCGTCAAGGCGGCCGTATCGGCGAGCAGCGCCCGCGTCGTTTCGTCTGCAAGCGCGCTTTGCGCCTGCCCGACCGTTTCAAACGCGGCGGCGGCCTGCATGCGCGCATCGGCGGCGGCCTGCGGCATCAGGCGGGCGAGCGCATCCTCGCGCTGCGCGCGCGTCAGCTCCTGCATCGTGAGCCGCGTTGCGCGCGAAAGAACGGTATCGAGCAGCGCGCCGCGGCTCGTCGCCGTCAGCAAAAAGCAGATGTGCGCCGGCGGCTCCTCCATGATCTTGAGCAGCGCATTCTGCGAGAGAACGGGCATATTCTGCACATCGGCCAGCAGCAGCACGCGCCGCTCGGATTCATTCGGGGCCACCCATGCGCCGGCGCGCAGCTCACGCACGGCTTCGATGGCGTAGGCCTTTTTCTCCCGCCCGTCGATCACCGTCAGATCGGGATGATTGCCGCTTTCGATCTTGCGGCAGGAAATACACGCCCCGCAGGGGCGGCGTGCCGCGCTGCGGCACAGCACCATCGCCGCGGCATATTTTGCCAGCGTGCGCTTGCCGGATCCCTCCGCCCCCTCGATGAGCAGCGCATGCGGAAAGCGCCCGCCCGCCCAAAGGCGTTCGAGCGATGCGTAGGCGCTTTGCTGATGATAAAGCTGCTGCATGGCGGTTCCTCTTACCGGCGAGCGCGCCGGATCGCGCGCAGGCGGTCGTTCACTGCGATCGCACCGTCAACCATGCGGGCGCGCAGCGGGCGATAGGTATAGTCAAATTCTCCGGCGAGCTCGTCAAGCCGGCCGTTGAAGCCTTTTTTAAAGCGGTAGAGCCCATACATGTGGTTGCCTTCCGGCTCCAGGTTGCCCGAAACGCCCTGAAAGTCGTATACCGCGCAGCCCGTCTCGACCGCCCAGCGGATCATTTCCCACTGCACGAGATAATTCGGCATCACATTGCGCGCCTCGTTATCGGAGGCGCCGTAAACATAGCAGGTCTTTCCGGCGGCGTTCGCCGCGATGGCGCCCGCGATGGCCTTTCCTTCATAAAAAGCGAGATACAGCCGGGCGCGGTCGCCCAGCGCCGCGAGAAACCGCTCGAAATACGCCTTCGGCCGGATCGCAAAGCCGTCGCGCTCGCCGGTCGTTTCCATCAGGCGGCAGAAATCGTCCAGATCCTCCGCCCCGCAAACGCGCACCTCGACGCCGTGGCGCTGCGCAAGGCGCAGGTTGCGGCGCGTCTGCTGCGTGAGATTCGCGAGCAGCTCCTCCTCGGTGCGGCCGTCCAGGTACAGGCGGTAATTAAAGCGCGCCTGGATGCCCTCAAACCCGTCCGGCCCGTAGGACTGCACAAACCCGAGGCTCTTCGCGATCGCGGCAAATTCGTCATCGGAGAAGAGCACATCCGGATCCATCTTAAAGGCGTGGGCACGGTGTTTTTCGGCAAGCGCATCGACGCCCGCCTTCAGGCAGGCCAGCACGCCGCGGTCGTGCGGATCGCAGACCGGTCCGCGCGGGCAATAGAGGAACGACGTGGCGATCAGCGGGATTTTCTGTATCAGAACCGAGGCGCTGCCGGCGATCCGCCCCGCATCGTCGCGGCAGACGACGGCGGCAAAGCCCCAGTTGGACTTAACCTGCCGCCACGCGGACAGCTGGGTGAAGCCGCCCTGCGGATGCCCGAGGACAAACGCATCGAGCTCAGGGTATTGCGACGGCTCCAGAATCTCATAGCGCATGGGAGTCATCCCCTTCTTTCGGTATCGGCGTGTCAAACAGCGCCAGATTGCGCTCCAGAACGGCGCGCCCGCGCCACGCGAAGGCGCGGTTTTGCATCAGGCGGTCGAGATTTTCCGCTGTAAGGTACGGCTGCACATCCTGCGCAAACGCCGCGATCGGCGTCTTCGGAACGGCGCGGTTGTGCGGGCAGGCAAGCTGGCAGCGGTCGCAGCCCCATACGAGGCCGCCGCTGCGGAGCAGCTGCTCCTCCCGCTTTGTGAGCGCGCCTTTCTTCTGCGTGATGGACGAGAGGCAGCGATCGGCGCAAAAGACGCCGCCGAGCGCGCCTGTCGGGCAGGCGCGGCGGCAGGCGCCGCAGCCCTCGCAGGTGCGATATGCCTGCGCGGCGGGCAGCGGCAGATCGGTCACGATCTCGCCCAGAAAGCAGAACGAGCCCCACGTTTCATGCAGCAGCAGCCCGTTTTGTCCGCGTATGCCGAGCGCGGCCCGAACGCCCGCCTCTACCTCATCGACGGGCGACGCATCCGCAAAGGGCACGAACGCATACGCCGCCCACCGCTCCCGCAGGAGCGCCGCCAGCGCTTCCAGCATACCCATGACAACGGCGTGGTAATCGGGCAGCACGGCATAGAGCGAAAGGTTTCGCGGCATCTTCCCCACATAGTAGGGAAACGCGCACACCAAAACGCTTTGCGGCGCCTTCGGCAATCGTGAGCCGCTGCGCGCGCGCGGCAGCCGCAGATCATCCCCCCACCGGGCGACGCCCCCGTCGGGGATGCCGCAGGCGGCGAGCAGCGCGGCGAGCTCCGCCGTCATGTGCCGGCGCCCCCGCAGGTCGCTTTTGCGGCGGTGCGCAGGGGGCCCGTCTTCGGCGTAAAAGCGCCTTTTTGTTGAAGGCGTCGGAAACGGATCTTGATCAAGGGGTTCTCCTCATTTCAGGCGGGCATCCACTGACACCGCGCGAGATCGACGCTGCCGTCGGGCAGGAAGCAGACATCCTCCTCCTCGAGCATCCGGCGCTGCACGGCGCTGCCGCCGAAGGCAAACGCGGGTGCCAGCCTGCCCGTGCGGTTGACGACGCGATGGCAGGGGATCACGCCGGGCATGGGGTTTCGGTGCAGCGCCCAGCCGACGGCGCGCGCCGCACGCGGGTTCCCTGCGAGCAGCGCGATCTGCCCATAGGTGGCGACGCGGCCGCGCGGAATCCTCCGCACGGCCTCGTATACACGGGTATTAAAGCTTTTCTTCGCCATTTTCAGGCTCGCTTTCTCCGGCAGGATCCGGCGAGGGGGCCGCATCGGCGCCAAAGGGCTCCGACTGTGCGGGCGCAGCCGGAGCGGGCGGCTCCTGCGCATCCTCGGCGGCCTTTTTCCCGAAATTCCAGCGCCACGGCTTTTTCTTTTCCTCGGGCTCCGCCGCGGCCGGATCGGCGGTCACCGTATCGCTCTCCCAGGACATGCCGCCGTTCTCCGGCGCATCGGGCGCGGGCGGGCCGCCGGGCTCTGTTCCTTCCTTCTTTTTACCGGTCAGCACCAGCAGCACAATCAAAATGATCGCAACGGCAAAAAAGATCCCGAACAGCGCGTACAGGTTGACGCTTCCGAGCTTATGATACTGCGTATCGCCCACGGAGGACTGTACGTCCAGCACGGCGACCACCGCGCCGCCCGTATCGAGAACCGGCAGCAAAACGGCGGCGGCGTTGCCGCCCATACGACCGTCAACAAGATCGGGGACGATCCCCCCCTTCGCCGGATCGGCGTAGATCGCATCGAGTTTTTTGGTCACGGCCTTCGGAAGCGACATCAGCGAGCCGGCGCCGTAGGTGTTGTAGCCCGAATTGAGCAGGCCGTCCGCAGCGCAGACGTACTGCTCGCCGCTGCGCACGATCAGCATGGCGGCGTCGAGCTCGTCCGCCGCGCGCAGGGCGCTCATCGCGCCCGAAAGCTCGCGGTAGGCCGTCGCCTCGGAGGGATTGCGCGCCGCCGCGCTGAGCACGCCGGCGCTGTAATGATAAAGCAGCGGCGGAACAAGGGCCAGCCGCTGCTCCAATACGGAGCCGACGGCGGCGATGTCTTTTTTCTTGCGGGCCGTGGGCGCGGCGACGCAAAGCGCCGCCAACAGCAGCGCCATCACGAGCAGCACGGCCATCACGCGGCGCAAAACGGTCATTTTCGGGGTCTTTTCGGGTTCCTGGTTAGGCATGATAATGGCTCCTTTCTCAAACAGAGCGGAAACTGCTCAGCGCACGAGGATTTGCCGCAGCACTGCGCCGATCGGTTCCGTGATCACGAGCTTGGCGCGGCTGTCCATACTCGTCGCGGAGCGGTTGAGCAGCACGATCGGCGCGTCGGTGTAGTTGAGGAGGCCCGCCGCGGGGTACACGACGAGGCTGGTACCGCCGACGATGACCAGGTCGGCGCGGCGCAGGTGGGAAACCGCCGACGCCAGCACGTTGCTGTCGAGCCCCTCCTCGTAAAGCACGACGTCGGGCCGCACGATTCCGCCGCAGCGCTCGCATTTCGGCACGCCGTCGGTCTGCAGCAGCCAGGCGAGATCATACCGCGCGCCGCAGTCCATGCAGTAGTTGCGCCACACGCTGCCATGCAGCTCCAGAACGTTTTTGCTGCCGGCCTTCTGGTGCAGGCCGTCGATGTTTTGTGTGATCACGGCCGTCAGCTTTCCGGCTGCCTCGAGCTCGGCGAGCTTTTTGTGGGCGTCGTTCGGCTCGGCGTCCGGGCAGAGCATCTTCTCGCGGTGGAAGCGGAAGAATTCCTCCGGATGGCGGATAAAATAGCTGTGGCTCAGCATCGTCTCGGGCGGCACGCTGTAATGCTGGCTGTAGAGCCCGTCCACCGAGCGGAAATCCGGGATCCCGCTTTCGGTCGAAACTCCCGCGCCGCCGAAAAAGACGATACGGCTGCTCGCATCGATCAGCTTTTGCAATTCGGCAATCTGTTCGCTCATTTTTCTCCCTCCCCGATATAGGTGAAGCGGCAAAACGCTTTGCCGTCTCGAACAACCGTTTCGTTCCACATGGCGGCAGGGCGCACCCACACGCCGCGCTCCCCATAAAGCGCACGGTAAACGACATAGGGCTCAAGCGTTTCGCTGTGCGTCGCGACGTACAGCACCTCATATTCCCCGCCCTTGAAATGGCGGTAACGCCCGGGAACGATCTTCCCGATTTCTTCCGGCATCGGTATCTCCCCCGCTTTTGCCTCCGCCGCCCTCCGATCGCTTCTTCGCCCGGCGACGCCGCGCTTGATCCTTTCGCCCGCAGCGCGTGCGCAAGGCGGCGCAGGACGGACGGGAATAACTTGTTTTATTATAGCACGGCAAACCGAAAACCGCAATAAAATCGCCGCCCGTTCCCCGTATAAAAAAAAGAAAAACCGGCGAAGGCTGCGCGCCTTCGCCGGTTTTTTTCCAAAAGCCGATCCGATTGCCCCCTTATTTTGCGGCGGGTTCCCCCTCTTCGCCCTCCGCGGAGGCGCGGCGCACGGCCCGCACGGAATCGATCCGCCGGTCGTCCGCCCGCTCGACGGAAAAGACCACGTCTCCGACGCAGACGGTCGGAGACGCCTCCCCGCCGCAGGGGATATAGCCGAGCTGCTCGGTGAGAAAACCGCCGAGGGTATCCGCCTCGCTGTCATCCGGGAAATGCAGGTCCAGCAGCATCTCAACCTGCGACAGGCCCGCCGTCGCCTCAAGAATCCACACGTCGGGCGCGATCTGCCGCGCCTCCGGCGCTTCGTCGTCATATTCGTCCTCGATACTGCCGACGATCGTTTCCAGCAGGTCCTCCATCGTGACGATGCCGTAGGTACCGCCGTATTCATCGACAACGATCGCGATCTGCGTTTTCCTGCGCTGCATCAGGCGGAAAACATCGGAGCAGTTGCCGCTCTCGGGCACATAAAGCGGCTCGCGCATCACATCGCGCATCGAGAAATCCCCGGGCTTGCCGAGAAACTGCAGCAGATCCTTCGCATACAGGATACCGCAGATGCGGTCGATGTCGTCCTCATAGACGGGCAGCCGCGTGTTGCCGGAGGCCATGGCCATATCGACCGCCTCCGGCAGCGTCGCCGTCACGGGGATGGCGTTGACCTCCGTACGGTGGGTCATCACCTCGGTCACGTCGCGGTCGTCAAATTCAAAGATGCTGTTGATCATCTTCTTTTCGCTCTCGTCGATGGCGCCGCTCTCCTCCCCCTCATCGACGAGCATGCGGATCTCCTCCTCGGTCACCTGCACGGGCTCCTCGCCCGGGTCGCGGCCGCACAGGCGCACGGCGAGCGCCGATACGGCGCGCACAAAAAGCGCGGCAGGCAGCAGCAGCACGCAGAAGGCATACAGCACGTCCGCCAGCGCATAGGCGATCGGCTGCGGGAAATAGGCCGCCGCGCGGCGCGGCGAAACGACGGCGACGGCATAAAACACGACCGCCGAAATCGCAGCCGCGAGCGCCCGCCCTCCGGCAGGCAGCGCGGCGCAAAGCGACGAAACCGCCGCGGCAAAGAGCGCCGCGCAGAAATACGAGCAAAGCTGCACCGTATTGCGCGTGCGGTCGCTTTTTGTGAGCAGGCGCGAAAGGGCCTTCGCCCTTCGGCTGCCGGCCGCGGCGTCGCTCGACAGCGCCGCGTCGTCAAGGTAGACGGCGGCGGCGTGCGCCAGATTCAGCATCACGGTGAGCAAAAGCGGCAGCAACAGGTACGGCAGCGCTTTCGCCGGGTCATCGTCGGTCAGCATAAGATCTCCTTTTCCGGTGGCGGCGCGCCTCACACAGCCGCCTGCACATATTCCTCAAGGCAGAGATTTTGCTCCTGCATCGCGGCGGCGTGTTCGCGCCCCACATAGCGTACGTGCCAGGACTCATAGGTAATGCCGGTCTGCTCGGTCTTATCCGCGGGAAAACGGATCACAAAGCCGTATTCCCAGCTGTGCGCGGCCAGCCATCTACCGGCGTCGGTCTCGGCAAAGCCGTCGTCGAGCACCTGATACGCCGGCGTGACGATATCGAGCGCGAGGCCGGTGTGGTGATCGCTCGTGCCGGGCGGCGCGACCCATTCCCGCGCGGCGAGCTCCGCCTGCTCGCGGGTATACTCCGGATGGGCGGCGAGCTGGGTATTGATCTGCTTTTCAAACAGCGACTGCGACTGCGCAAAGCTGCGGTAACCGTAGTCGATCATCAGCTCGACGCCGTCGCCGGCGGCCGCCGCGATCATCTCCTCGAGATCGCCGACGATCCGCGTATCCACCAGATGGCGGTCGGGATTTCTTCCCGAGGGCGGCAGGACCAGCTCAATCTCGGCCTCAGCGGTCATCGGATGCCAGCGGTTGACGAGCACCAGGCGCCAATCGTCGGCCGAAACGGCGGGGGCGCTCTCCTGCGGTTCCGATTCTTCCGCAGGCACGCTTTCATCGGGCCGCTTCTCTTCAGGCGCGCTCTGCGCAGAGCTCTCCGCCGCAGAAGCGGCGCCCTCGGTCCGCGCCGGTACGGTGCGGGCGGCGCAGGCGGCGAGCAGCAGCAGGCACAGCGCCGGTATGATCAGTCGTTTCATGCAAAAAACTCCCTTATGGGTTCTTTGGGTTATTGTGCCATACTCCGCGAAAAAAAGCAAGCATCCCCCGCCGCGCGGCGGGAACGGCGGCGCTTTCGCATACAAAATTCCCCTTGTCAAGGAGCTTAAACTTTCCGTAAAGAAATTTTTTTCGGAATTTTGGGTTTTCCCCCTCCGCGCGGCGACACATTTTCAGGGAAAAACCCGTGGATTTCCACCGTTTCAACTGAGTTTTCAACAATTTTAGCCTGCTCTGCGTGCAAAAAGCAGTTTACTCACGGTAGTTATCCTGTGCTAACTACCGTTTGTCTTGCGTCGTTCCAAAAATCTGCTATAATATAGTGGAACCGGCAGGCTGCGCCGCCGGCCTGCAGAGCGCGGCACCGTTTCGCGCACACAACCGAAAATCAAACCGACGGAGGAAGCGCCATGCAGCAGCAACCATCCGCCGGGGATCGGGTCGTCGCCGGACGAAACCCCGTCCTCGAGCTGCTCAAAACCGAAGAACCGATCGACCGCATTCTGCTGCAAAAAGGCGAACAGACCGGCAGCCTCGGCAGAATCGCCGCCGCCGCCCGTGAAAAAGGCATCCCCGTCAAGAGCGTGGCGAAGGAAAAGCTCGACGCGCTGGCCCCGGGCGTCAACCACCAGGGCGTCGCCGCCGTTGCGGCGGCATACCGCTACGCCGAGCTGGAGGACCTGTTCGCCGCGGCGGCGGAAACAGGCGAACCGCCCTTTTTCGTCCTCTGTGACGGCATCGAGGATCCGCACAACCTCGGCGCGATCATCCGCACCGCGGACGCCGCCGGCGCGCATGGCGTCATCATCCCCCGCCGGCACGGCGCAGGGCTGACGGCAGCGGCCGTCAAAGCCTCCGCGGGCGCCGCGGCGCATGTGCCCGTGGCCCGCGTCGCAAACCTTGCGGCCTGCGTCGATCGGCTCAAGGAACGCGGCGTTTGGGTCTACGCCGCCGATATGGGCGGAGAAAACTGGTGCGCCGTCGATTACGGCGGCGGCGCGGCGCTCATCGTCGGCAGCGAGGGACAGGGCGTCTCGCGCCTGCTGCGCGAAAAAAGCGACGTTGTGGTCGGCCTGCCGATGTACGGCAGGGTCAATTCGCTCAATGCGTCCGTTGCCGCGGCCCTCGTGATGTATGAAATCACGCGCCAGCGTCACGGCCTTTCATCCCTCTGATGAGAAACGGCAAGGAGGTTTCCCCATGACCGATCAGTACAGTGTAGACGATATCCTTGAAGAAATCAACCGCAAGCGGCAGGCCGGCGCCGAAACGCCGAAGCCCGCCGCGCCGAAAATGCCCGATCTGCCCGCCGCGCCGCCGATCGACACGCGCGCAACGCGCATCGACCTGCCGGCCGTGAAGACGGAAAAGCCGGCGGACGATCCCTTTGCCACCCGCGTAATGGAGTCGGCACGCCCCGCCAAGGCTCCGTCAGCCGCACCGTCGTACAGTATAGACGACAGCATTGATATTACCGCGCTCTTCGGCGACGACGAAAGGCTGCGCCGCCTGCGCGCACAGAAGGCCGCGCAAAGTGAAAAGCCCGCCGCGCCTTCGTCGGCCGAACTTGCCGATACTGCCGTCTTCGAGCCGCCGGAGGATTCCCGCGCGGCGGCTTCCCCGGCCGCGCCCGCCGCGCCGCCGCGCCCCGCCGCGGGGAAAGCGCCGTTTATCATCACGATCGACGACGATGATGATGATGAAATCGAGTTTTCTCCGCAAGACCGCGGTGAGCCGGAACCCAAAAAAGAGCGGCGCGCCCGCCGCGCCGCGGAAAAGAAAGCCGCGCGCGCCGAGCAAAAAGCCCGGCGAAAGGCCGAAAAGCGCGCCGCCAAAAGCGACCGCGCCGAGACGGCGCCCGCCGCCGCTTCCAAAATCGAGTACCGCTCGCCCGACGACGCCGACAGCGTGCGCACGCAGCTTTCCCGTCTCAGGGGCTCTCTGCTTTCGCGCCTGATCGTCACCGGCGTCTGCTTCGTTTTTTCGCTCTATCTCACGCTGTGCAATCTGCAGCCCCTGCCGCTGCTCGCACCGCTCTGTCCCGAAAACAACATGACGCTCTACCTCGTCACCTGCCTGGTGCCGCTGTTCCTCGCGGCGCTTGTCGCGGCGCCGGTCCTCGTCAACGGCTTCTCCGGCCTGTTCACGCGCCGCGCCAGCCATGATACGCCCGCCGCCCTTTGCGTGTTCAGCGTCTTCGCGCATACGATCGCGCTGATCGCCTCCGGCTCCTTCGCCGTCGGCAAAACGGCGCTCTACCCGTCTGTGGCGGTGATCACGCTCTTTTTCAATACGCTCGGCAAGCTGCTGATGGTCAGCCGCATCAGGCGCAATTTTGCCGTCGTTTCCTCCGGCAGCGACCTGGTCGGCGAATATCTGCTGCAGGGCGGCGATCTCGCCCGCCATCTGACCGGCCTGCTCGACGAGGAGGAGCTCGGCGTCGTTTATCCCGCGCGCGTCGGCTTTGCGGAAAACTTCCTCGCGCTCTCCTATTCGCCGGATTATTCCGAGCGGATGTGCCGCTCCACGGCGCCGCTGATGCTGATTTTCAGCCTGATCTCGAGCCTGCTGTGCGCTTTCGTTTTCCGCCAGGGCGCGATCGGCGGACTTTCGGTCTTCTGCGTGATGCTGTGCCTGTCGAGCGCGCTGTCTGAGACGCTTGTCGGCAACCTGCCGCTGTGGCGCGCCTCCGGCGTGCTCACAAAGGAGGGCGCGTTTGTCGCGGGCTACGCGGCAAGCGATTCGCTCGGCGATATGGACGCCATCGTCGTTGACGCAAATGAGCTCTACCCCGCCGGTTCCGCAATTCTGCACGGCATCAAGGCGTTCCGCCAGGACCGCATCGACAGCGCCATCCTCTATGCCGCCAGCATCCTCAACGCCTCAGACGGCGTCCTGCGCGACGCCTTCCTGGAAACGGTCGGCGGCAAAACAGGCGTGCTGCATCCCGTTTCCGCTCTGAAAGGCGAGGAAGGCGGTCTCGCCGCCACGGTTGACGCCCATGCGGTGCTGTTTGGCAGCCGCGCGTTTCTGATGACGAACGGCGTCGCGCTTCCTCCCCCCGAGACCGAGGAAAAATATGTAAAAACCGGACGGGATCCGCTCTGGCTCGCCGAAGACGGCGAGGCCATCGCGCTTTTTGTCGTGAGCTATCGTGTGAGCCGCAGCGTGGAGCAAAAGCTGCACCTGCTCGCCAAAAAGCAGATCCAGCTCGCGCTGATCTCCACAGACCCGAACCTGACGCCCGCGCGCATCGAGGAGGATTACGGCTTCCCCTCGGCGCTGATCACGCCCGTTGCGCCCGAACGGCGCGAGGAATGCCTGCAGCTCTGCCGTCCGCGGCTGCGCGCAGACGCCTGCGCCATGTCGATCGCAGGCAGCCGCGTGCGCCTGCGCCTGCTGGCCGCGCTGCACACGCTGCGCTCGTCGATCCGCCTCGGCACGCTGATCCAGACGGCGGGGCTGCTCTTCGGTTATGCGCTCAGCGCGCTGCTGGCGTTTCTCGGCTCCGTCGGCTCGCTGGGCTTCGGGCAGATTCTGGTCTATCAGCTCTTCTGGCTGATTGCGGCGTCGCTTTTCCCGACGCTCATGCGGTTTTAAGAGGGCCTCTTTTCTCCCTCCCGCGGGATTGCCTGTTTTTCCGCATAAAACGGAGTTTGACGCAGGTCGCGCCGCTCGCAGGAAGCAAGCCGACCTCCTTCCCATATTCCTCCGAAAAAAGGAGCCCGTATAAAACGGGCTCCTTTTCTTTTCACAGGATGATGCAGATCAGCCCCGAGCAGCCGTCGTTCGTGATGCGCTCAATCGTCTCGGAAAGCTTGACGCGCGCCTCCGGCGGCACGCGGGCGAGCTTGTTGTGCAGGCCCTCGTTGACGAGCTCGTGCAGGCTTTTGCCGAAGAGATCCGACGCCCAGATCTTGGCGGGATCCTGCTCAAACTCGGCGAGCAGGTAACGCACCAGATCCTCCGACTGCTTTTCGCTGCCGACAATCGGCGAAACCTCCGTCGTGATATCGGCGCGCAGCATATGGATCGACGGCGCCGACGCGCGCAGGCGCACGCCGTAGCGCCCGCTCTGGCGGATGATCTCCGGTTCCTCGAGCGAGAGCTGCTCGGCGGAGGGCATCACGATGCCGTAGCCCGTGAGCTCCACATCGCGCAGCGCGTCGCGGTAGCGCTCATAGGCGCGGCGCGTTGCCGCCAGATCGCGCATCGCGGGCAGCAGCGCCGTTTCATCGGCGATTTCCTCTCCCACCTCCTCGCTCAGCACACGGTAAAAGAGCGACGGCTCGAGCGCCGCCGCCGCGCGGGCGCACCCGTCGCCGAAGGACGCCGAGCGCAGCGCAAACGCCTGCAGGTATTCGCAGCCCTGCGGCGAAAAGGCGCCGCGCCGCAGATCGCGCATCGTGCGCACATTCGGCGCGGCCTGCGCGATCGCCGCATAGATCGAGGCACGCAGCCAGTGCTCTTTCGGCAGCGAAGTCACCCAGCGGGGGATTTCGACGTCGATCTGCCGCACGGGAAATTCATCGAGCACATCCTGCAGGATCTCCTCAATCTGCTCCGCATCGAGCAGCAGGCAATTGACCGCCGCGACGGGCACGCCGTACCGTTCCTCGAGCGCGGCGGCAAGCGCCTGCGCCTCGTCGGTATCGGGTTCGGCGCAGTTGAGCACAACGGCGAAGGGCTTGCCGATCCCGCGCAATTCCGCGATGACGCGCGCCTCCGCCTCCTCATATTCCGCGCGGGGAATCTCGGAGATCGAGCCGTCCGTCGTCACGACAAGGCCGATCGTCGAATGCTCGGTGATAACGCGCTCCGTGCCGACCTCCGCCGCCATGTTGAACGGGATCTCCTGCTCAAACCACGGCGTGCGCACCATACGCGGCTGCCCCTCCTCGATATAGCCGAGCGCCGACGGCACCAGATAGCCCACGCAATCGATGAGCCGCACACGGCAGCGCGCATCGCCTTCAAACGTCAGCTCGACCGCCTGCTCGGGGATGAATTTCGGCTCCGTCGTCATGATCGTGCGCCCCGCCGCCGACTGCGGCAGCTCGTCGGTCGCCCTGCGGCGGCGCGCCTCGCTGTCCATGCGCGGCAGCACCAGTTCTTCCATAAAGCGCGAAATCAGCGTCGATTTCCCCGTGCGCACGGGCCCGACGACGCCGATGTAAATATCGCCCGCAGTACGCTCGGCGATATCCTGATATAACCGGTTACCGGTCTGCATACCTTTCTCCTCTCTCCGCAGGCGGCGCCGGCTCCGGCTTTGTTTTGCCGGTACGGCGCTCCGCCCGCTCCCTGTCAAAAGTAAATTTGCTCCGCAATCCCAGCCCGGACCGCCCTGCGCGAAAAGCGCGCGGCTTATCTGACGGGGATCAGCAGCACACGCGCCTCCTCGAGCACATCGCCCTGCAGGTCGTTGTCGTCCGCCACGGCCTTTGGGGAAGCCCCCGTCTCGCGCGCGATTTCCCAGACGCTTTCGCCCGCCGCCGCATAGCGGATGCGCAGCCCTACGGCGGGATCGTCCGCGCGCGGGCGCTGCTCGTCGATTACAACATCCGTCAAAAGGGAAGTCGTGCGCTTTTCGAGCAGAACGCCCGTCACGGCGATTTGGGCGGAGAGCGCCGCGCCGTTTTCCCCGAGCGCGCCCGCCGCCGACAAAACGGCTGTCTGCGCCTGCACGAGCGGCGGCGCCTCAAACGCCTGCGCGACGGGAATCTCAAGCGGCGTCGACGCCGAAACGGCGGTGATCCCGCTCTCGTCGGCGGAAACCAGCGCCGCCAGCGTAACCGTGCCGACCAGCGCGCCCGCGCCGCTGTTTTCCTCCCAGCGCAGCGGCGACACGACGGCAAAGGCGTCGAGCACCGCCCGCGCATCGGCGGGGACGGGCGCCGTGGCGGAAACTTCTGCCGTCTCCTCCAGCCGCAAGGCCGGCGCAAGCGTAACGATCGACTGCATCGCGGCAACGGTCTCCGCCGCGGAGGAGAAGCAATCGTCCGCCGCGGTGAAGGCGCCGGCGCCGCCGGTGAGAACGAGGGCCGCCAGCGTCAGCTCAAGGGTAACGCGTCCGGGATCCTCCTCATCGCCGCAGGTACAGACGGCGCCGGCGCATTCGAGCGCAACATCCATCACCTCATCCCGCAGGTCAAAGGAAAGATGCTTGCTGATCGGCAGGCTGTAGCGCGCGGTCTCTGTCCCTTCGTCGGCTGCGCAGAGCAGACCGACGGCAATTTCGCCGCGCAGCACGATCCCGTCTCCCACTGCAGACCATTCGCGCAGCACGGCGGCGCAGTCCACCCGCAAAACTTCCCGCGGGACGCCGTGCCCCGGCGGCGGGGAAAGCGATTCCATCTGTGAAAAGGGAACGCGCACGCGCCCCTGTACGCACGGCAGCGACAGCTCGCGCAGCCGCAGATACAGCCCGTCGGTTTCCGTACCGGTAACGACCGGTGCGCGCCCGGCGGCGCAGACCGCCGCGCGCACCGAAAGCGTCCCCCGCACCTCGACGCGGCGGCGCGACGACGCGCGGCAGCTGAGCTCCTCGCGCTGGGCCGACGCGAATACCGCCGGCTCGTCGATTGCCTCCGGCAGCTCGAACACATGCCGGAACGGCAGCTGCTGCTCGACCTTTCGCATGCCGCCGACCTC
>Ga0079305_1002453_pt1 | contig 16030 bp, 7 predicted proteins | sample LMS_cellobiose_e_FD_79183 | JGI IMG/M metagenome (GOLD analysis project Ga0079305, IMG submission 79183) | Rumen-fistulated moose microbial communities from Alaska, USA - LMS_cellobiose_enrichment | ecosystem: Host-associated > Mammals > Digestive system > Stomach > Rumen fluid ... | reverse complement strand
TTGTTGATGGTCGAGAAGGTCCAGATCACCAGCCCTGCATCCTGCACCCCTTCCGGATACACCTTCAGCCAACTTCCTTCCAGATTATCTGCCAGGTTAATATCAGGAATCAGTTGTTTCTCACACCCGCACAGTCCTGCCACCAGCAGCGCCGCACAAAGAACAGTTCTAATTATCTTTTTCATTTTTCAAGTTTTCTTATTAAACACACAAAAGTACGAAATGCTGCTTCGATTATCAGATTTTTTTCAGATTCTGAGCGAAACGAAGGATCTATTCATTCTTCAACGAATCCACCGGGTTTGCACTGGCGGCTCTCCAGCTCTGGAGGGTAACGACGGCCATGGTAATGGCAGCGACGGCCAGCAGTGAAGCGAGGAATATCCACGCAGGGATAGGAGCCTGATAGGCGAAGCCTTTCCGCCAATTGGTAATGATCAGATATGCCACTGGCGAGGCGATAAAGAAGCTTATCCCCGCCATAATCAAGTATTTCCGATTGATCATCCCAAGGATGCTCTCCACAGTGGCGCCATTGACACGTCGAACAGCGATTTCCTTGCGGAGGAACTGGGTCTCGAAGAACACCAGGCCGATTATGCAGATGATCGCGATGAGCAAGGCCACGAACGAGGCGATGGTGATGAGTTTCCCGAGCGACTCTTCCTCTTTGTACATATTCTCGATCCATTCGTCGAGATGGCGGACATTCACCTGGTCCGGCTCCCTGGTCTGATCAAACTCGCAGACCGTTTTCTTTATTAAATCGGAGACTTCTTTGAAGTCTGCCTCAGGAGCCATCCTGACATACATTGTGCTGAAGTTGCGCCACTGAGTCTTGCCCCAGACCAAGAGCATAAGCGGCTCCATCGGATGCTGAAGGCTCTTGAAATTGAAGTCCTTGACGATTCCGACAATCTCGGTTTTGTCCACATGGCCGCCAATCTGGCTGCCCACATTGTACTGCGGGAATTTCTGGATAAAGTTCTCGTTGGCGATGAAAACACCGGTCTCACTCTGGTTGTCAGAGGCTTGAAAATCACGACCTTCCAAGACCTGGAGGCCGAAGAACCTCAGGAAATCATCAGTGACCGGAAGCACCTCGAAGAAGACTTGTTTCCCGTCGTCGCCCGTGCGGCCCCAGCCCATTTTCTGGTCTGAAACGAGCAGGTTGTCGGCAAAAGTCACAGCCTCAATTGAAGGGTTTTGCAGCAGCTGGGATTCCAACGCTTCATGCTGACCGCCGGCGTAATAGCCGCACCAGACCTGTAGAACCCTTGCTTGGCTGAAGCCCATGTCCTTGCGGATCATATACTTTGTCTGGACCGACACGTAGAGGGCCATTATTATGAATATGAAAGACAGCACGAACTGGACCGCAACTAGGGCGTTTCTCAAGGCGCGTCCCTTGACGCTTGTCCCGTAGGAGCCTTTCAGCACTAGGGCAGCGGGTTGCGACGTGGAATACATCGCAGGGGCGATTCCAGCCACAACCGCAGAGACCAATGCCACGCAAAGGGTCAGGGCGAGTATTCCTGGGATATCCTTAAGTTTCAGGGAATCAGACACGTAGGATGCCCAGGAAGTCCCTGAGACAATGTGAACGGTCAGGCAGGCGACTCCGAATGCCGCCAGGGCAATCAGCCCGGCGTGGGCGAGTTGACGGCCGATGAGGGACCCTCTGCCCTCACCAAGAACCTTCCTGGTGTTGATGTTCTTGATCCTGAAAGGAATCTCGGCAAAGGCGAAGTTGATGAAATTGATGATGGCAATGAGAATCAGCAGGATGGCGATGGCCGCCAAAGTGATGGTAATGGCTTTGTTGGCGCTGGAAACATCAGCCTTCACATCCCTTTCAAAGTGAGCCTCGTGGATTTGGGAAATCCTGAATCCGTTGCGCCATTCTGCCTGGGTCTCTTCATCGGACGATATGTATTCCTTGAGAGCGGTATATATCGCATCCTCTGTCTCTTTAGCCAGAGAAGGATCTTTCAACTTGAAGAAAGAACCGTACGACCATTCGCTAAATTCCTCCAGATTATTGTCCCCGATGTTCGCGATAATCCCGCAATGCATACTGTAGTTGCGCGGCGTATTCTTGAATACACCAATAATACGGGAGGAGATGTCACCGGTATGAAGCGTCTTTCCAATGGCGCTTTCTTCCCCGAATATCATTTTGGCGAAGGTCTCATTCAGAACAGCGTTCCCCGGGACGGTGAAGTCCTTGGCCGAACCTTCCACCCACTCAAAAGGGAATACCGAGAACATTGCGCTGTCCACCAGAACGGCCGGGATCGTTATGGCTGATTCCTTGTCGCCCTCCCTGTAGAATATCTGCTCCCCTTGGTTTGATATCGTCCCCACGGCTTCGATATTCGGGCTGGCATCACGGGCCGTTTCGATGAACGGCCGGCTGATATGTGTGCTGAAAAGCCCTTGATCTATCCAGTTGTTTTCAAGACGGAACACCTGCTCGTGCCCTTCGAAGTTCTTGTTGTAGGTGACATCCCACTTCACCTGTACAATCAGGATCATCGCCGCCGCGAAAGCAACGCTCATTCCAAGTATATTGATCAGCGTCGAAACGCCTGTTTTTCTGAAAATCTTCATATTCTTTTATTCATTCTTCAACGAATCCACCGGGTTGGCGCTGGCGATGCGGAGGCAGTTGAGGACAACTACGCCCAACACGATCAGCAAGACCAGTACGGCACCGCCGATGAAATACATCGGATTCAGGGATACCTTCTCGGCAAACTGCTCCAGCCACCTGCGGGCCACGAAGAAAGCTCCGATGCAGGCGATGACAGCCATTACGGCTGAGAGTTTCATAATGTCCATAGCGAATATGCCCAGAATGTCTTGAGTCGTGGCGCCATTGATCTTGCGGACAGCCATCTCTTTGCTGCGACGCAGCGATTCGTCCTTAATGAAGCCAATGAGACCCAGCAGCGCGATCAGCAGCGAGAACACTGACCCGAGTGCCATTGTATTACGCATCTTCTTGCTGTCGTCATAAGCCGCACGCATCTGCTCTTCGTATGAGAAAATGTTGATTTCACGGCCTTCCAGGGCTGATTCAAGGGCTTCCTTTGCCATTCCGAGCGAAGTCGAGGAATCCCTTAATTTGAACAGCACATGCGGCATCCAGGAAGACATGCTCCCTATATCACCGTAGAACAAGGCACTTGGCCGCTCGTCCACGCCGGTCAGATTGCCGATAATATAACTCTTATATACGCCTGAAATGGTGAAATAACTCCGCTCAGAATTGCGGGAACGGTCATGGCCGGTAATGAACACCTGCTTGCCGATTGCACCGTCGCTCCAGTCTGTGAACTCAGCTATCTTCTTCACAAACTTCTCATCCACAACAATTTCCGAGGAATCCCGCGGCGCACGGCCTTCAAGGAACTCGATGCCCATCAAGTCGTAGAAACCGCCGGAGCATTCGTACTGGTCGGCTATATTGAACAGTTCACGGTCATCGTCCGGAAGATAGACGTTGTCCCCGTTGGATCCGTTATACGGCAGGTTGTAGGCAGTTGCCACGCCGCTCACTTCCGGCAGGCTCTCCAGAGCGCGGACGGCACGGGTGATGGCCTGCCTGTCACCATCGAAAATGCTGATATAGTATAAGTTATCGTAATCGTATCCCGTGTCGGCATGGGACACCTTCTGGTACTGCCGGCCGATGATGAGCATCATCACCACCAGGAATACGTTGATGAGAACCTGTATCCCCAGTAGGCCGAGTTTCCAATTGCGGGAGTTCTCGGTATAGTTCTTCAGTGCCGCATAGACCGGAATACGCTGATAGAGTTCAGCCGGGACCACTATGGAGATGATGAGTACAAAAGCCAGCACCGCTCCGATAGCCAATATACTTTGTGGCACCAGCAGCGTTGTAAACGGCACGCCCAGCAGGTTTTCCACGATGCTGCGGCCGGCGAAGATGATGACGGCGGCAAGGGCCATCGAGAGGACAATATGCAAGAGCGCTTCCTTTGTCAACATTCCGTAAATATGCTTGCCCTCAGCGCCATAGCACTTGCGTACACCCACTTCCTTGGAGCGCTTGACCATGGAAGAAATCACAATCAGAATATAGTTGAGTAGTGAAATCAATATCAGCAATGCGGCCACAATCGAAAGCAGAATCACCTGCGACTTCACCTCTGGGTCGGAAGTGTGCATCTTGCTGAAGGGTTTCAGGAAATATCTTAAACTGGTACCCTGGGCTTCTATCTGTTCCAGAGGCTGGTGCGCTTCCTGCATTTTGCGGATGGCATCGGTCAATGTGGTTGGATCAACACCCGGCATCAACTTCACATAACCCTTGTACCGGTCGTTGCCCAACCAGTTATCCGTGCTCTGCTTGCCATAGGTGTCCATTGAGAGGAGGATGTCGTAGTCCAACGTGCCGTTCTTCGGGAAGTCCTCAAAAACACCTTCAATGGTCAGTTTCAGGTCGGACATGTCCTCGTTATAAATCTGCCTGCCGATAACGGTGGAAATGTCATCCTGAGCAGAGCGAAGGATCTTTTCCGCGAAGCTCCTGCTCACCATCACCGAGCCCCATTTGCCCAGCGCCTTCACCGGATCACCGGCTAGGATGGGCCTGTCAAAAACCTGGAAGAAACAGGTATCGGCACAGACAAGCGTGCCTTTCAACTTGTTTCCGTCTTCGTCCAGATAGGTATCGCCGTTGAAGACAAACGTGGTGCGGGTACCTGCCTTGACTCCCGGGATCTCTTCCATGAAGCCCACGGCCACGGCGCCACTCACCTGACCATAATCCTTCTCCTCGCCTTGCATGGAGTACCAGGTGTTGATGTTGTAAACCCTATCGATATCCTTGTAGAAGCTGTCGTAGCTCAGTTCAAAGAACACCTTGGCAATAAGCACGATACCCACCGCCAGCCCAACACCAAGGGACAGGACCTTGATCAATATGTCGCTTTGTCTTCTCATTTTCCTTTACACAATCATATTTCCTCTCATCTGTAACATTCGCCGTGCCAAAACATCTAAAAACTTAATTCACAACGACTTCCACCAAACCCAAAAGTGTAAAGAAACTGTAAAGCTTTACACTTTTTGTAAAGATCTTTACATTATTCCTTTTTCAGTTCCGAGGCGGGGTTGGTCCGGGCGGCGCGGAGGGTCTGCCAGATAATCGACAGCAAGGCTACCGCAAAGGTTATGAGCACGGCCAGGGCGAAGACCCAACCGTAATTGTCAATTTTCCAGGTGAACCTTTCCAAGTAGCTCCTCGCAGCCCATATCGCAAGTGGAATGCCGATGACGCAGGCCACGCCGACCAGGATGAGATATCCCTTGATGGTTTTAAGCGTTTCTGTTTCGACAGTGCCTCCGAAGACCTTCCGGATCGCGATGTCCTTGGAGCGGATGTCGGAGAAGTATGTGCTCATTGCGACTAGTCCGAGTAAGGAGATCAGAACCGCAAGGAGGGTGAACAGTTCCATAAGGCGCATGTTGTTCCTGGTTGGTGCCAGCCCCTCCTTGAGATTGTCTTCCAGATAGGAGTTCACGTAGATGCGCAGCGTCTCGCCGGTATCCCATTCCTTTACCGTCTTTATGATGGCTTCTGCCGCTTCCTTATGGTTCCCGGTCGTCTTCAGGAGTATTGGGGCCCATTTGAGCGGGAAAGTTGTAGGATTGAGGATGCTTATGATGATGTTCCCGTCACTCCCAATCTCCGAGCTCCTGAGGTTGGTGTTGTCCCACGGTATGTCCTTGACTATGCCCGCCATGTCCACGGCTCCGCTTGTCCTTCTTGACAGGTCGCCGATATCATGGTTGTCTTCACTGTAGCCGGCAGCAGCAAAAGCTTTCTCCCCGAAATAGACGCAGTCCAGGACTGGAGTTCCGAAGTCTTTCACGACTTCGATGCCAAGGAATCGGAAGACAGTGGTGTCCATCCTGAAGAACCGGTATAGAATCATGTTTCCGTCCATGTCATTAGCGTACTGTCCTCCGGGATTGACTCCTGGTCCGTTCCCGAAACCTGCCTCAAGCACGCAGGGCAGATTCTTCAGTTTCTCGAGGAGAACCGCCTTGTCTTGAGAACTGTAAAGGTTGAGCTGATAGCAGTCGGAGATGTCGCAGTTGATAGGCCTGTCCAGGGTCCTGCGGTACTGGACCTCCATCACCAGGGCAAGGGAAATCATCAGGACGGCAAGGACATTCTGGACAACTATGAATATCTTGCTGAGCCTCATCTTGCTGTTGCGACGAAGGGTGCCCCTCACGATGTCGATAGGTTTATACTTGCCGGCAACAGCGGCAGGCAGCAGGCCAGCCATCAGGCCAATGGCGAGGTCCAGAATCAGGAACAGGCAGATGTAGGCAGGGGTGAGGGATATCTTGACCGGGATGTCCGGATCATTGATGAAGGTGTTGAACACCGGAGTCATTGCCACGGCGATAAGCAAGGCGAAAAGGAAGCAGATTGTGGTAAAGAAGAGGGATTCGCCAAGGTATTTGAGCCGGATCTGTCCGTTCGTGGCTCCATGGAGTTCCCTTGTCGCCATCTCCTTTGCCCTTTTGCCTCCAAGCGCTAGTGTCAGGTTGATGTAGTTCAGAACCGCCGAAGCCAGGAGCAGCAGGACGACAATCACCAGCAGTCGCAGCGTCCCGGCATCTCCACGGCTGAAACGTCCGTCTAAGGCCATTTCTTTATTGAAGAACATTTCGTCTAGCCTTGTCATGGAGACTTTTTCGAAAAATCCTTTACCATAACCAGGATAGATGTCCTTGCAGATCGCTTCGACTTTGTCATAGAGAGCCTGCCTGTCAGTGCCTGTGCGGACTTTCGCGAAGGTGACATTGGCTCCGTACTGGTCGAAAAGGCTGTACTGGTCAAACTTCTGACTCCGTACGCTCAGGAGGATGTCACAGTTCTTGATAAAGGTTCTTTTGAAGTCCCTGACTATTCCTCCCACGGTGACGTCACCTTCTATGCCGTTGATTTTCAGGATGCTGCCTTGTGAAAGGGAATGTGCTGCGGCAAAAGACTCGGTCACGAGGCACATCGATGTCGATGACAGGGCCTCGAGGCTCCCTGAGACCATTGAATAGTTCGGGAATACCTTGAAGAAGTCCGTGTCAGTTCCGAACAGGCTTGTCTGGAGGGAAGTGCCGTCTTCGAAAGTGACGGCGACTGCCTCTTCCTTGATGAAGGAAGTGGCGGTCTCGACTTCAGGCACCCTCTCACGAAGCACATCCGTGAACCCTTTCGTGAGGCCGTAGTAGTCTTGAAGACCGAAACTGTAAATCTCCTTGCGGAGCGGATTCTCCCTAACTACGGATGTCTGCTGCAGTATGTACGAGCCTATGATGATCACGAACGCGAGGCTCATAGCCAGTCCGACAAACTCAATGGCCGTGTAGAGTTTGTTCCGGGAAAGGAATTTCAGGTAGCTTTTCATATTGCTGGGAATAATCGTTATCTTTATGGAGTATTGTTTCTTAATATTTAAACTATGTCAAACGAAATGATTCTTATTCAAGACCTGATCCATGAAATCCGTGGAAAGAAGGTGATGCAGGACTTCGATCTGGCAAGGTTGTACCAAGTGGAGACTCGAGTGAATTCTTCAAGATCACAATTTGTGACCTTGGATAATCCCGGAAGGGGATCTAATGTGAAATACAAACCATTTGTATTCACAGAACAAGGGGTAGCCATGCTGTCTTCTGTTTTACGCAGCGAAACAGCCATACAGGCCAACATCGCCATCATGCGAGCCTTTGTCCAAGTACGGGAATATCTTCTGGCCGCATCATCGGTTTCTTCTGAATTAAAGGAATTGCGAGATAAAGTGGACCTGTTGGCGAGTCGGGAAGACGAAGACAGAGGGAATATCGACACATTGTACAAGGCAATAGGTGAGCTAGCTGCCCGCCTGGAAGAGCGGAAGAAAGAGCCAAGGCCCCGTATTGGTTTCAAATTAAACATATTATTCCTTCTTAAGTTCCGTGGCGGGGTTGGTCCGGGCGGCACGGAGGGTCTGCCAAAGGACGGAGAGCAGGGAGATAACCAGCGTGATGAGAACAGCGACCACAAAGATCCACCAATAGCCCTCCAGCCTGTAAATGAAATCCTTAAGATATTCCTGAGCGGCATATACAGCGATAGGTATGCCGATAAGACAAGCTATGCCGACAAGGATCATATATTCCCGAATACTTCGCCAAGCTTCTGAATCCACAGTGCCACCGAAGACCTTCCGTACCGCTATGTCCCTCGACTTCACACCAGCGTAATAAGTGCTCATGGCCAGCAGGCCCAAAAGGGATATGATGATGGAAAGCAGCATGAAGATTTCCATCAGGCGCATATTGTTGTAGGCCGGTTTCCAGGCTTCGGCGATGGTCTCGTCAATCCAGGAAGGGTAATTCAAATACACATCACGGTCCTTGGCGTACTCCTCATAAGTTTCCATGATTTTTGAATATGCCTCCTTCCTGTCACCCGTGGTCTCTATCAGATAGCTTCCAATCCAAATGTCTTCAGGCCGGACAACACAGACAATGGCATGTTCCTCTTCTCCCATATTGGCATTGTTCGTCGGGAAAGCCTTGAATACGCCAGCGAGATTCTCGCACCCGCTCGCGCGCTGGCTCAGCACGCTTATGTCATGATAGTCCTCGTCAAATCCTGTCGCGGCAAAGCTCTCGTCAGAGAACCAGACGCTGTTGAATATAGGGGCGTTATAATCCTTAAGTATTTTGAAATCAAACATCTGGAACGCCGTACTGTCCATCCGGTAAAGGCGGTACATTATGTCTTGCCCGTCCCTTGTCTTGCTGTATTGCCCACCGGTGCCAATACCCGGCACTCCAGAGCACCGGCCAACACGCTTAACAAAAGGAAGGCGCTCCAGGGCATCTTTCAGTGGAGCCTGGTCTTCCCGGGTGATAAAAGAAAGGCTGAACTTGTCTTTCACATCGATATTCATCGGGCGGGACTTCGTCTTGCGCATCTGGGCCTCCATAGTGATAGCAAGGGCGATCAGGATGACAGCAAGCGCGTTCTGCAGTACGATGAATACCTTGCTGAAAACCATCTTGCTTTTTCGTCGATAGTCTCCCTTCATCACTTCCAGCGAATTGTACTTTCCGGCCATGACCGCCGGGATAATACCGCATATTATTCCTACTACAAGGACGATCCCAATATAGGCACAGATGTAACCCGGCTTCCAGGCCACCTGAATGGGGACGTCAGGATTGCTAAGCAGCCGGTTCATCAAAGGGCAGAAAGCCTCGGCAATCAGCAGGCCGGCACCGAAACAGGCCGCCGTGAATACGATGGATTCCGTGATATATTTGCCGACAACCCGCCCCTTCGAAGCTCCAGACAACTGCCTTACAGCCATTTCCTTGGCTCTTTTTCCAGTAAGCGCCACGGAGAGGTTGACATAATTGAAAATGGCGGAAAGAAGCAGCAGTAGTCCTACCAAAAGAAGGGTCTTGATAGTCTTGAGGTCACCGTGAAGGAACAGGTTATCTGTCTCTTTGAAAAACAGCTCGTCATAACGGGTCAGTTCCAGATGGTCGAAAAATGATTGCCCGTAAATATCTGAATAAACCTTCTTGCAAACCTCTTCCAATTTATCATAAAGCGCCTGCCTGTCCGCACCGGGACGAGTTTTGATAAAGCAGATGGTACTGCCGAAATTGTCAAAAGGCTCGTAGGCGTCTTTGTAGTTTTCGACGGGCAGGAAAGCCTCTACGACCTTCATGACCGTTCCCCGGGAATCTTCAAAAATGGCTCCGACAGTATATTCCTTGTCACTCAGTTCCAATCTGTCTCCAAGAGCCAGATTCATCTTTCTGGCAAATGATTCTGAGATAATGATATTGGACAGGGAAGACAACGCGTCAGCACTCCCTTCCACGAAACGGTAATTTGGCAGTAAATCGAAAAACTGGCGGTCAACGGCCGCACCCCACAGAACCTCATTCTTCCCATAAGTGGGAGCCACCTCACAAAACCTGGAAACAGTCTCTATTTCAGGAATTTCCGTAATGACATCAGGGAATGCGTACGTAAGCCCCGGACAGCCAGGCATCCCTGGGAGGTAAATATTCTCCCTGTTGGGGTTTTCCCGTGTGACGGCGAATTGTTGCCACACGTATGACCCGATGATTATAACGAACGCGAGGCTCACAGCCAATCCGACAAACTCAATGGCCGTGTACAACTTGTTCCGGGAAAGGAATTTCAGGTAGCTTTTCATATTGCCGGGAATAATCGTTATCTTAATGGAGTATTGTATCTAAATGTTTAAACTATGTCAAACGAAATGATTCTTATTCAAGACCTGATCCACGAAATCCGTGGAAAGAAGGTGATGCTGGACTTCGATCTGGCAAGGTTGTACCAAGTGGAGACAAAGGCCTTAAAGCAGGCTGTTCGAAGAAATCTGGACCGATTCCCTGATGACTTCATGTTCACATTGTCCCAAGAGGAGTATAACGCATTGAAACTCAATATAAGGTCACAATTTGTGACCTTAAACGAATCCACAATAGGTAAGTATCCAAAATATCCTCCTTTTGCCTTTACAGAACAAGGGGTCGCCATGCTGTCTTCTGTTTTACGCAGCGAAACAGCCATACAAGCCAACATCGCTATCATGCGAGCATTCGTCCAGGTCCGGGAATATCTTCTAGCCGCTTCATCGGTTTCTTCTGAATTAAAGGAATTGCGAGCCAAAGTGGACTTGTTGGCGTGTCGGGAAGACGAGGACAGGGGGAATATTGACACGTTATACAAGGCAATAGGTGAGCTGGCTGCCCGTCTGGAAGAGCGGAAGAATGAACCAAGGCCCCGTATAGGTTTCAAATAATGTGTCATCCTTCTTTGGTTTAACACCTGTTATATAACTATTTGATAATTAGCTAATTAATCATTATAACGGTCTGGAAAAGCGAACCGTTAAAATGTCTAATTCGCTCGTATTCAACAGATTCCATACCAGCCTATTCCTTTTTGAGTTCCGTGGCGGGATTTGTGCGGGCGGCCCGGAGGGTCTGCCAAAAGACGGAGAAAAGGGCTACGGCAGCGGCAAGGACAACAGCAGCAGCGAAGACCCAGCCATAGCCGGAGATCCTGTAGGAATATTGCTCCAGAAGCTTGCCCGAGATCCATACCGCAAGGGGAACTGCCACGACGGCCGCGATGGCCATCAAGGTAAGATATTCAAGGACAGTCTTTTTGACCTCTCCCTCGACGGTACTTCCGAAAACCTTGCGGACCGCGATGTCACGGGAGTTCTCGCCGGCATAGTAACCGCTCATGGCGACGAGACCAAGGGCAGAGAGCAATAAGCTCAGAAGCATGAACAGCCTGACAAGTGACAGCCTGTCCTTCACCTCCGCCAGCTGTTCCGAGATGATCTCAGGAATATAACCGAACATGTAGGGCTTGTCCTCGATCCCGTTCCGCTCGACGCAAAGATCCCTGTACAAACCATAAAGACTCTTTCGGGCTTCCTTCTTATCCCCCATCGTCTCGATCAGCAGGCCATATTGCTCCTCGGAACGACCTATTCTCACATAACTTCCGGTTCCGGAGTCGTACCTCAACACATCGTTCGGGGCGAAATCCCCGATGATTCCTCCGATAGAGCGGCCCATGATGTGATGCTGCCCGAGATTCTCCGTGTTCCTGTCCACCCCGAAACGGGTCATCTCCTTCTCAGAGATCCACACCGTCCCGACCGCGGGCTCCTCAAACTTCTCCTTGATGTCAAACCCGAATATGTCAAATGCCGTGGCGTCGCAATTGAGAACCGCCAAGGTCAGGAGCTTGCCTTCACTGTCCTCGGTGAGCATTTCCTCGACCAACCCGGGGAAATAGGTGCTGTGTCCGATCCTGCTGACGCAGGGCAGTGACACCGCTTTTTCCTTGAAAGCCGCCGCAAGTCCGGGGTCATTCAACTGGACATAGAAATCATTCTCCACATCGGCGCCAAGCGGACGGTTAACCATGTGTGAGACTTGAAGACTCATTATGATTGCCAGCGCCAGGAGTATTACCGAGAACACATGCTGCAGGACAATGAAAACCTTGCTGAACACATGCTTATTCTTTGCCCGGAACTCTCCTTTAACAACGGAAATCGCTGGAAATCTGGCGCTTATCCAAGCTGGAAGGCTTCCCTGAATGAACGAGACGATAATTATGAATATGGCATATACCGCCAACCATCCCGGCGAGTACCTGATCCGGACCGGCACGCTGCCCCCGATAATCCTGTTGAACCACGGCGAAAGCGCCTCGGCGAGAAGAACAGCGAGCATGAAGCAGATGGTCGTGAACAGGACCGATTCAAGGATCCTGTTGCCGAACAGGCTCTCTTTTGATGCTCCCAGCACCCTTCTGGTCGCCATCTCCCTGGCCCGTTTACCGGTCATGGACACGCAAAGATTGATGTAATTGAATATCGCGGAGACAAGCAGGATGATTGTAATCAGCAGGATAATCCTCGTGTAGAAACGGCTTCCGTTTTTAAGGCTCTGGTTGTTTGCTGGTGAGTACCAGATCTCATCGTACCTGACTAATCCGCTGTCTTCCAAGAAGTTCCTGGCTCCAAAAGCGTCGAAGGCCTTTGCTGCCAGGGAATCCGCCTTAACCTCGAGCTCCACCCTGTCGGTCCCTTTCCTGACTTTCACAAACGGAATCACATCCAGCATGTGCGGCCTGTTTTTCCTGTTGGTGAGGTTCTCGATGCTGATAATCACATCCGGTTCCCCGAATATCGGATTAGGGGTGTTTTTGATGATAGCGCCAATGGTGTATTTCCCGTCGATAACCTTGCCGATGGCGACCGACTCGCCTCCGAGCAGGTTGGCGAAAGACCTGGAAATGATGGCGTTAGAGGCATCGTTCAGGGTTGCCGCGTTCCCCGCCTCGAAGTTGGCCGGGAATATGTCGAAAAAGTCTCCGCCGACCATGCACTCCTCGACATGGTATTTAGCTCCGTCAATGTCGATGGTGCTCTCTTCTTGTGACATCGCTTTCCAGAACATGGCCGCCTTCTCCACTTCAGGAATATCCTCCTTCGCCTGTAGGGCGGTTCCCCAGGAGAACCCGACGCCGGAATTGCCCCGCATCGACCGGTAGAAGGTATACACATCTTTGTAGTCGGGGACGTTCCGGGTCATCTGCCTTTGCTGCCACACGAAGTGCCCTGTCAGCAACACAAACGCCAGGCTAACCACAAGACCCACCGCCTCAATGGCCGTGTACAACTTGTTTCGAGAAAGGAATTTCAGGTAACTTTTCATATTCTATTCTTTCTTCAGTTCCGTGGCGGGGTTGGTGCGGGAGACGACCAGGGCCATGGATGAGATGACGGCCACGGTGGTTCCGATGACGATGATCCAGGCGAGGAGGAATATCCAGACCGGCACAGGCGCCTTCTCGGAGAACTGCTCCATCCAGCGGCTGATTATCCATATTCCCAGAGGAACGGAGACAGCGAACACAACAGTCCCGAAAACAATATACTTCCGAGCCATCATCCAGATCAGGTCTTTTGTGGATGCTCCCATGACTTTCCGGATCGCAACTTCCTTGCGGATGGTCTGAGCCTCAAGATAGACGAGCCCGAATATTCCCAGAAGCGCGAGCAGCAGCGAGAAGATAGAGGATGTCTTTACCAAGGCGCTCTCCGCTGCGTTTCCGCTATAGAGTTTCTTTGCGGACGAAATGAGAAGGGACACCTTGGCATCCTTTGTCCCTCCTATCTTGTGCAGGATTCCAGCCAATTTTCCGGACACTTCTCCTGATTTCCCTTCAACGGTTTTCACTTCAGCTCGGAAATATCTTGGTGTCGTGCTTCTTGTTGGGTCAGGCTCTCCGGAACAGTAGAATGCGAAAGGTTCTATCGGGTGTGTCAGGTCTTGATAATTGAAGTCTTTAACGACTCCGACTATCTCCGCATCCGTATCAGGACAAGCGACCCTGATGCCTTTCATGTGAGATCCTACCTTGATTTCCGGATAAGCTCTCATGAAAGCCTCATTAACCACGTACACTCCTGTTGAGGCCTCACCGTCTTCTTCAGTGAAGCCTCTTCCTTCCACAATATCGAAACTAAAGAAATCCAGATAGTTAGGACTGACATCAATCCCTGCGAAACGGGCGGTGACCCCATTGGATTCCCTGGTGTTCAATATAGGGGATTCCATCAGAATAGACTGGTTGGCAAAAGTGATGTCGACAATGTCCTTGTCTTTCAGCAGCTCTTCCCTGACCGTTTCTTTCTTGGCTGCGGTCTCGAAACCAAGCCAGCAGTGTACTATGTCCTTTACCTGGAATCCCAGATCGAAATTCGAGACATAATTATTCTGTATCCCTATCATCAGTCCGACTTCGATGAACAGGAATGAGAGCAGGAATTGAAGGGCCAAGGTTCCTATCCTGAATTCCTTACCCTTCCCTGATAGGCTGATCCTTCCTTTCAGGACAGAGGAAGGGGAGAAGGAGTTGCCATAGCGCGATGGTATGTACGTGACAAGAAGTGATCCGGCCAATGCCACCAGGAGGCAACAAATGAGTACCGGACGAAGCGGTCCGATCCTAAGGGGGACAGTGAGGAATGATGCCAGAGGTGAGTTGGACACGAATATGGTGATGATCAGCGCTACTCCAAAAGACAGCAGGCAGAGGATGGCGGCTTTCATCAGGTCTTTCCCCAGAATCTGGGAGTCGTTGGCCCCGAAGATCTTCCGGACGCTATTGCCCTGTATGCGGAACGGGAGTTCGGCATTAGTAAGATTGAAGACGTTAAGCAGACCGACGATAAGGAATATAAGCGCGATAGCTGTCAGTATGAAGTCCCGGCTACGGCTTCCAGTACCGTTTACGAATGGATCGTAATGCGCTGAATGCAAGGTGACAAGCCTTGAATCATTCAGGACTCTTTCCCTTATGTCCGAAGGAGTGTCCTGGGATTCCCACAGAACCCAGTTCCTTTCGAATGCCTTTGCCAGAACGGGGGCAATCTTCTTAGGATCAGCTCCTTTACGGAGCTTGACAAAAGCGTCGAAAGACTCATAGTTCGGGTCATTGTTCCCAGCGTACAGGTCGCCCAGTTGCCCGAAGGCTCCTATTCCCGCAATGAGCGAGTTGACCGGGAAATCCTTGAACACACCTATGACGGTAACTTCCTGGATCCCGTTCCTTTCCAATTTCAGATGTTTTCCTACAGCCTGGCCACTTCCTCCGAATAAGGTCTTGGCCGAGGTTTCTGAAAGCAAAAGGGATTCAGGGTTGTCAAAGCCGTTTACCGTTCCCGCCACCATGCGGAAAGGGAAAACATTCACGAAATCATTATCAACCAGTGCCGCCGCAAGGAACTCCATCGGGGTGTCATTGCTGGGATCAACCAGCATAGACTCACTCATTGTGCCTACAGCCTCCACTTCCGGCGAAGCATCCCTGATCGCCTGGATCTGGGGCCTGTTCATGAGACTCTGGTAGGGCGCCTGATTCCTTGTACGGCTCTGAGGCCTTTCGAACAAATAAATTCTCCCGCTTCCCGGGTATGATCTGTCGAATGTGACATCGTACCATACCTGGCTCATCAGCACGATGAATACAGTGAAAGAAATGACCAGACCTACCGCCTCGATCAATGTGTTCAGTTTGTTCCGTGATAATAATTTCATAATTCGTTAGTTTAAAAGTTTAAAATTATTCCTTTTTCAGTTCCGTGGCGGGGTTGGTCCGGGCGGCGCGGAGGGTCTGCCAGAGGACGGCGAGGAAGGAGATCAGGATGGCAATCAGTGCGGCCACGACGAAGACCCAGCCGTAGCCCTCAATCCTGTACCAGAACTGCCTTAAGTAGCGCTCGGCGAGGAAGATGGCGATCGGGACCCCGATCAGGATAGCCACCCCGACCAGGATAAGATATTCAGTGACAGCCTTCCGGGTCTCGGAAGCGACAGTTCCGCCGAAGACCTTGCGGACTGCGATGTCCTT
>Ga0079305_1002452_pt1 | contig 16038 bp, 16 predicted proteins | sample LMS_cellobiose_e_FD_79183 | JGI IMG/M metagenome (GOLD analysis project Ga0079305, IMG submission 79183) | Rumen-fistulated moose microbial communities from Alaska, USA - LMS_cellobiose_enrichment | ecosystem: Host-associated > Mammals > Digestive system > Stomach > Rumen fluid ... | reverse complement strand
CCACAACCTTTCTTGACGCGTGGTCGGGCGGCGTGAGCATCGTCAACCTCAACCACAAATGGAACGAAAAAGCCGCAGCGCTTGTCGTCTGCGCGGCGGGCACCCTGATGGCCATCTTCATCAACATCAACCAGTATGAAAACTTCCTCTATTTCATCGGCTCGGTCTTTGCCCCGCTCTTCGCCGTGCTGATCACCGATTATTTCATCCTCAGGAACACCAGGGTGGAAGAAGCGCAGCTTCTGAACGTCAAAAACATCCTCATCTGGGCGGTCGGCTTCGCCGGCTACCGTCTGCTGATGCGGATTGATTTCCCGCTCGGCACCTCCCTTCCGATCATGCTGTTTACCGGCCTTCTCTGTGTCGTAGTCCACAAGGTCACCTGCAAACACCCCGCGCCGCAGGGCGCAAACTGACAGGAGTGATCCCTATGTTTGAAAAAATCCTCTCGAACGTCGCGGCAAAAACGCCGCTCGTCCACTGCATCACCAACTACGTCACGGTCAACGACGTGGCGAACATCCTGCTCGCCTGCGGCGGCAGCCCGATCATGGCGGATGATGAAAACGAAGCGGAGGAGATCACCTCCATCTGCGATGCGCTCGCCCTCAACATCGGGACGCTCAACAGCCGCACCGTCCAGTCGATGTTAAAAGCCGGGCGCCGGGCGAACGCGCTCGGGCACCCGGTCGTGCTCGACCCGGTTGGCGCGGGCGCGTCGAAGCTGCGCACCGACACCACCGTCCAGTTGCTGCGGCAGGTAAAATTCACCGTTATCCGCGGCAATTCCTCCGAGATCAAAACGGTCGCCGCGGGCAGCGGCGAAACCCGCGGCGTCGACGCGAATGCCGCCGACGCCACCACCGATGAAAATCTGCCGTCGGTCATTTCCTACGCGAAAGCGCTCTCCGAAAAGACCGGCGCAATCATCGCAATCACCGGCGCGATCGACGTGGCAGCGGACGCGAAGGACGCCTATATCATCCGAAACGGACATCCGATGATGTCCCGCATCACCGGCACAGGCTGCATGCTCACCGGTGTGATCGCCGCCTTTGTTGCCGCGAATCCGCAAAACCCGCTTGACGCGGCGGCCACCGCTGTCGCCGCGATGGGAATCTGCGGGGAAACTGCTTATACCCGGATGCGCAAAGACGGCGGCGGTACCGCTTCCCTGCGCATGGGGCTCATCGACGCAATGAGCCGGCTCGATGCCAAAACCTTGAAGGAGGCCGCAAAGCTTGAACATTTCTAAAAAGGACATGCTCCTTTATGTCGTGACCGACCGTTCCTGGCTCGGGAAAAACGACCTGGCCGCGCAGGTGGAGGACACCCTGCGCGCGGGAGCGACTTTTGTGCAGCTGCGGGAAAAACAGCTCGATGACGCGGCTTTCCTGGCCGAAGCCCGCCGCATCAAGGCGGTCACCGACCGTTACGGGGTTCCGTTCGTCATCAACGACAATGTGCGTGTGGCGCTCGCCTGCGGCGCGGACGGCGTGCACGTCGGACAGGAGGACATGGAGGCCGGCGATGTGCGAAAACTGCTCGGCCCGGACAAGATCCTCGGCGTTTCCGCGCATACAGTGGGGGAGGCCCGGCTTGCCGAGGCGCGCGGCGCGGACTATCTCGGCGTCGGGGCGGTTTTTTCCACCTCCACCAAGCTGGACGTGAATACCCTCCCGTTTGAAACGCTGCGGGAGATCTGCGGGGCGGTTTCGATCCCGGTGGTAGCCATCGGCGGCATCAGCCGGGACAATATCAGAAAGCTCAAGGGCTCCGGCATCGGCGGTGTGGCGGTGATCTCCGCGATCTTCGCCCAGCCGGATATCTATGCTGCGGCCAGGGAGCTTTACAATCTTTCGAAAGAGGTTACAACAGCATGATAAAAGGCGCGATCTTTGACCTGGACGGCACCCTGACCGATTCGATGTGGATCTGGGACACGGTGGCTATCGACTTTATGAAGCAGCATGGATTCCCGGTGCCTTCCGGCCTGCGGGAAGCTGTCAAGCCGCTCAGCTTTCTGCAGATGGTCGCCTATTATCAGCACGACCTTGGGATTCCCCTTTCCGCCGAGGAGATCATGAATGGCACCAACCAGCTTGTCGAGCACCGGTATTTTTATGAGGTTCCGCTCAAGGCGCACGCCGGAGAATTTCTCCAAAAGCTGCGCGAGGCGGGCGTTCGATGCGGCGTGGCGACCGCTTCGGAAAAATACATGGTCGAAGCCGCGCTCACGCGGCTCGGCATACGGGATTATTTTGAATTCGTCCTCACCTGCACCGAGCTCGGTTCGGGCAAGGATGAGCCTGCCATTTTTGAGGAGGCGCTGCGAAGGCTCGGCACCGCGAAGGATGAAACCGTGGTATTCGAGGACGCTGTCCATGCCATCCGCACCGCCAAGAAAGCGGGTTTTCGGGTGGTCGCGCTGTATGACGACTCCGCCGCCGAGGACGCGGAGGAGATCAAAGAAATCGCGGACCGGTATTGCCGCTCGTTCGCGGAATGTGAGGTAGAATCGTTATGAAAAAATGTCTGACCATCGCCGGCAGCGACTGCAGCGGCGGCGCGGGAATCCAGGCGGATCTCAAAACTTTTTCAGCACACGGCGTTTTTGGCATGAGCGCGATCGTTTCGGTCGTGGCGGAAAACACCGCCCGCGTGATCGATATCATGGACGTGACCCCGGACATGATCAGAAAACAGATTGACGCGGTCTTTGAGGACATTGTGCCGGACGCGGTCAAGGTGGGGATGCTCTCCCAGCCGGAATGCATGGCCGCTGTGGCGGAGAAACTGCGGGAATATCATCCGGCCAATGTTGTCATTGACCCGGTCATGTACGCCAAAAACGGCTGCCCGCTGATAGACCCCGGTTCAATCGGCGCGCTCATTGAAACGGTCATCCCGCTGGCCGATCTGCTCACCCCGAATATCCCTGAGGCGGAAAAAATTTCGGGCGTGGCGATCCATGACATTCACGATATGGAGGAGGCCGCGAAAAAAATCCACGCCATGGGCTGCAAAAATGTGCTGGTCAAGGGCGGGCATGCAATCGGAGACGCAGTGGACGTACTCTACGACGGCAAACAGTTCCACCGCTTTGCCACCGAACGGATCAATACCAAAAACACCCATGGCACCGGATGTACCTATTCCTCCGCGATCGCCTCGAACCTGGCGTTGGGACTCGCCATGCCTGAAGCGGTCAAAAAAGCGAAGGATTACGTCACCACCGCCATCCGGCATTCGCTTGCTATTGGCAACGGCTGCGGCCCAACCCATCATTTCTGGGATCTCTATCGGAATGGTCTTGCGGGAGACGTGGATCTGCTCGATTGACGGCTCCCGGCACGGCTTGCTTTTTGCGCGCTTCGCCGTCAGGCGAGCAGGCTGCCAAGCGCGGGACATATTTTCGCAATCTTGCGAAAATGCGCTGCGCGCAAAACGGACAAACCAATAAAAAACACGCGGCCCTGCGGGCCGCGCGTTTTCTTTTCTTCCGCTCTCACCCGACGGTATTTTTCAGCGTGCCGATTCCATCGATCTCACATTCGACCACATCGCCCGGTTTCAGGTATTTGGGCGGATCGAAACCCATACCGACGCCCGCTGGGGTCCCCATCGAGATAACCGTCCCAGCACACAGGGTCATCCCCTGCGAAAGCTCATGGATCACATGGGCCACGTCGAAGATGAGAAGTCCGGTGCTGCTCTGCTGGCGCAATTCGCCGTTCACACGGGAACGGATGCCGAGCTCCGGCGGCGCTTCGATCTCGTCCGCGGTCACGATCCACGGACCCATGGGACAAAAGCCGTCCATGCTTTTGCCAAAATACCATTGTTTGTGGCGGTTTTGGATGGTACGCGCGCTCACATCATTGAATATGGTATAGCCGAATACATAGTCGAACGCACACTCCCGCGAAACGTTCTTCGCGTCCCTGCCGATGATAACGGCCAGTTCCGCCTCATAATCGAGGCTGTCGACGATATCGCTGTGGCTGGGGATCACCCCGCCGCAGGGAACCGCTTCGTCCACACGCTTTGAGAAATAGACCGCATATGGACGTTCGCCGTCGAATTTTTCCTTTTTGAAGCGGGCCGATTCCGCCGCATGGTCCATATAATTCACACCCAGGCAGATGATATCCTGCTTGGGATGCGGGATGGGCGCGAGCAGCTTTACCGCCTCGAACGGGATCCCACCCATTTTAGCTTCAGCCACGCGGCGCAGCTCGTTCATCGAAACGGTATCGATCACCTGGTTCATGTCGTCATAGCCTTCCACTGGATAAACGGTTTTTCCATCCTCTGAAAGCACGCCCACCTGGGTGCCGGTGTAATACTGATAGGTCAGCAGTTTCAATTGTCATCCCTCCGTTTGTTCCAGTATAAAGCGTCCGGGAAATCCCGTCAAGGGACCGGTTCACAGGTTTTTAAAAAAATCCGGCCTGAAAAATCCGGATTTCCCGATTTCCCGGTATCGGTTCGGAAAGTTATGCCCATACTGAAATCTGCGGGGCGGCTGCGTCGTTTTATAAACAGGACGGCTCTTGCAGGAATTTTCTTCCACAGAAAGCCCGGATTCATGTTGACACTGTGACGGCTGTCCTTTACAATGGATACGGGCCTTTCGGCGCTATCCGCTTTTGGCCGGCGGCCTTATTCGCCCGGACATCTCATGAAAGAGGGAAAAACTTTGACAACCGAACGCAAACGCGCCTTTATTATCAACTGCATGTTCTTCGCGTGCCTCGTTGCGATTGCCTACATTGCCTTTAAGTATCTGCTTGCGTGGATGCTGCCCTTCGTAATCGGTCTCATCGCGGCCGCCTGCCTGCAGCCGCCAATCAATTGGATCTGCAAAAAAACAAAACTCAAAAAAAAGCTCATTTCGCCGATCCTTGCTTTCATTCTGGTTTCGGTGGTGGCCTGTTTTGTGGTCATGGGCACCTACAATGCGATCGGTGAACTCGGCGACCTGATTTCGCGCCTGCCCAGCTGGTACAAAAACTCCGCCCCGGTGGTCAGCGAGGCGATCAACACCCAATTTGAATCGCTGCTTGCCAATCTCCCGGATGAGGTGGAACAGCAGGTCATTTCGATTTCCAACGACCTGATCCAGTACATCCAGTCAAAGCTCATCTCCTTCTCCTCCACGGCGCTTTCGTGGGTCGCCAACAAGGCCTCCCAGCTTCCGTCGCTGCTCATTTCGATCATCATCACTGTGGTCGCCACCTTCTTTATGAGCGTGGAGTTCGACAATATCAAGAAATTTATCAAGCTGCAGATCCCGGAAAAGTACCGGGTCCTGGTGCTCAACTCCTGGGAAACCTTTGGCCGGACGGTGGTGCGGATGCTCACCTCCTACCTGTTCATCATGTTTTGCACCTTCTGCGAGCTGGCCCTTGGCCTGACCTTCCTGCAGGTGAACTATTCTGTTCTGATCGCGGCGCTCATCTCGGTGGTCGATATCCTGCCGGTCCTCGGAACCGGAACCATCCTGATCCCCTGGGGCCTCATCTGCCTGCTCATCGGCAGGACCGGGCTCGGCGCCGGGATTCTGGCGCTTTATGTCCTCATCACCATCATCCGCAACATCCTCGAACCGAAGATCATCGGCAACCGTATCGGGCTGCATCCGCTGGTCACGCTGGTCTTTATGTATCTTGGCCTGCACATCATGGGGATTTTCGGCATGTTCCTTTTCCCGCTGACCCTCATCCTCATCAAAGAGCTACAGGACCGCGGGCTGATCAAAATCTGGAATTCCTGATCCCGCCAAATCAGCAAGGCCGCCGGAAAATTTTCCGGCGGCCTTTTTTTCTTTCAGTGCAGGTTGCGGGTGAAGATGTCGCTTTGCTCCAGGAGCTGCTCGACCGTATCAATCCCCAGCCGGTGCAGAAGCTCGATCACATAGGGATTGTCGATCGGGGTAGGCGCGGCAGCCGCCTCACCGTAGGCGTCGACATTGCGCGTGCCCTCCTCCACCGGGATCAGCCGTTTCGGCCCGCCGACGCAGCCGCCGGCGCAGCCCATGCCTTCAAAAAAGTTGGCGTCGGCCTTTCCCGCAATAAGTTCGTTCAGCATCGCTTTGCAGGCGGGCACGCCATCCGCCTGCCTCGCACGGATTTCGACCTTCCGGTGTGGGTTCAGGCGTTCGACCGTACTGCGCACCGCCTCGCTCACGCCGCCGGTACGGGCGTATAGCCTTCCGGCGCGGGAGGAATGATCCTTTTGCCTGTCCTCCTGTTTTGTAAGGTCAATCCCGGCGGCCTCAAAGATATCGCGCATCTCCTGAAAGGTGAGCACATAGTCGATCGCGCCGAGCAGGTCGGTTTCACGCGCTTCCGCTTTTTTGGCCAGGCACGGGCCGATAAATACGGTTACCGCGTCCGGATGCAGTTCCTTGACCGCGCGGCCGCAGGCCACCATTGGGGAAACTGAGCCAGGCACGTGCGGCATGAGCTGGCTGTAGATTTTGCGGATCATGGCGATCCACATCGGGCAGCAGCAGCTTGTGAGCTGATAGTCGTCCGCATGCTGGATGTTCTGATCAAATTCAAAGGCTTCCTTCAGAGTGAGGATGTCCGCGAAAAGCGCCACTTCGACCATGCCGTCGAATCCAAGCTGTGAAAAGGCGCTTCGCAGCATGCCCGGCGTGACCGCATCACTGAACTGCCCCTGGAACGCGGGGGCGATCAGCGCATAGACCAGTCCCTTGTGGTTGCGGAGCATCTCGGTGACCGGCAGCACATCCTTGCTGGCGATCAATTTATGGCCGCGGCAGGCCTCGATGCAGGCCGAACAGCCGACGCACCGGGTCAGGTCAATCGCGACCCGCTTGCCCTGGGCATCCGGGCCGATCGCGCCGAATTCACAGGCGTCGGCGCAAGCGCCTTTGCCGTCCGGGCAGTCGCATTCCGCAATCCGCCAGACAACCGGATATTTCTTTGGATTGAGCAGGCAGTCAAGCTGCTTCGGATCGTAGTCCTCCTGCGAACGGATCATTTTGACCGCTTCGGGCAGATTGCGGCGCACCGACGCCGCTAGCAGAGTCTGATAGAGTTCCTCAAAGGTCGCCATCGTTCGTCCATCCTTTACACTGGCATTATCAAATTCTAGCATTCCCATTTTCAGCGGAGTTAAAAGCCTGATAAAAAAATACCCGCGGCTTTTCTGGCGTTTTGCGGCTCATCGGATTTTGATCTTTCCCGTTTGGAAATCCTCCCGGTTCAGCTCCCGACCGCCGGGCAGGGAAATGATAAGGATGTTCCATTCATTTTTGTTCTTTTTACGGTTGACCGTTTCGTGCGAATAACCCGCCCGCACCCGCTCGATCTCGCAGAGCGGGTGCAGCTCGCTCCAGGCGGCGAGCGCCCGGTCCGCCAGCTTTTCCCTCATTTCGGCCTGCGATGGAAGCGGCGTGTCCGCGCTCTCCAAAAGATCCACGTGCAGGGTGCTTTTCAACGTGCCGAAATCGGATAGGTGCGCGCAATGGTAAAGTCCGATCCAGTTTCCCGCATTCCGCGCGTTCAGCATCCTCAATTTATCGGAGAGCCCGGTCTGCGCCTCGTAAGCCTCCGACCGTTTCGGGTCCTGGATCGTCCCGTCGATCAGGTCAAATTCCAGATTGACCGATTCCCCGGAAACGGCAAACACAGCGCCGTACCGCCCGCTGACCGGGTTATAGTTTGCCAGCCAGCCGCTTTGGTGCGTTGCGCCGGGATAGATTTCGTCGGCATAGCGGCCCAGCGCCACCGACGCCGCCAGGTTCCCGGCAAGCGGCAGGAGAAGCAGCAGAGGCAAAAGGAACAGCACCCGTTTCCAAAGCTTTGTCCGCCGGGCATTCGCTTTTTTCTTGTCCATGGCTCAGTCTTTTGCCCAGCCGAGGCTCCTGCCAACCGCCTTGCGCCAGCCGTCTAAAAGCTGTCCGCGGCGATCTTCGTCCATATCCGGCTGAAACGAAGTGTCGCAGCTCCAGAGTTTCCGGATCTCGTCCTGGCTTTTCCAAACGCCGGTCGCGAGCCCCGCGAGATATGCCGCGCCAAGCGCCGTCGTTTCACGGATCATCGGGCGGCGCACCCGTTTCCCCAGGATATCCGCCTGGAACTGCATCAGAAACCGGTCGCGGCTCGCTCCGCCGTCCACCTTGAGCTCCTGCATCGGAATGCCGGTATCCTTCTCCATCGCCTCCACAAGTTCGAGGCTCTGATAGGCGATCGATTCCTGCGCCGCGCGGATGATATGCTCCCGGCGGGTCCCACGGGTGATCCCCACAATGCAGCCGCGCGCATACATATCCCAGTGCGGCGCGCCAAGGCCGGTAAACGCCGGAACCAGATAGACTCCGCCGGTGCCGTCCACCTTTTGGGCGTAGTATTCCGCGTCGCGGCTTTCAGTGATGAAGCGCATTTCGTCGCGCAGCCATTGGATCACCGCGCCGCCCACAAACACACTGCCCTCAAGCGCATACTGCACCTTGCCGCCAAGCCCGACCGCAATGGTGGTGAGCAGGCCGTTCTTGCTTTCACAGGGCGTTTGGCCGGTATTCATGAGCAGAAAACAGCCGGTGCCGTAAGTATTCTTCGCCTCGCCCTTTTCAAAGCAGCACTGCCCGAACAGCGCCGCCTGCTGGTCGCCCGCGATCCCCGCGATTGGGATCTGCACGTCCTGCACGGTGGCATAGCCGTAAACCTCGCTCGAATCGCGCACCGCGGGCAGCATTTGCGCCGGGATATCGAGCACCCGAAGCAGCGTTTCGTCCCAGCAGAGCTTTTTGATATTGTAGAGCATGGTGCGCGACGCGTTCGTGTAGTCGGTGACATGCGCCCGCCCGCCTGTCAGCTTCCAGATCAGCCAGCTGTCCACCGTGCCGAACAGCACCTCTCCGCGCGCGGCGCGTTCCCGCGCCCCGGGCACCTTGTCCAGAATCCATTTGATCTTGGTCGCGGAAAAGTACGCGTCCGGAACCAGGCCGGTCGCTTCCCGGATATAATCCCCGAGCCCGTCCTTTACGAGCGCGTCCACAAGATCGGCCGTGCGGCGGCACTGCCAGACGATCGCATTGTGGATCGGGCGGCCGGTTTCGCGATCCCACAGGACGGTCGTTTCCCGCTGGTTGGTCACGCCGATCGCCGCGATTTCCCGCACGTTTACACCGCTTTTCGCAATCACTTCCATCATGACCGCGTACTGCGACGAATAGATCTCCATCGGGTCATGTTCGACCCAGCCTTCCTTCGGATAGATCTGGGTAAATTCCTTCTGCGCCATCTCCACGATGTTCTGTTCCCGGTCAAACAGGATCGCCCGCGAGCTGGTCGTCCCCTGGTCGAGCGCCAGGACATATTCCGCCATCTGCAACACTCCTTTTTCCCATTTTAACATGTCCTTTACTTGCGGACAAGGCGCAATTATGTTAAGATATCATCAGGGAAGCAATTTGTCCGAAAGGCGGGTCTATATGCAGGAATCCGGTGAGAATTATCTCGAAACAATCCTCTTGCTCGAGGATAAAAACGGCACCGTCCGTTCGATCGATATCGCAAACGAGCTGGACTACACCAAGCCGAGCGTCAGCCGCGCCATGCGCATCCTGCGGGAAAGCGGCCTGATCACAATGGACGAAAACGGCCGGATCCTGCTGACCGCCGCGGGACGGGAAAAAGCCAACGCCATCTACGAACGGCACCGTTGTCTCACCCGCTACCTCACCATCACCCTCGGCATCGACGAAGCGCTCGCCGCGCGGGATGCCTGCCGGATTGAGCATGTGATCAGTGCGGAAACCTTTGGCAAAGTCAAGGAATTTGTGAAAAATGCAATCTAAGAAATAGAAAAGGACCGGGATGCGTCAGCCTGACGCGCCCCGGCCTTTTTTTCGTTTTATACAAAACTCTGTTCCACGCGGATGACCGCGTAATACTTCTCGCTGATGAGCTGTACGCCGTCGCGCACCCTGTCCGCCACCTGCTTATCCGAGAGATGGAAGCGGTGCGGCACCGACACATCAAAAATGAGATTTGTGTGGGTCATCCCCTGCACCATCCGGAAATCGTGAATGGAAAGCGCCGGGTCGATCCGCTTGACCATCTCCTCAACCTGGCCGCGCACCACGGCCGTGATCTTGTCGTCGGTCGCAACCGGGTCCATGTGGATGGTGACGTCACAGTTGAATTTGTGGCGCAGTTCCAGTTCAATCAGGTCGATCGCGTCGTGCATGGCGAGGATATCCATATTGCAGGGCACCTCCGCGTGCAGCGAAACGATCCGCCGGCCCGGGCCGTAGTCATGGATGATCAGGTCGTGCACGCCGATCACCTCCGGGTGGGAGCGGACCGTGTCTTCAATTTCCCGTACCAAAGCGGTGTCCGGCGCCTGCCCCAGAAGCGGCGACAGGCTGTCGCGCGCGGTGGTAAAACCGGAATAGAGAATGAAAGCCGCCACCAGCATGCCGGTCCAGCCATCAATATTGATGCCGGTGAAGCGGGTGAACAGTACGCCGAGCGCAACGGCCGCGGTCGCGACCGCGTCGGTGAGGCTGTCGGCGGAGGTGGCCTTCATCGCGGTGGAATTGATCATATTGCCGAGCGTGCGGTTAAAATAACACATCCAGACTTTCACCAGGATCGACACAACGAGGATCGCGAACGAAAGCGGCCGGAACAGCACCTCTTCCGGCCGCAGGATCTTGCCGAACGAACTGCGCAGCAGCTCGAACCCGACCAGCAGAATGGCCATTGAGATCGCCAGGCCGGTCAGGTATTCGATCCGCCCGTGGCCGAACGGATGCTCGCTGTCAGCCGGCATACCCGCCATTTTAAGGCCGACCAGCGTCACCACCGATGAGCCCGCGTCCGAAAGGTTATTGAACGCGTCGGCCATAATCGCAATCGATGCGGTCAGCATGCCCGCGGCAAATTTCGCGCCAAACAGGCACAGGTTTAAAAAAATCCCCACGCCGCCGGCCAGCACGCCGAACGCCCCCCGCACAGCGGGATCCTCCGTCCTGTTGGAGTCCTTGATAAAAAGCCGTACCAATAATCGTATCATCTTGCGTGTCCCTATCTTCCCAAATCAGTCTTCCCAGAGGCTTTCGAGCTTCTTTTCGATCCGCTCACGCCGGGCGGCAGTCTCGTCCTCGTCGATCCGCCACATGCCGTATTCGAGGATCAGCACATCGCCCTCGCGCACCTCCTCCGGGAGCAGCAAAAGCGGCACCTCCCGCTGGACGTTCTCCTCGTTCAGGCAGACCGCGAACCCGCCTTCAAACCGGTCAACCGTGTAACGGTTTGCAAAATCGCCGGTGATCATGTTTCTCCACCTTCCATAAAATCCGGGGCGAGGCCAAGCCACGTCCCGGACTGATTTTCGGTTTCCTGTTCTTCAGCGGGCGTCCTGGCGCATCCCGACGAACTGTTTGATCAGTTCAACCGCGTTTTTCCCACCGATTACGCTGCTGTCGATGGCAAGATGGTAGTTGGCCGTTTCGCCCCATTTTTTGTCTGAATAAGCATTGTAATAGGCCGCGCGTTTTTTGTCGGTCTTGACAATGAGATCCTTCGCCTCGTTCGAAGAAAGCTCGTGCAGCTCTTTGATCCGCGCCACCCGGTAGCCCAGCGGCGCGTGGATGAACACGTTGATGCAGTCCGGGTCGCCGCGCAGCGCATAGTCGGCGCACCGGCCCACGATGACGCAATCGGATTTCTTCGCCAGCTTCTGGATCGTTTCGAACTGGGCGAGGAACAGTTTCTGGGTGAGCGGGATGTTGGCCGCACCCGCGATGTTCCCGACCGAATAGGGATTGACCGACAACGAATAGAGCAGGCTGCTGACCGGTTTTTCATCGTTGCTTTCAAACAGTTCCCTGCAGATGCCGCTTTCCTGCGCGGCAATCTCCAGCAGCTCCTTGTCATAGAACGCAATTCCCAGCTCATCCGCCAGCTTTTTGCCGATCTCGCGGCCTCCGCTGCCGAACTCCCTTCCGATGGTGATGACCGTCCGTTTTGCCATGATAACCGCTCCTTTCGTATTGGCCATTCAATGGCGTTTCTGTAATTATTATACACCAAACCGCAAATTTTGTATAGTCAGATTCAGCCGATTCCCTGGTAGATCACGCTGAACACCACCACCGCGGCGGCGAGTAAAACATACAGGTATTTCGCACAGAAATCGAACGCTTTTCCGAGGGGTTTGGCCCTCCCGCGCATCAGTTCCGCCCGGATTTTCGGCAGGCCCAACACCCAGTAGATCATCACCGCTCCGAGTACCGCGCCCGCGGGCACCACATAGATGGTGATCATGTCCATCCATCTGCCCATGTACGGCTCATATTCGATAAAGACGCCGACCCCAAAAGCCGCCGCGCCCACCAACAGCATCGCCGGGATGCGTCCTAAGTGCAGATGACGCTGCACCGCTTCCCCGACCACCTCGAACATATTGACGAGCGAAGTGATCCCCGCGAACAGCACCGACAAAAAAAACAGCACCGCGAACAGCCGCCCCGCAGGCATCTGTGCAAACACTTTGGGAAGGGTGATGAAGAGCAGCGGCGGTCCCTTCTGCGGGTCGAGCCCAAACGCAAAAACCGCCGGAATGATCGCAAATCCCGCAATCAGCGCCGCGACCGTGTCGAGCGCCGCCGTAAGGCCGGACGAATGGACAATGTCCTCCTTTTTGGAAAGGTAGCTGCCGTAGATGATCATGCCGGAACCGGTGATCGAAAGGGAGAAGAACGCCTGCCCCATCGCCATGATCCAGGTCTCAGGCCGCAGCAGTTGTTCCCAGTGCGGGATGAGCAGATAGGCGTAGCCCTCCGCCGCGCCGGGCAGGAACGCCACCCGTACCGCGATGATCAAAAACAGGATGAAGAAGGAAGGCATCATGACCTTGTTGACCTTTTCGATCCCCTCCACCGCGCCGCAGGCAAGCACCAGCACGGTGATCACGATCACCGCCAGATGCCACGGGACACTGCCAAAAGGGCCGGTCATCTGGGCAAAAAATTCACCCGCGTCGGAATCGAGCATCGCGCCGGTCAGCGATCCGAACATCGAACGCAGGACCCAGCCTACCACGATCGAATACCCGATCGCGATACCGAGCGAGCCGAACAGCGGAATCGCCCCTAAAAATTTGCCGCCGCGCTTGCCGCGGGACTTCATCGCATAGTCGTACGAACCGATCGGTCCGGTTCCCGTGAGCCGTCCAAGGCCGAATTCGCCCGAGAGCCCCACCCAGCCGAACAGCGCCACAAACAGAAAATAGGGAATCAGAAACGCCGCGCCGCCATACTGCCCGACCCGGTATGGGAACATCCAGATGTTGCCCATGCCGACTGCCGACCCCACCGACGCCATGACAAAGCCGATCTTGGTTGCAAATTCACCGCTGTTTTTCATTTCCGCCATTGTCCTTCTCCTCGCCACGCGCTTTTCAGATAACCATATCATACAGGATTCCCCAGGAAAAGTCCAATCAAACATAAAAACCTCCGGACCGGCAAATACCGTTTGTCGGTCCGGAGGCCACTTTTTTTACACGTCCGCGCTTTCTTCATCCGCCTCTTCGGCATCTTCCTCATCGTCGAAATCCGCCAGTTCCAACTCAAACCAGAACCGGACCCCGGTTTCGGTGTTCTCCACGTCGTAGGCCTGATGATGCGCTTCCATAATCACTTTAACGATCGCAAGCCCCAGCCCGTAGCTGTCGCCCGTCGTGCGGGACTTGTCCGCGCGGTAGAAACTGTCGAACAGGCTGCCGATATCCTCCTCACTGATCGGATTCCCACTGTTTTCCACCGCGACGCGGCAGCGGTTTTCGATTCTCTTTGCCGTCACCAGGACCCGGCCGCCGTCCGGCACGTATTTGGCCGCATTTTCAAACAGGTTGGTCACCACCTGTTCGATTTTAGCAAAGTCCGCCGTGACAATGAAGGCGTCCTCCAGTTCCTGCCGGACTTCGATGCCGCGCTTTTCAGTGAGGATCGTGTGGTTATAGATGACCGCATCCACCACTTCGCTCAGGCAGAAAAAGGAATATTCCACCTTATCGATGCCGCTTTCAAGTTTCGACAGCCCAAGCAGTTTGCCCACCATCCGCGAGAGCTTGTTGCCTTCGCTGACGATGATCTCACAGTATTCCCGGTCGGCATCCGAAAGGTTCTCATCCTCCCGCAGCGCCTCCGCATAGCTGATCATCAGGGTGAGCGGGGTCTTGAAATCGTGAGAGACGTTCGCCACAAACTGCTGGCGCATCCGGTCTGTCTGCTGCTGGCGGACAAGGTCGCTTTGCAGCACCGCGTTTGCTTCCCGCATCTGGTCGACCGCCTGCTGCAAGTCGTCCGACATCCGGTTGATGCTCGCCGCGAGCATGGAAATCTCATCTCCGCCGCGCGCTTCGCATTTCTGGGAGAAATCGAGTTTGGAAATCTGGCCCGCAACCTCCTGAATCCGGCTGAGCGGCTTTGTAATCCGCCCAACTACAAAATAGATCACCACCGAACCGCACAGCAGAATCGCAATCGAAAGCAGCGCGGTATATTTCACCGCGAGGTCGGCGGTCGATTTGATATATCCGCGCGGCGTCTGGATGTAAAGAAAAACATTGTCGTCCAGTCTGACCGACAAACTCAGTGAATCCTCTTTATACTTGTCATCCTGGCCTTCTGTTTTTTTCCCTTCCCAGCCCGTTCTCTTACCGTTTTCACCGCCCGTTTCGATCAGAAAATCCGTCCCGGTGCGCTTGATCCGTTCGAGCAGCATCGTTTCCCGCTCCTGGATCTTTTTTTCAATCTCCGGCGGCAGCGGCACGCCAAGCGGCGGATTGTCCCACTGGTTGCGGGAATGGTAATCGATCTGAAGCTTGCCGTCCCCACTGAGCGAAAGCAGCATCACCTCGGTGTTTTTGCTTTCCGTCCGGCTGAGCACCTCATAAATTTCATCGCTGTTCTTCTGATAAGCCGTCTGGATATCCCGTGCATTCTCCCGCAGCTCATAGAGCTTGTTGGTCTGGTAAAACCCTTCAAACAGCGAAGACCCCATCACAAGAAGAATGATAACATTTAAAATCAAAATGAGCAAAATGACCGAGAAAAGCTTACGTTTGACGCTCCATTTATTCCAGCCACTCAAATTTGTAACCAACCTTTCGTACGGTCACGATATTTTTGGCGTACTTTCCGAGCTTTGCGCGCAGGCATTTGATATGTGTGTCAACCGTGCGGTCGTCTCCGTTGTAATCCATATCCCATACTGTACACAGGATCTGATCCCGCGTAAGGACAATATTCACATTTTTCAGCAGGTAATAAAGCAGGTCAAATTCCTTCGGTGTGGTGATAATTTTCTCCCCGTCGACCGTCACAGTACGTTCCCGGTACAGGATCTTTACCCCGCCGGCCTCCACATCGCTCATGTCGTTGACCGTGGTGCGCTTTAACAGGTTTTTTACCCTTGTCACCAGAATGGTCGGGGAAAACGGCTTGGAGATATATTCATCCGCACCCATCCGGAAACCCTGTACTTCGTCATGTTCGCTGTCACGGGCAGTCAGCATGAGGATCGGCACGTCCGACCGGCCCCGAATCTCCCGGCAGGCGTCATAGCCGTCCTTTTTCGGCATCATAACGTCCAGCATGACCAGCACAACATCCTCATTGTTCTCGAACTTTTCAATCGCCTGTTCCCCGTCCGCGGCTTCAATTACCTTGAAACCCTCCCGCACCAGGTAGCTCGCCACGAGCTGGCGGATTTTCGCTTCGTCTTCTGCAATCAAAATTTTGCTGTCCATACGCGCACCTCATCTTTTTTGTTTCTGTTTTTCAGTATGCGATGGAAATGTGTTCCCAATGTGTGCAAATTTCGGCTTTTCTGAAAAACCTGCAAACATTCACGCGTGTCGCCGCGCGGGCGGGAATCAAGCGGCTTTGCCGCTTGAGAATCACGAGCGCCCTCCGCGCGCCCGGGCCCCATTTCTTGCCCGTGCAAGAAGCGGGAATCAAGCGGCTTTGCCGCTTGAGAATCACTG
>Ga0079305_1002451_pt1 | contig 16042 bp, 13 predicted proteins | sample LMS_cellobiose_e_FD_79183 | JGI IMG/M metagenome (GOLD analysis project Ga0079305, IMG submission 79183) | Rumen-fistulated moose microbial communities from Alaska, USA - LMS_cellobiose_enrichment | ecosystem: Host-associated > Mammals > Digestive system > Stomach > Rumen fluid ... | reverse complement strand
TGGTCGCCGCATACGCCGCCGGCGCAGCAGGCTGCAAGTCCGATGGTGCAGAGCACCGGGTTGGTGCCGTAGTCAAATACCTGGCAGACGATAGGAGCCATGATTCCGATGGTTCCCCAGGAAGTTCCGGTCGCGAACGCGATCACGGAGGAGAGCAGGAAGATGACTGCGGGCAGGAAGTTCATCAGGCTGCCGGCATTTCCGAGAAGCCCTTCTACGAAGTCGCCGGAGCCGAGTCCCCATCTGGTCAGGGAGCCCAGGGTCCATGCGAAGCAGAGGATCGTGATCGGGCTGACCATCTGGATGAAGCCGTTAGGTACGGACTCAAAGCTCTTCTCAAAGGTGATGGCCTTGCGGCACCAGAAATAGATGAATGTGAAGACCAGGGCCACGATGGAACCGAGGCAGAGGCCGGTCGCGGCATCCGCGTCGCCGAAGGCGTCCATGAAGGAAGCTCCGTCCCAGAATCCGCCGGTGTAGATCATGCCGATGACGCAGAGTACGATCAGCACTGCTACGGGGAGGATCAGGTCAAGTACGGAGGACTTGGTGTTGCCTTCTTCATAATCGTCAGCGCCTGCGAACGGACGGTGATCCGTTGTGAACAGATCGTCCTTTACCTGAGCGTTGTACTCATGGGTAAGCATGGGACCGTAGTCGATGTTCAGCACGGAGATCACGATGATCATAACCAGAGTCAGCAGGCAGTAATAGTTGTAGGGGATCTGCTGGATGAACATCTGGATGCCGGAAACATAGCTGTCATCTACATAACCTGCGACCGCGGCAGCCCAGGAGGATACCGGCGCGAGCATGCAGACAGGAGCCGCTGTGGCGTCGATGACGTATGCCAGCTTTGCGCGGGAGATCTTGTGGGACTCGGTCACCGGACGCATCACGGAACCGACGGTCAGGCAGTTGAAATAGTCGTCGATGAAGATCAGGACGCCGAGCAGCATGGTCATGAGCTGAGCGCCGGAGCGGGTCCTTACGGTCTTCCTCGCCCAACGGCCGAACGCGGCGGAGCCGCCGCCTTTGTTCATCAGGTCTACCATGATTCCCAGGATGACCAGGAAGATCAGGATACCGACGTTCCAGCCGTCGCCGATGTTGCTGATAAGGCCGAGACTGAAGTCATCCTCGCCGCCGCCGATAAGTACGCGGACGGTGGTCCAGGGATGGAAGTGGGCTACCAGAAGGGATCCGGTGAGCACTCCCAGGAACAGAGAGGAATACACTTCCTTGCTGATCAAAGCCAGCACGATGGCTACTGCAGGCGGAAGAAGCGACCATACCGTGCCGTACACTCCGTCGGGATAGGTGAACCCGAGGATGGCGAGCAGGACGACCACCACTATCAGCGCAATGCCATAGGCGGTTTTCGTACTCTTCTTTTCCATTACGAAATCTACCTCCTCCAAATAAAGAATTTAATAATAATGGAACAATAGAACATTATTATTCTATAAGTTCGATAAAATGATGTCAATATTTTGAAAGAATTTTCAATCAATTCACAAATGCCGAGATCAATTATTTGTTCGCAACAACAAAAATATTTACCCTGATGAAGCGGTTTGTTTTAGAATTCTTATCACTCGGCCGGACGCTGTGAGGAAGGAGATGCCGGACCCGGAAACGCGCGAATTATTTTTGCTCCCGAGGCGATCTGCTCGTTGTGCGAATGCCCTTCAATGGTGTATTCTTGTTGGTATGAAACTCTTATCGCAATACAGGGGTCTCCCCAAACAGACATATTTTCTTTCGGTCATAATGCTGATCGTCGAGATCGCGATCTGCTGCGTCTTCCCCTTTATGTCGCTGATATGCAGCCGCATGCTGGGGTTTTCGACCGTGCAGACGGGATATATCGTCGCGTTCACCAGTCTGGGTAATATAATAGGTCCGCTGATGGGCGGAAAGCTGTCCGACCATTGGGGCCGCCGCAAGACGTATATCCGGCTCGCGGTCATCATGATCGCTGCAATGATCTTAGCGGGTCTCGTCTGCAGGCACAGGATCCTGGTCCTGCTTCTCTTCCTCTGCAACGCTATAGCGAGCGCCGTGGTTCCGATCATCTCCGCGATGGTGATCGATATCTCGCCCGAGGAAAAGCGTAACGAGAGCTTCTCGCTGGTATATATCTTCTCCAATATAGGGTCTGCGCTTGGCCCCGCGATCGCCGGGATGCTGTTCTACAACCATTTTCCCGGGACCTTTTTCACGATGGCGATCTGCTATGCGGTCGCGCTCGTCCTGATGCTCTTCAGGATCAAAGAGACCTATGCCGGAAACGCCGGGGGCGCCGTCAGGATCTCCGACGCTCAGGATGCGGGTAAGAAAGCATCCGGAAGCAATGGAGCGGCCGGAAGTGCTGAAGAAGGATCTGACCGTTCCGTCTTCTCGATGATGATGCACAGCCCCGCTGTCCTGATCTTTACGGTCTGCCTGTTCATGATATTCGTCTGCTATACGGAGATAAGCTATGTGCTGCCGCTCCAGTTCGCGGACCGCATCGGGCTGGAGGCGAGCTCCAGGCTGACGTCGGCGATCTGGACGGTCAACGGGATAGTTGTGATCCTGTTCACTCCGGTCCTGATGCTGTTCATCAAAAAACACAAGCCGCTCTTCAATCTGGTGATCGGCTGTCTTCTCTATGTCGTCGGATATGCGCTGTATTCTCTGAAGCTGAGCCCTGTTGCCGCGGTCCTGATAGTCCTGGTATGGACAAGCGGCGAGATTTTTGTTAATACTGAAGGGACGGTATACCTCGCTGAGATCGCGCCGCCCAGGCACCGTGGCGAGGTCGTCGCGCTTTTCACTTTTTCCAGAGGCGTCGGCAAGCTTATAGGCCCCGTTCTCTGCAGCCATGTTCTGATGAACGCCGGATACAGGGAGCTCTGGCTCATAGCTTCGGGCATAAGCCTCGCGGTCGCGATAGTCCTCTACGTGCTTCACAGGAGCGGATCGCGGCGAAATGATTAAGTCTATCTTGACATAGGAGAGAATGTTTATGACGGACGAAATGATGATGGAGACCATGGTGAATGCCCTCGAAGCAGGGCGCAAGGTGATACCATACGGGGAGGTCGCGACATATATCCCGGAGCTAGGCAAGGCCGACAAGAACGCCCTCGGGATAGCCGTCCGAACCGAGGACGGAAAGCTCCTGACCGCTGGTGACTGCGGGACGAGGTTCACGCTTCAGAGCATTTCCAAGATAGTGAACCTGATAGTCGCTCTGGAGAGATTCGGCGCCGACAGGATATTCGAGAGGGTCGGCATGGAGCCTTCAGGCGAAGCTTTCAACTCGATCGTTGAGCTCGACCTGTATTCCGGAAAGCCATATAACCCGATGATCAATTCAGGAGCGATCGCGGTAGTCGATCTTCTGCTGAACGAATGCTCCTTTGGCGAGCTCCTGGCGCTGACGCGCGAACTGATGAGCGATCCGGAAGCCGATCTCGACGAGGCGGTCTACAGATCCGAGATGGCCAACTGCTCCAGGAACAGGGCTATAGGCTGGCTGCTGAAGTCCAAGGGCATACTCCGAAACGACGTGGAGGAGGTGCTCGAGCTCTATACCGCTATGTGCTCTGTGAACGCTACGGCGGAGTCACTGGCGAACCTTGGATATCTGCTGTCAAAAGGCGGGATCGACCCCGCGACCGGCAGGAGGACCTTCAGCGGTGAGACCGCCCGCGTCGTCAAGACACTGATGCTGACCTGCGGCATGTACGACGGCTCCGGCCAGTTCGCCGTGGAAGTCGGCTTCCCGACAAAATCGGGCGTAGGCGGCGGCCTGCTCTCCGTGGTCGACAGGCGTATGGGCATCGGCATCTACGGACCCTCCCTGGACAGCAAAGGCAACTGCGTCGCCGGAAGAACGATGCTCAGATATCTTTCGTCGACTCTGGGGCTTCACATCTTCAATTCCTGATTTTGAAGGCCGGTTGGCCTTCTTATGCTATGACAAGGATCTACGTTTACAGAGGAGAATACGGACACAGAAAAAAGAGCCACGCGATGATCAGAGAGTGCGCGGCTCGTTTTCTCGCGGCCTGCGCGGATGCGGGCAGCAGCCGGTACTCCGGGCTCGATCCGGATGATCTCGTGATAGCCGAAGCGGAGAAGGGCAAGCCGTATTTTGCTCCGGGACAAGGCGGCACGGCGAGCGGCGCTCTGAGCAGCCCGCTTCCGCATTTCTCCGTGTCGAACAGCAGGGACGTCTGGATCTGCGCGATGTCGGATGAAGAATGCGGGATCGACGTTCAGTTCGCTTTGGACCACGACTGGGAGGCCATCTGCGGCAGGTTCTTTCTTCCCGCTGAGAAACTGCATGTCGAGCGCCGGGGAGAAGAAGGATTCTACCACGTCTGGACGCGAAAGGAAACCCTGGGAAAGCTTAGCGGAGAAGGCATCTTCGGAGGCGGCGAACCCGTTGCGGACTCGATCGGCAGACTGCGCCCGCGCGTCAGGACGGGCGGAAGGACAGCATATCTCGCGGAAATCGACCTCGGCGCGTTCTTGGATGAGGAAACAATTTCGGATAGCAGGATCTTCTGCGCACTCTGCACATACGACAAAGGCCCGACCTCAGTCGAGCCCCTTTCTCTTTGCCATTAGGCTATGGAAGAAAAGCCGATTAGCTGATATAATAGTATCCGTCGAAAGAGGCGGTTTTTTTCGTGCGCGGATTTCGACGCGTTTACAGAGAAACGGAGGTCGTATGAGAGAGATAAAGGCATCGCAGGTCACCGAAGCGGTGAAGCGCATGTGCATCAAGGGGAACGTAGATCTCCCCTGCGACGTGGTGTCGTGCATAGAGAAGCGCCTTGCCGAGGAGGACTGGGCACCCGCGAAGGAGATACTTGAGAATATTGTGGAGAACTACAGGCTCGCGGCTGAGACCGGAAAGCCGATCTGCCAGGATACCGGAATGGCGGTCGTGTTCGTGGAGATCGGACAGGACGTCCACGTCGACGGCAATCTGGAGGAAGCCATCAACGAAGGAGTCCGCCAGGGCTACAGAGAGGGCTATCTCAGAAAATCGGTGGTGGCCGATCCGATAGACAGGGTCAACACCGGGGACAATACCCCCGCGGTCATCTACTACGAAGTTGTTCCGGGAGACGACCTTGTGATCTCGATCGCGCCCAAGGGCTTCGGAAGCGAGAACATGAGCCGCGTCGCGATGCTGAGGCCTTCTGACGGGCTTCAGGGCGTGGTGAAGTTCATAATAGATACGGTGGAGCAGGCCGGACCCAATCCCTGCCCGCCGGTGGTCGTCGGAGTGGGTATCGGCGGAACGTTCGAGAAGGCCGCGATGATGGCGAAGAAGGCTTTGCTCAGGCCGCTCGGAGAGAAGAACCCCGATCCGGTCTACGACGCGCTTGAGGACGAGCTCCTGGAGGCGATCAACGAGCTGGGTATCGGGCCTCAGGGCTTCGGAGGAAAGACGACGGCGCTGGCTGTCCAGATCGAGAAGTTCCCGACGCATATCGCCGGACTTCCGGTCGCGGTCAACATCAGCTGCCACGTGACGAGACATATCAGGGAGGTGCTTTAGGATGGCGATCAGGATCAAGGCTCCGCTCACAAGAGAAGAGGCCCGCAAACTCAAGGCGGGCGACAGCGTGCTGCTTTCCGGCACGATATACACCGCGAGAGACGCGGCGCACAAGAGGCTCGTCGAACTGATAAACAAAGGGGAAGAGCTCCCGATAGACCTGACCGACGCGGTCATCTATTTCGTGGGACCGACCCCGGCGAGACCGGGCGAGGTGATAGGCTCCGCCGGTCCGACGACGTCATACAGGATGGACGCCTACAGCCCGATCCTGATCGAGCGCGGACATACCGGGATGATCGGAAAGGGAAGGAGAGGCCCCGAGGTCGTAGACGCCATGAAAAAATACGGCGCCGTGTATTTCGGCGCGATCGGCGGCTGCGGTGCGCTCCTGTCCAACTGCATCAAGTCCGCTGAGGTCGTGGCCTATCCCGATCTCGGCGCGGAGGCGATCAGGAGGCTCGAGGTCGAGGACATGCCGCTCACGGTCATCATCGACTCGGAGGGGAACGACCTCTATAAGATGGGAAGACAGGATTATCTGAATTCACGAGGTTAGACAGATGGATTACGATGTAGTAATAATCGGCGCCGGCCCGGGAGGCATATTCTCGGCCTATGAACTCACTCAGAAGAGGCCTGACCTTAAGGTCGCGGTCTTCGAAGCAGGCCACACGCTCGACAAGAGACACTGCCCGATAGACGGGGACAAGATAAAGACCTGCATCAAATGCCCGACCTGTTCCATAATGAAGGGCTTCGGCGGCGCGGGTGCGTTCTCCGACGGGAAATACAATATCACCAACGACTTCGGGGGCACCCTGCACGAGTATATCGGCAAGGAGAAGGCCACCGCGCTGATGCGCTATGTGGACCAGATCAATATGGCTCACGGCGGCGCGGGGACCAAGCTCTACAGCTCCGCGGGAAGCGCCTTCAAGAAGGTCTGCATGCAGAACGGGCTCAAGCTCCTGGACGCGTCGGTAAGGCATCTCGGCACGGATATCAACTACGTGGTGCTCTCCAACCTCTACGACGAGCTGAAGGAGAAGGTGACCTTCTTCTTCGATACGCCCGTGGACAGGGTCGAAACAGCGGACGGAGGCTACAGGGTGAGCTACGGCTCCGGGAGCAAAGAGGGAACAAGACACCTCGAGGCCGAGTACTGCATAGTCTCGGTCGGCCGGAGCGGAAGCAAGTGGATGGAGGAGATCTGCAGGGACCTCGAGATACCCACCAAGTCGAACAGAGTCGACATCGGCGTGAGAGTCGAGCTCCCGGCAGTCATCTTTGATCACATAACCGACGAGCTCTACGAGAGCAAGATCGTCTACCGCACGCACAAGTTCGAGGACAACGTCCGGACCTTCTGCATGAACCCGAACGGCATAGTCGTTACTGAGAACACCAACGGCATAGTCACGGTGAACGGGCACAGCTTCGAGGACCCCTCGATGAAGACCGAGAACACCAACTTTGCCCTTCTGGTCGCGAAGCACTTCTCCGAGCCCTTCAAGGACAGCAACGGCTACGGCGAGAGCATAGCGCGCCTCTCCAATATGCTCGGAGGCGGCGTGATCCTTCAGCGCTTCGGCGATCTGGAGCGCGGGCGCAGGAGCAATGAGAAGCGCATGGAGAAGAGCATGGTAAGGCCGACCCTGGCGGCGGTGCCGGGCGACCTTTCGCTGGTGCTCCCAAAGCGCATACTGGACGGCATCGTCGAGATGATCTACGCGCTCGACAAGATAGCTCCGGGAACGGCGAACGACGACACACTGCTCTACGGAGTGGAGGTCAAGTTCTACAATATGGAGGTCGATCTCTCCGAGAACCTGGAGACCAACCATCCGGGTCTTTACGTGATCGGCGACGGCAGTGGCGTTACGCATTCACTGTCGCACGCTTCGGCAAGCGGAGTCTTCGTGGCCGACAGGATAGCGGAGCTCGCATAGAGGAGATACCATGGACTATTACAGCGAGTACAGATCCAAGCTCCGGACCCCTGACGAGGCGGTCCGGGTCGTCAAGAGCGGCGACTGGGTGGACTATACCACCAACGTCTGCTTCCCCTCGCTTCTGGACGAGGCTCTGGCGAAGCGGAAGGACGAGCTCACGGACGTGAAGATCCGCGGCAACCTGATCTTCGGCCCGATCAAAACGGTCGAAGCCGATCCGGAGCGCGAGCACTTCTATTACAACAGCTGGCACTGCTCCGCCTACGAGCGCACGCTCTGCGACAGATCGCTCTGCAACTACATCCCGATGGTGTTCAGAGACTGCACGGAGTACTACCGGCATTTCCTGACCGTGAACGTCGCGATGATGGCGGTCCCGCCGATGGACAAGCACGGGTATTTCAACCTGTCCTGCGCCACAGGAGTCGCGAGGGGCATACTCGAGAAGGCTGACATCGTGATCCTGGAGGTCAACGAGCGCCTCCCGTATATCTACGGCGCCTTTGATGAATCGATCCACATCTCGGAGATCGATTACGTCGTGGAGGGCGAGCATCCCGAACTTCCCGATCTTCCCAAGGAGGACGCGACGCCCGTGGATCTCGCGATCGCCAAGGTCATCCTGCCGTATATCAAAGACGGCGCGGCGCTGCAGCTGGGAATCGGCGCGATGCCGGACGCGATCGGCCGCGATATCGCCGAGTCCGACATCAAAGACCTCAGCATGCACACGGAGCTCTGCTCCAACGCGTATATGGACCTCTACGAGGCAGGAAAGATAACCAACCGCTGCAAGAGGCTGTTCCCGGGCAAAGGACTGACCGGCATAGTCTTCGGATCCAGGGCGATCTACGACTGGATCGACCACAACCCGGCTGTTCTGATCGCGCCGCTCAGCTATGTGAACGCGCCTGAGCACATCGCCCAGCTCGACAATATGGTCTCGATAAACAGCTGCATATCCGTGGACCTCTACGGCCAGATCAACGCGGAGAGTGCGGGACTCAGGCAGATAAGCGGGACCGGCGGACAGCTCGACTATCTGACCGGAGCGTCGATGGCGAGAGGCGGCAAGGCGTTCATATGCATGCCTTCCACATATACGAGCAAGAGCGGCGAGAGAAGATCCTGCGTGCTCCCGCACTTCAGCGGAGACATAATAACGGATCCCAGGAGCCAGTCATATTTCATCGTGACGGAGTACGGCGCCGTGAACCTCTGCGGGAGGAGCACCTGGGAGAGAGCTGAGATGCTCGTCTCGATCGCGCACCCCGACTTCCGCGACTGGCTGATCGGAGAGGCGGAGAAGCAGGGCATCTGGAGAAGGAGCAATAAGCTTTAGAACATAGACAGGAAGGAACTAAGTGGGAATGGAAAACACCGAAAAGAAGAAGAGAAAACGCGGAGACCGCCGCGACGGACGTTTTGTGAAGAGCCCCGGGCTCCAGACCGTCATGGGATATCTCTATCCCAAGCGCACGGACTGCGAAGTGTATCTTCACGACACGCTGGACGTTACGGAGGTCATGAAGTATCTTGAGGAGCGGAACAAAGGCCGCGAGGATCGCAAGATCACGATCTTCCACTGCGCCATCACCGCCCTCGCCAGGATGGTGAAGGAGAGGCCTCTCATGAACCGCTTCATCCAGGGCTACCGGATGTATGAACGCGATGAGATCACACTGAGCTTCGTCGTAAAGCGCAGATTCGCCGACGGGGCGGAGGAGTCTTTGATGGTCCTCACGGCTCAGGACGACGACACGATAGATACGATAAGCGACCGCATCATCGGGAACGTCAGGGAGACTCGGAAGAGCGAGCACTCGACCGGAGGGATCGATAAGACCCTTGACGCGTTCGCGGCTCTTCCGAGGCTTGTTCTTATCATCGCTATAAGGATCATCCGCTGGCTCGACTTCTGGGGGATCAATCTGGACGCTTTGACGGAGGGCGACCCGAACTACACGACGATCCTCGCGAGCAACCTCGGCAGCATCAAAGGCCCCGCGGTCTACCATCACCTGAACAACTACGGGACCAACAGCATAATGGTGACATTCGGCACGGTGCATAATCAGGAGGTCCTGATGGATGACGGCAGCAAGGAGATCCGCAAGGTCATCGATATCGGGGCGACGCTGGATGAGCGCATCGCCGACGGGTTCTACTTCGTCAGGAGCCTGAATCTGGTCAAACACATGCTCTCCAACCCTGAGTTGCTCGAAAAGCCGCTCGCTGAGCCCAGCGGGTTTGAGTATTAGTTGCCGTTTCGGCTAAATAGTCGTATAATTATTCAGTAAGGCGCCCGCACCGGCGCGCCGTCGCAAACGCTTGAAAAGCCGGGGAAGAAATGCCCGGAGATATGGAGGCATAATAATATGGGATTTGGTGATTGGCTCAAGAAAGTCTTCGGAGGAGCAAAGGAGAAGACACAGGAAGTTCTGGACAAGACCGACATCGACGAGAAGGTAGTCGCCGGTGTAAAGAGCGCTAAGGACAAGGTCCAGGAAGCTCTGGACAAGACAGATATCGACGAGAAGATCGCCGCCAAGGCCGGTGAGCTGAAGGATGCAGCCCAGGCCAAGGCCGGTGAGCTCGGTGAAGCTGCCAAGGCTAAGGCCGGTGAGATCGGTGAAGCCGCCAAGGCGAAGGTTCAGGAAGCTCTGGACAAGACCGACATCGACGACAAGATCAAGGCCGGAGTAGAATCCGCCAAGGAGAAGGTCGAGGGCGTAAAGGGCAAAGTCATTAAAGAGACCGGCGCTGTCGAGAAGGTCGAAGAAGAAGTCAAGGAAGCCGCTGAGGAAGTCGCCTCGAAGGTCGAAGAAGTCGCCGCGAAGGTCGAAGGCGTCGATGAGGAAGACATCATCGAGAAGGGCGTTGTAGACGCGGTCGACAGGGCGGATGAATTCGCCAAGAAGGCTGAGGAAGATGTCATCGAGAAGAGTATCGAAGAAGCGGTCGAAAGACTGTAATACCTGCCTCCCGACGGAGGATAAGAGGAGTTAATGAAAACCTTATATTTTGAATGTAGTATGGGGGCTGCCGGAGATATGCTCACGGCAGCTCTTTTAGAACTGTACGGGGAACTGAACGGCGGAACAGCCGGATTTATCGATGAATTCAACTCGATCGGCATCCCCGGCGTTGTGATGAGCGCGCACGGTTCGGAAAAATGTGGGATCAAAGGGACTCACGTCCACATGATCGTGAACGGTGAAGAGGAGAAGACCGAGGACGTGCATCACCACGATCACGAGCATCATCACCATGACCACGACCACGAGCATGAGCATCATCACGCGCACGTCCATGAGCATGAGCATCATCACGCGCACGTCCATGAGCATGAGCATCATCACGACCACGACCATGATCATGACGGGCACTGCCACGAGCACCACCATGACCACGATCACGGGCATCATCACGCGCACCGCTCGATGGCGGATGTCGAGGCTCTGATCGACGGACTCGCGATAGACGAAAGGGTCAGGGCGGATGTCAGGGCGGTCTATGGCCGCATAGCGGAGGCGGAGAGCCACGCGCACGGAGTGCCCGTAAGCGAGATCCACTTCCATGAGGTGGGCACGATGGACGCCGTGGCTGACATCACTTCGGTCTGCATGCTGATCAGAAAACTCGCTCCCGACCGCATAGTCTCATCTCCTGTCGCGACCGGGTACGGCCACGTGCACTGCATGCACGGCATACTTCCGGTCCCTGCACCGGCGACGGAGTTCATCTTAAGAGATGTCCCGTCCTACGCGGGGAGCGTGGAGGGCGAACTCTGCACCCCGACCGGAGCGGCGCTGATATCGTATTTTGCCGATGAGTTCGGGCAGATGCCGGCTCTTACGGGCAAGCGCACCGGATACGGAGTGGGGACCAAGGAATTCCCCGTTGCCAATATCCTGAGAGCGACTCTTGGGGAGAGCGCGGAAGTTGGGATCGGCGCAGGGCACGCTGTCAGGACCGCTTCTTCCGAGACCTCGGATGGTCCGGAGATCTCTCCGACCGATAGCATATATGAGCTTTCCTTCAACGTGGATGATATGACGGGAGAGGAGATCGGCTTCGCCGTCGAGAGGATCTTTGATGCCGGAGCGGCGGACGTCTATACCCTGCCGATCTCGATGAAGAAGAACAGGCCGGGGACTTTGATCGGGGCGATCGTGAAGCCGGACAGGCGCGAAGCCGTGATAGAGGCCATCTTCAGGCATACGACGACGATCGGGATCAGGGAGGCCGAGATGGGCCGCCTGGTCCTTGACAGGATAGAGAGAAAGCTGGAGACGCCCGAAGGGACCGTCGGAGTAAAGGAATCCACGGGCTACGGCGTGACCAGGGTCAAGCTGGAATACGAGGATATAGCCCGCATAGCGCGGGAGAAAGGCATTTCGCTCCGTGAGGCGAGAGAGATCGCAGCGGAGATGCTTTGATCATGCAGCAGATGACCATGTTTGAAAAAAGCGTGCCGCAGCCTTTGGCCGCCCGCATGAGACCGCGGGATCTGGACGAATACGTCGGCCAGACCCATCTCCTCGGCGAGGGAAAGGTGCTGCGCAGGCTCATAGAGAACGACCAGATCACCTCGATGATCTTCTGGGGCCCGCCGGGCGTCGGAAAGACCACGCTCGCGAGGATAATCGCGGGGCGTACCAGGTCGTCGTTCATCGACTTCTCGGCTGTAAACAGCAGCATCAGGGACATCCGCGCCGTGATGCAGGAGGCAGAGGAGAACCGCAGGTTCGGGAACCGGACCATAGTCTTCGTGGACGAGATCCATCGGTTCAACAAAGCTCAGCAGGACGCCTTCCTGCCCTTTGTTGAGAAGGGCAGCATCATCCTGATCGGCGCCACCACCGAGAACCCATCCTTCGAGGTGAACAACGCTCTTCTGTCCAGATGCAAGGTCTTCGTCCTTCAGGCCCTTTCGCCCGATGAGATATTCGGCCTGCTTAAGAGGACCATGACGGATCCCCGCGGCTTCGGCGATCAGACCGTTGACATCTCAGACGACATGCTCTACAAGATCGCGAAGTTCGCCAACGGCGACGCGCGCGTGGCTCTTTCGACTCTGGACATGGTCGTGCTGAACGGCGATGTGGACGCGAACGGAAGGGTCACGGTTACCGACGAGACCTTTGAGCAGTGCGTATCAAAGAAGTCGCTGCTCTACGACCGGAACGGCGAAGAGCACTACAATCTGATCTCGGCGCTCCACAAGTCCATGAGGAATTCGGACCCCGACGCGGCGGTCTACTGGCTCGCCAGGATGCTGGAGGCGGGAGAGGATCCCCTGTACGTCGCGAGAAGAGTCATAAGATTCGCTTCCGAGGACGTGGGCCTCGCCGACGCGAGAGCTCTCGACGTCGCGGTCGCGGCCTATCAGGCCTGCCATTTCATCGGGATGCCGGAGTGTTCCGTCAATCTTACGGAAGCAGTGGTATATATGGCAATGTCGCCAAAGTCCAACGCTCTCGACGTCGCGTACATGCTCGCGAAACAGGACGCGCTCAAGGAGTTGGCGGATCCGGTGCCTATGCAGATAAGGAACGCCCCGACGGGGCTGATGAAGGATCTCGGCTACGGCAAAGGCTACGTCTATGCCCACGACACCGAGGAGAAGATGTCGGAGATGGAGTGCCTGCCCGACACGCTGAAGGGCAGGGAATACTATCATCCGACAGAGCAGGGCAATGAGGCGAGATACAAAGACCGCCTCGAAAAGATCAAAGCCTGGAAGGCTGCCCGACGCGCCGCGAAGAAGGACTGATACGGGGCTTGCCGCTATTTCTCCTCGCAGAGCATCTCGAGCCCTTCGAAGAATTTGTCGATAGAGGGGCTGCCTCCGTACTGTGAGCGGCCGCGGAGCAGGTCCATCTCGGATCTGACCGCGTCGAAGTTGAACAGAGTCCGGGCGTACTCGTTGAAATCGTCCCCGTAATAATCTTCCACACCGAGGGAAGCGATATTGGTAAGACCTTTTTTGACAGCGCGCCTTATGCGCTGTTTTACTATCTTGGGATCGCTGCCGAGGGACTCGGCGTAGACGTTGAGCGTTTCCTTGTTGTAGTGGCTGCCCTTCTCCTCGAGTATCTCCATGACCCTGAGTATGTCGTGCGTGCCGGACTCGCCGAGCATGCCGATGGAGCCCAGGATGCGGCGCGCTTTGCTCACCGTTTCATCCTGAGCGGGGGCCTGCGCCTGAGGCTCGGTCTGACCTGCGGTCTCGCCTATGACCGTGCGGATGCCCTTCAGCACCTCGGCCATGCGGCGCTTCTCTATGACGTTTCTGATGACGTTCTCGATCTCGATCCGGTTGTTGGGCTTGGTGATGAAGAATTCTATGCCGGCGTTATAGGCGTCGGAGATCATGTTCTTGTCCGCGACCTGGGATATCATTATGAAGCTGATGTCCTGGGCGTGCGACCTTATCGCGTTCACGACCGATATCCCGTCCATCTTGGGCATCAGAAGATCCACCAGCACGATGTCGGGCGATTTGGCGAGGATATCCGGAATGGCTTTTTCCGGGTCGGTCGCTGTGCCGATGACTTCGCCGAGGTCAGCTCCTTCCACTATGTTCTCAAGGACTTTGACGGATGCGACAAGATCGTCCAGAATATAAAACCTCATTCTTCAGCCCTCCCTGATCCGCGGCCTATGCCGCGCGCGTTGTCTTCTGAGTATATCGTCACATCTGAAAAGCTGTTCTCGTCCTCGGTGAGCTTATCCACCGGGAACCAGAGCGTGAATGTCGTTCCCTTATCGCCGGTACTGACTTCGATCTCGCCGTTGAACTGGGTCTTCATCAGATCCAGAGCCAGGGTGAGCCCGAGTCCTCTGTTTATATCGCCCGTGGCCTCGTCGTATTTGGTCGAGAAGCCCGGGACGAACAGGTATTCAAGATCGGCCTCCGGTATCCCGGGACCGTTATCCTTGACTTCGATGGCGCAGTAGTCCGCGCCGTCTCTCTTCATGTCGCGGCAGCGGACGAAGACCTCGCCCCTGTGCGATCTCGGCATCGAGCAAAGGGCGTCGATCGAGTTTGAGATCAGGTTCCGGAGTATGCTCATGAAGGCAAAGTGCTTCTGGATCTGATAGTCGGTCTCCAGACTGCTCCTGAAGACCACGTTCGCGTGCTGGACCTCTCTAGTCCGGTCGACGTCGACTGACAGTATCTTGAGAAGATCCGAGAGCGGAAGCTTGGTATCGTCGTTGAAGTCGGAGAGGAAATTGTCCTGGAGACCTTTGATCACGCGGCGGTAGCCCTTCTTGACCTCGTGGATGTCCTTGGCGATCATCAGGGCTTTGCTCCTGAGCTCCGGAGGATAGTCCTCGTCGTCCATCGACCGGTAAAGCTCGAATGCGTTGGTCATGATATCCTCTATCTCGCCCATGTTCTTGCGCATGGAATAGACCTCGCTCTCGAAGGTCGAGGCCATCAGGACGAGACGTTTGTAGTTCTCCTCGTGCTCGTGGCGCTCCAGCAGGGACATATAGGTGTCCAGAGCGATGCAGACGAGGATCACGATGAGGTTTCTCGCCAGAGCTATGATGCCGAAGGTGCCGAAGGACGCAAGAGTGTAATGGGTGAGGCCGCTCATTACGCGCAGGGTCTGCTCGCAGCAGTTCCCGAAGAAGTCGCACATGACCAGCCTGAGATAGAATTTGTGGTAGGGAGAATAGCCCATCTTTCGGGTGACGTGGGCGAAGAGCACCGCGTAGCCGAAGAAGAAGCCCATGTCGGGCAGGACTATGTGCGCGGAGCCCGCGAAGTCGCCGGTTTGGAGGATGACGACCAAAAGCCTGACCAAAGGCGAGAAGACCGTCATCAGGCAGCATGCCCTGAAGGGGTTGATATCCTTGAATATGTACAGGAATATGGCCATCATAAGAGGCGACATGGCCAGGATGAAGCCGCTGCCGAACATGTTCAGGGAGATCTGCGACGCGAGCGAGCTCACAGCCACCATGAGGAACAATCTGCTGTTTTTGTTCATGCGCACATTCATATCATTATTATACAGAAAAAATATATTGAATTCCCAACAAAAAAGTCAAGTTTCGTGAAGCATTTTGAAGCTTGTTGAAGATTATTGAAGACCCGCGCGTCCTCTTGAAGATTTTTGATGAACGCCGAATCATTTTGAAGCCTCTCCGTAAAATGACAGCGTAGGCAATATCTCATCGGAACATATGAGTTTACTGAGATATGAGTTAAGAGAGGAGAGAACGATATGAAGAAAGCACTTGTATTGCTCCTGGCATTCGTAATGGTATTCGCTCTCGCGGCGTGCGGCGGCGGATCCGGCGGCGAGGGAGGCGGAGGTGGAGAGGCCTCCGGCGACACCATCAAGCTCGGCTGGCTCGGATCCCTCACGGGTGACGGCGCTGTCTGGGGAACCTGCGAAAGCCAGACCCTTGAGATGCTCGTCGAGCAGAAGAACGCCGAAGGCGGCCTCCTGGGTAAGCAGATCGAACTGATCAAATACGACACCAAGGGAGATGC
>Ga0079305_1002447_pt1 | contig 16085 bp, 15 predicted proteins | sample LMS_cellobiose_e_FD_79183 | JGI IMG/M metagenome (GOLD analysis project Ga0079305, IMG submission 79183) | Rumen-fistulated moose microbial communities from Alaska, USA - LMS_cellobiose_enrichment | ecosystem: Host-associated > Mammals > Digestive system > Stomach > Rumen fluid ... | reverse complement strand
TACTCTATTATACCATATAATAGAGGGCTTAAAGGCTCTGATCTCAACGGATTTGAGCCTTTTTGCTTGCATTAAAAAAAGGGTGACCCTCTGGGTCTGAGTCAGACCTTTTGGGACACCCTTTTTGTGTTTGGTAAAACAGTGTCTACTTGAACTCCTTTGCCTTCTTGCCGAAGTGCAGGTCCTTGAGGCCTTCGACCTCGTCGCAGATGGGCTTGAGATTGCAGTGATTGCAATCTGTAGGCATTCCCTCGAGTATCTTCGAGAGGGTCATTGTGATGTCGTGCACGCTTTTGGCGTTAGCGGTCATGGCCTTGTAATCCGCGTCGGGCGCGGTCACGAAGATCAGCTGCACCGCCTTTACGTTAGGCGCGGCCTTGAACTGCTTTATGTAGTCGCAGCCCACGCGCTCGAAGCTTATGCCGCGGCGTATGGCGTCCCTGCTGATGCGCACCTGCTCGCGGTAGTTCTCCGAAGAGGTGCGGACCATGTAGCCCTCGGGGAACACGTGGTACTTCACGAAGTCTATGGCCTGGATGGCTCTGAAGACCGGTTCGGTATCCTCTTCGTCCTCGCCTGTCTTAAGCTCGTCGACGAGCACCAGGGCGATGCGGGCGAAGGGCGTGCCGCTCTTCATCTCGGAAAGATCAGGCCCCACGACGACTATCTCGTCCTCGCAGACGAGGGAGGTGTCTGTAGTTACGCACGAATAATTGACCGCGGGCTGGTTGTTCTCGCCGAGCTCGAACGCGGCGTCGCGCAGCATCACGAGCTCGCTCACGCCGTTGTCCTTCCAGGCTTTGGCCGGGTCATATCTGAACTTTTTAGGAGCGGAGGCGCCCGTGAGCGCCTCCGTCTGTTTAATTATTGAATTATACAGATCCATAAGCTCTACCGTTTAGAACTTGATATCCTGTTTCTTCTCGTCGAAGATCTTGTTGACCTGAACGTACGCCCAGCTCATGAGCTTCTGATCAAGATTCCAGAAATAGACGACAAACAGGAGACCCGTGGCGGCAAGAAGGATCTTGAGCAGGGTGCCGAACACGCGGCACACCGGGCACTTTTTAGCCTTTTTGCTTTTCATTTATTACTCCTTTCGTATCGCGGCGGGCAAAGCGCCGGCCGCGCGGCCTGCGTCAAAGGGGCCTAGGCCTTTGCGAGTCCCTTCTGGCGGGCGTATTCAGCGGCGCCGAGGGCTCCCATGAGCTGCGGGTCGGTCTTCAGGTCGATGACCTTGAGCTTGAGCACGCGCTCGATAGCCTGCTTGAGGCCTGCGTTCTTGGCGCAGCCGCCGGTGAGGGTGATGGAGTCGGTGGCGCCGGCCTTCTTGGCCATTACGAAGCACCTCTTAGCAACTGCCATCTGGATGCCTGCGGCGATCTCGTCCATCGGCTTGTTCTCGCCTACGAGAGTGATGACTTCAGACTCGGCGAATACCGTGCACTGAGCGGTGATGGGGATGACGTTCTTTGCGGTGAGCGAGAGGTTGGAGAATTCCGGAAGGGTCATCTCGAAGCTTCTTGCCATTGCCTCATAGAAACGGCCGGTTCCCGCCGCGCACTTGTCGTTCATCGCGAAGTTCTTTACGGTTCCGTCGGTGTCTACGCTGATGCCCTTTACGTCCTGGCCGCCGATATCGATGATGGCCTTGACGCTCGGGTCGGTGATGTGCACGCCCATGGCGTGGCAGCTGATCTCGGAGATGTTCTCGTCAGCGAATGGGACCTTGTTGCGGCCGTAGCCGGTACCGATGAGGTATTCGAGATCTTCGGAGCTCTTGAGGCCGACCTTGGTCAGGACTTCTTCCATGGCGATCTTCGCGGAAACTTCGGAATTAATCTTGCTCTTGATAGTGGTGTCGGCGCAGATCTTGCCGTTTTCGTCAAGAATAACTGCCTTGGTATAAGTGGAACCTACGTCGCAGCCGCCAAAATATTTCATAATGTGTACTCTCCTTTATATAGTGATTTAAATAATAAACTTAGAGACAGATGTCATCGTCGAAGTCGCAGAGCGTCGGATCGACAGGCTCGGCCTTCATTACGGTGCGCATGTATTCGTTGACCTTGTCGCGCATGGTCTTTCTGGAGACTGTACGCGGATCCATGAGGTCGTGCTCGATCCAGATCATGTGATAGCCCTTGTCGCGGCACTGGTCGTCGAGTATGCCCTGGAGCGTCGCCATGTTCTTGCAGGCAACGTTCTGGTACATGATGATGATCTCGACGTTCCAGGCTTCGCACTGGCGCCAGAGCTCGTCCACTACGTTCTGGTAGCCGCCGTTGGTGTGGCGCCTCATTACCATGCGCTCGTAGAGCCTTGCGAGGTCCATGAGAGCCTCGTCCTTGTCTTCGGTCTCAAGCGGCTTGGTGAAGTTGAGGGACTCCATCTCGACGAGGATATCCACGCCCCAGCAGTTGGCGAGCCAGTTGCTGAAGTTCGCGTAGTAGTGAGCCGGGCAGGACCACACTATGCCTCTGTATTTCATTTTGCCGACCCACGGCTCTTCCTTGCGCTCGTAGGCCTTCATCATGATGTCGTTGACTTTCTTGAACGTCGGGATGACTCTGGGGTCTGCGCCGCCGTCCATCTCGTAGTTCCACTTGCGGAAGAGCTCGTAGCAGGGGCCGATGATCTGCGGGTAGGCTGTCTTGTTGACTTCCCACTTCTGCAGCTCGTAGGCGGTCTCTTCGTTGAAGCGCTTCATCGCAGCGAAATAAGCGTCCCAGCTCCACTTGGCTCCGGTGATCTCCTCCACGAACTTTATGCAGCCGAGAATGTCGTTCTTGCCGTCCTCGACGGTCTCTTCGTATTCGTAGCGGACCGGGAAGGTGAGGTGGTATACCGGCAGTTCGGGGAACCTTCTCTGCATGTAGGAGGACGCCATCGTCGAGCCGTCGCAGGGCATCGAGCTCGAGATGAAGCACGAACCCATGTGGGGCAGGGCGTCGATGACGAGGGCTCCGCACTCGGAGGAGGGCACCGGGCAGGTGTCAGCCGGCAGGCCGAAGCTTTCTACAGCGTCGATGTAGGGGACGCAGGTGAGCTGGTCTATCTCCGAAACGAGGAACACCGGCATCAGCTGGTAGGGGATGCCGACCAGGTCGGGGAAGCCCGCCATGATCTGGCCCATGGTCATCTCGTCGAAGAGGACGACCTTCTTGTTGAGCTCGGAGCTGTTGCCGTTCTTCTTGTCGCCCTTTGCGAGGAGGACGAGGTTCTCGGCCACGTACCTGAAAATGTCGTAGATCATCAGGTGGCTCATCTTGAGGGCGCTTCCGCGCTGGCCCATGGTGTTCTTGTCCATGAAGCCCACGCAGCACATGTAGCTCATCATCCATCTGTAGTGGAAGGTCGCGTTCAGCGCCGGGACGAGGTCCTTGGAGAAGGTCATGAGGAGCATGCCCCACATGCGCAGCCATTCCTTGAAATCGTAGGCGGTATCTGCCAGGCCGCGGAACTCTCTCCTGACCGTTGTCATGTCTCCCTTGCGGTAGAGCAGGCCGAGCTTCTTTTCGCCGTATTTGAGCAGGTCGAGCTTCTCTTCCGTGCTCATTGCCATGATCTCCTTAAACTCGCGCGCTACTCTTGCAGCGTCGTCCTTAAGCAGATCTTTCTGGCGTCCGAAGAATTTCTTCCAGTCGGTCTTCTTTATCATGCCCATGGATATGTCCAGGACTTCCTTGAGGTTCTCGCCCTGGGCCTTCCAATCCATGTTGTCCTTGTAACGGAAGAATTTCGGATTAGGGTATTTTACTTTTGCCATCAGTTAATCCCTCCGTTCTTCTGAGCTTTCTGTATCTTCTTTATCTCGAGCGATTCAACGAATGCCTGGAACCTCGTGCGCAGCTGGCCCGAAGCCTTCGCGTTGTAAGGTCTGTCGATGGAGAGTACCGGCCAGCCCATCTCAGTGCTCATGACGTAGCTGACGAGGGCTCTCTCAAAGCCCCAGAAATCGCAGAACTTCATCTGCTCGTAGATTATGCCGTCCGCCTTGTACTCTTTTGCGAGCCTGTCCGCGGTGTTGCGGCGCTGCTGCACCTTCTCGTCGGAGATGTAGCGGGCGCACTCGGAGACCTCCATGTAGTGGCGGCAGATCTGGTCGAGCGCGGGCTCGTCGTCGTTGAGCTCGATGACTTCGCGTCCCGGGGTGGAACCGAAGCAGTATCTGTCGGATACGACGAGGGCTCCCTGCTCTTCGATGAGCTTGGTGAAATCGGGGTCGTCCATCTCGGAACCCACGATAGCGACTCTCGCGCGGAACCTCGGAGTCTTGTCCGGTTTTCTGGACTTAAGCTCTTCGAGCGTCTCCTCGAGATAGGGGAGGATGAGGCGCTTCGGGCAGGTATAGGTCACGAGGTTGAGTATGTGGAACTCATAACCGGTGATGACCGGATTGTCCGCCTTGCGCATCTCGGCGATCTCGCTGATGATGGCGCAGACGCGGTTGTGCTCTTCGACTGCCTTCCTTATGGCTTCTTCGGAAACGTCTACACCGAGCTTTTCCTTCATGACTCCGAGAAGTCTGATCTCCATCTGCTTCTTGTATGCGCGCAGAGTGAAGTCCTCGACCTTGTACGGCATGTCGGTGTGTGTTACGAAGAAGTTCTCCTTGTCATTGAGCTTAAGTATCTCGAAGTGTTCGTAGAAGCGGTTCATCATGGAGCACGCGTCTACTCCCGCAAGGCCGTCGAGGAACTGATATCCGCCTTCTATGCCTCTCTCCAGCAGAGCTCTCGCGAACTCGCAGGTGTAGTTGGACATATAATAGGTGGCGATATCGATGGACCCCGTTCTCGGAGCTCTGAGTCTTACCGAGAAGCACTTGTCCACGTTGAGCAGCACCTCGGGTATGTGGAAACAGGTATAGCCGACGGCAAGCCCTCCTTCAGCCTTTGCCTGCTCCACGAGCTCGTTGTCCGGGTTCTCGAGCAGGTTCTCAAAATAGATAAGATGCTTAAGATCTTTCAAATATTACACCTCCCTCCTGGGTATTAAATAAGTTCAAGCTTTTGCAGCGCTTCGTACGCCCCGCGGTAGACGGGGGAGTCGGAAGGCAGCTCAAAGACGCTCTTGCCCTGTATGTCGTTGGCGGCGTGCTTCGGGTCGCCTGGAATGTACGCTAGGACGGGAACGTCTTTAATATCGATATATTGGATCATTTCCGGGTCGTTGACCCTGTTGACCACCGCGCCGCACTTCTCGTACATGACGAGCTCGTCCGCGACGCGCTTTATGGTCTCGATGACCTGAGTGCCCTTGCGGCTGGGGTCTGTGATGAGGACGAGATGGGTGACCTTTTCCATGACGCGGCGCTGTATCTGCTCGATGCCTGCCTCGCCGTCGATTACGACGTAGTCGAAGTCTCCAGCCAGCACGCTGATGACTTCCTTGAGGTAAGCGTTGACCTTGCAGTAGCAGCCGGCGCTCTCGGGACGGCCTATGGCGAGGAAGCAGAACTTCTGATCTTCGACCATGGTGTCCATGATGTGATAGCGCGCCTCGCTGAGGAGCTCGATCGCTTCTTTGGGGGCGCCGTCTTCGACGCTCTTAACGATGCGCTTTCTGATATCGTCGAGAGTCTCCCGGACCTCAACGCCGAGCGCGGTGGAAAGGCCGACAGCGGGGTCTGCGTCTATGGCGAGTATTCGTTTATCAGGGTATTTTTCCGTAAGGATGCGCACAAAGGCAGAAGAAACGGAAGTCTTTCCGACTCCCCCTTTGCCCGCTACGGCGAGTATTTTAGTGTCCTGACTCATAACTAAAACAAAACCAAATTCAGTGCAATAGTTTTCTAATATAATATTAGCAAATCGACAGATTTCTATCAAGAGCGAAATGGTCGTATATACAGGTAACTTGCATTTTTTTTGGTGCATGAATAAAAAATCATCAAAGAATGTATTCTGTGAATAAAGCAAAGCTCCAAAAGCGAACGATACAAGGCGTTTAAGCATTACAAGTTCAGGGGTTTTGATAATAATCATGCAAATTTCAATTTTAGAATGAATAATTAGTAATAAAACTATTGACGATTTTGCAAAAACATGGTATTTTCTTTTATCAAAGTGGCGTTGTATTGTACTTCGCGCTGTATATCATCAACTCAGAAAAGGAGAGAAAGTATGGTATTTAGTTACAACTTCATGCTTGCGTTCGTGATCTGCGCGATCGGCTACCTCGTCGGTGAAGCAGTCTCGAACATCACGAAGGCCTGGATCCCCTCCGTCTTCGTTACAGCAGTAGTTTTCCTTATCGGTTTCTGGACCATCGTACCGAATGACGTGGTCGGCAAGTCCAACCTCATTCCGTTCGGTTCCTCCACCGGTATCTATCTGCTGCTCGTCCACATGGGCACCGTTATCAGCCTCAAGCAGCTGGCAGCCCAGTGGAAGACCATCGTAGCCTGCCTCGCAGGCCTTGTGGGTATGTGCGCACTGTCCCTGCTCGTCGCTCAGCCGATCATCGGCAGAGATATGGTAATCGCAGGCCTGCCGCCCCTCACCGGCGGTATCGTAGCTGCCACCACCATGAGAGACGCTGCTGAAGCTGCAGGTCTCCCCGACGCCGCGCTCTTTGCTATCGCAATGTACTGCGTACAGGGCTTCGCAGGTTATCCCATCACCGCTATCTGCCTCCAGATCGAGGGCAGAAAGCTCCTCAAGAACTACAAGTCCGGATCTACCATGGAATATGGCAAGATGGATGAGATCAACGGCAAGATCGTAGAAGAGACTGTCGCTCCCAAGAAGAAGCTCATCCCGCCGATGCCCGCCAAGTGGAACGGCCCGGTCATGATCCTTTGCAAGCTCGGTCTCGTAGCTTATCTCGCTACCGTTCTCGGTGCGACCCCGATCTTCGGATATAAGCTCTCCGGCGCTGTCTGGGCTCTGATCCTCGGCATCATCTTCACCACCATCGGCTTCCTTGATGAGAACTCCCTCACCAAGTCCAACTCCTATGGTATCGTAATGTTCGCGCTGATGATGTACATCTTCGACGGTCTGAAGGACGCTACTCCGCAGCAGCTCGGTTCGATCGTCGGCCCGATGGTAATCCTCATCATCATCGGTGTCGTAGGCATGGGCATCCTCGTATTCGTAGCAGCCAAGATCCTCAAGATGGACTTCCCGCTCGCTATGGCTACCGCTCTGACCGCGCTCTACGGCTTCCCGCCGAACGCAGTTATCACCGAGAACACCTGCACCGCTCTTGCAGAGGGCGACGAAGACAAGAAGGCTTACCTCATGGGCGAGATGTTCGCACCGATGATCGTAGGCGGCTTCACCACCGTAACCATCACCTCTGTAATCATCGCAGGTATCTTCGCGAATATGTTCTAATATTGAAAGTATCTGGATATTCTCAGATTATTTAAGTTGATGACGGGACTGTCCGGCCGCTTTCAGGCCGGACAGTTCTGCTTTTAGTACAAGATATACGCACACTTTATTCTGCACGCGAAACCGGAAAGGATCGTAAAATGGATATCAGGGCATTAGCAAAAAAATACGAGAGTTATATCATCGAACGCAGACGTTATTACCATGCCCACCCAGAGCTCCCCGAGAAGGAGGAACAGACCCGCGCCCAGGCCCATAAGGACCTCGAGGCCATCGGCATCACCGATATCAAGGATCTCGACAACTGCTTCGGCATAGTCGCCACCATCCACGGGGGAAAGCCCGGCAAAACGATAGGCCTTCGCGCCGACATCGACGCGCTGCCCGTAAAGGAATGCACGGGCTACGAATACGCTTCGACAGTGGACGGAGTCATGCACGCCTGTGGCCATGATACCCATCTTGCGATGCTTCTGGGCGCGGCTCAGATACTCAACGAGGTGAAGGACGAGCTTTGCGGAGACGTAAAGCTGCTCGTCCAGCCCGCGGAAGAGCTCGCCAGCGGAGCGCTCAACATGGTCAAGGCCGGAGCCCTCGAAGGAGTGGACGCGGTCTACGGACAGCACGTGATGGGAAGCCTCGAAGCTCCTCTCTACGACTGCAGCACGGGCACCCGCATGGCCTGCTGCCATTCGTTCACGATCACCGTCAACGGCGTTTCCGCTCACGGCAGCACCCCGCACGTCGGTATCGACGCCATAGCGGCCGGCATCGCCATCGCAAACAACCTGCAGCAGGTCGTTTCAAGGTATAACGATCCGCTCAACCCCCTCGTGCTCACGATAGGGACCTTCAACGGCGGGAGCCGCTTCAACATCATCGCCAACAAGGTGACGATGACCGGCACCGTCCGCACATTCCTGCGCGGCACGGAGATAGAAGACGAGATGAGAAGGGTCATCGAGGAGACGGCCAAGGCTCTCAGGGCTACAGCCACGCTCGACTACGTCTATATGACTCCTCCTCTCATCAACGACAGCGAAGAGCTCAACAAGATCGCGCATGACGCGGCCGTCAAGCTCTTCGGAGAAGAAGGCATAGGAAAGGTCCCGACCATGATGGGCAGCGAAGACTTCCCCTGGATGGGCGAGGACGGCAAGAGGCCTTACTTCTACGGCCTGTTCGGCACCCATACGGAAGGGCAGAGCTGGGCCATTTCAAATCATCATGAAGAATTCCTTCCCGGAGAAGACCTGCTTTGGCGCGGCTCGGCCATGATGGCCCAGTTTGCGGCAGACTATCTGAACGCCGGAAAGTAGCTTTACAAGGCCCGGCGGCATTGCGCAAGTCCGGGCTTTCGTAATATAATAAAGGTTGATCATAAAGCTTTCAGTACAAATAAAGAAAGGAACGCTCTGAATATGGATATCAAAGCTCTTGCTGAAAAGTACAACGATTACATCATTGAAAGAAGAAGATATTATCATACCTGCCCGGAACCTTCCCTTAAAGAGGAGAAGACGATAGCTCAGATCAAGGCAGATCTTGAGGCGATGGGTATCACCGATATCCATATGTGCAAGAACTGCTACGGCCTTACCGCTTACATCCACGGCGGCAAGCCCGGCAAGACCGTCGCCGTAAGGGCCGACATCGACTGCCTGCCCGTGCTCGAAAAGACCGGTCTCCCGTTCGCTTCCAAGAACGAGGGCTTCATGCACGCCTGCGGCCACGACAACCACATCGCCATGCAGCTCGGAGCCGCAAAGATCCTCAACGAGGTGAAGGATGAGCTCTGCGGAAAGGTAAAGCTCGTGTTCCAGCCCTCCGAAGAGAACGCAAAGGGCGCGAAGCTCATGCTCGAGGAGAACATCCTTGACGACGTGGACGCAATGTACGGCGCCCACATCTGGGGCAACTTCGACGCTCCGCTCATCGACCTCAGTTCCGGCAAGAGGATGAGCTCCTTCCAGACCTTCAAGATCACCGTCAAGGGCAAGGCAGCTCACGGCAGCGCTCCCAACCTCGGCGTCGACGCCATCGCGGTATCCGCCGCCATCATCAACAACCTGCAGCAGATCGTATCCAGGTTCAGCGATCCTCTCACCCCGCTGGTCATCACCATCGGGACCATCCACGGCGGCCGCGTACTAAACGCCATAGCCGACGAGGTAGTGATGGAAGGCTCCGCCCGTACCTTCGAAGAGGGCACCTGGCTCGAGGACAACATGAGGCAGGTCATCGAGACCACCGCAGCCACCTTCGGTGCGACAGCGGCTCTCGAAGACTACTATTACGGGACCTCCCCGATCGTGAACGACTACGAGGAGATCAACGAGATCGCGCGCGGAGCCGTCAAGAAGCTCTACGGCGAGGAGAGCCTCGGCAGCCTGCCCACGATGATGGCTTCAGAAGACTTCAGCTGGTACATGCAGAAGGTGCCCAGCGTCTTCGCCTTCATCGGTTCCAGGAACCGCGAGAAGGGCTATATCTACACCAACCACAACGAGAAGTACGACGTCGACGAGACCGTACTCCACAGAGGCGCGGCTGTAATGGCACAGTTCGCCGCCGACTATCTCGAAAAGAATAAGTAAGTCAAAAATCTTAACGAAGGGAAATATAAAACATGGATATCAAAGCATTAGCCCAGAAGTATCAGGATTACATGGTGGAGATGAGGCGTCACTTCCATCAGCATCCGGAACTCACCTACGAGTGCGTGGAGACCTGCAAGCGCATGCGCGAGGAGTTCGTGAAGATCGGCATCACCGACATCACCGACTCCAAGACCTGCCAGGGCTTCGTAGCGAGGCTCAAGGGCGGCAAGCCCGGCAAGACCGTCGGCCTTCGCGCCGACATCGACGCTCTGCCCGTAAACGAGGAGACAGGACTTCCGTTCGCTTCCCAGAACCCCGGAAAGATGCACGCCTGCGGACATGACAATCACATGGCATGCATACTCGGCGCCGCCAAGGTCCTCTATGAGATCAGGGAAGAGCTCTGCGGCACCGTAGCCTTCATCGTGCAGCCTGACGAAGAGTTCGCCACCGGCGCTCTCGCAATGGTCGACGAAGGCCTCGTGAACGACTGCGACGCGTTCTACGGCCAGCACGTATGGGGCGCTTTCCCCGAAGGCATGATCGACGCTTCCGCCGGCAACCGCATGGCCTGCTGCCACCACTTCGGCATCACCGTCGAAGGCCTCAGCAGCCACGCTTCGGCTCCTCATCTCGGCTGCGACGCGGTAGTCGTCATGACCGCCATCCTCAACGCCATCCAGACCATGGTCAGCCGCTGGAACGACCCGCTCAACCCGCTGGTCATCACCGTAGGCAAGGTCGACGCCGGCAACCGCTGGAACGTGCTCGCCGGCAAGGCCGAGCTCGAAGGCACCGTCCGTACCTTCCTCTCCGACGATTCCGTCGAAAAGAGGCTCGAGCAGATGGTCAAGAACATCGGAGAAGCTTACGGCGCCAACTGCTTCGTACACGACTATCTCTACATGACCGTGCCCGTCATCAACGATCCGGCCCTCAGCGCCATCGCTGAGAAAGGCATCGCTGACATGTTCGGCGAAGAGAGGATCCTGCACCACGAGCCGCTCATGGGCTCCGAGGACTACAGCTGGTTCGGCTTCAAGACCGGCAAGCCTTACGTTTACGCCTTCATCGGCACCAGAAACGAGGCCGACGGCAGGGTATACGTAAACCATCACGAAAAGTATGACGTCAAGGAAGACCTGCTGCAGGACGGCGCCGCCGTCATGGCAAGGTTCGCCTATGATTATCTTAACGGAGAGGAATAGGCGGAAACAGCAGTAATGGACGCATCAAAGTATTATGAAGCCGTCGAGCCCTATATCATAGAGCGCAGACGCTATTATCACGAAAACCCGACGCTCTCGGACCAGGAAGGCCCCACCAGGGACTCCATCCATAAGGATCTCGAGGCCATGGGCATCACCGACATAACCGATTTCAAGACCTGCAACGGGCTCACCGCAGTCATCCACGGCGGAAAGCCGGGCAAGACCATCGCGCTGCGCGCAGATATCGACGCTCTTCCCGTTCAGGAAAAGACAGGCCTGCCGTTCGCGTCGAAGACGCCCGGCGTATGCCACGCCTGCGGCCACGACACCCATATCGCCATGCTGCTGGGCTCCGCGAAGATTCTTCAGGAGCACAGGGACGAGCTCTGCGGCAACGTCAAGCTCATCTTCCAGCCGATAGAGGAGCGCGTCATGGGAGCCAAGGCCATGATAGCCGAAGGCTGCCTTGAGGGCGTGGACGCCATCTACGGCAACCACGTATGGCCCGCCTGCGAAAAGGGCAAGGTCGACATCACCACCGGCGTGCGCATGCTCTACGTCGGCACCTACGATATCGACGTCGAGGGCGTCATGGCCCACGGCGCTTATCCGAACCTCGGCAAGGACGCTATTCTCGCCGGCAGCGCCATCGTCATGGCGATGCAGCAGTACGTGTCGCGCATGAACTTCCCGCTCGATCCGCTGGTAGTGAACATCGGCATCTTCCAGGGAGGCCCGCGTTACAACATCGTTCCCAACAAGGTCCATATGGAAGGGACCCTGCGCGCGAGCAAGCCCGACAACCACGTCGAGATCATGACCAATATCATCGAGCACACCGCCGCGGCCTACGGCTGCACCGGATCCCTGCACTATGTGCATAACGTGGGACCCGTCGTCAACGACGCTGCTCTGGTCGACATCGCGCAGAAGGCTCAGACCAGGCTCTTCGGCGCCGACACCATCGTCCACCCCGACATCAACCTCGCCAGCGATGACTTCGCCTGCTACGGCGAGCACGTGCCCGCGATCTACACTTTCCTGGGCGTTAAGGACGAGGCCAACGGCTACGTGCACGGCGTGCACACCGAGGAATTCGACGTTCCCGAAGACGTGCTCAAGCGCGGCACGGCCCTGCAGGTGCAGTTCTGCGCCGACTGGCTCGAAGCCAACGCATAATTCGGAACGGCTCAAAGATTCACAAAAGACTCACTCCGTTTTTACGCGGAGTGAGTTATTATATTGTCATGGAAAACAAGCGCGGTGAAAACAGGATAGCGGTGTTTAAAAGGCTGGAGCTCGCGGCTGTGCTCGCGGTCAGCGGCTTGCTGCTCATTTACGCGGCAAAGCGGGCGGGTGAGGGCTTCTGGAGCTCATACCCGGCGTTTTCGCGCGCCGTGACGGGAGCTCTTGCGTGGATGACCTCGTTCACCCCGTTCACGCTCTGGGAAGGGCTCTCCGCGGCTCTTATAGTATTCGTGGTCGTAAGGCTGATACTTGGAATAAAAAAGAACTGCTTCTGGGTCAGGCTCAGCGGAGTCGTGCTCCTGCTGAGCGCCGGAAGCTTCGCCTTCCTCGCGGTATGGGGCCTCAATTACTACGCGCCTTCCATGGCGGGCAGGGTGGGGCTAAGCGAGCAGCTCTACACGACGGAAGAGCTCGCGCAGGCAGTTACGTATTATATGGACAAGGCGGAGGAGTGGGCGGACGACGTGCCCCGCGGCGCGGACGGCCAGATGACGGCTGATATCGAACTGCTCGCGCCTGCGGCAAACCAGGGCTATGACGCGCTCTGCGGCGAGATCCCCGATTTCGATGGTTCCCGCGCAAGAGTCAAGACCCTTGTGTGCAGCCCGGTCGTCGCGAAGGTCGGCACCACCGGCATATTCGTCGCCTTCACCGGTGAGAGCGGCGTGAGCAGCAAGGTCTATACAGCGGCAATGCCGTTCACTATCTGTCACGAGCTTGCGCACAGGCTGTCATTTGCCCGTGAAGATGAGGCTAATTTCGCGGCTTACCTTGCCTGCGAGGCTTCCTCGGATCCGTCGTACGTTTATTCAGGCTACTATCTTGCCTTCATCTACTGCTACAACGCGCTCTATTCGGCGGATCCCCGGCTCGCTCTCAAGACATCCGAGGGCATAGGCCCGCTGCTTGCTTTCGACCTCAACGCGACAAACGCGCATTACGATTCCCTGCGCAACGAGAAGGCGGAGAAGGTCTACGACGCCGTTTATGACCAGTATCTCAAGACCATGGACGTCGAGAGCGGGATCCAGAGCTACGGCGAAGTGGTAGACCTGCTCGCGATGTGGTATTTCCAGCGCATAGCGCAGTGACGGGAAACGTATCTCATACGAAGACCGGCTCGCTGGTAAAGGGCCTTACCGCCCACCAGAACTGCCGCGAGATAGTCTCTTCGATCACCGGCCTTTCGGCGACCCTGGGCCTTACGGTCCTTGCCGAATTCGTCGAGACCGAGGAGGAACGCGACATCCTGCACGGCATAGGCTGCGACTGCTACCAGGGATATCTCTACTCGCCCGCGGTGTTCGTAAAAGACAAGTAAACAAAAAAGAACGGCCTTCCTGCCTCAGACGGCAGGAAGGTCTTTTTTTATGGTTCATCATGCATTGCGACAGCAATATGTTGACATCCGATGTGGCAGGGTGTAATATCGTAATACGATATCGTGTGACGATATTTACTGCCGATCTGCTACGAAAGGGTTTATTATGCCGGTCAAGACAAGAGGACCTCTCACGGAGGCGATGTTCTATATCCTGATGGTGCTGAGCCGCGGAAACGTATGCGGCACGGAGATCGCATCTTCTGTCGCGGTCATCACTCGTGGCCGCGTAAGGCTCGGCCCCGGGACCCTTTATACGCTGCTCGCGAAGTTCCTTGACGAAGGTTTTGTTACGGAAGTCGGAGTCGAAGGACGTATGAGGACCTACAGCATCACCGAAAGCGGGCGCGCCGTCTATGAACGCGAGCTTGAAAGGCTCAGAACGTGCCTTGCCGACGCGTCGGACGCGGCGGAGGGCGCCCTGGACGCGATACTGCAGACCGGAGCAAAGGAGGCCTGTCATGATACTGAAGATAGTCCCGTCTCAGCGCTACGACCTGAATTCGCTTGAAGCGTGGCTCGAAGAGCTCGCCGCGGAAGGATTGTTCCCGGAATACCTCGACAGCCTTATCGGCCGCTTTGTTAAGGGCGCGCCGAAAAAGCTCAGGTATTCGTTTTATCCTTCGCAGGATCCTTTCAGACTGCCCCGTGAAGCACCGCCGGCGATGATGCTTGAACTTTTCGCATCTGCCGGATGGACTTATGCACTGAGCACGGCTGAGTTCTATTTTTTTTCTTCCGATGACATGGATGCCCCTGCACTTTATTCAGATGAGGACAGCAAGGCGCAGGTCCTTAAGAATCTTGGCGCAGCGCAAAGAAGGCGTATCCTGATCCCGGTGATCCTCTATTTTATCGCGTTTTCTATCGTTCTGCTCTATGAACACCTGTCATGGGACTCGGTGTTTTACACAGACGCTCCGCTTCGTCTCCTTGGATCGCTGCTTTGCGTTCCGTTTATGTTCTGGCTGGCTTTGATCCTGGTCATCGTGTATGAGATCCTTATTCCGCTGAGGCTGCGGAAGCTGATAAAAGCTGTTGAAAACGGTGAGGTGCCTCCGCGTCGCAGGAATGCGAAAGCGCTCCATACTGCGCTTGTGATCTTCAGTGTGGTCACGTTCGCTGTCCTGGCCATCCATACGTCTCAACGTTTGGACAGCGCGCAGATACCGGCTCTTTCAGAGCTCAGGACTCTCGGATCTTCCGACCCCGAGCTCGTTTACAAGCGGGAGGGGTTCAACATCATCGCTCCGCAGCAGTTCTCCGGTTCCCTGCATGCCAAAGTACCCTGGCTTGCAGATTCTGAAGAATACCGGCTTGCGGAGCCCGTCTTCAGCCCTTCGGTCACGATCCGCTATTACAGGCTCACATTCCGGTCGCTGGTACCGTTTTTTTCGCGCTACTCGCTGGAGATGCTTAGGCTTGTAAATCTGGATTGGAGCTATACGGATATCGACGTTCCCGGGACCGATCACGCAGTGTTCGCGGAAGCTGCGTATCACAGCGATGCGCAGATGCTCTTGCTCACAAAGGGCAGAAGCCTGATAGTTTTTAGGTATATCGGCAAGGAAGATCTGCGCAGTGATGCGGATATATTTGTGGAGATGCTCGGCCTTCCGGAGCTCATTCGCGGGAAATAGCGAAGGCACGAGTATATGGGCAAAACAACATGCTGTATGGCATTTCATCCTCACTTCCGTACTCAAACGTGCCAATGGATTTTTTTTGAAGGTTATTTTCTCTCTTTTTAGTCTGAAAAACGCAATACGCGAAGCGATGAAATAATAATAAAGAGTTGCAGTTGTTTCGGCGTGGACCGTGAGGCGAAATGTCCGCGTATGGCGGACGCTTTTGTCCCGGATCTTGGACCGGAGAGCTTTGATTGGGAAAAGCAAGAAAAAGCGTGAAAAAATATAGGTGAGACCCGGTATTTGGCACGTTTGAGTCGGGAACTGCACAGCCAGCTTCTATATGGTGCCTGTGGGTGTTGCGTATTGCGAAGAAAGTTCGCTTTAGATGCCTGTGGGCGGGCGTCATAGTAACGAAAAAAGCGGCCCCGGAAGGTGAAGTGGTAAAACAAAAGTAGACACTTCAAAAAAGGGCTGTCTCAAAGCAGACATTCGAAAGAGTGTCTGCTTTTTGTAATAGAAAACCCCGCGTTGGACGCGGGGTTCAATGAACGCTAAGCGTTTGACCAAGAGTTCTCACAGTCTTAGACTTACAGTGTAGTCTGCCAACTGCACAAGCTAAGAAAGGAGAACAAATGGGTCTTAACGACATAAATAGTCTATCGCATAGC
>Ga0079305_1002446_pt1 | contig 16097 bp, 17 predicted proteins | sample LMS_cellobiose_e_FD_79183 | JGI IMG/M metagenome (GOLD analysis project Ga0079305, IMG submission 79183) | Rumen-fistulated moose microbial communities from Alaska, USA - LMS_cellobiose_enrichment | ecosystem: Host-associated > Mammals > Digestive system > Stomach > Rumen fluid ... | reverse complement strand
CGAACCGGTCCCGCTCGGCAGCGCGCTGTCCGAATAGGTGATCTCCGAACTTGAACCGTTCGAGGCGCAGGCGATTCCGTCCACCGTCGCATAGGTGATCGTGCCGGAAGTGGTGAGCGTCTGACCGGTCACCGCCTCGGACGCGCTGGCGGAGAGCGGAGCGTAGAAGACTCGCCCGGTCGTCGGCATTCCGCCGGTGTAGAGGTTCGCTTCGACCAGCGCGTCCGCGCTGTAGACCCTTCCGACTGCCGGAACGGTTTTTGTAGAATCGTAACTGAGGCCGCTGGTAGCGGTTGAAGCGAAAGTATAAACACCATTCGACAACGTGGCATGGTAGCCGGTCCATGTATGATTGATATTATTGACCGAGGCGCATTTGTAAAAGTCATAGCCGGCGACGATGCCGGTTGCTTCCGGAAAATTATCTCCGGCGCTGCGCGATGCCGAATAGATGCGTCCGATTTCGGGTGTGATGCGCGGCGATTCTCCCTGTACAATGGTCGAATGGTTGATGGAGAAATGCCAATAACCGTCCGAACCGATCTCTGCCTTTTGGGTGTCGTATGTAGTCATAAAGGTAAAGGTCGGAACATTGCCTGAACTCAACAGCGAACCGAATCCCCATTCGTAGCCGTCACCATACAGGTCTTCGCCGACGTAGTAAGCTCCTGATCCTTCTTGAGGCATGACCTCGGTATCAACGTCGAGGTCCGGGCGAAGCTGAAGAATGTCGCTGCCGCCGTACGGGTCCGCAATCGGAACGATGTAGAAGAATGTTCCGCCGCTCGTAGAGTGGACATAGCAATTTTTCCCCTCGTAGGTAATATTCTCTGTTTCGACATAGTATCCATCCAGCCCGGTTACGCCGGAACCGGATACTTTGATTACGGCAGTTTTTCCAATGCACCGATGGAAGGACACGCTCGAACCTCCGGAGCCGGAATACGACCCGGAAACGCCGAATATGGTCACGCCGGACCTGATGTTCGCGGCGACGAGATTGGCGTCTCCCTTGACGGTCTGCGCGCCGGAGAGGTATTGACCGGCGGCAATGGTCTGATCGGAGGTTGTCGGCGTGTAGGTCGCCGCCGCTTTTGCCGTGATGGTGCCGGTGAGCTTAGAGCCGTTGACGTAGGCGGTCTTGCCATACAGAATATCCCCGGATACAGCGTCCGCATCGGAAGTATCGACTGCGCCGACGGCGGGCAGATCGCCGATCTTTTCCGCGCATCCGTTGATGGTGATCGTTTCGGAAACGGTCAGACCTTTTTCGGTCAGTGCAGCGGCCAGCGCATCACGCGCGTTATCGAGATGAGTGAGGACAGTTGCGAGGCTCATTCAGACACCTCCTCTCCGATGATGGCTTCGGCTTGCGATTCAAAAGTCCCGATCGCGTTGGCCAGTGTAGACAGGTCTGACGCATCAGGCAGCGTCTCGTAAGTGCCGACAACATAGACAGTGCGCGTTCCGACCGTGGTCTCGGTCAGCGTTTTGACGCGGTATTTCTTCGCTGTGGCGGTGCAGTAGAATTCCAGCCCGACATACGGGTTATTGATGCTACTGACATCGGTCAGTGCGGCGACGACCGTGCGGGCATCCAAAGGAGCCTGCGCCGTGGTCGGGATCAGACTTTGTGCGACTGCGATCGGCATTGTATATTCCTCCTGATAATCTCAACTGACGTAAACTGTATGCGTGGCGGCGACAAGGCTGAATTCGCCGTAGAATTTGAGCCCGGTCGCGGTCGTTCCGGTGACGCCGTTGGTCTCGGCGAAATCGACCTGCGTTCCAAAACCATCGTCCTTCTTTGCGGCGAGCGTGGAATCTGCCGGCAGCGCGACGAACAGCCAGCCGTATTGCGGCACGGTGACGGATTGGTCGAGTGAATTCGACTCGACGCGAGTGACAGTGCCCGCAGTGATCGCGGCGTCGATCATCTCTTGCGTGATATCCGAGACCGTATTCAAGCTCGAAGCCGATGACGCCGGGATGTATCCGTAATAGATCGCCTCGTTGGCATTGGTCCAGCCGGGTGTGCTGCTGCCTCCGCCGGTATTGGTCGAGCTGGACGCTTCCGCGGCGACGAACTGCGAGAGGTAAATCCTGCCTTTGGTATATGCTGGGATGTTCGCGCCGAAGTAGATGTAACACTCGGTTCCGATTTTCAGGATTTTCTTCACGCCGAGATCGGAATAGTAAGGCAGGATGAGTTCGCCATCGGCAGTATCGAGCGCGACCTGGCAGACACAGGCGTTCGGATAATTCGCCAGCGAGAAATGATAATACTCGACGACCGCACCGACGGCTGGCGGATCGAACTCAATCGGTTCCAGGATCGTCGCCACGGAATCGGAGGAATAGAAGACGAAGGTCAGGGCGTCGGACCAGTCAGCGGAAGCTGAGGAAAGCTTGGTCCAGATATAGAGCGTGGTGGTTTTCGCCGTGGAATTTACGACAGTGGCTGCGAATTTGAATCCGGCGTCTTCGTCATCATAGAGCGATTTTTCTGCGACCGTGCCGGAAGCATCGAAATCCATACCCTCGCCGCGTTCTCCTTTCTTGCCTTCGGCGCAGACTCCTGTGTCGAGCGGACCGATCTTCCAGTTTTTTGTTTCTGGATCAATATGTGGCGTGAGACCGTCATCGCCATTATCGCCGGGGTCGCCATCATCGCCGGGCGTGCCGGGATCGCCTTTTGGCAGGACAAGATTCAGCGTTTGATTCGGAACACTCCCGGTGATCGAAGCGGAAGCGGACGTGCCTGAGGTGACGGTGCCGATGGAAAGCCCGGCAGCGAGATACTCTGCGATGATTGCCCGGACTTGCGAGGTGGTAAGGTATTCCGGATCGTTTTTTACCGCAACCGGGACTTCTTCTCCGATATAGACCCGGTTGCGGATGGTAAGGTTGAAGTCAAAAGCGAAAACGGCATCGGCGGCAGACCCGGATGCGGCATATCCGCCGATCTCGCAGGTGAGGCTGACTGATTTATTTGCAGCGACAGCATCGAGAATCCCCTGCTGCGCGGTGTTCGGAAGTTCGGCTCGGAGGTGAGTGAAACCGTCTGCGTCCTGATAAAGCGAGATTCCAGAAGTGATAAAAAGCTTCGGGGTGGTATCATGGTTCCAGTCTCCGTCAATGGCAAGGTAAAATCCGGTCGCTGCGGACAATTCCGAGTATGGGTAAGGTGAAAGTAGGGAATTGTCCGAATTGGCGTTGGCGATGCGGAGATCGAGGTCTATCGCGTAGGCAATACCGATTTTGATTTCCGGCGTGGACTTTGCGGAGCCGTAAGCATCGGTGATCGAGGAACTGCCGCCTGAAATCATCAGGATATTTTTCAATGTCTGCATTTATGTGCTCCTTGCGGATGTTACGATGATCTGACCATCCCGGATCGCGAGCTTCGCCACGTCGAGGTATTCGGTCATGCTGAGTTTGATCCACGGCGTGATCTGTCCGGCGATCCGGAACCGGACGGTATGGACGCTGGCGTAGTCATAATGACCTGCCTGCCACTTCGCCCGGAGTCTTAGGACGCCGTTCGGCAATCCAAGAGTCCGCAGCACGGTGTTATGATCCACACTGTTGCCGGTGCTGTCAACAACGAAAGCGAGCAGGATACAGTCGACGTGATAGGACGAACTTGTCCCCTGTATCTGGCAGTAGATTTTCAGGTCGATGCAGCCGGAAGTCGCGGTAAGGATCGAGCCGCCCGGATCGAGCTGAATAAAATCGTCTCCGTTGGTCAAAATTTTCTGCACGGCGGATTCGAGTTTGCCGATGAGCAGATACCACGGGTCTTCAGACGGAGTTTCGCCGCTGTTTCCGGTCCCGCCGCCTGAACCGCTCCCCCAAGAACCGACTAATCCGCTGCCGCTGGTACCGCCCCAGCCGCCGTATCCGTCGCCTGTCTGGGGGATTTCGTTTCGGTAAAATTCTGCCATGTTACGATTTCCGGATAAGCGGACAGGGTTTCGTTTCGAGTATCACTGCGACGGAAACCGGCAGCTGCCGGATGTCGATCAGGTCATCTTTGACGGTGATCTCAGCGAGCGGGTAGGAGGTGGAATCGACTGCGGCAAATCCGAACTCCGGTTTGGTCCAGGCATCGCCGGAAATTTTACTCGTGACGCAGAGAATTCCGGTCTGCGGCACGATGCCGGAGATACCTTGGATGAGTTCGATCCTGCCGTTGCGGGAAAGATAACCGGCACCGACCTTGAGTTTGGAATCTTCCAGCGTTACCGGGAACGAGCCTTCGTAACCATCGTAAATTTCGGTGAGGTGGATCAGCGCCTGACCGCCCGCTGCGTACAGGACGGGGAATCCGGTCGAACCGAGAGTGACATAATTGCCATTGATTGCCGGCATGGCGTATTCGCCTTTCCCTTCGGCTTTGACGGTCAGCGGACCGCGGACCACACATTCACCGGCGTCGCCGGGTTTCATTTCGGAAGCGGCATACCAGACTTTCAGCGTAGACGATTCTCCGGTGGTGACCGGGACGAGACCAGCGTTGAAGGTCCCGGCAGAATCGGGAACGACAAAGGTCCCGGCGCGGATCGTCTCTGATCCGGAATTCCAAACGTGGATGCGGACCGGTCCGAAGTATTGGACGTCAGACTTCCCGGCGGAAAAATTCTGGATGCCGTTGATCAGGCGGCGGACGTCGTTGCTGAGAGCAGCAATCGGCTTGAACGGATCGCCCGGTTTTACCAGCGGATGAAATGCCATGTTTACCTCCCAAGTCCGAACTCGCCGAAGTCAACTTCTGGGCAGACTGTTTCGAGATAGATGCCCTTGACATCGAGTTTCGGCGAGTCGCCCTCTTTGACGATGGTTTCGGAAATCGTCCAAACGTATTGATGCCCCTTTTTCTTGCAGGAATAGGTTTTGCCGTTGTAGGTGAAAGATTCCTCGTTTGTCTGGATCGCGAAGTTATAAACGACATCCACCGTGGTTTGCTTCTTATTCTCCTCGCTGGATGAATAGGTGCAGCCAAGGAAAAGGACTTCGCCGGGATTCCAGCCTTTGAACGACGAGTTGTTTGTTGATCCGACCATCGAGGCGACTTTTCTGCGGAAAGCTGTCGTGAGTTTCTTTTTCGAGATGCGGCGGGTGTAGGATTCGCGGATTTGTGCTGCAGGAATATCGACTCCTGCGATCTGCGATTCGGAACCGTATTTGCCGTTCCAGCCGATGGCACCGCCGGGATCAAGTTCACCGGCAATGATCGTCTGTTTCGCGCTGTGGGTGATGTGACGCTGGCCGCCGGAACAGTCGAAATTGAAACCGACGATCTTGTCGACATCTTCTGACTTGCTGGAAGACAAGCTGCCCGCTCCTGAGACCTCTTCATACAGGACTGAAATTTCGTAGCATCCATCACCGGAGATACCGTCGAATCGGACGCCGGACTTCGCCAGGGAATCGGAATTGTCGGGTTCGATGTAGTCAGGCGCGTCGGCGAAACACGCCTGCATTGCCGCGCGTTTGGTGGACGGATTCAGCACAAGGTATTTGATCTCTGCGGATGTGACTTCTCCGTTTTCGTTCCAGGTCTCCGATCCTTCGACCGTGCGTTTCAAAATCATATCAGGCATGTTTCCTCTCCTTTTTTCAGGTATACGCGAGCGCGGAATTGTTCTTGATCGTCGTGACCTTGCCGTCGATCCGGGTCAGCAGTTCGGAAGTCCGTCCGGTGTTTTCTGCGATCTGCTTTTCCGGCGAATTGCCATACATCTGATCCATGAGCGAGGCAAAAGACCAGGCGGCAGTGACCTGCGTCTGCTTTTGGCGCTTGTTCTCGCGGTAAACCTGATCTTCGAGGGAATCCTGCCGCTGCTGCGCTTCCTGCATCTTGCGGCGGGCTTCGGAAAGCAGACGGTTTTCCTGTTCCGTGAGGATTCCGTCCGCCTCGGCTTTGGCCTTGGCGTCGGCATACTGTTTTTCCAGCATGGCGGCTTTTTCTTTGGCCGCCTGATATTCCTGATTGAGCAGATTCCGGACAGCGTCAAGTTCGCCGTTTTTCCTCAGCTGCTCAAGCTGGCGGGAAAAGATTTTTTCCTGCATGGACCGGAAACGGCGGTCTGCATCCTGCTGATCGGAGCGGTTCATTTCTTCGATGCTGCGGGTTCCCTGCTGCCGGATCGCACGCCGTTTTTCCTCCACGTCGAGGATGGTGCGAAGATCGTTCAGTTCCTCTTTATTCATGGCCGCGCGGTCGGCATTTTTGAAAGCGTCGAGGTTCGCATATTTCCCGGACTGACGATTGAAGATTTCCTGAATCTTGTCATCGAGCATTTTTATCTTTCCGATCGGATCGGCGATATTGAACTTGATTTCCCATTCGGTGGAGGTAAGCTCGTTCAGCGCCCTGCGGAGCTGTTCCGATTCCTCTTTCGTCTTTTGAGCAGCGGCCCGTCCGGCTTCTGCATTGGTTTCTGTCGAACCTGATTCCAACTGTTTTTTCAGCTTGAGTTCGGTCTGCATGCTTTTAATCAGTTCATCGACGGCCTGCGCTTCGGTCTTTCGGTTATTCTTCAGCAGGTCATTGCGCAGTTTCTCGAATCCGGCAATCTGCTGTTCGGCAGTTTTGAGTCTGAGAATATCGTCGATCCGATTCTGTTCATCGGTATATCTTCCGCGTTCCATATCTTCTGCGGAATTGGTCCGGATGCCGATTCTGTTCAGTTTTGGCGCAAGCCATTGAGCAACCGAAGTCATATGCTGATTAGCACCCCAATTCTTCCAATAAGACCCGAGCTGATTGCGGAGATTATTCTGGAGTGCCGAAGTCAGTCCGGCGGCGGACTGCTGCTGTTTGAGTAGATCGGAACGCGCGGCCTTTTTCTGGGCTTCATTCAGTTTATCCCAGGCGCCGGCGGCGATCCTGATCTTGCCGGTCGTGGTATCCATCTGTATGTTAACTCCGGCGTATTTCTTCCGGATTGATTCGATCAGATTCTGAGCTTCGGTTTTCTCCGCGTTGTTCAGACGCTCGTATTTGGCCAGTTCCTGAAGACGCTGAAACTGCGAAGTTTCCGCTTCGGCTTCTTTCCGATGAGCTTCGGCGGTTTCGTTCGCCTGAGAACTTTGCTGTTTGGCCAGATTGAGCGAACCTTCGAGTTCATCGTTGAATTTTTTCTGAATATACCGGGAGGCCGTAACGATCCCGCTGATCGCGAGCATGGCAATACCGATCGGCCCGAGTGAAGCGACCAGACCTTTGGCGGCAGCCGCCGCTCCGCGAAATGCGGTTCTCGCGAACAGAGCGGCCCTTCCGGAAACAGTCATGGATGCGGCGGCGTTTTTCTGGGCGGCGGCATTGACGTTTGCAGCGGCGGCATGCTGGCGGGCGGCGATCATGGCGGCCCGGTGTTTGTCGGTCAGTTTCTGGGATGCCTGCGATTCGGCAATCTGCGTTTTCGTAAGTTCTTTTTGTGCGGCAGAAAGTCTCATTTTTGCCTGAGCAAGTGCTTCAGCGTGTTTTTCTGCTGCGACTGTTTGAGCATCAACCTGAGCAAGTACTTCGGCATGTTTTCCGGATGCGGTCATTGCCTCTTCGTGCGCCTCATTGAGTTTACGCAGAGCCTGTGATTCAGCAATCTGGGCCTTGGTCAATTTCGCTTCGGCGGCGGCAAGTTTAAATTTTGCCTTTGAGAGAGCATCAGGATTATCGGCGCCAGACAGATTGTTTTTGGCTGTCGCTACCTCAGTTTCAGCTTCCGCTCTCTTTATTTGTGCGGCACGAAGCATCTGTGCCTGAGCATGTCGTTTCCTCATCGCATCGGTCTTTTCGTATTCGGCCCGTTTTTCTGCTTCGGCTATTTTGGTTTCAGCGGCATGAATCGTCTCTATATCTGACAGTTTGCCGAGATTTGCAATTTCCATTTCAGCGGATACTACGGCGGCTTCCGCTTCGGCCCGGTGGATGCGGGCAACGCGAAGCATCTGCGCCTGGGCGTGTCGTTCCTTCATGGCGTCGGTCTTTTCGTATTCCGCGCGTTTCTCGGCTTCGGCGGCTTTCTCCGCTTCAAGCAGATATTGAGTCGGCGCTAGATTCCTGATCGCGTCGTTCGCCTTTTGCAAAAAACCGAGACCGCTCAGCGCGGCCAGAGCGGCACCGAGCGTTCCGGCAGAAACAATTACGCGCTGCATGGCGGGATCAAGGTTATTGAACGCTGTCGAGATTTCTTTGACCGCAGTTGCGGCAGGGAGCAGAATTTCCGCCGCGATGCCGCCGAGGACTTCTTTGGAATCGCCGAGCGCGTTCATCATCTGGGCGATCTGCCCGCGTGCCGTGGTTGCCGCATCCGTTACGAGCGAAAAACCGTCCGCTCCCTGCTTGAGTATCTGCTGATATTGTTCCTCCTTCGTGAGATTTTCGTCAAGCTGGATTCCGTAACGGGCAAGCATTTCGGTGTGGCCGTGAGAGGCACGGGCGAGGAGCTGCATAGACGTGGGAAGATCAATGCCGAGTTTCTGCGAAAGTCCCATTGCGGATTTGGTGACGGATTCAATCTGAGAAGGATCAATGCCGAGACGCATTCCCTGAGACATAACCGCAAGCGTGGATTCATCGCCGTATTTGGTGATCTTCTGCATCTCGGAGGCAAAGCGGGCGAATTTCGCGGTATTGGCATCGGTTTCCCTCCCGAGATTGCGGAGCGCGGACCGGACACCCTCAACGGCATCCTGCTGCGTCATGAACGCCGAAGTAACATCGGCGATGCTTCGCCAGGAGAGATAAGCCGCTGCGATCGAGCCGATTTTTTTGAAGACGGATTCAGCGGAGTTTTGCATCCGGTTGAGACCGGATTTGAAATCGCCGTCATCAAGAATGACGGACGCATACATTTTTCCGAGATCGAGAGACATGATTTGTCGCTTCCTTTTTTATTGGTGGGATGGAAGTCAACAGGACCGGATCATTGTGCTGCTTCCGCGAGTTTCCGTTCCTGGGCTGCTATGAGTTTCTGCATCCTGTCTTCCGCCGCTTTGATTTTTTCGGGCGTGATCGGTTCCCGGCTGACCGCCGGGGAAAAATCGAGATAAAACGAGCCGGCCGTTCGGTAAAGACTGTCGACCGCGGATTTTCCGGCTTTGGTGGCGACGTAAGCGGTGAAAAAGGTATCGACTGCATAATCGGCGCGCACACGTTTGATGATCGAGGTCAGATAAAGGAATACAGGGAAGGACAGCGAGAGGACGTAGTCTATTTCCCAGCCGAATTCGTGCATGATCCGGCACGCGAGAAAATCGTAATCGAAAAAACGTCCCGCTCCGGCGACAAGAGAACCGGAACGGGACGGCGCGGAGGGCGCGGGGGTTGAGGTTACTTTTTTTTTGCCGAATCCGGATCGTCGACCGGCTGGTCGTTGTCATCCGGATCGCCGTAAGCGAGATACGCGAGCAGTTCGGCGAGCTGCGGAATCTGGAAACGGGCGAGACGTTCGACCAGTTCCTGCGGAAGAACGGGTTCCGCCAGTTTGATCATGCGTTCATGAATCTGCTGGAAATCGTCTGCGGTTTCACATTTGCCCAGATCGGTCGTCAGGGTCTTGAGTTCTCCGATTGCCGAGATCGGAAGCATCGGGACGTTGATGGTGCGACCGTCGCCGATTCCCAGACTCACGGAGGACTGCGTCAGTTTCGGAAAAGTCTTCATCAGGACGCGACCGCGTAGACGAACGGTTTGCCGAGAGTGTCGCCTGCGGCGGTGTCGGGCTTGCAGGTGAACACCAGTTTGACGGAAGACGGAGTATCGTCGCCTTCGGACAGCGTCATACTCAATCCGGGCCGGAGGAACGCACGCGGGAACGTGATCGCTTTGGCAGTCGCAACATCGGTGATCGGGACCAGCGTAAGCGCTTGTGCGTTCGACGAAGCGAGCAGGTTGTCGCCCTTCCTGAAGGCTTCGAGCAGCGGCATCGCGACGGCAAGGTTTCGCGTTTCGATGGTGATCTGGACGTTGTTCTTGGAGATGATTTCCGCCTGAACTTCGTCTCCGGTTTCGTAAAGGGCGGTCTCTTTGGTTTCGACATCGGGTTCCACCTGTGGAGCGGAAGCGAGCGGTCCGAGCGAGGCATTTCCGAATGCCGCGAGATACTTGTAGTAATTCAGATCGGCGATCAGGGCGTCGATCTCCGCCTGGGTGAGATTTGCATTGGCCATAGGTTAACTCCTTTGGTTAAGATTGCGATTGCACCTGTGCCGAATCTGTCAACAAAGCGACAAGATTGACGGAAACGAAGGTTTTGACGATGCCTGCATCGGTGTCCTCATACACAGCAGAACCGCCGCGGAAGAACAGACTTTTGATCCGGATATGATCGAGCTGAACATCCCAGCAGGGAACGATCTGCGGGATTATTCCGACGAAATTCAATCCGTCGTCGCGGTCCGGATATTTTGCCAGCAGCTGGACGTTGCAGGAAACCGGTTCCATGCGGTCGGCGTCGAGGATGGAATCGATCCGGACTGCGATGCCGTTCTGACCGGCGGGGATTTGTCCGCGAAAAATATTCTGATCGACGTTGAGGGAAAGCTTGTCGGCGAAAAAATCGGTGAGATCGCGTTCTGCTTCGGTGAGGTCCATGGCGGTGCTCCTATATTTTCAGATTCGATTTGATGATTTCGCGGATCGTGCTGCGGTTTTCGTCGATGGCGCGGGTGATGAACTTGCGGCCGACGATGACATTGACTTTGCGCTGTTTCTCCTGCGAATTTTCCCCGAGATTGTATTGTCCTTCGTGCATCCTGATCGCGTATTGTGCCGACGGCGCATTGGAGGGGATGAACAGAACCGCGGCAAAGGATTTCTGATACTGGACCACCTGCATGGAAATATCGGAAGTCAGATTTCCTTCATCGACCGGAGTGCGGAGCTGTACCTGGCCGCGGAGGAAATGACCGGTATCCTGCATGGCTTTCAGCGCGGCCGCGCCGTTCGCCCGTGCGGCCTCCTGAATGCGGCGTCCGAAATCGCGCGTATTGCCCCGAAACTTCGCCATGAATCAACCTTTCGCCGCGGCGGCGAGTTTGTATCCGAGCAGCAGACCGGAGAGGTTCTTGTAGATGCGGACGCCCTTGATGTCGTGGGTGATGCCGTTCCAGATGATCTGACCGGGCAGGGTAGGCGGGGCATCGAGCGGGGAGACATAGAAAATGCGTCCGGCTTCGATGCGGCCGAAGTAATCGAGATCGGCCTGAGTGAAATCCGAAACGATAGCCTTGGCGGAAATGGAATCGGCGAAAATGGTTTTGCCGTCGGCGATAACCTGTCCTTGCAGCAGTGTGACGTCTTCGGATGCGTATTTTTCGATGATCGAAGCCATAGAAGTTTCCCGTTGTCAGTTTCAGTTTTCAGTCTGACAAAGGACGGGAAGTCAACAGGAGCGGGGGATTGAGTTGTCAAGGTAAATTTTACAACTGGAAGATCATTATTTTTCAGCAGATTCTGAACTGCCTTCTTTCTTCTGTGTATGGATTATGCCGTAGTATCGGTAATCATGCCAGCTTTGAATATCATGCACGCTTTCACCGTTTTCCAACTTCTGCAAAACCTGTTCTCTGAAACCCGGGAATCCGCATCTTCGTCCAGAAAAATGCAAGCCTTTTTCTCTGGCGAGTTTAATAAATTCAAAAACATCCATATTACGGTCGTATTTTTTCATTTTTTAAGCAAATTCTCCATATATTTCCAAGTGTGCGGATATGTTTTCTTGAATTCTTCGTAGCCATGAGTTACCGCAACATAGATACCGGCGAAAGCATCGTTTCCAAACCGACCTGCGCCGACTTCATCAAGATAATTGTCATGACCAAAACCAAAATGACCGCCAGACATGGAACCAGCAACATCAAAAAAACCAAATATACGGGTTTGTTCGTTTGCTGTTAATTCCGAATAATCTTTGCCAAATATACTATGTGAAAGTTCCGAAGTCAAGTCCTTTTCTGTATCCCATGAGGATTTGTTTAATAAGGAATTTTTCTTAATCAGAAGAAGATCATTTTTTATTGCATCCTGAAACTTGGCCTTTTCCGCTTCTGTCATGACATTATTGAACAGCAATTCCCCCCATTCATGCGAAATGGTATTCCGGCATCCTCCCCAAGTATTTTCCCCTTTTCTGATATACATTTCCCAAGTGTTAATATCAGTGTGTGCATCATCACTGTCAGTAACTATAAATTCCGGCGGCTTTGTCAGCAGATGTTCAGTTGTTTGCATGTGTGCATTGAATTCGTCGACCTGAGCATTGGAAAGTTTTGATTTCCGCAACTGTTTATCAAATGCCTGTGCCTTCTCGCTGGAAAAACTACCGTCGAAACGTTTGAAATTATCTTCCGGTTCCGGTTTGAATGAACGCAATACAGACCGAATATTTTGTCCGAGAGATTTTTCCATTTTAGTTTCAGACTTGGATTTCCCGAATTCTTTTTCGATGATATAGTCGGGAACGGCGCTGTAACTGTGGGTGCAGTTGGGATGGAAAACACCGGCGGCTTCCAGATCGTCTTTCGTCGGCAGACCGTATCGGTTCGGGCCGATGGAAAAATATTTCCCCTCGAAACGGGCGCAGGCTTCGCAACAATGGCCGGAGATGGAAAGCAGCATGATGTTGTATCCCTGTTCCGCACATTCCTGTTCATAGGAATCGCGTGCGCCGTTCATCAATTCGGTCCGGGCGAGCATCTCGAAATAGGATTTGTGCGACCATTTGCGCCCGGCAATGTCGGTGAACTGGAAACCGGGAACCTGAAGCGCTTCGTTCTGGAGCCGTTCGGAGACCTGCCGGCGGGTTTCCCCGGTAATGGACGCCTCCCGGAAAACCTTCGCCGAGAAATTTCGGAGCTGCCGGATATGATCGAACGTCATTTTGTCAGTCCGGAGCGCCACGTTGTTATAGACGGAATCCAGCGCGTTCCGGATACGGCGCATGTCCGGGCCGCCGGTAATGTTCTGCCAGACGCCGGATTTGCGGAGTTCGTTTTTGGCCCGGTCGTAACCGGCCTGATATTCGCGCGGGAGGAAATCATCGAAAACGGTATTCACGGAGGCGCCCCATTGCTGATACATGGCGGTCAGCGTCCGTTCCAGACGGGCCACGTTGGCATAGGACCACGGGGAATTGGGATGTTCGTCAATGTGTTCGAGCAACCGGGCGCGAATGTCATTCCGGGCGCGGCCGCAGATGGAATCAATCTTTTCGACAGCGGCATGGATGTGCGCAGTGATCGGATTCGGGCGCGGCCGGGCCATGATGGATTATCCTCTGCCGAGCCGGACAAGAGCGGGCGCACAGGCACGTTTGGCGGCCGCAATGAACATTTGCGCGAAAGTGCCGATGCCGGAACCGGCCAGCAGTGAATACGAAACGGAGAGGTCGCCGACGGATTCGCCGGTAATGACTTTCCCCTCCTTCATCGAATCGTAATTGTGAGCAAGGAAAACGGCCTGTTCCGCAATCGCAGTGGCGATGGCCGTAATCCGGACCGGAATTTCGGAAAGTCCGAGTTCGGTCAGGACCTGATTTTTCGCCATCGTGACGGCAGCGGTTTTCTCCGCGTCGGAACGCGCATTCCAGAACGATGCGTCGAGATGCGCGGCAAAATAGGTGTTTACCGTCGTGATGAGTTCTGCGTCCGTCATGGCAGCGGCCCCGCATATTTCCTGAGGATGTCATATTCGCGGCGGGACCGCGCACTATAATATCCCTGGGTGTAACTTTTTCCGAGTTCGGCGCACCATCCGGACGTGGGAAAGAAGAGGACCGGGATTTTGTCGGCATCCGGAGCCGCGGCCGGTTCTGCCGCTTTCGGCGGTGCGGATTTGGCCTTATGATACGGTGCGGCAATTTCGGCAAGCTGTTTGAAAGTGTATGAGTCGATCGGCGCGAGCTGGATTCCGGACCGGACGATCGAATCGTAAAGCTGCTGTTTGGTCATGGTCGGTTTTCCTTTCGACAAAAAAAGGGCACCCCGGCGCCACGGAGAAAACGCTGGAATGCCCGGTTGGAGGTTACTGTTTGACCCAGGCGGAGCCGTTGGACGCCCAGACTTCATTCTTGACAGCGGTCGTGATCTGGGTTCCGCTGGTCCAGGCAGTGCCGATCAGGACGCGCAGGCCGATGTTGGCAGCCGCGGCAGCGGGCACGTCAGCGTCCGCGTGGACGGTGATCTGCTGGTAGGTCGGGATCGGAGCAGGAGCGGCGACCGGAAGATTGACGCCGTCGCCGACGCCCTGAATCTGAATCTTGTGGACCTTTTCAGTCGGGCCGCCGTTCACGCCGGTAATCAGCGTGTGATCCAGACCGACGTTCTCGACGATGTAACCGAGCGAACCCTGGAAGGACTTGCGGAACTCCCGGCTGGATTTGCCGGGTTCATCCTTGACGGTCAGACCGTCGTCCACGAGCCACTGTTTCTTGCAGGAACCGATGCGGACAATCGGAATCATGTCGTCCGGGATGTCCTGATCGACCATGATGTTCAGCTTGTGACCTTCATAGTCGTAGGCATTCACATAGATGCCGCCGGCAGTGTGCTGATTGCGGTCGGAGGTCATGATCTCCTGAATGTTGCAGGCTCCGAGCAGGTTGTTCAGGAAGGCCTTATTCGTGGTGGAGCAAAGGATGGTGTCCGGCTGGCCGCCGCGGTCGAATACTTCCTTGAGTGCGGCTTTGATCTTGGCATCGGAGATCGGTCCGGAAGCGTTGTACTGCAAAACGGTCCGTGCTCCGCTGTTGGTATCGGTCAGCTGCTGAAGCAGACCGGCGGACATCCAGCGTTCCGAACTGGACGTGGCTTTCTGTTTGCGGCCGTAAATTGCCGACCGCGCGAGAATCCGGGACAGGTTGGTCATGGTTTCGGAAAAGACAGTAATCGTTGCATTCGCATCGGACAGTCCCTTTCCAACCAGAGCGGCATGTTTCGCCCAGTCCATGACTTCAAACACGGTATGGATGTAGTTGTGGTACACGCTGGTCTGGTTATAGACTCCGGTAACGTTTTTCAGATCGACATCCGCTCCGGCATAGCTGACGACCTTGAACGGGGTGGCCGCATCATGGGCGGCCGCCGTGGTTCCGCCGGCGCCGCGGGACCAGACCGCGATCGTGTTGTTTTCACGGTCCACGGATTTGACGATCACATATTCGTCTTCGATCTTCAGGACATGGCCGACCGTCAGAGATTTGGCGGCGGAAGCGGAGACGGACAGCCCGGTAACATCGTCATTGTCCCAGGAACTGGCGCCGAGAACGCCGTCGCGCAGATTGTCGGAACGGGAATAAATGTCGAACTCCTTGGTCTTCAGCGCGATTTCCGGAGCGGACATTGCCTGAAATAAGACGCCGCAATAGGGTCCGGGCTGGATCGCTTTGGCAACCGCCATGATGGTGGGGTCTTTGATGGTGACGGGATCGGAAAAATAGTCGAACTGACCAAATTCAAAAGCCATGATATACCTCCTTATTCGGTTTTGGCTGGCTGGTTCTGCTGGGCCTGAAGACGGACAACTTCAGCGGCTTCCCGCATGGAAAGCTCCTTCTTGCCGAGCAGTTCATTGATGCGCTGCTGACCGGCGGCAGCGTTCGTCGGGGGTTCTTTACCGGGACCGGAGCCGGAGCCGGGATGAGCGTCTGACTGGAAATGCGAGGGAGCGGACGTTTCGAGTTCCTTGAAGAATGCGGAAACGGCGGCCTCGTCTTTCAGGTCAAGCTGTTTTTTCGTGATGAGATATTCAAGATACTCCGGATTGTCGAATTTGTGAGAGGAAGCGAGTTTTCCAACTTCGGCGGTGAAATCGCGGGCAGTAATCTGCTGACGCGCTTCGTCGCGCTCCTTGGTCAGACTGGCGACCTGCTTTTGCAGGTTGGCAATCTGTTTCTCGGATTCCTTCTTGGCCTTGTCCGCTTCGGAGAGGCCGTTCGCTTCGAGATTTTCCACCTTTTCAGTCAGCTCATCGACCTGCTTTTGCAGATCATCCGCTTTCTTTTCGGCTTCCTTTTTCTTGGCGATTTCGGCGTCGAGACGGGTCTTGGGGATGCGGTCGGTCGATTCCGGATCGAATTTCCCGGCAAACT
>Ga0079305_1002444_pt1 | contig 16117 bp, 17 predicted proteins | sample LMS_cellobiose_e_FD_79183 | JGI IMG/M metagenome (GOLD analysis project Ga0079305, IMG submission 79183) | Rumen-fistulated moose microbial communities from Alaska, USA - LMS_cellobiose_enrichment | ecosystem: Host-associated > Mammals > Digestive system > Stomach > Rumen fluid ... | reverse complement strand
TCTTCGCGAGTTCGGAGGACTTTGCGAGAGCCCAGCGGTCGATTTCAAGCAAACGATCCGTCGGCACCAGATCGTTCTTCGGATCAAAGTCGTAGAGATTGCCGAGGATGTAGCGCGCAGTGTTGCGAAGCTTGCGGTAAACCTCGGAAAGCTGCTTGAGGATTTCCTTGGAAATCCGGATATCGGCATGGTAATCGGACGACGCGACCCACAAACGCAGGATATCCGCGCCGTATTGGTCGGTGATGTCGTCGGGTGCGACGCCGTTGCCGAGGGATTTGGACATCTTTTTGCCCTCGCCGTCAACGACCCATCCGTGAGAGCAGACCTGGCGATAAGGCGCAACGCCGCGCCACGCCACGGATGTCAGCAGCGAGGATTGGAACCAGCCGCGGAACTGATCCGCGCCCTCCAGGTAAAGGTCGGCAGGCCACTGGTTATTCTCCTCAGTATCAAGGACGGCGGCATGCGTAACGCCGGAATCAAACCAGACGTCCATGATGTCGTTTTCCTTCCGGAACTCGGTGCCGCCGCAGTGCGGGCATTTCGTACCGGCGGGCAAGATCTCGGCGGCGTCCTTTTCATACCACGCATTGGAGCCCTCCCTGCGGAAGAGCTCGGAAACAGCCGCAATACTCTCGTCGGAAACGTATTCGTGTCCGCAGGACTTGCAGAAAAACATCGGAATCGGAACGCCCCACGTACGCTGACGGGAAATACACCAATCGCTGCGATCCATCACCATGTTGCCCATCCGCTCGGCGCCCCATGCGGGGATCCACTCAACGCTCCGGACGGCCTCCATCGCCTCGTCGCGGAAGTTTTCAACCGAGCAGAACCACTGCTCTGTCGCGCGATAGATAACCGGCTGCTTGCAGCGCCAGCAATGCGGATATTGGTGCTGGATCTTCTCATGGGCAAAAAGAGAACCGTTGTCGCGGATGGTCTCAAAAATCGCCTTGTTTGCTTCCTCCGTCGTAAGACCTTCAAACTGACCGGCATCCTTCGTCATGCGGCCCTGGCTGTCAACGGGGACAACTATACCGACCTCGGGATAGTGGTTGACACAGACCTCGTAATCCTCAAGGCCGTGTCCGGGCGCTGTGTGGACGATACCGGTACCGCTGTCGAGCGTGACATGGTCGCCCACAATGCAGAGCGAATCGCGGTCGAAAAACGGATGGCGGCAGACGGCACGGTCGAGCTCGATACCGGTGAAGCGGCCGATGATTTCATAATGTTCGATCCGGCCGGCCTGCATCGTTTGCTCCAGCAGCGCTTCCGCCAGAACATAAAATTCGCCGTTATCGGCCTTGGCGAGAACATAATCGTAGCGCGGGCCGAAACAGACTGCGAGATTTGCGGGCAGCGTCCATGTGGTCGTCGTCCAGATCAGGACGTACGTCTTGGAGAGATCCGCGCCGAATTTTGTCAGCACGCCCTTGTCGTCCGTTACGCGGAATTTGACATAAATGGAAGTGTTGGGATCATCGTGGTACTCGATCTCCGCCTCCGCCAAAGCGGTCTGACAGTCCGGGCACCAGTAGACGGGTTTCAGCCCGCGATAGATATAGCCCTTTTTCGCCATCGCGCCGAAAATCTCGATCTGCTTGGCCTCAAACTCCTTGCGCAGGGTGATATAAGGGTTGTCGTAATCGGCCAGCGTACCGAGACGTTTAAACTGCTCCATCTGCAGGCGGACGTGCTTGACCGCAAAATCATGGCACTGGTTGCGCAGCTGGATCGGCGTAATCTTCTTTTCCGCGCCGGTGCCGACGCCGAGCTCGCTGAGCGCTTTAAGCTCAATGGGCAGACCGTGCGTATCCCAGCCAGGGATATAGGGCGCGTCATAACCCATGATGTTCTTGGAACGGACAATCATATCTTTGAGCACCTTATTGAGCGCGGTGCCGATATGGATCGAAGCATTCGCATAGGGCGGGCCATCGTGCAGAACGAAGCGTTTCTTGCCCTGATTGCGCGCAATCATGCGGGAATAAAGCTTTTCCTTTTCCCATTTTTCGACAAGCACCGGCTCCTTCTGCGGCAGACCGGCCCGCATCGAAAAATCGGTTTTCGGCAGGTTCATTGTGCTGTTGTAGTCATTCGACATGTTGAACAAACTCTCCTTGAAAGCGACATGGCCGCTCAATTATTTCTTCTCTCTGTCAAAGCGAAAAGCCTCGCCGAAACGCAGCTCGCCGAATTTGGAAGAGAAAACGGGCTCCTCGTCATCCTCGTCGGCTGCTGCAACAGGATCCTCCTGCGCAGGCGGCTCCGGAGCGAAAACGGGCTCCGGCTGCGGCGCGGCAGGCTCGAAAGCAACCGGCTCCTCCGCACCGGGCTCCTCATCGGCGGGCGGCATTTCGGCCTCGGGCGCCTCGTCGAGCGCGCGTTCGGCGGCTTTGGCAGCCTCCATCGGGGTCTCGTGACGGCCGGGAATCGTACTGATCAATTCGAGATGCTGCTTATAAAGCTCAACAAGCCGGTTCTTAAAGGAAGAAACCTCTTCCTGCAGGTGAACAAAGCCCTCCTGCTCGCGCTCGATCTGGCGCTTGGCATTGTTCACGATCGCCTCCGCCTTGATATTGGCGTCACGCATGATGATTTCCGCTTTCGTCTTCGATTCGCGGATCACGCTGTCGCCCAGCTTTTGCGCGCCGAGAAGCGCCGTACGCAGGCTCTCTTCGTCGCTGCGGTACTCCGTCAACTTATCGGCAAGGATCTGCAGTTTCTTTTCCAAATCGGCGTTCTTGTCGATCTCCTCCTGCAGAGCGGCGGCAACCTTTTCCAAATATTCGTCAACCGTGTCCATACGATAGCCGAAGCCGAAGGTCCGGTCAAACGTTTTTTCCGAAATCTCCCTTGGTGTCATAAAAGGCTCTCCCCTTAAATCTCAGATGTATTGCTCATAAGAAATATGATATCTGCCGGAGCGCGTAGCGGCACCGACAGAACGTAAAACATATTTTCCCCAGCCGCGGATCGACAGGCTCTCTCCCTCACTGATTTCACGGGACGGCTCCGTAATCGTCTGTCCGGCCCGGGATACGCAGGAGCCGCGAATCAGGCGCGCTGCCTCGCTGCGGCTCTGCTTCGTAACCATGGCAACGATACAATCGAGCCGCAGGGATGCGGCGATCCCTTGCATCGGCCGCAGGCACACAGCCGGTAATACAGCGGGGCGCTCCTGCGTGCAGACAACCCCGACGCCGCCGATCTTGACAATCTCCCGCGCGAGCAGCGGCGCAACGGCGGGCACGGTAAACACAACCGCTACCCCCTCGCCGACAAGAATATCGCCGATCGTTTCCCGCTTGATCTGCAGGGACATCAGCGTACCCAGGATATCGCGGTGACCGATCCGATCTTGCCTGCGCCAGCGGATTGCGACGGTTTCAATCGGAAAGACATCATCCGTCAGCGCATCGGCATCCGCACAAAAGCCGTAGATCGCCCGCACGGCCCCCTCGAATCCGCCGAAAGGCCTGCCCGGACAAATCTGAGCGGCGCAGGCGGCAATCGCCCGCTCTCTTTCGTCGAGAAAAGGCGTAAAACGCCAAACGCCGCGATCATAGGCAAGCTGCGCCAACTCAGAAAAACGCGCGGCCTGCCGGCGCTCGCGGTCATTCAGCCCCAAATGGGAAAATCGGTCGCCCATGAATCAGAAATAGACCCCGTTCGACTCGAGCTCATCGAGCAGATCCCCGACGAAATCGACATTGTAAGGCGTAATCAGAAATGTGCTGTTCGCAACGCGCTTGATCTGTCCCTGGTTTGCATAAGCAACGCCGCTGAGAAAATCGACAAGGCGACGGGAGACCTCCTTGGAGGTGTTCTCGAGATTCAGCACAACGGTACGCTTGGCGTTGAGATGGTCGGCAATTCCGGACGCTTCGTCAAACGTTTCGGGCTTGACCAGCACGACGGAAAGCTGCGTCGTTGCGGCAATATTCACGACCTTGTTCGACTTCTTGGCGCCGGAACCTGCGCCGGCGCTCTCGGCAGTATCGGCAGGATCAAACGCATCCTTCTTCTTGCGGGAGGCAATGTAATCCATTTCGCCCTCGGCCGCAGGCTCATCGCCGTAGAACTCGTCGTCTTCTTCATCGACGCCCATGAAGTTGCGGAGCTTGTCCATCATTCCCATACTCTGTTCCCTCGCAATCTATGTCATTCATACAGAGCCCACCTGCGGCGCGGCGCGTCTGCAGGAGAGAAATCTATACAGTTATATTATCCTTTTTTTCATCGGAATGTCAATAACCATGCTTGTTCTATGTGCACTTTTTTAAAATGAATTTCGCATGCGAATTGCACTTCCCTTCTGTCTGTTCGGTCAATCCGGTGAATTCCCAGCCGAATCCGGCAATTTAACCGGCGAAATGACAAGCGGACTGTGGTGCACATGACATCTGAAAAGACCCCTTTGCCGCACATTTGCCGGCTGCGTCGGTTCCCTTTACGGACTGTAAAGTCCCGCTTTTCTTCTTCTCTGCATAGAAAGTTGTTTTATTCAGAAAATGAGGTTTCCCACGGATTTTCAACGGCAGGAAATCGCCGTTTTTCCGTTTTCCTGTTAATAACACTGTTGAAACTGTTTATAACCTGTGGTTTTCAACAGATTTACTGTGTGTTTACATGCCTTCCCCTTTGCTTTTTGCGCCGGACTGTGGTATACTATTGCCGTTATCGTTGCCGCGCGCGGCAAATACTGCTCGGAGGTGTTCCTTTTGGCTGACGCCAATCTCCAGTTTGCCAGAAAAAAGCGACGGCGCAGCCCACTGCTCGCCTTTTTATTCCTGACGGCCGGCCTTTCGTTCGCAATTGCCGGCGTATGGCAGCTGCTTTCCCCGAAGCCCGCGATCGAGGAACCGTTTTCGTTTGATCCTGCGATCGTTGAAAAATACCATCTTTCTCCCGAAAGCAGCGAACCGCAGACGAGCGAGTCCGAGCCCGCGTCGGAACCGGAAGCGGATCCGCAAAGCGAACCGGCAAATGATTCTGCGGCGGTCGGAGATCTTTCTTCGAGCGATGACGGACCCGACGCCGCCGAAATCAATGCGTCCGCTTTGACCGCAGAATCTTCCGAAATCGTACCTGCTCAGCCACCTCCCGCAGAAAGCGGCCTTGTGTATCTCTCGGATGCGCGCCCCGTACCGCAGTCTGAACGTGTTCTCAGCACCTATTTTGACGACGCCGTCTTTATCGGCGATTCGATTACAACAGGCATCAGCCTTTACGATGTGATGTCGAATACAACGGTATGGGCCTCCACGGGCGCAAGCCTCACAAACATCCTTACGCGGGAAATTGCGACGGTGCCGGGCGTCGGCGATCTGACGGTTCTGTCCGCGCTCGACGCGGTGCAACCCGCAAAAATCTATATTCTGCTCGGCGCCAACAGCCTTGCCGCCAATCTTGACGACGTGATCGCGGTCTACTCCTCTACGCTCGATCAGATCATCGCGCACGCGCCGAACGCCGTCATTTATGTGCAGTCCGCCTTCCCGATCAACGAGGCGCTCTACTCCGTCAAATACAACAATATTGTGACAAATGCGATTATCGATGACTTCAACAGCCGCCTGCTTGCACTGTGCGGGCAGAAAGGCGTAAACTTTCTCGATGTCAACAGCTATTTCCGGGATGAAACCGGCGGCCTCTCCGCCGAGGACACGTCGGACGGCTTGCACATCCATTCTGCGCTTTACCTTGACTGGTTCGATTATCTCAAAACCCATTCCGTATCGTAACCGATCGGAAGCCAAAGTATAAAAGCACTAAAAAAACAAAAGGAGCAGTCATTGCATGAAAAAACCGGTATCCGTCTTCCTTGCGTTCGCCCTCCTCATTCTCGCCGGCTGCGGCGCAAAACAGACCGCCGCAAAGCCTCTCGATCTCGAACAATTCACCGCCGGCGTGCTTGATACGGTCGAATACGACGATGAGCTGATCGCGCTGACAGAAAAGAACGTCGCCAATTATTATAAGAAGCTGCCCGAAAGCGGCATCAGCGCTTATAAGATCTACGTTTCCGCGACGAGCGGAACAACAAACGAGCTGGCCGTATTTTCCTGTGAAAATGCCGATGCGGTCTCGGCCGTTAAAACAGCGGTGGAGGCCCGCATCAAGCTGCAGCGCGAAAATTATGAGAATTATATCCCCGCCGAGGTATCCCGCCTCGACGACGCGCTCATCCGGACAAGCGGCAACTACCTGCTGTTTTCCGTCAGCCCCGATAATGATACGATCGATGCGGCCTTTAAAGCGGCGCTGAAATAAGCTGAAAAAAGAAGTCTTCCCCGGCGTCTGCAGCTTTCTTTTCCGGGAAGCTGCGGCGCTGTTTCCCTTTTTTCGCAGCAGTTCCGGCGGGGCCTGCGGGAATCCGTCGGATTTTCGCAAAGCTTGACAACGTATGAAACACTCGCTATAATGCAATCAACAGTTCGGGAGAAAAGGAGGCGAGTCGTGATGCCGTGCCGTTGTATCGCAATGATGGGGATGATGCTGCGGATGCCCATGTGCATGCGCATGGTTTTCTGCGTCAAAAGCGACTCGTTCACCGTTCTATCCGATTGAGTTTCGGCTATTTGAGAGGTTTGGGAACGAGCAGGTTTCCGAACCTTTTTTCTTTTCCTCACAAAACGATGCTGAAGGGAGTTTTCTTAAATGATTGAGATTCGCGGACTCAACAAGATTTTTCCCTCCAAAAACGGACCGATCACCGCGCTGCGCGATATTGATCTTGAAATACAGGACGGTGAAATCTTCGGCATAATCGGCCTTTCCGGGGCGGGAAAATCCACGCTTGTGCGCTGCATCAATCTGCTCGAGCGACCGACCTCCGGAGAGGTGCTGGTTGACGGCCGTTCCCTCACGCAGATGCCGCAGAAGGAGCTCCTGCGGGTGCGCCAGACGATCGGCATGATCTTTCAGAGTTTTAATCTGCTGGAGCAGCGCACTGTTTTACAAAATATCTGCTATCCGCTCGAGATCGCAAAGGTATCGAAAAATCAGGCGATTGCACGGGCCAAGGAGCTGCTGGAGCTCGTCGGATTGACCGACCGAATGCTCTCTTACCCCTCGCAGCTCTCCGGCGGACAAAAGCAGCGTGTCGCGATTGCCAGGGCTCTCGCCACCAGTCCCAAATACCTGCTCTGCGATGAAGCGACCAGCGCGCTCGACCCCAACACAACGCAATCGATCCTCGATCTGCTCAAGGAGATCAACACGACGATGGGCGTCACGATCATCGTCATCACGCATGAGATGCGTGTAATCGAGCAAATTTGCGACCGCGTCGCCGTCATCGGCGAGAGCCGCATTGCGGAAATCGGAGACGTCCGCGAGGTCTTTCGCAGCCCGCAGTCCGATGTGGCACGAAATCTGCTGCTGCCGCATGGAAAATCCTACGAAACCGTAACGGGCGGAACCCGTCTGCGTCTCGTCTTTGAAGGCGAGGTTTCCGAACGTCCGATCATCGCAAACCTTGTGCTCGAATGCCAGACGCCTGTCAACATCATGTTTGCCGATATGCGCGATATCGACGGCAAGGCTTACGGGCAAACGCTTCTTGAACTGCCGGACGAGCCCGGCCTGCTTGAAAGGGCCTGCGCATATCTCAATGCGCAGGGCGTCCACTTTACCCGGGAGGTATAAATGATGTTTTCCGATATGTTCCAAAAGCTTTGGGCAAGCGGTATCATCCAGCTCGGTGTCTGGGAGACAATCTACATGACGCTGATTTCCACGGCCGTCGCATACTTGATCGGCCTGCCGCTCGGCCTTGTCCTCTCCGTCACCGGAGACGGAGGAATCCGCCCGATCCCGTGGCTCAACCGGCTGCTTGGCTTTGTCGTAAACATCCTGCGCAGCATCCCCTTTGTGATCCTCATGATCGCGATGCTGCCGGTCGCCAAATTTATCGTCGGCACCAGCCTCGGCAACAAGGCGGTCATAGTCACGCTCATCATCGCGGCGGCGCCCTATGTCGCACGCATGATCGAATCCTCGATCAAGGAAGTGGATCCCGGAATTATCGAGGCCGCACAGGCAATGGGATCCTCAAATTTCCAGATCGTTTATAAAGTTCTGATCCCTGAGGCAAAGCCTTCGCTGATCACCGGCGCGGTGATTTCGACTGTTACGATCCTCGGCTACTCCGCAATGGCAGGTACGATCGGCGGCACCGGCCTCGGGCAGATCGCCATTACATATGGATATCAGCGGTCCAAAACGGATATCATCTGGATCTGTGTTGTGCTGACAGTATTGATCGTACAGATCATTCAGGAGATCGGCATGCGCATTGCCCACAAGACGGACAAGCGGGTCAAACAATGAGGTCTTTCCGCAGACGCAAATCCCGTCTGCGTGTCAGATATTGCACATTTCGCGTATTGATCATTGAAAAGAAAGAAGGAGAACCACGTATGAAAAGAACCGTAGCAATCTTGTTGACGCTCGCCCTTGCGCTGTTTGCACTGACAGCCTGCGGCGGCTCTTCCGCCCCCGCTTCCTCCGATGTCCCCGCTCCCTCCGAGTCTTCTGCCCCGTCGTCCGAAATGGAGCAGATCATTGTTGGAGCCACTTCAACCCCGCACGGCGAAGTGCTGGAGCAAATCAAAGACACCCTTGCCGAGCAGGGTTATGATCTCAAGATCGTCATTTTCGATGACTATGTGCTGCCTAATACCGCGCTCAAGGACGGCGAGCTCGACGCCAACTATTTCCAGCACACTCCCTACCTCAACAGCTTTAACGCCTCCAACAATACGGACCTTGTTTCCGCCGCGCTGATCCACTATGAGCCCTTCGGCCTCTACGGAAACGGCGTCGCCGGCGTAGCGGATACGCCTGCCGGCGCAACCATCATCATCCCTGCGGACGATTCCAACGAAACCCGCGCGCTTCTCCTGCTCCAGCAGGAAGGCCTGATCCGGCTGCCCGAAGGCGCCAACGCGGCGGACGGCGTTACAACGCTCGATATCGTAGATGACGGCGGCTTTAAAATCGTGCCCGTGCAGGCCGATACCGTCCCTGCGCAGTTTGCCAACAGCGATCCGGGAACGCTCGCCGTGATCAACGGCAACTATGCCCTGCAGGCCGGTCTGAAGATCGCCGATGCGATCGCCATTGAGGATGCCTCCGGCAATGCCGCGCAGACTTACGCCAATATCATCGCCGTACGAAACGGCGACGAGAACAGCGAAAAGATTCGCGCGCTTGTCGATGCGCTCCAGAGCGACGCCGTCAAGGAGTATATCGCCGCTACCTACAACGGCGCTGTCGTCGCGATTTTCTGATCCAGAGCAGACAAAACGCTCCGCAGACCGCGGGGCGTTTTTGCTTTGCGTGTTTTGGAAGGTTTGGGCAGATGATCGGCCGTCGATCGGCGCACGTTTCTACAAATTGATCAGAAATCGCAATTTATGGCATAAATTCCTGTTGTTTTACCAATTGACAGTGCCGATCGAATGAATTTATAATGTACACATTGATACTACTGTCTGGAGGAAAACCGATGAACGAAGTACTCGATCTGAAGGCGCTGCGCAAAGATATTGATGAAATCGACACCAAGATCATCGAGTTGATTGCAAGCCGCCAGAAAAAAATCCTCAAGGTCGCGCAATATAAAAAGGAGCATGAGCTTCCCGTTTTTTCCCCCGATCGCGAATCGGAAATCTTTGACCGCGTCGATCGCATCCTCGGAGATGAAAGCTCCAGCGGGTTCAAGCTTCTGTACGGCTTCTTGATGGATCTTAACAAGTATTATGAATATGAGTGTGTTGAGACAAACATCGATGTCCCGACAAAGGCAGGCGGCGCTTCGATCCGCGCCGTGATCGATGATACGCCGTTTTCTCTTTGCCGTTATCTCTGCCCGCTGGCCGTCGCAGAGGTTTCGATCCTCTCGATCCGCTCGCAGACAATGCCCGGCAGCCGTCTGCTTGTCGATCTGGAGCTTGCCGGAGACACAAACGACCATAAATTTACCACCGTGCTGTCGGTGCTGGCCGACGCCGCGGAGAAGTTTACGATCCTGTGACGCTCTGTTCCGAGAAGGAAAAGATTCAGATTTCCGCCATGCCGGCGTCGAATAAATAAAATTGGTCCCCTGCGCAGCAAGCTTTCTGCTCAGGGGACCGTTTTCTGTTTCCCGGTTTTCGATTCGATTTACCGCCGGGGCTGCCGCTCGGATATTTTTATCGCGGCTTACTTACAGTTCTCGCCCGTGGACGCTGTTCTGTTGCTCTCGGAGGAGCCGTTCTTCTTGTTGCTGTTGGTGTTTTTCTGCTCGGGCTTGGGATCGATTTTCATGCTTTCTCACCTCGCTTTGCCGTTAGTATGCGGCAAAACCGGCGGCGCTATGCAGCGCGGCGGAAAATTTTTGCTTTTCTCTGCCGCCGCATGAAAATTCACTCAGCTGTTCATCGAACGAAACCCCTTGCCGATGATCTGCGTCGCGTCGGTGATCACAATAAAAGCGTGCGGATCATACTCCGCCACAAACTGCTTGAGGCGATAAAACTGCTGCTTGCGCGTTACGCACATCAACACGGAAACGTCATCATGCAGATAGGCGCCCGTTCCTTCAAGCAGCGTTGCGCTGCGGTGGAGCCCCGTGATGATATATTCCGCGATTTCCTGCGGATGGTGCGTAACAATCAGCGCACACTTGCCCATATCCGCGCCGTTGAGGATCCCATCGATCACCTTGCTCGACGTAAAGCTGAAGACCAGCCCGTATAAGGCCGCATCGATGCTGCCGTAGACGAGCGCCGCCGCACACATCACGATCGCATTCATCCCAAGCGCAAGCTGACCGGTTGAGATATGCGGATATCTGCGCTGCAAAAGCCGGTTGATGATATCGAAGCCTCCGCCGGTGCTGCCATGTATAAAAACAAGCGCCGTACCGAGACCGTTGAACAGTCCGCCGAAAATTGCGGCCATCAGCGGATCGCCCAGATAAGTGAACGTGACGTGCTCAAAAACGATATCCGTCACAATCGAGTAGCAGACCAATGTGCGCAGCGTATAGAAGACAAATCCTTTGCCCAATACGCGCAGTGCGATCAGCAGCAGCGGGACATTGATGACCAGCGTTGTGGTACCGATCGGCAGATGAAAAAGATAGTTCAGCAAAACCGAAATACCGTTGACACCGCCCGGCGCGATGTGGCTCGGGGCCGCAAAAATCTTAACGCCGATGCCCCACGACAGCGCCACAAGGATGTCGCTGATCGTATTGCGCAGCTCAACGCGAAGCAGGCTTGTATTCTTCATGGTGTTCCTCCCCTGTCTGGTCAGAAGCTCTTTCATCGGACGCGCGCAAAATCTCGGAAAACAGCTCGCGGATGCGGTCGTCCCGCCCGCGCAGATGCAGATCGCCCAACAGCGCCTCAAAACCTGTCGCGGTGCGGTAGATCGCGACGTCCGTGTGTTTCGGCGGCGTAACGGAGCTGACGTTTCTGCCGCGCCTGTAAGCTGTGAGCTCCTGCTCGGTCAGCAGCGGCTCGATATCGTGCAGCGCCTGCGCCTGTGCCGTCGCACAGACCATTTTGACCGCCAAATTGTGGAGCTTACCCGGCGGCAGGCTCTGATGACGGCAAAGGATTTCTTCGCGCACCAGCAATTCGTAGATACTGTCGCCCAAAAAGGCGCAGGTCACAGGGTTGACAAGACGCGGATCGGCAATCCGCCCGTCGTTTGACATAGAGGTTCTCCCTTCAGCGAACATAATCGAATTGATATCCGTCGATATCAATCGTATCGTTCTCCTTCACGCCCATTTCCTCAAGTCGGTCTATGATGCCGCTTGAGCGCAGAACGCGCTGGAAATACTGCAGCGATTCGTAGTCGTCCATATTGGCTCCGTAGAGAATCCGGGCAAGCCATGGCGCCTCGATATACCAAACGTCATTCTCGCGGCGAATCTCAAAACCGCGCGCCGCGCCGGAAACCGGCGCTGTGGGAGCGGGTTCCGGCTCGTAGCGGCGCAGCGGCGGGAGGGAATCCAGCTTGGCGGCAATCGCATCGAGCAGCGGCTGCAACCCCCTGCGTCCGGCTGCTGAGATCGGAAAAACTTCAAATCCTCTGCGCTGCATTTCCGTACAGAAAGCGTCGATCTGTTCTTTTGTTGCAATGTCGCTCTTGTTGGCGGCAACGATCATCGGGCGCTCGGCGAGGTCCGCGGAAAACTTTTTGAGCTCCCGGTTGATCAAATCAAAATCCTCGATGGGGTTACGCGCTTCGCTTCCGGAAACATCTACGACGTGCACGATCAGGCGGCAGCGCTCGACATGACGCAAAAATTCGTGCCCAAGCCCGACCCCTTCGCTGGCGCCCTCAATCAGCCCCGGGATATCGGCCATGACGAAGCTTTTCTCCGTCGTGTATTGCACAACGCCGAGCGTCGGCGCCAACGTGGTGAAGTGATAGTTCGCAATTTTCGGGCGCGCTGCGCTGACGTCCGAAATCAACGTCGATTTTCCGACGTTCGGGAAACCGACCAGACCCACGTCCGCGAGTAATTTCAGCTCGAGACACAGATCAAACTCCTCGCCGGGAAGCCCCGGCTTTGCAAAGCGCGGAATCTGCCGCGTCGGCGTTGCGAAATGGATGTTCCCCCAGCCCCCGTTTCCGCCGCGCGCAATCACAACCGGCTGATCGTCCGACAAATCGGCCAGCACGCGCCCGGAGGATTTTTCGCGCACGACGGTGCCGAGCGGAACGCGCACAATCAGATCCTCGGCTTTTTTTCCGCTGCAGCGGCGATTTTGTCCGTTCTGCCCGTCGGAGGCATAATATTTGGTTTTGTATTTAAATTCCAAAAGCGTCGTTTTGTTCGTATCGGCGACAAATACAACGTTGCCGCCGCGACCGCCGTCTCCGCCGTCGGGGCCGCCGTTTGCAACATACTTTTCGCGGTGGAAGGCGACGCATCCGTCTCCCCCCTTGCCGCCGCGCACACGGATCTCTGCCTGATCGACAAACAAAGCGTAATCACCTGCTTTCCAGCCGCAACGAAAAATCCCGAGTCCGTACGACCCGGGATTTTTGTCGTGCAATTAGTTTTTCGGATAAACCGAAGCCTGCTTGCGGTCTCTTCCGAGACGCTCAAAACGGAGCGTACCGTCAACGAGGGCAAACAGCGTATCGTCAGAACCGATACCGACATTCTCGCCGGGGTGGATATGTGTACCTCTCTGGCGAACCAGAATATTGCCGGCCAAAACATGCTGACCGTCGGCGCGCTTGACGCCGAGACGTTTCGATTCGGAATCGCGTCCGTTTTTGGTAGAGCCTACGCCTTTCTTATGTGCCATATTCGCTGCACCTCCTTGTTCCTGTCGGGTTACGCGTTGATCGCGGTAATCTCAAGCTTTGTGTAGGGCTGTCTGTGTCCCATCTTGCGTTTGGAGTCCTTTTTGGGACGGTACGTAAAGACGGTGACCTTCTTCCCCTTGCCGTTCTTAAGGGCCTTGGCGACGACCTTGGCGCCCGCAACGGCGGGAGTGCCGAACACGACGCCGTCCTCTTTGCCGACAGCAAGAACATTGTCAAACTCGACGGTCGCATTTTCTTCGACATTGAGCTTTTCGACGTAAACAACATCGCCTTCGCTGACGCGATACTGCTTGCCGCCGGTAACAAATACTGCGTACATTTTTTCCACCTGCTTTATTCAGTCTCGCTGCAATCCGGCGGCGTCATGGACACACTTAATAAGCCGGACACATGCGGCTTGACCATTGTAACAGAGAATATGCGGTTTGTCAACCCTCTGCATATGTCCGAAAGCACGAAATTTGCAAAGCGACCGCAGCCGATGCCGCCGATCTCAAAAGCTTTTGGCAAGATCGCCGCGCAGGCGCTTGATGATGCGCTTTTCCAGACGGGAAATATACGATTGACTGATGCCGATCTGGTCGGCTACCTGCTTTTGTGTGCGCTCGTTGCCGTCGTAAAAGCCGAACCGCAGCAGCATGATCCTGCGCTCGCGATCCTCAAGACCGCCGATCGCGCGCAAAAGCGTGCGCCGCTCGTCATCGCGCTCCACCGGCAGGTTGATGTCATCCGGATCGGTGCCGAGCACATCGGAGAGCAGCAGCTCATTTCCGTCCCAATCCACTTTAATCGGTTCATCGATCGAAACCTCGTTGCGCAGCGCCTGACATTTGCGCAAATGCATCAGAATCTCGTTTTCGATACAGCGGGATGCGTAGGTTGCGAGCTTGATGCCGCGCGACGGACAAAAGGTGTTGACCGCCTTGATCAGCCCGATCGTGCCGATGGAGACCAGATCCTCGATCCCGTTGGACGAGCTCTCGAATTTTTTGGCGATGTAGACGACAAGGCGCAGATTATGGACAATCAGCTCCTCGCGCGCGGTGGGATCATTTTGCTCGAGCCTCCGAAAGGCCTCCCCTTCCGCTTCGCGCGAAAGAGGCGCAGGAAGCGTTTCGGGGCCGTTGATGTAAAAGATATCCGGCGTCAGACCGAAGATCCGCAGCAGCCAAACGACCGTTTTTTGTAAAAAAGCTATCACGAACACATCCTCTCCTCCGATTCTGTTTCCAAGATCGCGGGGTTCAGTATGGCACGCGCCGTGCCGCCGCAGGATTTCCGTAACAGCGCAACATAGGCGCCGCGCGTACGGCAAGCGCCGTTTGCCGTTTCGATCACCAAGCCGCTTGGGCGAAACGCCCGCATCATTCCGCCGCCCGAAAGCGTGCCGTACCGCACGAGCCGCCATCCCGGCAAAAGCTCCGCCCTGTCGCTGTCCTTCGGCAAAATCTGCCGGATCGCCTTTTCCTCTACGATCGCAACGGGCAAAGATGAAAACGGCTCGATGAGCGTGCATCCCGTATCGATCAGGGCGGTTAACGTACAGGAGCCGCACTCGGTAATAACCGTGAGACGGCAAAAAGCGTTCGCGGAGTTTCTCGTATGGAGGAAGAAAGACAGCAGCCAGGAAACGCCGTATCCCGCCGCCACCGCAAAAAACAGCGCCGGCAGCCCAATATCAAAGCTGATTACGCCGCGGTACAGGATCATCCCGCGCGGCTGCAGCAGCAGGCTGAAGGCCGTCATCAGTCCCGTAAAGAGAAAGCTGACCGTATAAAGCAGCAGGACGCGCCGCCAAAACAGCCGGCCGCCGCCGAATGCCGCGCCGATCATCCCCGCAGCCAACAGCACGCGGATCAGGAGAAGACCGGGCTGCGATGCAAACGGGAGAAACACAACAAGCGTCCCCAGCGCGCCGACAAGTGCGCCGAGCGAACATCGCCGCATGGGCGCATCGCCTTGCGAAAACAGCGACACAAGCCGCAGCAGCAGGAAGTTGATCATGAAATTGACGACGAGAAGCACATCGACGTAGATAACGATCGCGATCACCCCCCGCGACGCTTTGTCGTTATTATACGGCGGATACGGCGCGCTTTCGGTCGAACAAGGCGCACACACAGCGGCGCTTTTTCATAGATTGCCATAAGGAGATGATCTCGATGTGCAACCGCTGTCGATATGCCGCCTGCCAAAATCGCCGCGGCAATTCACCCAATTTCCGTTCCAGCCGTCAGCAGCGGCAGGGATCCCGCGTATCCGAAAATTTCTGGCCGCATTTCTGCCGCCCTCGCAGCGTACGCAACGCGGCGCAATCCACGCAAAACGAGCGATAAAGCATTCTCCGCAGATTGTTTTTTTTGTCGGTTTCCGCTACAATAGCGGTGGGGTGATCGAATCGTGACAAAAAAAGAACGCGCGGCGAAAGCCGTCGCGCTGTTGAAAGAAGCCTATCCCGACGCCGTTTGCTCTTTGGAATACGAAAATCCGCACGAGCTGCTTGTCGCCGTGCGTCTCTCCGCGCAGTGCACCGACGCCCGTGTTAACATGGTGACGCCCGCTCTCTTCGCCGCCTATCCGACGCTGGAGGCGCTTGCCGCCGCTTCGCCGGAAGAAATCGGCGGATACATCAAAAGCTGCGGACTCTACCAGACAAAGGCCCGCGATATTGTCGCGATGTGTCGCATGCTGCTCGATGCGTACGGCGGCGTTTTGCCCGACACGGTGGAAGAGCTTGTCAAGCTGCCCGGCGTCGGTC
>Ga0079305_1002443_pt1 | contig 16118 bp, 13 predicted proteins | sample LMS_cellobiose_e_FD_79183 | JGI IMG/M metagenome (GOLD analysis project Ga0079305, IMG submission 79183) | Rumen-fistulated moose microbial communities from Alaska, USA - LMS_cellobiose_enrichment | ecosystem: Host-associated > Mammals > Digestive system > Stomach > Rumen fluid ... | reverse complement strand
TAATATGAGCAATTCCGGGCGTTATTGCCCGGAATTGCCATATTACAGGAAATTGATGTCTCCATCGAAAGCCTGCTTGCTGGCTTTCGATGGCAGAGCATCGACTTTGTCGATGCTCTGAAGGGCCGCCCCACGCCATGGTGAGGCGGCCCTTTTTGCGGATAAAATGTTATTAAGCCTTGTTGTTGCAGCCCAGCACGTCCACGATCTTATGGCGCACCATATCCCGCAGGGCGGCGCGGGCATCGGTGAGATACTGCCGGGGATCGAAATGATCGGGATGCTCCACGAAGTGCTTGCGGATCATGGCGGTGAAGGCCAGCCTCAGGTCGCTGTCGATGTTGATCTTGCACACGGCCATGGTGGCGGCCTTGCGCAGCTGCTCCTCGGGAATGCCCACGGCGTCGGGCATCTTGCCGCCGTATTCGTTGATGATCTTCACGAATTCCTGGGGCACGGAGGAAGAGCCGTGCAGCACGATGGGGAACCCGGGCAGGCGGCGGGAAACCTCCTCCAGCACGTCGAACCGCAGGGGCGGGGGCACCAGGATGCCGTCGGCGTTGCGGGTGCACTGGGCGGGGGTGAACTTATAGGCGCCGTGGCTGGTGCCGATGGCGATAGCCAGGGAATCGCAGCCCGTGCGGGTCACGAATTCTTCCACTTCCTCGGGGCGGGTATAGCTGCTGTCCTCGGCGGACACCTTCACTTCGTCCTCCACGCCGGCCAGCGTGCCCAGCTCCGCTTCCACCACCACGCCGTGGTCGTGGGCGTATTCCACCACGCGGCGGGTTTCCTTGATGTTCTCTTCAAAGGGCAGCCCGCTCTTGTCGATCATCACGGAGGTAAAGCCGCCGTCGATGCAGTTTTTGCAGGTTTCAAAATCAGGGCCATGGTCCAGGTGCAACGCGATGGGCAGGTCGGTCTCCTTCACGGCGGCCTCCACCAGCTTCACCAGGTACGTATGGTTGGCGTAGGCACGGGCGCCCTTGCTGACCTGCAGGATCACGGGAGCGTTTTCCAGCTTGGCCGCTTCGGTGATGCCCTGCACGATTTCCATATTGTTTACGTTGAACGCGCCGATGGCATAGCCGCCGTCATAAGCCTTTTGGAACATTTCCTTGGTGGTTACCAGAGCCATATTCTTCATCCTCCTTCGTTGCTTTCGGGATTGATCCGCTTCATTATACACGATATTTGGGCATTTGACCAGCCCCCGGGCGGGAATTTTTCGCGCCCGGCGTCCTTCAGGCGCCCCTGCGGCGGAACCAGCCGCTTTTCAGCACGGCCCGCTTGGTAAAATAGTTCCAGATCATCACGATCAGGGTGGACAGGGCCTTATTGACCATATACATGGTGACGGTGAAGCCCAGCAGAGTGAACACCGTCTGGTCCTCCCCCAGCAGCACCCGGAACAGGTACATCAGCCCTTCATTCAAAAACAGCCCCATCACGCTGGTCACCAAAAAGGCCAGCTTGGCGGCGCCCCCCTGGTCTTTGGCCCCCTTGAACACCCAAATCACGCACAGCACATAATTGAGAATCACGGAGATCAAAAACGCGATGGGCACGGCGATCAGGGTATCCAATCCCAGCTTGTCCCGCAGCAGCACCAGGCAGACAAATTCCAAAAGGAAGCACGCCCCGCCCGTCAGAACGAAGCGCAGCGCCTCCTTCAGCCTTCCGTTTTCGCGCATGGTTGTTTATTCCTCCCCCTGTCGGCCGCCCTGCTCCAGGGCGCGCATCATATGGCGCAAAGTATCTCCGTCGTCCCCCCGGGCATAGGAGGCGGACAGGATATCCCCCACCTGCGCCGTCAGGGGCGTTTTCCGCCCGGCGGTGAGATAGGAAACGGTATCCTCCTCCAATAGCACCACGGTGATGTTTTTGTATTTCATGGCGTCGGCAAACAGCACCCGGACGGGCCTGTTATGCTCCAGGGAATACTGTAAAAACCGCCTTACCATGCATCTTCCCCTTTTGCTTTGGCTTCAAAAATCACGATGCCGCCGTCCGCGCTTTCATACGCCGTGGGGAACAGCGTATACAGGGCGCTCATGTTCGCCCGCTGATCGCCCCGCTCCCAGCTGCCGGCCAGGATATAATCCACCCCGTATTTTTCCAGCACCGCCAGATTGCCCGCGGGATCGGCGTAAAAGGCGGAAATGTCCCGGTGGCGTTCGTTGGTGTTGTACCCATGATAGTACAGCCACAGATCCGGGCCGCAGACGATGCGCCGCCCCGCCAGGCTGGAAACGAAATTGATATGCTGGGTGCCGGTCAGGAATACGGCGTGCTCGTCGGTGTTTTCCTCCACGTAGGCCGCCGCCTCCACGTCGGCCCTGGAGAACATTTGATAATCGCTCTTCACCTCCCTGGCCACCGCCAGGACGCCGGAGGCAAAGAAGGCGACGCAGGCCATGACGGCAAGGACGGGCCTGGCCCGCATCCCCTTGAGGCGTCCCAGCAGCTCCAGAGCGTAATCCGCCGCCAGCACGGCGCAGAGCATGTACCAGATATAAAACAGCTTGTTGTTGTCATACGCGTTGGGCTGGAACTGGATGAACTCCGCCAGCAGATAAATCACGAACGCCCCGGCGGCAATGAATCGCCGCTTCTCATTCTTCTCCAGCAGGGACAAAAGGATCAGGAGGAAGGGCAGCCCGATATTTTTGATATAGAACCACAGATACCCGTCCAGCAGCCCGGAGCCCGTTTGGTTGACCCAGTTGAAACGGACTTTGAGAAAGCCCTGGTTCCCCACCGCCTGGCTGAAGGTCCAGGTGAACAGCTGGGGCGCGGCCAGCGCCACGGCCAGGACGCCGTAGACCAGCCAGAAGCAAACGGCCTGCCTGCGCTGGCGGCGGCTGGCGATGACGTCCCAGACCATCCAGCCCGCGCTGCACAGCCCCAGGGCCAGGAAGCAATGGGTGTTCACCATGGGCAGCATGCCGGCCCATACGCCCAGCAGCGTCGCCTGGCGGATATTGGTATCCCGCCGGCGGAACACCGCCGCGGGGCCGTCCGCCGGGCCGGAAAAGGCGAGCCCCCAGGCGGCGTCCGGGCGCAGGGCGTCATACAGCAGATACAGGCAGGGGATCACCATCGTCCAGCCGGCCAGGGTAGTGCGCTGAGGCACCATCATATCCACGATCACGTTGCTCCACCGCAGGTTATAGGTGGTAAATTCCGCGTGGTTGGCGGGGGTCTGATACCAGCCGTTCAGCACCAATTGGATGCGTTCCCACAGGCCCTTCACGCTTTGCAGCTCGTTATTGCCGCCGCTGCCCAGCACCGTGCCCTGCATGTCAACCAGATACATGAAGCCCAGGCCGCCATTTAAGAAAAACAGCAGCGCCGCCAGGGCCGCGCCTTTTTTCGTATCCGCCATCCGGGCGGAGAGGATCACATAGCCCGAAAAGGTCAGCGCCGTCAAAAGCATGCCGGTAAACACCATGGCGAAACGCAGCGAAAAGCCCAGCAGCATGAAGCTGGCGGCCCAGGTATCCGCCAGGAAGGGATAGGCAAGCAGTTCCCCCGGCAGGATGCTGTAATCCAGCGGGAAGGCCGCGTTCCGGGCGCCGGAGGCAATGGCCAGATGCAGCGGCAAATCCCCGTAGGTGCTCTGGCCCACATGCAGCGTGCCGTCCGATGCGGGGCAAAGCACATGCGTCCACTGCAGATAGCAGCCGATCGCCGTCAGGGGCAGGGCCGTGAACAAAAGCAGCCGAAGCAGCCGCCGATCATCATCCGTCAGCGGCGCCGCCGCCCTTTTGTCCCGCATAAGGTACGCGCAGCCCGTCAAAAGCCCCAGGGGCAAAAGCGCCCACAGATGCGCCGCCGCGGAAAATTCCCAGATCAGCGCGCACAGGGCGGGCAGCCACATCATCAGCACGGTGCCCAGGCACAGCCCCAGCCACACCCGCACCACCGGAGATTTTCCCGGCAGCAGGAAACGGACGACGGCACACCCGCACGCCAGGAACACCATGAAATAAATAACGGCCAGCATCCATGCTCCTCCCATCCTGTCATTGACCGAAACCATTATACTCAATTCCGACGAAAAAGGCAATCTCGCCGGGCGTTTACAGGAAACCCGAAACGTGGTATACTGTGGGCGCTGAAAGACGAGGTGATGATCCGTGCGCTGCCACTGCCCCCACTGCGAAGAGGAAACCTGGATGGTGCATTCGGAAAAGGACAACGCCTGCGTGTGCCCGGAATGCCTGTACCGCTGCTATGCCTGCCAGGGCACCGGCACCGCCCTGACCCGGGAACAGGTGAAGGCTTTGCGGGAAAACGACGCGCCCCTTCGCTTTTCCGCCGCTTTTGACATCCATGCCGATACCATGAAGGAAGGGCAGAAATAGCCCTTTTGGCAAACGCCGTTTCTGTCCATACAGCTGCGCCCCGCGGTTATCCTGACGATGGCGCGATACTAAAAGACCCGCCCGGTTTTTCCGGCGGGTCTTTGATTGGCAAGCAGCCAATCAGCTGGCGCTGGGCTCCTCCGGGGCCGCGGCGGGCGCGGCACGGCGGACGCGGCGGGCGGGCTTTGTCTGTTCGCCCATTTCCAGGCGGGGTTTATCGCCGTTTTCAATGACGTCTTTGGTAACGACGCACCGGCGCACATCCTTGCGCCCGGGCAGATCAAACATGGTATCCAGCAGCGCCCCTTCGATGATGGAGCGCAGCCCCCGGGCGCCGCTTTTGCGGGCAATGGCCTTGGCGGCGATGGCGCGGATGGCATCCTCCTCAAAGGCAAGCTCCACCCCATCCAGGGCCACCAGCTGCTGATACTGCTTCACCAGCGCGTTCCGGGGCTCCGTCAAAATCCGCATCAGGGCGCTTTCGTCCAGGGCGTCCAGGGTAACGGTGACGGGCAGACGCCCCACAAATTCGGGGATCAGCCCAAACTTCATCAAGTCCTCCGGCCGCATCTGGCGCAGCACGTCGCCCACGTTCTGGGTGCTCTTCCCCTGAGGGTCGGCGCCGAAGCCCAGGGCTTTCTTGCCGATGCGCTGCTCAATGAGGCGGCTCAGCCCGTCAAAGGCGCCGCCGCAGATGAAGAGGATGTTGGTGGTGTCAATCTGCAGGCATTCCTGATGGGGATGCTTGCGGCCGCCCTGGGGCGGCACATTGGCCAGCGTCCCTTCCAGGATCTTCAGCAGCGCCTGCTGCACGCCTTCGCCGCTGACGTCCCGGGTGATGGATACGTTTTCGCCCTTCCGGGCGATCTTGTCGATTTCGTCAATATAGATGATGCCCCGCTGGGCTGCCTGGATATCGTTGCCCGCGGCCTGGATCAGCCGCAGCAGGATGTTTTCCACATCCTCGCCCACGTAGCCCGCCTCGGTCAGCGCCGTGGCGTCCACAATGGCGAAGGGCACGTTCAGTATCCGCGCCAGGGACTGGGCCAGGTAGGTTTTCCCGCAGCCCGTGGGGCCCACCATCAGGATGTTGGATTTTTGCAGCTCCACGCCGTCCTTGGGCGTCCTGGCGCCGATGCGCTTGTAATGGTTGTATACCGCCACGCACAGGGTGCGCTTGGCCTGCTCCTGGCCGATGACGTACTCGTCCAGCACCTCCTTCATTTCCGAAGGGGTGGGGATTTCCTTCAGGTCCGGAGCGGAGGACATAACGTCCAGGTCATCCGCCACGATCTCCTGGCACAGCGCGATGCACTCGTTGCAGATGTAAGCGCCCGGGCCGGCGATGATCCGGCGCACCTGATCCTGGCTCTTTCCGCAGAAGGAGCAGCGGTGCTTGGGCAGATTGATGGGATCCTTTGCCATGGTTTTCCTTTCCTGCTGATGGGTCTGTCATTTACGCCGGGGCTGATAGATTTCGTCGATGATGCCGTATTCCAGGGCCTCCTGGGCGGACATGAAATGGTCCCTTTCCACATCCAGGGCGATCTTTTCCAGGGGCTGGCCGGTCATTTCGGCCATGAGGGCGTTCATCTTGTTCTTGGTTCGCAGCAGCCATTCGGCATGGATGGTCACGTCGGTGGCCTGGCCGGAGGCGCCGCCGGAGGGCTGATGGATCATCACTTCGCTGTTGGGCAGGGCCAGCCTTTTGCCCTTTTCCCCCGCCATCAGCAGGAAGGCGCCCATGCTGGCCGCCAGGCCCACGCACACCGTGCGCACCGGGCACTTGATATAGTTCATGGTGTCATAGATGGCCATCCCGGCGGTAACGGAGCCGCCCGGGCTGTTGATATACAGATTGATATCCGCGTCCGGGTTATCCGTTTCCAGGAACAAAAGCTGCGCCACGACGGCGTTGGCTACCTGGTCGTCAATGGCGCTGCCCAGGAACACCACCCGGTCCTTGAGCAGCCGGGAGTAAATATCGTAAGACCTCTCTCCGTGGGCGGTCTGTTCGATCACATAGGGGATCAAAGACATTCGCCTTTCCTCCTTTCGTCAACCACTATCATATGAGCAAGCGGCGGGGATTATTCCTCTTCGGCCTTTTCCGCGGCGTCGGCGGCGGCTTCCACGGCCTTGGCGGCGTCGGCGGCGGTCACCCGCTCGCTTTCGTCCTTTTCCTCCACCTTGGCTTCGGCCACGATCAGGTCCACCGCCTTGCGGATGGCGGCGTTTTCCCTGAGGTATTCCTTCTGCCGGTCATTGAGGGATTTTTTGAATTCCTCCACGGGCCGGCCGGCGCGCTCCGCCTCGTCGGAAATGGCCTTTTCCACTTCCTCCTCGGTGGGCTCGATGGCTTCCTTTTTCACCATCGCTTCCAGCACCAACTGCATCTTCACCCGGTTCTTGGCCTCGGTGCGGTACATATCCCGCATCTGCTCCTCCGTTTGTCCGGTATACTTGAGGTAATCCTCATACTTGAGGCCCTGGTAGGCCATGCGCAGCTTCATTTCCCGCAGCATCACATCGATTTCGTCTTCGATCATGGCGTCGGGGATATCGCAGTCGGAAGCGTCCACGGCGGCCTGCACCAATTCATTTTCCAGCGCGGTGGCGGCGTTCTTTTCCGCCCGGTCGCCCAGTTCCTTCACGATGCTTTCCTTATAGGCGGCGAAGGTGTCAAATTCGCTGACGTCGGCGGCAAAGTCATCGTCCAGTTCGGGCTTCACGCGCACCTGAATGCCGTTCACCTTCACATGGAACACGGCGTCCTTGCCCTTTAAGTTTTCGGCGTGGTATTCGTCGGGGAATTTCACGTTCAGGTCCTTTTCCTCGCCGACCTGCATGCCGATCATCTGCTCCTCAAAGCCGGGGATAAAATGCCCGGAGCCGATTTCCAGGGTCTGCCCCTTGGCGGTGCCGCCGTCAAAGGCCACGCCGTCCACGCTGCCCGCGTAATCCAGGTTCACGATGTCGTCCTTCTCCACGGCCCGGTCGGTCACGTCCGCCATGGTGGTGGCCTTATCCACATCCTGCCGGATGCGATCGTCGATTTCCTCGTCCGTCACCTTATGGACGTATTTCACGCCCTTGAGGCCCTTGTAATCGCCCAGCTCCACGTCGGGCTTCACATACACCTTCACGGTGAACTGCAAATCCTTCCCCACGCCGATCTGCTTCATTTCGTCCATTTCGGGGCGGTCCACCACCTGCAGCTTTTCGCCCTTCACGGCCTCTTCATAAACGTCCGGGAAGACGATTTCAAATGCGTCATCATAAAACACGCCTTCGCCGTACATGCTTTCAATGAGCTTCCGGGGGGCCTTGCCCTTGCGGAAGCCGGGCACGTTCACCCGGGAACGCACCTTGAGATAAGCCTTCTGCACCGCTTCATCAAACGTTTCCGCGGGTACTTCAAACGCGATTTTAACCTGATTGCCGGAAATTTTTTCAACCGTGTAGCCCATTAGGAACACCCTCCAATTTCGCCGTCTTGGCGTGGTTGTGCTTTGGCGCAGGGCACAGAGCACTATTTTGTATAATAACATAAGCAGCCGGGAAATGCAAGCATCCCCCGGCAGATTTCAAACACCCCCGGCAGATTTCAAACGCCCCCGGCAGATTTCAAACGCCCGGCTGTCCATGCGCGGCGCGCCCTAAACCGCCCCCAGCGCCCGGGCCAGAAACGCCCCGATCTGGCGGTTGGCCGCCTTGCTTTCCTCAAAGCCGAAGGCCTGGAACACATGGCACATGCCCGCCCAGCGGAACAGGCGGACCTCCACGCCGGCGCGCAGCATGGCGGATTCCAGCATTTCGGAATCGCTGAGCAGGATTTCATGGGTGCCGCAATGGATCAAAACCGGCGGGAAGCCGGAAAAATCGGCGTACACGGGGGAAATATCCGGGTCCCTGAGGCGCCTGGGGCTGCCCGCAAAGGCCACGGCGCTTTCCATCAGGTCCTCGGCGTCCAGGGTAGCATCCACGTCAGCCAGTTCGGCATAGCTTTTGCCCGTTTGTGCCAAATCCGCCCAGGGCGACAGGAGGGCGATGGCGGCCGGCATGGGCTTGCCCGCCTGGCGCAGCTTCAGGGCCAGTTCCAGGGCCAGGTTGCCCCCGGCGCTCTCCCCCACAAAGGCGATCTTCTCCGGCGCGTATCCATGGTCCAGCAGATACCGGTACGCCCGCATGGCATCCTCCAGCTGCGCCGGATAAGGATGGCGGGGGGCCAGGCGATAGGAAAAGGTCAGGGTGTTCACGCCCGATGCTGCGCAGATGGGCGATGCGATGGCGCGGCACTGCAAAAGCCCGCCGGACACATACGCCCCGCCGTGGAGATGCAGCACCGCCCCGTCCGGCACTTTCACGCGCCCCGGCGCGATCATCATCGCCGGCATGCCCAAATCCCGCACCGCTTCGCCCCGGGTGCCGTTCATGCGCAGCCGCGCCACGGCTTCGGAGGCGGGGTTCAGCCGCATCACCCATCCGCGGCCGAACGCCGCCGCCACCTTCTTGTGGGACCGGATCAGGCTCAGCATGCCCTGACTGCGCCGCGTCGGCATCAAATCCCTCCCGTCAGTCCTTCAGCGCGTATTTTTCCAGCGCCCGGGCAAAGCCGCAGGCCCGGTAATCCGCCGTCACGTACCTGGCGGCCTTTTTCGCTTCCTCGCTGGCGTTGGCCATGGCCACGCCCCAGCCCGCCGCCCGCAGCATGGGGGCGTCGTTATCGTGGTCCCCCAGCGCCATGACCTGGCTCATGGGAACGCCCAGATACCCGGCGTATTCCCGCAGGCCATGGCCTTTATCGATCCCCTGGGGCATCACTTCGATATTATAATCGCCGGACCGGGTGATCCAAAGGCCCGGCACGGTCTGCAATTGCTCCCGGATGGGCTCCAGGGGGACATTGTTGCACACATAGAATTTATGCACCGGTCCCGAAACCAGTTCCCTTGCCGCGTCGGGGCCGTGATAATACGTGATGCCCAGCGCCCGCGCCCGATCCCCATGGCTGAGTTCCGAATGGTGGCGGTCGTCCAGCCGGGTGGTGCACACGCACCTGTGGCCGAAAATGAAGCAGGCCGCCCCGGAGGCAAGCAGGATCTCCAGCGCCCTTTTCGCCGCCTCCGTTTCCATGGCGTGCATGGCCAGGGGGCGCAGGTGCTCATCCACGATATTCGCGCCGTTTTCCCCCATGATGGGGCAGGAAAGGCCCTGGTCCAGGAGCTTCAGATATGCGTTTTCCGGAAAACGCCCCGTGGCCAGGGCCACCGTGATGCCTCTCTCCTGAGCGGCGCGGATGGCGCGGATATTCTCCGGCGGGATGCGGCCGTCATCGGCCAGCAGGGTGCCGTCCATGTCCGTGGCGATGAGGCGAATGGGCTTAAGTGGCATAAAGCACAGGGCTCCTTTATCTTCAGAATGGCGGATCAACGGTGAATGTGCGCCCGTCCAGATGGGACAGCGCCCCGCCGGGGTACAGCGTCATTTCTGTGGCGCACAGCTTCAGCGTCCGGGCCTTCAGCCGCCGGTTCAGCGCCCGGTCGCCATACTTGTCATCCCCCAGGATGGGATGGGAGAGAAAGCTCATATGCGCCCGGATCTGATGGGTGCGCCCGGTGAGCAGCGTCACCCTGAGGCGGGAAACCTCCCCGTCGAAATCCAGCGTTTCATACCGGGTGGCGATGGGCAGCGCCCCCGGGGTTTCATGGGTGACGATGCGCACCCGGGCCTGCTTCGCATCCTTCACCAGGAAGGCTTCCTTCGTATCCTCCCGGGGCCGCATTTCGCCCCGCACCAGGCACTGATAGATTTTTTCCATCCTCCGCTCCCGGAAGGCGGAAAGGAGGAGGCGCTGGCTTTCATCATCCTTGCACAAAAGCAGCAGCCCGCAGGTGGGGTTATCCAGCCGGTGGCACAGCCGGGGCGCGTAAGCGCCCTGCGCCCGATCAGTCATCAGGGTGAGCACCGTCATGCCGCCCCGCCCGTCGTCGTCGCTGCTGATGCCCGCGGGCTTGTTGATGAGCAGCACATGCGCGTCCTCATAGACAATGGGCAGCTCGATTTCCCAGTCGGTGTAGAGCCGCACCCGCGCCCCGGCGGCCACCGGGGCATCGGCGGGAGACCGCCGTCCATCCATCTTCACGTCCCGGCGGTCAAAGGCATCCCGCACCGCCCGGGCAGGCAAAAGCGGCATGGACGAAGCAATATACCCGTCCAGCCGCATACCTTCCGCTTCCCGCGGAACCACCGCTTCATATACGCGCATCAGTTGAGCACCGCCGGCTCCATGCCCATCCAGCGCACCGTTTGCAGGTGCAATTGAGAAAGGCAGTCCAGCATCCGGGGCGAGGGCAGCACGCACAGGGCGTTTTCCAGCACCTCCCGCATCTCCGGGAAGCTGGCGCCCTGCTTGGCCATCATGCGCAGATCCTCCAGCACGTCTTCTTCATCCAGCTCCGGCCGCACGGCCCCCTGCAGCGCGCCCCGCATGGCGGCGCAGCTTGCCCTCTCCTCCGGCAGCAGCTCATTCATGCCCCCCAGCATCATTTCCCTTGTCAGGTGCACCTCTGTGGGGGCCAGGCCGGACAGCCCGGACAGCAGCCGCTCCGGCTCCGCCAGGCCGGGATGGAGAAGCAGGATCTCCCCCTGGGGCGTTTCGGTATAATCGAAGGCCGCGCGGAGATACCGGGCCACCAGCAGCCGCACCACGGCCCCGTCCTCCCCGGTCCACTGCTTCCGGAAATGCTCCATGGGCACGGCGGCGTGCAGGAAGCCGGAGAGGTATAAAAGGGAATGCAGCGTGGCGTCAAAGGAAAAAATCATCTGGCGCACCTGCGCGTATTCCGGGGCGGACATGGCGTTTATCACCGGCTCCATGAGCGTCGGGGAAAGGCGCAGGCAGGCACGCTCGTCCTCCACGATTTCCAGCGTGCACCAGAGCCTGGAGATCAGCGCCTCCGCCGCGCTGATTTCATCCCAGTCCCTTAGTTCCGTTTCCCCGCCGTCCATGAGCATCCGCTTGACCAGGTCATCCTCCCGGGGGGATAAAAAGCACGCTTCCTTCTCCACCCGGCAGCGCACCAGGGCCCGCAGCTCCTGGGCGGTCATTTTTCTTCCGCGGCATTCCTTGGCATAATAGGAAACAGAAAACAGCTGCGCGCTTTCATCCTCGCACAGGTCGGAGAATATATCCTTGGTGGGGCAGCGGGAAAGCCGATCCTGGCAGGCTTCCAGCTGCTGCTCCTTGAGCACGCTCATTATCTTGTCGCACCAGCGTTCCCGCCCGCTTATGCCGATCCGAAGCATTCCCTCACCGCCCCTTTCTTTCCGCGAAAGCGCGTCTTTTCTTCCGTCGCTCCTATACAGATTATACAGGCAATGCCGCCCCTGTCAACCCTTTTTGACAGGATTACCAAATCCCCCTGAAATGGGCAGAAGGAAGGGATGAAAAAGGCGCGCAGGGCGCCTGCATTCAGCCCCGCCTGACGCCGCCCTCATTTTTCCGCCAGCCGCATCATTTCTGCCTCCGTAATCACGGGGATGCCCAGCGCCTGGGCTTTGGTCAGCTTACTGCCGGCGTTTTCCCCGGCCACCACATAGGCCGTTTTGCGGCTGACGGAGGACGCCGCCGTGCCGCCGTGATCCTGAATGAAGGCTTCCGCCTGCTGGCGGGAAAAGGAGGGCAGCGTGCCCGTCACCACCAGCGTCAGCCCCGCAAACGCCCCGCCGGACTGCCTTTTTTCCTCCTGCGGCACAACGCCCGCCGCCAGCAGCCGCTGGATCATGCGCCCGTTTTCCGGGAAAGAGAAAAAGTCGATCACGCTTTGGGCCACGATCTCCCCCACCTCGTCGATGGAGAGCAGCGCCTCCGGAGAAGCGGAGCGCACGTTTTCCAGGGTGCCGAAATGCGCGGCCAGGTCCCGCGCCGTGCGCCGGCCGATGTTGGGAATGCCGATGGCCAGCAGGAAGCGGGATAATTCGCAGTGCTTGCTTCCCTCCAGGGCGTCCACGAGGTTTTGGGCGCGTTTGTCCTGAAAGCCGTCCAGGGTCTGCAATTGTTCAAGGGTGAGGTGATACAGGTCCGCCGCGTCCCGGACGCCCAGCCGGTCGTACAAAAGCGCCGCCGTTTTTTCCGAAAAGCCGGTGATGTCCATGGCGTCCCGGGAGGCGAAATGGGCCAGCCGCGCCACCGCCTGGGGGCGGCAGCTTTCCCGGTTCAGGCAATACAGATGCGCTCCCCGGACCGTAAGCTCCCCGCCGCAGGCCGGGCACCTGTCCGGCGGCAGGATGGGCGCGCCCAAAGCGCCGTCCTCCACCCGGCCCGTGATTTCCGGGATCACGTCATTGCTCCGGCGGATCCATACCCGGCAGCCCAGGGTGAGCCCCTTGCGCCGGATATCCCCCATATTGTTGAGGGTGGCCTTTTTCACCGTCACCCCGGCAAAGTCTACCGGCGATACGTGGGCCAGGGGGGTCAGCTTCCCCGTGCGGCCCAGTTCCCACGTGACGCGCTGCAGCGTGGCGGTGCTTTCCTCCGCCGCGAATTTATAGGCCACCGCCCAGCGGGGGAATTTATCGGTAAAGCCCATGTGCTCCCGGGTGCGCTGGTCCATCACCTTGATGACGGCCCCGTCGATGAGAAAATCCAAGGTGGGGCGATCCGCCTCGATTTGGCGAACCAGCCGGATGGCCTCCGCCCGATCCCTGGCCACGGCAAAATATGGGCTCACGGGAAAGCCCTGATCCCGCAGAAACTGCACCATGCCCTCCTGATCCCGGAAGGGCGGGTCATCAATGGTGCCCACCTGATAAAAATACGCCGTCAGATTCCGCTTGGCGGTCACGGCGGGGTCCAGGTTCCTCAGGGCGCCTGCGGCGGCGTTCCGGGCGTTTTTCAGGGGCTCCTGGGCGGTTTCGTTGTATTTTTTCAGGGCGCTCAGGCGCATGATGCATTCGCCCTGCACCTCGATGCGCCCCTGCCAGGGGATGGTGAGGGGCACGTTTTTCACCGTTCTCGCCTGGGGCAATATGGCCTCTCCTACCTCGCCGTTGCCCCGGGTGGCCGCCTGGATAAGCAGCCCGTTTTCATAGGTCAGGTTCAGCGTCAGGCCGTCGAATTTGTATTCCACGCCGAAGGTGAGGGGCGGAAGCGACGCGTCCTGGGCCCGGAGCTTTTCCGTCCGGTCAAACCAGGCGTTCAGGTCTTCCTCTGTCTGGGCCTTGTCCATGCTCCAAAGCCGGGTGATATGCCGATGCTGGCGGAAGGCGGACAAAGGCTCGCCCCCCACCCGGCGGGAGGGCGAATCGGGCAGCACCGTGCCCATTTCCTTTTCCATTTTCAGCAATTGATTATACAGCCGATCCCACTCCATATCGGAAATCATAGGATCGTCCAGCACATAATAGGCGTAGGCCGTTTTATTCAGATAATCCACCAGGGCGCGCATGTCCGTAAACTGTTCCACGGCTGATCCTCCCTTGGGAGAAGAATTATTCTTCGATTTTCACGATGGGCGCGATGGCCAGGGAAAACTCCTTGGCGCCGTAGGCGGTGAAGACGATGGTGATCCTTTCGTCCGCGCCGCTGCCGCGCACCTCCTGCACCGTGCCTTCCCCGAATTTACGGTGCAGCACCCGATCCCCCGGCCGGAAAATGACGGCTTTTTGCTGCACGCTCCGTGCGGCGGAGGGCACAAAGCCCTTTTGCACCCCCGGGATATTCAGGGCGCCGCGGCTGCCGGCGGCCATGCCGGGCGTGCCGAAATCCATGCTCCGCACCCGGACGGCCCGGGGAACGGCCGGCTTTTCCGTGGGCCCCGCCATCAGGCTTTGCCTTTCCGGCGCCGCCCATTCGTCCATGATAAGCCGCTCGGGGATTTCCTTGAGGAACGGCGAAGGGGCGTTGTGAGTGATCTGATTGAAGATCATCCGCCGCCGGGCAAAGGAAAGGAACAGCATCTTCCTGGCCCGGGTGATGCCCACGTAGCAAAGCCGGCGCTCCTCCTCCATGCGCTTTTCCTCCATGATGGAGCGCATGGAAGGAAAGATGCCCTCCTCCATGCCGGACATGAATACGGCGTCGTACTCCAATCCCTTGGCGGAATGCAGCGTCATCAGCGTGACGTACTGGGGGGCGTCCTCCTGGCGGTCCAGATCGGTGACCAGGGCCACGTTTTCCAAAAACGCTTCCAGGGTCTTATCCTCGGATTGATTCTCAAATTCCCTGGCCGCGCCGGCGAATTCCATCAGGTTTTCCAGGCGGGTCTGGGCTTCCTCGCTGCCCTCCACCTCGTACTGCGCCCGAAGGCCCGTTTCCCTGAGCACCGCTTCCACCAGTTCAGAAAGGGACAGGGTATCCCTGAGCGCCGTGAGGCGCATCAGAAGCAGAGCAAATTCGCTGATGCACTTCCGGGGCCGGGAAGACAGGCTTTCGGGAGGATCGCTGATGACGGAAAAGAGCGGCATTCCCTCGTCCCTGGCGTATTCCTGCAAAACCGCCACCGTGCTGTCGCCGATGGAGCGTTTGGGCGTATTGATGACCCGCAGCAGCGATACGTCGTCGGCGGGGTTGACCAGGATGCGCAGGTAGGCCAGGGCGTCCCGCACTTCTTTGCGGTCGTAAAACCGGGTGCCTCCGAAAATCCGGTAGGGGATGCCCGCCCGGGTGAACATTTCCTCCAGCACGCGGCTTTGGGCGTGCATGCGGTAAAGCACCGCGATCTGGGACAGGGCTACCCCCCGCTGCCGCTGCAATTTGCGCACCTGCTCGCAGATCCAGGCGGCCTCCTCTTTTTCATCCCCGGCGCTGAACAGGCGGATTTTTTCGCCCTCCCCGGCGTCGGTCCACAAGGCCTTTTCCTTGCGGCCCACGTTGTGGGCGATCACCTGATTGGCCGCGTCCAGGATGTTGGCGGTGGAGCGGTAATTCTGCTCCAGCTTGATGACCTTTGCGTCCGGAAAATCGCTTTCAAAATCCAGGATATTGCGGATGTCCGCCCCGCGCCAGCCGTAGATGCTCTGGTCGTCGTCCCCCACCACGCAAAGGTTGCGGTGCTCCTGGGTGAGCAAACGCACAAAGGTGTACTGGGCGGCGTTGGTATCCTGGTATTCGTCCACGTGCACGTATTGGAACCGCTGCCGGTAATACGCAAGGACCGGCGGATGATCCACGAACAGCTGCAGCGTTTTGAGCAGCAGATCGTCAAAATCCAGGGCGTTGGCGGCCCGGAGCCGCGCCTCATAATAGCAGAACAGGTCGTGGATCTGCTGGCTCTGATAATCCTTCAGGGATTCCTGAAACCACTCGTCCGGCGACAGCATCCTGTTTTTCGCGTCGGAAATCCTGCCGCGGATCTCCTTGGGCGGCATGCGGCTTTCATCCAGGGAAAGGGATTTGAGGCCGTCCTTGATAACGCGCAGCTGGTCGTCGTCATCATAAATGGTAAAGGAACGCTGATAGCCCAGCTTTTCGATATCCCGCCGCAGGATGCGCACGCACACGGAATGGAACGTGCCGATCCACATATCGTCGGCGTCCGCGCCCACCAGTTTTTCCACCCGAGCCCGCATTTCCCGGGCGGCCTTGTTGGTAAAGGTGAGCGCCAGAATATGCCGCGGGAGCACCCCGTGGCCGATCAGATTGGCGATCCGCCAGGTCAGCGTGCGGGTTTTGCCGCTGCCCGCCCCCGCCAGGATCAGCACAGGCCCCTCCAGCGTTTCCGCCGCCCTGCGCTGCATGGGGTTAAG